>Ga0206974_1195_pt1 | contig 12369 bp, 8 predicted proteins | sample Alteio_BWOrgHeat_84_FD_152920 | JGI IMG/M metagenome (GOLD analysis project Ga0206974, IMG submission 152920) | Enriched cells from forest soil in Barre Woods Harvard Forest LTER site, Petersham, Massachusetts, United States -... | ecosystem: Environmental > Terrestrial > Soil > Temperate forest > O... | reverse complement strand
TGGGACGGCGGTGGATGGGTTGGAGCCGGCACGGCTGCCGGGCGAGACGGTCTCTGCGGATTTTGCGCTGCTGGGCGGAGGAACGGCGAATCAGGGGTTTACGAGCCTCAATGATCTGTTCTTTTCCGCGGACGACCTGTATTCGGCCACGGGGGAGAGTGTTGCCACGGGGAGCTTGTTTGGGAAGGATCCAGCGGCGCCGGTGACGGGCTCGTATGTGAAGGCGGTGGGCGGCGCGTGGGATACCTCGGGTGTGTTCACGCTTCGGGGCGCGGCCAATTTTCTAGTGCTGGGGAAGAGCTTCCCAGTTGGGGCGGGGACGTGGGAAGTGACAGCGAAGTCGGATGTCGCGACAACTCAGGAGCTGAAGCTGCTGGGATCGACGGGATCCGGAGCGAACTCAAGTTGTGTCTTTGCCGACCAGACGCTGAGCCTGACGACGAGCTGGCAGGTGTTTCGCATTCCCTACAACACGACGACCGGAGTGACGGCTTGCGATACGGCGACGCAGGGGAATCCGGTGACGGCGGAGGGTCTGGCGCCGAGTGTTGCGACAAACGTGGAAACGGCGTGGGTGGCGTTTGTGCCGGCGTTCCAGCAGTTGTTGATTGCGAATCAGCCAACGCAGGCGAATCAGGCGGCGAACAAGGGGTACCAGTACACGCTGTGCCTCCGCGTGCATTGCCCGGAGGTGGAACGCATTACGCAGGCGTACCGGGTGGTAGGGGACGCGGGTCTGCTGGAGTTTGGCGGCAACGGCCTGGCAGCACAGGGCTGGGTGCGGATGGATCTGCAGGAGTTTGTGGATGGCGTCGCGGGAACGCCTGTGGTCCTGTATGACGGTGCGGTTGGATATCTGGCCGGGACGTTTACTGTGGCGGCGGCCAGCAGCCTGAACCTGATCGGAACGATGCGCAGCTTCTACATGAAGGGGCTGGGGACGCAGTGGGTCTCGACGGTGCCTTCGGGCGGCGCGATGACCGGGGCGAGCACGGCTCCGGTGGGCACGCTGGCGGATGGGTCAATCTGCCATATGACACGGGCAGGCGCAGGTCCGGGTTCGCTGGCGTTTTACACGGGCTATGCGCCCGCGGCGGGGACGATCGTAGCGGCGCAGTACCGGTCGAGTGGACGAGCCGTTGGCCGCGCGGTGAATCCGGTGAGCCAGGCGGCCCTGGCAGCGCTGGGTTATCCTCCGGCGGCGGTATGGATCGGCACGGTGACAGAGCCGAAGGGGCGAAGCAGCCTCGACTGCCGCAATGCGGCAACAGCGCTGATGACGGCGGCGTCGAGCGTGAGCGCGGCGTGGAGCGGGTCGTACAAGACAACGAATGTGGCGTTGAATGCGGGATCCGGCCTGGGCGGTTCTGGAACTACAGGGCCGACCGACGTTTGGCCGGGAGATGCGCTGCTGCTGGAGTCGGCCTCGCTCGGCCTGAATGTGCAGGTGGTGGTGAGGTCGGTGACGGTGCAGTATGCTGCGAGCGTGCCGGATCTGGTGCAGTACGCCATCATGTTTTCGAATGACTGGGCGAACGATCTCTCGGTGAAAACCAGCCGTACGGTGCCGGCGGATGCGTGGCTGCCAGCGGCGGTTTCGCCGACGTATCTGGCGAATGTGACCGGGCTGACCGTGACTGCGATCACTCCGGTGGCGGTTTCAGTGACGACCGGCGTGACGGCGCCGAGCGGAGGCGGCTTCGAAGTGCGGCGCCGCGACTTTGCCTTTGCGCCCGGGCAGGATCCTGACCTGGTGATCCGGTCGGTGGTGTCCGCCTTCGATATTCCGCGGGCGACCGAGTCGGATCGTTTTTATGTGCGGATGTACGACGGAAGCACGCCGCCGAATTACTCGGAGTTTTCCGTGGGGCTGTTTGTAAATCTGCCGCTGTCGGTGTAACGGAGTGAGCGCGATGCGGATGATGAATGAGTTTGAGGCGCAGGTATTGAGCGATCTTTGCGTGCTGAAGACGCAGATGACGGGGCTGGTGGGGGACGGCAGCACGGGCCGGATTGCGGAGCTGGAGCGGCGCATCGATGGGCATGAACGGAACCTGCAGCGGGCCAAGGGATTCATGGCGGCGATGAGTGTGTTGATGGCCGTGGTCGAGGTCGCGGTGGAGGCATTGCGGCGGCATTGACGAGAGAGATCAGAGATCGAGGGTCAGGGACCGGGCAGAGCGTTGAGCAACTTATAATCGCGGGATGAGTGATGTGGCGTTGGGTGGACCGCAGGGCGCGCCTTTGGTGGGCGTAGTGATGGGGTCCAAGAGCGATTACGAGGTGATGGCTGCGGCGATTGAGGTGTTGCGCGAGCTGGGCGTGGCCCATGAGGTGCGGGTGGTGAGTGCGCACCGGACGCCGGATCTCCTCTTTGAGTACGCGGCTTCCGCTGAGCGGCGCGGGTTGCAGGCGATCATTGCTGGCGCGGGTGGTGCGGCGCACCTGCCGGGGATGCTGGCTGCGAAGACGCTGGTTCCTGTGCTGGGCGTGCCGGTGCCGGCGACGGCGCTGCAGGGCATGGATGCGCTGCTTTCGATTGTGCAGATGCCGAAGGGGATTCCGGTCGCGACCTTCGCCATTGGGCGTGCCGGCGCGGCGAATGCGGCGCTCTTCGCGATCCAGATGCTGGCCCGCACCGATGAGGCGCTGCGGGCGAAGCTGGCGACGTGGCGCAAGGCGCGTACCGATGAAGCGCTCACTTCCAAACTGCCGTCGGAGCTGCCGCTGTGAGCGCTGAAAACCTGGTACGAACGGTTGAGCCGGGCGGCCTGCTAGCGATCCTGGGTGGCGGCCAGCTGGGGCGGATGACTGCGATGGCTGCGCGCACCATGGGCTACCGCGTGCGGGTGATGGACCCCGACGCGAAGTGCCCGGCGAGCTTTGTCGTCGATGAAGTGATTACCGGGCGGTGGGACGATGTTGAGGCAGGCCGGCGTCTCGCTTCGGGCGCGGATGCGGTGACGCTGGAGATCGAACAGATCGGCGTGGACGCGCTGCGCGCGGTGGCGGACCGGGCTCCCCTGCGGCCCGGGGTCGAGCCGGTGCGCATTATCCAGGACAAGATCCTGCAAAAAGAGTGGCTGGCGGCGAACGAGTTTCCCGTTGGTCCATTTCGCGTTGCGCGCACCGAGGCAGAGCTTGCCGAGGCCGTGGCAGCGCTGGGTGGGCGCGTCTTTGTGAAGACGGCGCGCGGCGGCTATGACGGGCGCGGGCAGGTGCGGCTGGGCTTTGATCACCAGGTGACGCCGGCGGAGATCGCCGGGGGCTGGGCTGCGCTGGGCTCGCGGCCGGTTGTCGTAGAGCAGGCGCTGGAGCTGGAGCTCGAGATCAGCGTGATGGCGGCGCGGTCGCCTGCGGGCGAGGTGCGGAGCTATCCAGCGGCGCGGAACCACCATGAGCGGCAGATCTTGGCATGGAGCGTGCTGCCTGCCGGGATACCCGAGGCGCTCGAAGAGGCAGCGCAGTTGATCGCGCGTGGGACCGTGGCAGGACTGGGCATCGAAGGCCTGGTTTGCGTCGAGATGTTCGTGACCGCCGATGGCGATCTGCTGGTGAACGAGCTTGCCCCGCGGCCGCACAACAGCTACCACCAGAGCGAGCGCGCCTGCGCAACGAGCCAGTTTGAGCAGCTGGTGCGAGCGGCCTGCAACCTGCCTCTGGGCGAGACTGAAGTACTGACACCTGCGGCGATCGTGAACCTGCTGGGCGAGGTCTGGCTGAATGCTCCTGGGCAACGGCCCGATTTTGCCGCGGCGCTCAAGGTGCCTGGAGTGCGGTTGCATCTCTACGAGAAGCACGAGGCGCGCGTGGGGCGAAAGATGGGGCATCTCTCGGCGACGGGGCGAACGCGCGAGGAGGCTCTGGAGCGTGCGCTGGAAGCGTATCAAAAGCTGGGGACTAGGGCATAGGGACCCTTAGCTGCGCCAATGAAGATCGACCGGCCCGGCCATCGGATGAGGCGCAGGGTGGTCGGGATCGCTGCGTCCCTCCAGCCGCGCCTGTTTCAGCGCGAAGTACCACTTGGCCGGCTTGTCGGCGTCGTCGATCAGCATCAGGCTGGGATTATGTCTGAGCCCTTCCGCCTGCTGGATCATGGTGAGCTGGTCCTGCTGGACGAACTTGTTGCCGAAAAACTTCGCGATGGGCGTCACGAAGGGCAGCCAATAAAAGACATTCCACGCACCGATCACGTCGATGCGGCAGGTGGATGCGGTGACCGGCGTGATGGTAGTAAGGCTGGTGAACCACTTGGGCCCGCAGCGGATCGTCTCATAGCGGCGGTTGGGCAGCACGAAGTCGATGGTGGTTTCGACCGGATGGCCGTAGACGCCGAGCAGCTTGTACGGCGCGGAGTTGCCGCTGGGCGCGTGGGCGGCCATGCGAAACCCTTCCGGGATAGGCTCGAAGCGCTTGGTCTTTTCGCGGATCGACGAGCGCGAACGCCACCACCATGCCTGGTGTACAAAGGGCCCGTGGGCCGGGTCCATGAGGCCGATGATGCCGTGGTCGACGTTGCAGGGCAGGTCGGCGGTGAGGTGCGCGGTACGATAGCGGTCGCTGAACTTCGCCAATGCCGGAACCGTCGGCAGGTGCTCCGCACCCCTGATCCTTCGTGTGGTTCCAGGGCTCGGAATGAAAACCCAGGCGTAGCCATCCTGCTCGACGCAAGGATAAGCGGAGGCGTAGATCCTCGTTGCATCGAGATGATCGTGGGACGAAAGCGATGGAATCGCCTGGCACTGGCCGCTGCAGGGCTCGAACTCCCAGCCGTGGTAGCGGCAGGTGAGGCGGTTGCCATCAAACCAGCCGACGCTCAAGGGAATGCCGCGATGCGGGCAACTGTCGCGCATGGCAAAGATCTGGCCGTCATTCCGGCGTCCCAGGACGAGAGGAATATCGAGGAGCAGCGCGGTTTTGAGTTCTTTGCCGCGCAGTTCCGAGGAGCGCAGAGCTGGATACCAGTCGTCGTAGAGGAGCGTTGCGGCGGGGCCAGGCGCCGCAGGCTGGATGGTGGTGAACTGGGCCATCGTTTCTCACGATAGCACCGCAAGCCAGAGATCAGGACTCGGGGGCGCGGAACGCAGGAGATACAGATTAGACCAGGAGATCCAGATCTAGGAGGCTTTGTGCAGGCGGCCGTCCTTGAGGATGAAGCGTTCGCCGCGCCAGTGGATAGTGTTGCCGGCGAAGCTCCAGATCCAGATCAGGAATGCGACACAGTCGCGCAGTGGCAGCAGCCATAGTGTCGCCAGGACGGTGCGGTCCGAGAGGATGCCGGCGCCGACCTGCATCGCCGAGCCCAGGCGCAGGAAAAAGGCCAGCCCGAAGAGCCAGAGGCTCAAGAAGCTGAAGCCGCTGGCGAGCACGTTGAGGCCGGCCAGCGGCAGCGTGTGGGTGAAGAGCATTCCAACGTAGCCCCAGCGGCGGCTGTCGCGTACGGTGCGGGCCCAGCGCAGCTGATGGCTCACGAAGCCGGAAAGCGAGTAGGCGGGAACGCTGGTTTCGACGACTTCGGCGGCGAGATGGATTTTGTAGCCGGCCCGGTGGATGCGCGCGCCGAGCTCGTAATCGTCGGCCAGTTGATCAACCAGTGCCTCAAACGAGCCCGCAGCCTGCAAGGCTTCGCGGCGGACGGCGAGCGTGGAGCCGAGGCCGAAATGGATGCCGCGCTCCACGAGGCGGGCAGCAAGCACGCCGGGCACAAAGTCAGTGGCGATGCCGAGCGCCTCCAGCATCGCGCCAAGGGTGAAGCGGCCCTCTTTTGCATCAATACGCCCGCGATAGAGCGCCGTGACCATGCCGACTTGTTTTCCGTTTGTAGCGGTTGCGGCAAAGGGGCTGAGAATCCGCTCTAGGTAGCGCGGGGAGACGCGAATATCCGAGTCGTTGACGATGAGGAAATCATGTCGCGCGTGCGGCAGCATCTGGATCAGGTTGGAGACTTTGCCGTTGGTGCCCAGGCGCTCCGGGCAGAGGATGAGCTGGATCAGCCGCTCGGGGAATTCGGCGATGAGCTGGCGAATGGCAGGCACTGCGGGATCATCCTCGCTGCCCGCGCCGAAGACGATCTCGTAGTCGCCGGAGTAGCTCTGGCGGCAGTGGCTGCGAAAGGCTTCCAGCATCCCGGGATCAAGGCCCTTGACCGGCTTGAGGATACTGACCCCGGGCGTGAATGCGGATAGAGGCTTGCGCGTCGAGAGGCGGAAGCTGAAGGCCGCGATCAGGACGACGAAACACCACGCCATCCCGGCGACAGTGAGGATGGTGGTGGCGATAGCAAGGAAATGGGCGAAGGTTTGCATCCGGGCCTTTAGACCAGTTTAGGCGAAGGCCCGGACGTCATACCTAAGGTGCTACTCGTAGCGCAGCGCCTCAATCGGGTCGAGGTTCGCCGCCTTCCATGCCGGATAGATGCCGAAGACCAGGCCGATACCGCAGGCGACCGACAATCCGACGGTAATCCACACCGGCGAGACGGTAGCGGGAAGGCCGATCGGCAGGAAGTAGACGATCCAGGTGATGATGGCGCCGACAAAGACGCCCAAGACGCCGCCCAGGGCGCAGAGTGTGATCGCCTCGGTGGTGAATTGCGTAAGGATGGTGCGCTTGGTCGCGCCCAGCGCCTTGCGAATGCCGATCTCGCGCGTGCGTTCGGTGACCGAAACTAGCATGATGTTCATCACGCCCACGCCGCCGACCATGAGAGCGACGCTGGAGACGGCAAGCATGAAGAGAAAGAGGCCGGAAGAAAGCTGGTCCCACAGGCGCGAAAGGGAATCGGGTCCAAAGACCTCGAAGTTGTCCGGTGCTTCCACTTTAACCTTGCGGCGAATGCGGAGCGTCTCGCGAATCTCTTCCTCAACCAGCGATTTGTTGGCGGGATCGTCGTACTTGACGGCGATAAATAGATCCTTGACCTCGGGATGGAGATTCTCGAAGGTTCCAAAGGGAAACAAGACCGCGTTGTCATTCGGGTTTTTGCCGCTGCCGAAGGGCTGTTTTTGCTTATCCAGCACTCCGATGACGGTATACAGCGAAGTCTCGATATTCACTTCCTTACCCACGGCCGGCTCATTGCCGAAGAGGCTCTCCCAGGTGTCGTATGCGATCACCACCACCTTGGCGTGGCGCTGATCTTCTTCGTCGGTAAAGATGCGCCCTTCCCGCAGGACCAGATCCCTGGTAATGGCGATCTGCGACGTGTGGCTCTCCAGAATCGCCCCGGCGATCTTCTTGCCGTTGTACTTGACCGAGACGTCACCCACGCGAAAACCCAGCTTGGCATAGCGTTTCCCAGCGTCGGCGGCCACCACATGCGGTAGCTTTCTCATCGCCAGCGCGTCTTCGTACGTCAGCTTCTTGCGCGTCAGTTGCTCGGTGGTTGGCTTGAAGACGCCAAAAGGAAGATGGAAGACCCAGAAGACGTTCGAGCCCAGAGAGCTCACAAAGTCGCCCACACGATTATTCAGTCCGTTGATCACCGAAGAGATCGCGATCACCGAGGTAACGCCGATAACGATGCCCAGGATGGTCAGTCCGGAGCGCAGCTTGTTGCCGCGCAGAGTTTCCAGCGCCATGCGGACGGATTCGGTTGCCTGACCTTGCGCCATAAGACAGCTCCTAGCTGTTAGCTTCTAGCCTCTAGCTAAAAGCTCGTTTGAACATTCCCGCGCCGGCATTTGTGTCGCCATATCCTTCAGACTGTGCCGCCGACAAAGCTAGAAGCTAGAGGCTAGTAGCTAGAGGCTGCCTTTTTACAACTCCGCGCGCAGCGCCACAATCGGATCCAGCTTCGCTGCCTTGCTGGCCGGATAGACTCCGAAAAAGACGCCTGTTCCTGTCGCCATAAACATGCCCAGCAGGATCGATCCAATCGAAACATTGACCGCGATGTCGAAGATCTGCGTGATCAGCGCTGCCGCCGTGATTCCAAAAAGAATGCCGATCACTCCACCCAGCGTGGCCATCAGCGCCGACTCAATCAGGAACTGCGTCAGCACATCTTTTTGTCGAGCGCCGAGCGCCTTGCGCACGCCAATCTCGCGGGTGCGCTCGGTCACCGAGACCAGCATGATGTTCATGATCACAATACCGCCGACTACCAGCGAGATCGAGGCCAGGCCGAAGACGATAAAGATAAAGAGCTGGCTGATCTGTTTCCAGATCTGGAGGAATGTGTCGTTGGTGGTCAGCTCAAAGCTGTCATCTGCACCCGGCGCGTCATGGCGCCGCGCGCGCATCAGCACGCGAACCTGGTCTTCGGCCTGCTCCATCACCTGCGCGCCGCCGTTAGCTCGCGCATAGATAGTCAGCGAGTCATTGCTGCCGTAAGTGCTCTGGTAGGCGGTGATCGGGATGGCTACCCAGTTGTCCTGGGACTGTCCAAACGTCTTGCCCTGCCGCTCGCCTACGCCGACAACCGTGTAGGGAACGCCCTCCAAGCGCACTTCCTTGCCCACCGGATCACCGTCGCCGAGAACGTCATCCACGACGTCATAACCTACGACGACGGAGCGCGATGCATGCTCAACATCTGCTTCGGTCAGCGCCCGGCCCAGGGCGATATTCACGTTGTTCAGGGAAAACATGGTGTCGGCGTATCCACGCAGCTCCGTATCGGTGGTGGAGTGGCCATCATGCACCACCTTGATGGTCCTGGACAGGCCGGTACCCACCTCTTTGCAGTAGGTGCAGTTTTCGCGTACCGCTTTGTAATCGTCGTACCGGAGGATCTTTCGCTTCTGAAACCTGAGGTACTCCTCCGGGCTGGAGATCGCCGCCGAGCGGTCGATCGTGAAGACATCCGCTCCGTAGCCGGTGAGTTTGGTGCCGAAGTAGTCATTGGCAGTGTTGGTCAGGGTGATGATCATGATCACCGAGGCCACGCCCATCACCACGCCGATCAGCGTCAGGATGGAGCGCAGCTTGTTGGCCCACAGGCTCTGCAGCGCGAGTTTGAAGGCTTCCCTGAGTTGCATAGTCCTGGTCTTCCCTGATTTGGTTCTTGTCTTCCCAGATTCTGGTCTTCCCTGATTCCGGTCCTGGCACGGCCCTGACACGCCGCTCCGGCGGCCGCCGGCATCTGCCCCCGAGTGTAGCAGCGAACGCAGATCTTGACGCGCAAGTTCTGACGGAAGGGGTTGCAGCGCTTTTGAGACTACGCATCCCGACTACGCAATCAGGGCGAAAGCGGTTCCCGCGGCGGACTTAAATAGGGTTTGTGGCGCGGATGTGGGAGCGACACCGCCGGGAGGGTATGCCATGCTCGGTGGTATACGAGATTGGCGGGCTGCCTCCGTAACGAGGGATGCGGCCCGTGCTTGCGCGCGAATCCGAAGAGCAAATGCCGCCGCCGAACCAGCGGGACGAACCAGCGGGATCAGGAGATCGATTGACGACCGAGGGCAACTTGGGGAATGGCCACGCCGGCAATGCCGACCGGTCGTACCGCACCGATATTGACGGCATTCGATCCCTGGCCATCCTGAGCGTCGCGCTCTTTCATGCTGGCGTGCCAGGACTGGCCGGCGGCTTTACCGGCGTCGACGTCTTCTTCGTGCTCTCCGGCTACCTCATCGGCGGCCACATCTTCGGAGAACTGCAGGCGCACCGCTTCAGCTACCTGCGCTTCTACCAGCGCCGCGCCAAGCGCATTCTGCCGGCGTTCTACATGGTGCTCGGGTTCATCCTGCTGGGCTCTCTGGTACTGCTGACGCCTTTGAACGCTTACCACACGGCGCGCTCGGCCTTTTCCGCGATCCTCTCCGTTTCCAACTTTGATTTCTGGCAGCATTCCGGCTATTTTTCCCCCGGAAGCGAGTTCAATCCGCTGCTGATGACCTGGTCGCTGGGCGTTGAAGAGCAGTTTTACGTCGTGATTCCGCTGCTGATGGTACTGCTGGCGCGGGTGCGTCATGCCTGGGTGCTGCCATCGATCCTCGCGGTCTGCGCCGGATCGTTTGCGTTTGCCGTGGCGATGCTGCCCAGCTACCCGAGCATGGTCTTCTACCTGCTGCCTTCGCGCGCCTGGGAGCTTGGCGTGGGGGTGGCGCTCGCGGTCATCGAGCTCACCTGGGGCCGCTACGCCAAAAAAGGCTTGCTGACGGAGATCCTGAGCGTTTCCGGCCTGGTCGCCGTCGTACTGCCGTTCGTGCTGCTGAAGAAGACGACCCCGTTTCCCGGTGCAGCGGCTCTTCCTTCCGTTCTGGGCACGGCCCTGCTGCTGGCGGTGCCGCAGAGCTGGATCAACCGGCGGCTTCTCTCGCTGCCGCCGCTGGTCTACGTTGGCCGCGTCTCGTATTCCTGGTATCTGTGGCACTGGCCGGTTTTGGCTTATCTGCGCACGATGTACGGAAAGCCGGAGCTGCCGCTGCCGGTTGGGCTGGGAGGCATTGCCGTCGCTTTCGCCGCCGCAGTGCTTTCCTACTACGTCATCGAGCAGCCATTCCGCCAGTCCAAACGCGCTCCCAAGCCACTGCTGCTGCGCTATGCCGCGGTGACGATGGTCTTTCTTCTGGCAGCCGCTGTGCTGAGCAAAGGGCATGGCTTTCCCGCTCGCTACCCGGTTCTGGCGCACATGGAGACGATCACCGAAGAGCGCGGAACCGATCCCTGCCTGGTCGGCGATGGCGCTGCGGCCCCGAATCTCGCGGCGGAGTGCTACGACCGTACCGGTACTCGGCCGCTGGTCGCGCTCTGGGGTGACAGCCACTCCGGGGCCATCGCGCCGGGCATGCGCGCCGCTGCAGAGCGCTCCGGCTATGGGTTTGTGCAGTTGGGCAAGCTGGCTTGCCTGCCGCTGCTCGGCGCCGTGCGCTACACCCCAGAACTGCCTCGCGAGACTCCGGAATGTGTTCAATTCAATCAAAAGACGCTGGAGACGCTGCGCAGTGACCCACGCATTCGCGTCGTGGTGCTGAGCGGCTTCTGGGCCAATCCTTTCCGGCTCGATGCCCCAGGTGGCGAGGAGACTTGGATCACCCCGGATGAAGCCCACGAGCGTGAGATTCCCACGCGCGATGCCGAGCGGATTCTCTTCGAGCAGGCGATGACGCAGACCATCCGCGCCCTGGAGACGGCCGGCAAGCAAGCGATCGTACTGGGCGACACCCCAGCCTTCACCTTCGATCCCATCTGGAAAATTTCGACCTCCGCGCTGCCTGCCGAACGCAAGCTGGTGGAGTGGCTTCAGGTTCCCAACGGCGGCGACACCGGCTACGCCGCTCCCGGCTACCTCGAGAGTGCTGCCTACGCCGACGCGGCCATGCGCGAGACGCTGGGCGCGATTCCCGGCGCGACGCTGGTGGAGTTGAAGCCCACCCTTTGCCTCAGCGCCGACCATTGCCTCTATCGCCAGGGCGACAACCTCTTCTACGCGGACGACCACCACCTCACCCCGGACGGCGCCCGTTACGCGCTGCGCGACTTCAAGATCGCCGGCAGCCTCGCCAAACAATAGTCTCCGCACGGATGGGGAATGGGTACACTGTCAGAACACTGACGAGATAGACCGCCGGCCAAAGCAAATCTGCGGCTTCCGTCTCCACTCTGCCTGCTTCCCCGGAGAGACCATGTTTCTGCGCCGCCGCTTCGTTCGGACTGCTGCTCTGCCCCTTTCCTTTGCTTTGGCTGTATGCGTCTTCACCCCGGCCTTGTCTTTCCTTGGATCGACTCCGGCCTTCGCCGCCGATACCCAGGATACCCATCCGCTGTTGTTGCGCGATCCGTCTCTGAGCCAGAACGCCGTCGCCTTCCGTTATGCCGACGATATCTGGACCGTGGCCCGCACCGGCGGCGTCGCCGAACGGCTGACCTCCGACGGCTCCGTCGCCGAAGGCCCGTTCTATTCGCCCGACGGAAACCAGATCGCCTACTCGGCGCGCGTGCATGGCACGCTCCAGATCTTCCTCATCCCGGCCAGCGGCGGCATTCCCAGGCGCATCACCTGGCATCCCACGGACAGCTTCGCACTCGGCTGGACGCCGGACGGCAAGAGCGTGCTCTTCAGCAGCATGAACGCCAGCCCCCGCCACTACTTCCGTATCTTCAAGGCAGACGCAACCGGCGCCGGCATCCCCGAAGCGTTGCCCTTGCCGATGGCCTACGACGGCACCTACTCACCGGATGGCCAGTCCTTCGCCTACGAGCCGGTCACGCGCTGGGAAGAGGGTTGGAAGCGCTACCGTGGCGGCCAGAACTTTCCCATCTGGGTCGTGAACCTGAAGACGTTCGATCTCGAAAAGATTCCCAGCGCCAATACCGCGGACACGCACCCAGTCTGGGTCGGTGACTCCATCTACTTCCTTTCCGACCGGAAAAACGCCGACTCCAGCGCCCCGGCTGAGATTGGCGGCGGCAACGGCGAAG
>Ga0206974_1194_pt1 | contig 12407 bp, 11 predicted proteins | sample Alteio_BWOrgHeat_84_FD_152920 | JGI IMG/M metagenome (GOLD analysis project Ga0206974, IMG submission 152920) | Enriched cells from forest soil in Barre Woods Harvard Forest LTER site, Petersham, Massachusetts, United States -... | ecosystem: Environmental > Terrestrial > Soil > Temperate forest >... | reverse complement strand
GGTAGTAAAAGGGGGAGTTAAAGTTGAGCTTGGAAAAATCATGGGATGGGGACGTAAATTCGACTTGTCAGTGGGTGGAAGAATGGAAAACACACATAGAGACGGAGGTGGGTCAATTAATTTGAGAAGTACTGTGGCTGATGCGGGTTTAGCTTATGAAATCGTTAAAAAATTCGACTTGCTTTTTGGATATAAAATGTTGGTTGCCAATGGTAATGAATATACAGTGCAAAGAGATGCCTTTAATACTTTAATAATCAGTAATGGAAGTACTTCTATTAACACCAATGAAGGTATTGCTTCTGCAGGATTACAGTTAAGGTTTTCTCCTCAGCAATCATTTTCTGTAACGTACAATTATGTGACGTATACCAACAATTTGATTACGGCAGGATCATATAATATTTCTCAATTGCTTTTATCTTATACAGGCAAATTTTAATAGAGACTACTATGTATAAAAAAATAATATATTTCATTCTTTCAGTGGTGCTTCTTTTGGGAGCTGGCTGTAAAAAACCAGATGTGGTTGGGGATCAGTTGATTTTTGTAACGAGCAATCCTTTGGTTGCTAACACAGGATTAACAGTGAATAATATAAATCCCGATTTTACTGCTTCCAATAAAACAACAGGTACTCCTGTTAGTTTTGCTGCCAGTTTTACTACTGAAGCTTCCTGGAAAATTGTGATTCAGGGAAAATTGTCAAATGCTGTCAAGGAAATTTCAGGAACAGGAAAAATTATTGATCATACCAATTCTATCTGGGAAGGTGATGCAACCAGTATTCAGTTTTTTATGAGTCAGAAAGATCATGTTAATGATACGTGTACGGCATCTCTTTATGTACAAGGGCTTGCTGCTCCAATTGCTTCCACCAAACTGGTAATTAAAAATTTGATTTCTTACAACTGGAGAACCTTGAACGGCGTAAGATATTTATTGATAGAGGATTTTGATGGAAATCATATGGGGCTTTCGGGACCTGCGGGTGGAATGCTAGGATTATCTTATGATGCAGGCGACAATAATACTGCCGCTTTTTACACCACTCAATCGCAAAGAATTAATGGTGCCAATGGCTATCACATGGAAGGTACAGATGTTAATAACAATGGCTGGCTTTTTAGTTTGAATCACAAAAACCTGGTGGAAATGGTGAATCCAAATTCCAGCTTGAATATTGATTCCAGTACCAGTCCCCAGGATTTATATATCAATCTCTACATTCGTGGAACAGGTCAGCCTAATTCATCCATCGAGGTAAAAATGTATGAATATGACGCTGCAAGAAATGTAAAACAATTTGCAGATACAGTTTCTTTAGTTGCGCCGGCATTTGAATATACTGTGCCTATGCAAGCCCAGAATGATGGTTGGATTTATGATATTATTATTGATTGGGAAGGCTGGAAACTGGTAAGTATTCCTTACTATAAATTCAGAGTGGCAAATGACTTAACAACCGGAGGAGCAGGCAATCACATTAAAGAACCTTGGAAAATTACCGCAGCAGCTATTTCATTATTGTCCTATCCGGCCTATGGTTATAGTGTTTCTGCTGATGTTGATTTTTTTATTTTATCGGAAGGCGGTCCATTTGTTCCTAAATATTCAAACTAATAACTATGACAACGATATTTAAAAAACATTCATCCAAACTTGTTTTGTTGTTACTCAGTGTTACAATATTCAATGCCTGTCATAAAAATGCTGTACTTGGCACTACTACTGTTTGTCCGAGTTCAGCATTTAAAGTCAGAACCCAGTTTTCTATCAGTAAAACTTCAGTAAATCCTAAAACGGATACTTTAAAAATTGTTGCAGGATTTACAGAACCGATTGAATGGTGGGTGACTATAACAGGTAAAACATCGGGAGCAACCAAAAGTTATACAGGAAAAACAGATTCTTTAAATATCTATTATTTCGGAAATTCTGAAACGGATATTTTCTTTCAGGCTGAAGATTGTGATGTGAAGTTTGAACTGGCATGTGGCTATTCAGGAGTTACAAAAACATTTACCTATACTTCTGTACCTAGACTTACAAAGAATAATTTCGGAGTATTACTGAATGATTTTGATGGTAACGGTAGTTATCCTGCGCATTTAATATGGCCTAACCCTCAAACTTCTGTTCGGGTTTCAACAATACTGAATATTTTAACCGATGCTTCGCCTCAAGGAGGGAACTCAATGTTGTATTCCGGAGTTCTTTTGGATTCTATGTATGTTATAGCAAAACAAGATTCTGTTATTAATCCTTTAAAAGCAACATGGTACTACGGCGGATTTGATTATACTATCAGTACTTCATTTTTTGAAAATACTTTAAAGTTAACTAGCCCTGATAGCGTTTATTTGAATATGTATATTTATGGATATAATTCCACTATCCCGAATACTCAATTGCAATTATATTTATTAGGACTTACTGTGCCTACTGAAACGGGTTCACCAGCAGAAAATAAAAACTATAATTTGAATATTGATTGGGATGGATGGAAAATGGTTTCACTTAAACTTTCTGAATTTAATCTGGATATGCATAGTTATACGTCAATTCATGGTATAAATGCTTTAGGCATTGATTTAGCAGCTGGCCCGCTTCAAAATACAGCTTCAAAATGTAAGATAGATTTTATTTTTCTTTCAGCTTATGCACCTTATAAGGAAGTTGTGAAACGTAATTATTAAACAATTATGATAGATTAAATAATCTGAATTATATTTGTCTACACAACAATAAACAACTACTACTTTGGAAAACATTAAAACACTTGTTTACGATGATGCGGATGCCGGATCAAAATTCGTAGCCGAGAAAATCCGTAATCTTATTGAGTCCCGCAATAAGAAAAAAGAAAAAACAGTATTGGGTTTAGCAACAGGAACAACACCTTTGAAATTGTATGATGAGTTAATCAGAATGCACAAGGAGGATGGACTGAGCTTCGCAAACGTTATTACTTTCAACCTGGACGAATATTATCCCATGCAGCCAAAAGCGATTCAAAGCTACCATCGCTTCATGCATGAGAATTTGTTCAACCACATTGATATTAAAAAAGAAAATATTCACATTCCGGCCGGAGATATTGAATTGTCTGAAGTTGAAAATTTCTGTCAGAAATACGAAGAGGATATCGATAAAGCCGGAGGTATTGATATTCAATTGTTGGGTATCGGACGAACAGGTCATATCGGTTTTAACGAGCCGGGTTCTGCGGTTCAATCCAAAACAAGAATTGTTACCTTGGATAGAATCACCAGAAGAGACGCAGCTTCTGATTTCTTCAGTGAAGAGAATGTACCGAGAACAGCCATCACCATGGGTGTTGGAAGTATTTTCAAAGCGCGCACCGTTTATTTGATGGCGTGGGGAATCGGTAAAGCTTCTATCATTGCAAGAACAGTAGAAGGAGAAGTTTCTCACCAGGTCCCTGCCACTTATTTGCAAAATCATCCTGATACAACTTTTGTAGTTGATAAAGCTGCCTCTGATGAATTGGCAAGAACAAAAACTCCTTGGTTGGTGGGTTCTTGCGATTGGACAGAGGAATTGACATACAATGCAGTAATCTGGTTGGCGTTGCATTTGAAAAAACCAATTTTGAAACTGACCGATGAGGATTACAATAAGTTCAGCATGGGTGACCTGGTTTCTAAAGCGGGTTCGGCTTATGAAATCAACATCAAAGCTTTTGAGCGAATTAAATATACCATCACAGGTTGGCCTGGTGGAAAACCGGGTACTGAAGGACAAAATCGTCCCGAAAGACCTAGTCCGCAATACAAACGTGCAATTATTTTTTCCCCACATCCCGATGACGATGTGATTTCAATGGGTGGAACGTTCATCCGTTTGGTGGATCAGGGACACGAAGTGCATGTGGCTTACCAGGTTTCCGGTAACATTGCTGTACATGATGACGATGTGATTTGTTATGCCGATTTCATGCAGGAAGCTGCTGAAATCATCGGTATGCCGAAAGATAAGGCGGAAGAGTTTTACAATAAAGTAAAAACCTTATTCAATAAAAAAGAGATTGGTGCCGACGATGCGGCTTATGTTCGACAGATGAAAGGAGCCATCCGTAGAATGGAAGCCAAAGCCGGTTGCAGATATTGCGGTATTCCTGATGAAAACGCACATTTCATGAACCTTCCTTTTTACGAAACAGGTAAAGTGAAAAAGAACGGAATAGGAGAGGAAGATATTAAAATCACGATGGATCTGATCCGTAAAATTCAACCGCATCAAATTTATTTAGCGGGTGATTTGGCCGATCCACATGGAACTCACAAAGTTTGTTTGGACATCATCATTGAATCTGTTAACCGTTTGAAAAAAGAAAAATTCATGCAGGATTGTTATGTATGGATGTACCGTGGTGCATGGCACGAATGGCCTATCCATGAAATTCACATGGCGGTACCATTGAGTCCGAATGAAGTAACCCGTAAAAAAATGGCGATCTTCAAACATCAATCTCAAAAAGATGTTCCTGTTTTCCCTGGTAACGACAGCCGTGAATTCTGGCAACGTGCAAAAGAAAGAAATGAGGAAACAGCTCACCTTTATGATATTCTCGGACTTCCTGAATATGAAGCAATGGAGGCTTTCAGAAGATGGAATTTCCAAGCAGGAGAAGTGTTGTAGAGATTTATACTTATATAAAAAAGCCGTTGCAAATTTTTTGTAACGGCTTTTTTTGTTTGGAGGAACTATCTTTTTAAATCTTCACAAATATTTTTCTTTTATACATATACCTTAAAATAAAATAGAAAGGAATGAGTAAAAGAAAAGCGTAAATATGTGAAGCCAGCTGAGCAATACCAAATTCGGGATGTTGCTGATCAATTACCTGAAATGATGTGTGGGTAAACAAGAATAGAATTCCGTCTGAAATTGCATCTGCCAAACTTTTAGTTTCATTCCATGGAATAACGTGAAGAGTAGTACTTATTATTTCTGAACCAACATAAGCCACAATAGCATTCGATCCAAAATAAAGAAAAGGTTTTGTAAATTTTTGGCAGGATTTATAATCGATTAACCATAAACAAAAAGCTGTGCAAAGCATTGCTATTCCTCCGCTGAAAAGAACATAAGAACTGGTCCACAGGCTTTTGTTGATTGGAAAAATGAAATTCCAAAGTAGTCCGCCAATGATTAAAGGAATTCCTGTAAAAGCCAATAATTTTATTTTTTCGGGTAATTTTTTTTCGGAGATAATGAGTTGTCCGGAAAGCAAGCCCAGCAAACAGGTTCCTAAAGCAGGAATAGTTCCCAGTAAGCTTTCGGGATCCCAGCCTTCAATTCTTGAATGTTTCCACAAGTGATTTTTCCCCAGTATTTGAACATCCAGCCATGCTCCAAAATTATAGGAACCCGGTTTGGATAAATCTTTTACAAAGGCTCCGGGAATTTCAATATTGATGAGTAACCAATAGGAAAATAAGCAGATTATAATAACAACGATTTGGGTTTTCCAACCGGTTTTAATAAATAGAATTCCTGTGAAAATAAAGACGAGTCCTATTCTTTGTAAAACTCCCGGAATTCGCCATACATCAGGTAACCATGCTTTTACGTGTCCGTTTTCCAAAATGAAATAAGGGAAATTATCTTTCAATATTCCCAATAGAAAAATGATGCTTCCTCTTTTGACAATTTTTTTAATAATACCCGAATCTTCTTTTTTAGAGCTCATTGCAAATGCAATAGAGCTTCCTACAATAAAAATGAAAAAAGGAAAAATCAAATCGGTAGGAGTACAGCCGTTCCAATGGGAATGCGAGAGAGGATAAAAAAGATGATCCCATGAACCGGGATTATTCACTAAAATCATTAAAACTATAGTGAAACCTCGCAGGAAGTCAATGGAAATAATTCTGTTGCCAGCAGTCATACAATTAGTAGTGCACGAATAATTTTTAAAGATAGCAATAAAAAAAGCCCTCTAGTTGGCAGAGGGCTTTTTTGCTAAAATCGTTTGGTGTACTTGTGGCAATAAGGTGTATGACCATTGCTGTCGTAATAATCCTGATGGTAATCTTCCGCTACATAAAAGGTTGAAGCAGGTGTAACACGTGTAACCACATTCAAGCCTTTTAATTTCAATGTTTGAATTAATTCTTCTGCAATTTTCTTTTGTTCTTCATTCATGTAAAATATCTCGGAGCGGTATTGATTGCCTAAATCCGGACCTTGCCCATCTGCCTGAGTAGGATCATGTGTTTCAAAAAACAACATGGCTAAATTACGGTAATTGGTTTTTGAAGGATCAAAAATCACTCTCACCGCTTCGGCATGCCCCGTTCTTCCGGTACACACTTCTTTATAACTTGGGTTCTTAACATGCCCTCCTGTATAGCCTGATTCTGCTGATATTACGCCGTCAGCTCTCTGTAAATAATATTCAACTCCCCAAAAACAGCCCGCTGCAAAAATTGCAGTATCCATTTTCGCTGCATCAAATTTTGGTGCAAAGTTTAATGAAATAGAATTCACACAATGGCGGGTATCTTTATTTGTTAAACCTTCGCCTCTAAAAACATGACCAAGGTGAGCGCCACAATTATTACAGGTGATTTCTACGCGATGCCCATCCAAATCGGGAGTTTCTTTCACGGCACCTTTTATTGCATCGTCGAAGCTTGGCCAACCGCAGCCGCTGTTGAATTTGTCAGCAGATTCATACAAAGGTGCGTTGCAGCGCTTACAAAGGTATTGTCCCGAATCCTTATTTAAATAATATTTTCCGCTGTAAGGAGCTTCAGTTCCTTTGTCCACTATGACACGCTCTTCTTCGGGAGTGAGTTCATTGTATTTTCCTGTATTGTCTGTTTTCATAGGAGCTTGTTTTTGCGCGCAACTTTGTAAGATGAGCAAAGTTAGCAATGATATGATGATTGTGATGCTTTTAGTATTCATACATTTAAAGATTAAATTAAAATATCAATTCTTTACTAATTAGTCGATAGTATTTTTAATTCCTGACAGAACTTGGATTAAATTAGCCGCATGAAAATGTTTTTTAATTTTATTGTACCGGCTGTTTTTTTGTTTTCATGTACTTCTCCGCAAGTTGAAGAAAATCATACGGCTACCTCGCTTTCCAGATATGCTGTAGGGTTTCAGTTGTTTGATCTCAACGATTCAATGGAAATAGTGATTGCTGATAAACATTTTAAATATTCGAAAACAGATCAAAAAAATAAATTCGTCATTTCAAGTTCTACGCAGTTGACTTTTTTAAAAGCATTGAATAACTTTGAAAAAATCATTGGGCTTTTTGATGCTAATGTTTTTGCCGATTCACTAATTAATAGTAGTCTCCAAAGTGAAAAAATCATAAATTTTAAAAGTTCTGAATCTCCTGATTGGGAAGCTTTATCAAAGAATAAGGAAAGCATTGTTTTGGGATATAAACATTTTTCTTTGGATGCAAAGACTGCAGGAAATTTACAATTAAATATTGTTCCTGTTAATGAATACATGGAAGAGCATCCTCTTGGAAAAGCCGAATGGATAAAGGTTTTTGGTGTTCTTTCAGGAAAATATGCGCAGGCCGATTCTGTTTTTAAAGAGATTGAAGCAAGATATAACACCATAAAAGCTACTGCTCCACAAAGCAAAGTAAAAGTATTGGCGGGTGAATATTACGATGGATATTGGTCGGTGCCGGGATCATCGAGTTATGTTGCTTTAATGATAAAGGATGCAGGAGGCGAATATGTGGTGAAAAACATTTCCGAATCCACTGTTCAGATGAACAAGGAAGCTTTTGCGCAATTATTGAAAGAAGCAGAGTTCTGGCGAAAATTAACACCAATGGATTGGCAGGCCGCAACATTGACCAAAGAAAAAGTAAAAACTCAGTTTGATGTTTATCCTACACACTTGAAAGGTATATTGTATTGTGATGTCAATAAAACCGCGTATTTTGAAGAAGCTTTATTGCATCCGGATTGGGAATTAGAGGATTTAATAAAATTATTGAAAGGCGAAAAAGGCTCTCATTTTTATAGATTGATAAAAGTTGACTAGTATTAAAAACATATTGCTGAAGGAAAAAAGAAGGTTCCATTTTTGGATGTTTCTTTTGTTATTGGTGATAATATTGTTTTCAATACTAGAGCTGAGTTTGGGAAGTGCAGGCATTTCGTTTGTTGAAGTCTTCAGTCCGAAAGACGATTATTCAAAATTTGTTTTACACGAAATAAGAATTCCCCGCTTACTCACTGCTTTATTGATTGGCGCTACTTTGTCTTTTTCGGGGTTGGTGTTGCAAACTGTTTTTAGAAATCCCTTGGTTGGTCCGTCGGTATTGGGGATTTCATCGGGTGCGAGTTTAGGAGTTGCTTTAGTGACAATGGCCGGATGGTCATCTTTTGCCAATTCAGAGATTCCTAAAGTGATTGCTGCCATTGTGTTTTCAATGGTAGTGTTATTGCTTTTGTTTTCAATAGCCGGCCGATTCAGAGACAATGCTTCTGTATTGATTGTTGGAATGTTGATCAGTTATCTGGCAGGAGCTATGGTGGATATATTGATTTTTGTGAGCGACAACGATGCCTTGAAAGAATTTACTTTATGGGGAATGGGTAGTTTTTCGCGAATGAATTATGGAGAAATAGTCATTGTTTCTGTTTTGCTTTTGATAGCATATAGCATCGTTTATAAAAACAGGCATTTGATGAATTTGTATTTGATTGGTGAGTTGGATGAGGTTAATGAAAAAAAGAAAAAAAGATTGATTTTTTTACTTATAATTATCGCCGGAGTAACTACTGCTTTTGTAACGGCTTTCTGTGGTCCTATTGCGTTTTTAGGTATTGCTATTCCAAATTTAATGCGTTTTATCTTAAAAATTTCCGATCATAAATATTTGCTTCCCGGAACTGTGGTTTTGGGAGCTGCTGTGGCAGTAATGTGCGACTTATTATCGGCAATGCCTTGGTCGAATTCTTCTTTGCCTGTGAATGCCGTAACCTCTCTTTTTGGAATTCCAATCATTGTATTTATGATTTTTAAATCGCGACACAAAACTTTATGAGCATTCTATCCGGACAAAACATTGTTTTTGGTTATGAAACTAAACCTTTGGTGAATGCTTTTGATTTTGAAGTGGAGCCGGGTAAGGTAGTTGGATTGTTAGGGTTGAACGGAAGTGGAAAAACTACTTTTTTTAAAACTTTAATGGGTGGAGTTCCTTTATTGAAAGGCTCTTTAACATGGAACGGAAAAAATATTAATGATTTATCTTTTTCTGAACGGCACAAAATATTTTCATGGCTTCCTGCCCGTAAATTAATTGAAGAACGCTTAAAGGTTTTTGAAATATTGACTTTTTCTGCTCCATCGGATGTTCTTCAACAGGAAGAAATTTTAATACAAACAGATGAAATTATTCATCTGATGCGCATTGAAGAATTTTTGGAATTGCCTTATCATTTGTTGAGTGAAGGACAAAAAAAGAAAGTGGAAATTGCAGCATTATTGATGAAAAAATCATCGGTAATATTATTGGATGAACCTTCTGTTTTTTTAGATATTTCCAATCAGGCAGATCTTGTGACGGTGATTAAAAAATTGAGTAAGGAACAAGGAAAAACTATTTTTATAAGTTCTCATAACCTGGATTTTTTGAAAGCGTGTGCCGATGTTTGTTGGGAAATTTCAGGAACAAAGGTTTCGCTTAATCAAAATGTAGATCAGGCGATATATAAGTACTCTAATAAATTAAACGATCATTGTTAAAAAAAAGTGTTTCCAATTGTAGCCTTGAGATGAATAAATATGTACATTGTATCATCTAATATGATAAAGTGGTTAAAACTACTACAAGTGCTATAGAGATTGATTCCTTCGGAGTTATTCACAATACCTTCAAAACCCGTTCTGCTTTTAAATCTGTTTATGTATTGGAACAAGCCACTGCTATTCGTTTAATTTTAAATGGAAAGAAAGCTCCGATAATAGTGAATGCAATTAAAGTGGATCAGGTTAAGCTCAGTCAATATTCTAAATTATTGTCTTTTGAAAATTTAGAAAATGCTTCTGCCATGGCTATTTTAGTGAATTCAACTTTGCAAAAAGAATTACTTAATTTTTGGTATACAATGAGCAAGAAGACTTGCCCCTTAAGAGTTTTTACTGATAAAGATCAGGCAAATAGCTGGCTTCAAACGTATGTCTGATATGAAATTATTTTTTGCAGTTGTAATTTTTGTTCTCCTTGGTTTTAATGGCTTTTCCGCAAAAGTGGAGCAACTCAAAATAATGAGTGCTTTCCTTGGAAAAGAATCTCCTGTGAATGTCATTCTTCCTGATTCTTATTCTACATCTGATTCATTGCCGGTGCTTTTTCTTTTGCATGGTTATGGTGGTGATTGTGGTAGTTATTTATTATCGTATAAAAGTTTAATGAGTAATGTTGACTATCTTAAAATTGTTGTGGTTTGTGTGAATGGGGAAGGATCTTGGTATATGGATAGTCCGGTGAAAAAAGAATCGCGTTATGAATCTTATATCATTAAAGAATTGATTCCATTTATTTCCAAGCAATATAAAGTATACCAATCAGGAAATAAAAGAGGCGTTGCGGGTTTAAGTATGGGTGGTTTCGGGGCTGTGTATTTGGGACTGAGAAATCCTGCTTGCTTTGCTTATGTTGGCAGTACGAGCGGTGGTGTAGATATTGTTCCTTTTCCAGGTCATTGGGGGTTAAATGATTTATTGGGTGATCAAAGTGAAAAATTATCTCAATGGCAATCGCATTCTCCTTTGTATATGATAGATTTTATCGATTTAAAGAAGGTGAAATTTAAATTGGTTTTGGATTGTGGTAAAGATGATTTTTTTTATGATGCGAATAATCAGTTTGACGAAAAACTCACACAGTTAGGTTTTTTCCATGAATACTTAGTTTCCGGAGGAGCTCACACCTGGGAATATTGGAACAAAACACTTCCTGTTCATTTGAACAAGTTTTGCGAAACGGTGAAATAAAATCATTCCAAAATCACACTATATTTTTTAGGGTATTTCACTTTGTATCCAAAGCGAATCACTTTTTCTTCTGAAGGATTAATGGTGTATTCCCATTTGATAATACCTGTTTCCGCATTTAACTGACCTTCCTTTAAATCGGGCATCGATACATCAATAGATTTGTTGATAGATACAGGGATTTGATCTTTTACAATAATGGTAATTGCTTTTTGTTTGGTGTTTTTTACTTTAATTTCCCATGTTATCTCTGTTGATTTGTCAGAACCTAAAATCATTTTTTTAGAAAGTTCATAAGATTTTGTTCTGCTGATGATAATGCTCTTGTCTCTTCCTAAAGAAATATCCATTGTATCATTTGCATTTTGAGTATCAATGTAAGAATTGCCTACAAAAGCATCTTCAAAAAAGATACTGGCTTCACCCGACAGTAAATTTAATTTTTCCCAACCTGTGATTTGAGCAATTAAGAAAGCAGTTGGATCAGCTTTGGGAACTGTAATGTATTTGTAACCCGCAGCAATAGTGTGTTGCGCTACATCGACTTTATGGTTTTTTGAATCTGATAGAATGGTGTAGGGAGTTGCGATTAAATATTGGTGGGTTGTTGTTGCTTCTTGAGCTGTAACTTCCTGGTAGTTTTTTGATAAGACATTGGCGTTTGAAATACCCCCGACTTTATAGGTGTATTCAACAGCAACATCTTCGTACGCAGGTGCACTATCACTCATTGAATATTTATCAAATTTTCGTTTTGTGCGCTCTGCAACATTATCAATTGTCCATTTGTAAATATCAGGAGTCTGTCCCGAAACACTTGGATTTCCTGTTGAAAGCGTTAACTCCACTTCTTTCCAATCTATACCCGTGCTTTGTTGAATATTGGCTTTGTAATCCAATGTTACCGGACTATTGATGTCTTTCGCGCGTACATCATAAGCAGGTGCCCACGTTGCATTTGGCGTATAGTAAGTTACTTCAAATTCCATGTCGCCACTTTGTGCTGCATATACTTCCAATAAAATTTCTCCTGTTTGTTTATTGCCGGAATGATTCAAAGTGCTTTTCTCATTCTTCAGATGTTCAATGTTTTTTTTGATGTTTCTCACATGAATTTTTCCTTCCTGAATTTTTTCTGCCAGTTCGCTTAAATGCTCTCTGAAATATTTAGCTGCCTCCTGCAAGGTGCGCAAATCACAGAAAACGGAAAAGCCAATCTCGAAAAAGGAAAACATATTTTGAAGTTAGGCGGACTCACTCCTTCCATTCAAGCAAACAGCATTTCAGTTAAAACATCACAAAATATAACACTAATCAATGTTGTTTCTCAAATCAATTACATTCAATCTACGGAAGCTCCAAAAAGATTAAAACAAATTGAGGAT
>Ga0206974_1193_pt1 | contig 12407 bp, 9 predicted proteins | sample Alteio_BWOrgHeat_84_FD_152920 | JGI IMG/M metagenome (GOLD analysis project Ga0206974, IMG submission 152920) | Enriched cells from forest soil in Barre Woods Harvard Forest LTER site, Petersham, Massachusetts, United States -... | ecosystem: Environmental > Terrestrial > Soil > Temperate forest > O... | reverse complement strand
GAGCAGTGATGTTGCGGATGAAGACGGAGACGGGATGGTGGCTGATCACGCATCCCGATCATGCGCGGCTGGCGGGAGAGTTTGCGGCGGCGTGGGGGAATGAGGCGTTTCGGCGGCCTGAGCCGCGGGAGCGGGTATTGTTTGGCATCCGCGCGCATGATGATGGCTGGGTGGAGCGCGATGCGCATCCTCGAATTACGCGGGAGGGAAAGCCTTCGGCGTTTTCGACGGAGCTGGTGGGGAAGTATTCGGCGTTTGAGGAGATCGATCTGACGGAGTACCTAGCGGTGCGGGAGCGCGCGGTGCGGATCATCGCGGAGCAGGATCCTTATGCCGGACTGTTGGTGGCGCTGCATACCAACGATCTGCTCAAGAACCGCGCGGATCGTTCGACGATTGCGGAAGAGCAGTTGCCGCTGCTCGATCACTTTCTTGAGCAGCAGTTTGTCTGGCGACAGCAGCTGATTCAATGGATTCAAAACCATCCTCTGCTGGATGCGAAAGCGAAAGAGGCGAGTACCATTCGCGAGCACTTTCGATTGCTGCAGGCCTGCGACAATCTTTCGCTGCTGGCGTGTGTTGATTATCGTGAGCCGGCCGATCTGCTGCATCCGCTGCCGCTGTGCGACGGCGGGAAGACGGAGGTGCGGGTGAGGCCCGTTGGCGTGCGTGAGTTTCGGCTGGAGCCCTGGCCGTTTGCGGAGCCGGAGATCAGATTCAGCTTTCCGGCGCGGCATGTGGCTGGAGAGCTGTTTACAGATTCGGCAACGTTGGAGGCAGCGTTTGTGGCGGTGCCGGTAGAGAGGCTGGAAGTGGTCTTGCGGGGATAGGAGAAAGATCGAAGCAGATTTTCTTCGGGAATGAGCAAGACGAAGGGAGATCCGATCCGGATCGCCCTTCGTCTTTGGTGGGAGGGTTGAGGTTAGAAGGTGAGATGCAGGGACATCTGGATCTGGCGGGGGCTGCCGATGGTGTGGGTGACGATGCCGAGGCCGCCTGGGCAGTTGTAGAAGCTGCCGCTGACGGTGCCATCGCCCTGCGCGTTGCAGGTTCCGGGGAGCACTGGGGTTCCATACTCAGGGAAGGCGTTGTAGTCCTGATTTTGCGAGACCTCATTGCCGGGGACGTCGAAGCTGGTGGTGTTGGTGAGGTTGAAGACGTCAAAGGTGTACTTGAGGGTGTAGCGCTCTTTGATGTTCAGAACTTTGACCAGTGAGGCATCGGCGCGCTTCTGGAAGGACTGGCGGAAGATGTTGCGCTGGCCGGTGGTGAAGCCGGTTTCGAAGGGGTCAGTACTGGGAATGGCGCCGCCGAGGCCACCGGCGGGAAGAAGCGGAAGCGTGAAGCAGGCGGGGTTCAGAGCGGTGTAGTTGGGATTGACGGTGGTGAAGGCGCCGGAATGACCTGTCTTCGCAGACTTGGCAGTGCAGCCCTGGGCCAGGGGAACGATGGGGTTGGTGATGCCGTTGGCGGTTGAGTAGTAGATGCTGCCGATGGCGCCGGTGAAGTCGATGACACTGTAGGGCTGGCCGCTCTGCAGGGTGGTAAGTCCGATGAGGGACCAGCCGTTGATGACTTTGCCGACGAGGGTGTGCTTGTTGGCCATGTCAGGGAGCTGAAAGACGTAGTTGAAGTTGATGACGTGGGTGCGATCAAAGTCGGCTGAGCCGTAGCCGCTGCGCAGATTGAGGGCGTTGTTGCCGTTATAGAAGAGGCCGAGGCCGCTCTGCTCGTCGAGGGCGTGGGAGTAGGTGTAGGAGAAGCCGACCTGGACGCCTTTGCTCATGCGCTTGTCGACGTGAAGCTGGAGAGCGTTGTAGGCGTCAACGCCGGCGGCCTTGTAGCCGATGGATTCAGCCGCGTAGCCGATGTAGGGAACGCGAAGGTCGACGTTGCCGCCTTCGTAGTTGTATAGGTAAGGCGTGCCGTCATCGAGAGTGGCTCCGCCGACGGTGTAGCCGTAGCTGTACTTCTGCGCGTAGGGGCCACCGGCGAGGGCGGGGTTGGAAGGTGAGACGATGTTGGCCTGATTGAGCGGGACGGGAATGACCTGATGACGGCCGACGTTGCCGACGTAGCCGATTTCGACGGCGAGGTCGCTTCGCGGCTGCCATTGGACATCCAGTGTGTAGTTGTAGGTGTAAGGCAGTGTGTTCTTGCGGTCGTAGACGCCCAGCGAGATAGGCTGGCCGTTGTTGATGACGTCAGAAGCGCCGGAGCCCTGGTTGATGATGCTGTAGGCGTTGGGCAGGAACTTGGTGAGGTCGGTGGCCTTGGGACTGCTGGGCGGCGCGAGCAGCGTGGTGCCGTAGGGGTTCGACAGATTGCCGGTTTCGGCTGTCGGAGCCGTCGGATTGCCGTTGACATCCGGTTGGCCGCCGCAAGTGACAATGTAACCCTCGTAGAAGGATTGGGTAGACGACGGGCAACTGGAGGCGTTGACGAAGGGAAGCTGCTGGTTGACGCCGAAGGGTCCGCCGGTGACGGTGCCGATGGCATAGCCGGGCGAGAAGTAGCTGAAGAGCTCGCCGCGGTCATAGTAAACACCGAAGCCGGTGCGGACTACGACCTTGTCATGGAAGATGCCGGGCTGCCAGGCAGCGCCGAGGCGGGGAGCGAAGCCCCACTGGCGGCCGGTCAGGGTCGTGTTGCTGACGCCCTTGGTGCCATTGGCGTTATTGCCGGCGATGAGCAGGCCTGGGTTGGTGATGGTGTCAGACCCTACGTCGTAGCTGTAAAGGCTGGGGTCGAAGTTGAAGAGGCGGCCGTACTTTTCGGTGAGGCCTCCATCCCAGTCGTAGCGGACGCCGGCGGTAAGCGAGAGGCGCGGCGTGATCTGCCACTTGTCCTGAAGGAACATGCCGACCTGGTTGGAGCGGTAATAGCGGCTGGCGTCGCCTTGCAGGAAGGAGCTGACGTAGAAGCCGGTCGAGGAACTACCTGGCGTCACGTAGCCCTGGATCATCTGGCTGAAGTCGTCCGTGGCGATGGTGCCGGTTCCGGTGCGCTTATCGATGGTGTTGAGCTGGGTATAGCTGTAGCTTCCACCAAAGCTGACGGTGTGGCGGCCGAGGGTCCAGATGGCGTTCGCGGAGGGAGCGAAGCGGTTCTGGAAGACGCCCGTATTGGCGGACTGGCCTTCGGCGTTGGGGCCTATGTTCAGGATGCCGGTGGGCGTGTAGTTGCCATTGGGATTGTAGCCAAAGACGTTGTAGACGGAGACGCCGGGGAAGTAGTTAGAGCCGAACATGTTGATAGAGCCATTGCCAGCCGCGCCGCCGGGGATGGAGCTAGGTCCGAAGGGCTGCTCATTGTCACCCCAGATCTTTTCGCGCAGGAAGCCGAAGGTCTGAGTGGTGCTGAGGTTGGACTTGATCAGGTAGGTATTGATGATGGAGGCGACCTGTGCGCCCGAGTCGAGATGCTCGGTAAAGCCGGGGACGCTGGAGTAGGCGAACGGGGAGAGGGTGGGATCGTGCTGGTAGTAGTACTTCAGCGCCAGGTTGTCTTTGGTGTTGACGTTGTAGTCGATGTTGGCGACAGCGAGGTCCGCGGTGAAGCGGCCGGTGCCGGGGATGAAGGCGTTGGTGGTGTGGGAGACGTTGGGAAAGCCGTAGGTGTCGTTGGGGATGAGCCACTTGCCGGGCTGGCCGGCGACGGAGGGCGCATTGAAGAGGGCGAGCGCTGTCTGGTCGATCTGAGCAGGGCTGATACTTGTGCCGAAGTTGTAGTTGGTGAGGTTTGCCAGTGCAGAAGCGGAGCGGTCGTCCGTCAGGCCAACGGGGACGTCGAGGAAGGACGAGCCAACCTCCTGGTCTGAGACATGGACATGCTGGTAGGCGAGGTAGGCGAAGAGCTTGTCCTTGATGATGGGACCGCCGGCTGAGCCGCCGAGCGTGTAGCGATGCAGTTGCGGCACCTTCTGGATGACGTCGGGGTCCTGATTGAAGAAGAAGGGAGCGGCGTTGAGCCAGTCGGTGCCGCGATGATAGTAGGCCTGGCCATGGATGTCGTTGGTGCCGGAGGAGGTGGCGAGATCGACATGGGCGCCGGAGGTTGAACCCTGCTGGGCGTCGTACATGGAGGCGTTGACGCGGACTTCCTGGATGGTCTCGGGAGCGGGCGTGGGGATGGCGTTGCCGATGGAGAGGTAGATGGAGGCTTCCGTATGGATGACGCCGCCGGCGCCGGCGCTGGTGGAGGCTCCGGTGGAGTTGATGACGCGGGCGGAGCCGACAGCGCTGGTGCTCTTGCCGTTGAAGAGGTTGCTGGTGTCGACGCCGTTGAGGGAGAAGCTGTTGGAGGTGTCGCGCTGGCCGTTGGCCCAGATGGGCTGGTTACCAAGGCCAGAGAGTGCTCCGGTGCCGCCAGGAAGCTCAATGTTGACGCCAGGGGACTGGGTGGCGAGCACGGTGAAGCTGCCGGTGGCGAGCGGGGCAGACTCGATCTGGCCGGGATCGAGGACGTAGCCATTGGTGGTATCGACGGCGTTCATGAGCGGTGTGGCGTCGACTTCGATGGTCTGGGTCTTGGAGCCGGCTTTGAGCTGAGCGTTGACGGTGGCGGTACGGTCGCCCTGCACGGTGATGTGCGGGGTGCTCTGGACCTCAAATCCATCGGCAGAGTAAGTGATGGTGTAGGAGCCGATGGGCAGGTTGACGAAGAGGTATTCGCCAGATCCGTTGGTTTTGACGGTGCGGGTAAGACCGGTCTGTTCGCCTGTGATCTTCACGTCGGCGTTGGGAATGACGCCGCCGGAGCTGTCGGCAACTTCGCCGGTGATGCCGCCTAGGGTTTGCTGTGCCTGCGCGGGGAAGATGCACAGCGCCGCGGCTGCGAGCAGAATCAGCAGCCGAAAGAATGACGAGGAGTTCGTACGGAATGAGCAGATCAAGCGAAGGCCTCACAAATAATAAAGATTTCCCGCGACCTTGAAGTTTTCAAGATCGTCGGGTGTTGCACCGATCTACCGGTTGTGGGCAGACCCAAAAAGAAGAAGGTTGTACGGTGCGTGTCGAGCCCGAATCGGGGAATTCAGGCGCCAGATTCTACGTGGTTGCTTTTAACAATACCCCACGGAAGAGGGAATTCAATCGAAATTTACGTTCAGAACTTGCCAGAAAGAGACCGCATATGAGCTACTGAGAAATTTCCATAAAAGTATTTTATTGCAGAAAGACTGATTGGGTTATGGCAGGCGAGATTTGATTACGGCAGTAGGGAGACGTGCGCGGCAACGATGCGCCAGCCCTCGGAGAGGCGGACCCAGGTTTGGCTTTGTCTGCCCTGGATGGTGCGACCGGGTGCGGTGCGCTCGAATTCGAGGGTGATGCTGGCGAAGTCGCGCCCGAAGCTGACGATGTCGAAGCGGGTAACTGTTCTAGCCAGGTTGGCGGCGGGGCGAGCTTTGCGGAAGGCCTCGAGCTCATCGGGGCCGTAGAGATTTTCGCTTACGCCGAAGCGCATGACCTGCGGGCCGGCCCAGAACATGGCGACGAGGGTGTCAACATCATTGGTTATAAGCGCCTGTTCGTAACGTGGGTAGAGCTCGCGCAGCTCGGCGAGGACTTCGGGGAGGTTGATCTGGCTTGGTTCGATGGTCATGTTGGGTGGGGTGGTTCGGGTTCAGGAGATGGCGAAGAGCTCGCGTTCGGGAAGGATGGCTTTTGAGATGGAGCCGCTGATGGTGAACATGGGCTCGTTGACGACCTGACTTAAGCGCAGACGGAGGGCGACGCTGCATAGGATGTAAGCGTGAACGTCGCTGAGGCCCCAGTGTCTGACAAGCAGGTCGATCATGCGATGGGTCGCATTGCGGGCAGCAGTTGCTGGGTCTTCCGCGGATTCAACGACGACCCAGGCATCGCCGCGAAGGTCAGGGGCGACGGCCTCGGAGGACTCGACGATGGGGCCGGCGAGGGGTTGCTGCTTATGGAGTTTGAAGCCGAGAGTCACATCAAGTGGACACTCGATGCCGTTGATACAGACTTCTCCATCGCCTTGCGCGGCGTGGCCATCGCCGCCACTGAAGAGCGCGCCGGGATTGTAGACAGGCAGGTAGAGGCGAGAGCCGGCGCAGAGTTCGCGGACGTCGAGATTGCCGCCGAAGGGGCCAGGTGGGCGGGTACGAAAGGAGCCGTCCTCGGCGCGGGCGACGCCCATGACGCCGAGGAATGGGCGAATGGGCAAGAGGGCCGGGGCGAGGCTGCGGGTCTCGTTGCCATTGAGCTGCCAGTGGAAGAGATAGGGGTCACAGAAGCGGTCTTTGAGAAAGCCCAGGCCGGGGATGATGCTGGACCACCCCCAGCCGCGGTGCTGGGTGGCGAGGACGTCGATCTGGAGGACGTCGCCGGGTTCGGCACCTTCGATCCAGACGGGGCCGGTAAGGGCGTGGATGCGGGTGCGGTCGATAGCCTGGCATTCTTCGAGGGTGGTGCCGGGATGAATCTGGCCACCGCTGGCGTCAACGCATTCGAACTGGACGGTGTCGCCAGATTCGATGCGCAGGCGGGGATGGAGGGAGCGATCCCAGACGGAGTGGGTGGGTTCGGCGGTGAGGGAATGATGGGTCATGCTGGGCGCACTATTCGGATTCGATACGGACGGTCATCTGGATTTCAACGATGGCGTTGCGAGGCAGGGCGCTGACGCCAACCGCGGCGCGGACGTGTTTGCCGGCGTCGCCGAAGATCTGGACAAGGAGATCGGAGGCGCCGTTGATGACGGCGGGGGAATCTTCAAAGCCGGCGACGGCATTGACGTAGCCGTTAACGGAGACGATCTCCGCGATCGCGTCGAGGTTGCCGAGATGGCGCTTGAGGACGGCGAGCTGCGTAAGGGCGCAGGCACGGGCGGCGTTGTAGCCATCGGCGACGCTGCGATCGAGTCCGACGGTGCCGGTCATGACGCCGGCGCCGTTGGTCGAGATGACGCCGGCGAGGTAAACGAGTGGACCGACCCGTTTGGCGGAAAGATAGTTACCGCCAGGCGCGGGAGGAGCAGGGAGCGTGATGCCGAGTTCTGAGAGCTGAGTTTCCCGAGACATTTGAGATGACTTTAGCATGGAGCCGTCGAAGCGAAGTATCCGCGAGGTCATGGTTGGTTTGAATCCATCATTTTCTATGATGTGGACGGCAAATCGGAGATTGAACTGAGTGGTGAGGAGCGCGTTTGTCGAGATCGTTCGCGCAAAAGCAATGCGAAAAGTCACGACTACGTCTCCGTCGTGATCGGGAGTTCGCTACATAGCGTGTAAAAATACGCTTATCGCATCAATCCATTGTTTTTCTGCCTGACAAGGGGACAAGCAGATGCAGATCCATTCAACCGCAACATGGCCCGCGCGAGAAGATCGCCGCACTGCGCTGGTCTGGCTAGCCCTCTTCTGGATTTTCGTGGGGGTCGGCTTCGGGTTCGATCTGCATAACTACATCCATGAGCGGCCTCCCGTCCCGGGAATCGTCCATATACATGCCATCGCCACCACGATCTGGTTGCTGACTGCCACAGCGCTTGTGCTCATGGTCGAAACCAGCAATGTTCGCCTCCATCGGCGTTTTGGCTGGTTTGCAGCCGGCTACGCGGTTCTGGTCGTAGTGATCGCCCCTTGGTCCGAACTTAGTTGGCAGGCCTTGAATCTCCATACTCCTGGTGCTCTGCCTCCTGAATTTCTTTCCATTGCCTTTAGCGGGGTCATTTGCATGGCCGTGCTGTTACCTAGCGGCCTCTTCCTCCGTCGCAATTCCGCGGCCCATCGACGTGTGCTCATTCTGGCCACCATCTGCATCAGCGATGCGGGCTTCTCCCGGATGGTGAGCCTCTTTCTACCGGCACCAACTACGTTTCTCGGCACCTACTTATTTTATGAGGGCGGCAATCTGCTTCTCATTCTCCTCATCTTCCTTTGGGACTGGAAACGCGGCCGGATCATGAAACAGTTCCTGTGGGCAGCCTTCCTCGTTATCGCTGTGGGTTTGACCGCAACGGGTCTCTACTTTAACGAGACATGGAAATCGATTTCATACTCGTGGCTGGAGGGCTGGGCGCGCCACATGCTGTAATGCCCGATATCCTCAAGCGAGTGCGTGCGGACTCACTGTCCAGAGAAACGCAGAACTGTCATCCGTCTTTATAAGTCGGCTGGTCGGGGGGGGGGGCCGTTCAGACTCATTGCCCTCCATAAATTCAAAGATTTCAAATTGACCTACCGCCGCCGCCAGCCGCGAAAATTTGTTGGGGAGTCGCCGGTAGTCAGGCTACGATGGGCCATGCCCGGTCTGACGATGCTGCTCACGACCCTGGGATTGGGTGCAGCGCTCGTTGTCTCCTACCCTCTGCTGACCGATTCGCAGGCGCAATCGAAAACTGAAGCTCAGAGTACGATTCCGATTCTCGCGGCCCGAAGTTCGCCGGACGATCTGGAGATCGGCGGAGAACTTGCAGGCTTGCCTGCGGGATCTGTGCGCTATCTGCGCTATGAGGATCTGCTGAGGCTGCCGCAGGAGGAGTACACGGTCTCAGATGATACGAATTTTCATGGCAGGACTGAGATTTCGGGCGTTGCGCTGACGACGCTGGCCAAACTTTTCGGACTGAAGGCGCATGCGGATCTGATTGTTGCGATCTGCTATGACAAATACCGGTCGAACTATCCGAGCGATTACCTGGCGGCGCATCATCCGATTCTGGTGTTGAAGATCAACGGGCAGACACGGGAGAGGTGGCCCCGTTCGGAGTATGGTGGTCCGCTTGGCCCGTATCTGATTTCGCATCCAACGTTTCATCCATCGTTTAAGGTGCTCTCGCATGAAGATGAGGCGCAGATTCCGTTTGGGGTGACGCAGTTGGACTTTCGAACGGAGGCGACAGTGCTGGGTGCGATCCATCCTCTTGGGAAATGGGCTGTGGATTCGCAGGTTTGGCAGGGATACCGGATTGCGAGCCAAGACTGCTTTCGCTGTCATGGGTTGCGCAGCGAGGGCGGCCAGCGGGCTTCGCGGTCATGGTTGATTCTGGCGGCCTGGGCCGCGACGGATGCGACGCGGTTTCAAGCGTACATTCGCAATCCGCAGTCAATTCAGCCGTGTGCGAAGATGCCGGCGCACAGCAACTACGATGACCCAACGCTGGCTGCGCTGACGGCGTACTTTGCTACCTTTGCTCCGGCGGGAAATCTGCGATGACGATACGCGTTGCGAAACTGCTGCTACTGGCGGGGATTGCCCTGTTCTACACGCTGGTGGTGTTGAACAATACGACGGATTTTGATTCGAATTATCAGTTTGTGCGGCATGTACTGATGATGGATACCACGTTTCCGGGCAATCGCGGCATGTGGAGAGCGATTCCGTCGGCGTGGGTGCACCTGGCCTTTTACTTCTCGATCATTGCCTGGGAGATGGTGACGACGCTGCTGTGCTGGATTGGCGTCTATAAACTGCTGCGTGCACTGCGTGCGCCGGAGGCGGAGTTCCACGCGGCCAAGCGTATTCCGATTGCGGCGCTGACGCTAGGGATGCTGATGTGGCTGGTGGCGTTTTTGTCGGTGGGCGCGGAGTGGTTCCTGATGTGGCAGTCGCATACATGGAATGGGCAGGAAGCTGCGTTTCGCATGTTTGCGGTGGTGGGTATTGTGCTGCTGATTATGATGCAACCGGATCGGGCCGGGCAGCCATAGTGGCGTTGGAGTGGGGCAGATGCGACTGGCGGCTGTGATTCTGGCTGCGGGAGAAAGCCGAAGGCTGGGGCAACCGAAGCAGCTGGTGCGCGTGGGCGATGGCGCGGGTAGCGAGACGCTGCTGGGACGCACGGTGCGCGTGGTGCGTGAGGCCGGCTTGGATGTGGTCTTTGTGGTGCTGGGGGCGCATGCGGAGCGTGTTGAGGCTGAGGCGGAGCTGGATGGCGTTGTGGTGGTGAGGAATCCAGCGTGGGCTTCGGGGATGGCTTCTTCAATCCATGCGGGGATTGCCGCGGTGCAGGCCGGGATGCCGGAAGCAAAGGCGGTGATGCTGCTGGTTTGCGATCAGCCGCGATTGACGGCAGAGCATCTGCGGCGACTGATGGATGCAAGCGTATCGCATGCGAGCGGGCCTAGCGTGATTGTGGCTTCTGAATATGCGGGTGTGCCAGGTGTGCCCGCGGTCTTTCCGTTGTCCGCGTTTGCACGATTGATGGAGTTGCGCGGGGATGTTGGGGCGCGGCGGCTGCTGATGGATGAGGGCGTGATTCGGGTTGCATTTGCGGGTGGTTTCGTGGATGTGGATACGGTGGACGATCTGCCGGAGGTGATGAAGTAATTCTCTGCCACGTCTGTTTGAGATGTGACAGAGGTTTTAGATAGTGCTCGCGGAGAGAAGGCGTGAGTTGGTCTTGGCGAGGGTTAGGATGAGTTCGCCGAAGAGGGTATTGGCCCAGGCGAACCAGTCGCGCGTGAAATGGGTCACGTCATCTTTGTTGAAGCTCTCGTGGATGAAGCCGGTGCCGGCAGAGCTCTTCTTGAGCCAGCGCAGGCATTGGACCTGCTCCGCTTCGTCGTGCGTGGTGAGGGCGCGCATGATGAGGGACATGGGCCAGATCATGTTCTGGCCAACGTGAGGACCTCCGATGCCTTCCGCGGCTAAGCCTTTGAAAAAGTAGGGATTGGCGTCACTCAAGACGAAGCGGCGCGTGGCTACGTAGAGCGGATCGGACTCAGAGCAGGCGCCGAGATAGGGAAGGCTGAGCAGGCTGGGAACGTTGGCGTCGTCCATGCAGAGAGCGTTGCCGAAGCCGTCGATTTCGAAGGCCCAGATGAGGCCGGCTTTGGGATGGTGAACGGTGGCGTATTGCTTGAGCGCAGCTTCGATCTCCGTGGCCAGGCTTGACGCATCGTGGGCTGCGGTGGAGTCGTGGGCGATCTGGGCGAACATCTCTTCAAGGCGATGGAGAGTCTGGATCGCGAAGAAGTTTGCTGGGATGTTAAGAGGATAGGTGCATGCGTCGTCAGAGGGGCGGAAGCCGGAATGAATGAGGCCGACAGGGCGAGCGGGTGTGCCGAAGCCCTCTTCTCCGAGAGTCTCGGTGGGATGCTCTGAGGCGCGCTGAAAGTGATAGGGACCGGGTGAGGATTTACGCTGCTGCTCGCGGAATGTCTTGATGATGGAGTGCATGGCTTCGAGCCATTGGGCATCGAAGGGTGAGGTATCGCCGGTCTCCTTCCAATAGCGGTGCGCGAGACGAACCGGGTAGCAGACCGAATCGACTTCCCACTTGCGTTCGCCGACGCCGGGACGCATCTCGGTCTTGTCGAGTTTGCTCCAGTCCATCTTGTCGGTGCTGGTGAGGTCGGTGAGGAAGGCGTTGGCGTAGGGATCGATGAGGATGCAGCGGGTCTGGCGGCGGATGAGTCCCTCGATCATGGTCGCGAGCGCCTGGTCCTGCTTGAGGAAGGGAAGATAGGGCCAGACCTGTGCGGAGGAATCGCGGAGCCACATGGCGGTGATATCGCCGGTGATGACGGCGGTGTCTGAATGGCCGGCGTAGGAGCCAGTGCGAACCGTGGTGTCGAGCGTATTGGGAAGGCAATTCGAGAAGAGCCATGCGAGCTCGGGATCGCGAATCAAGCCGGCGACGCGGGTGATTTCGGCATCGACCGCGGGGCTGCGGAAGCTGCGCGATTGCGGGGCTGGGCGCTTGGATGGAAAGGCGGCTTGCGCCGATGCAACGGATGGGAGGCAGGCGCCGGCGAGGCCGACGGCGGAGATGCGGAGAAGATCACGGCGGGAGTATGGATTCGATGGAGTATGCATGCAGGTCACAGTTTACGCAGTGGGATGTGGAAGCAGCACGAGGGGGATGGCGTCGAGGCCAATGGCGATGGCGCCCCATACTACAGCTTCGGGGCCGAGCGCTGCCGCGGCGACGCGGGTTACGGCAAACTCGCAGCGATCGAGATGCTTTTGCACGGAGCGGAGCAGCGCGGGATGACTGCCGATTTCGCCGCCGAGGAGTATCAGCGCAGGATTGAGGATGAGAGATAAATTGACGATGATGTCGGAGACGATCTCCGCGCGCTCTTCCAGGAGCGCGAGAGCGCGGGCGTCTCCTGACGTGGCTTTATCGAAGATGTGGAGTGAGGCAGTGAGATCTGCCGCCGGCGCAACCTCTTTGCGGTGCATCGCTGTTTCATGCCAACTGTTGCGAATGCCGGCGGGCGAGAGAAAGTATTCGAGGTCACCAAACTCGTAAAGCGACGGGGGCTTGCCGGAGATGCTGGGCAGGCGCAGATAGCCGATCTCTCCGGCAGACCATTGGGAGCCGTGATGGATGTGACCGTTGAGCAGGATGCCGGCGCTGACGTTGGCGCCAATGTTGATGAGGACGAAGTCGTCTTCGGCGTGAGCTGCGCCTTTGAAGCGTTCGCCCGCGGC
>Ga0206974_1192_pt1 | contig 12416 bp, 10 predicted proteins | sample Alteio_BWOrgHeat_84_FD_152920 | JGI IMG/M metagenome (GOLD analysis project Ga0206974, IMG submission 152920) | Enriched cells from forest soil in Barre Woods Harvard Forest LTER site, Petersham, Massachusetts, United States -... | ecosystem: Environmental > Terrestrial > Soil > Temperate forest >... | reverse complement strand
ACATGGATTCTTTTTCCATTACTGGCAATTTCTTTTTCAATAAACTGGAAATGCTGGTAAGCGCATAAACGTGACTCTTGAGGTCGTGCGCAAGAATGGAGAAAAATTTATTTTTGGTTTGATTCAGTTTCGTGAGTTCATTGACTGTTTCTTCCAACTCCTGGTTTTTCACCAAGATTTCCGACTGTTGTTTTAAAATTCTTTCCGACTGCTTGGTTACTTCATCATTGTATGCTTCCAGCTTTTTATTTTGAATTTTAATCTCCTCATTTCTTTCCAGCAAAATAGCATTGGTAGCTGTGAGTTCACGCGTTCTGTCGGCAACCAGAATTTTCAATTGTTTGTTGCGCTGCCTGATTGATTTTAATCTCAAATAAAAAATCAAAGTCACTCCGCCAACCAACACTATAACAAGAAACAACTTAAACCATGCGGTTTTCCACCACGGTGGTAAAATTACAATACGCAATTGCTTATCGGCTTCCTGGGCATCGCCTCCTACCCTGCTGTACTTAATTTTAAAAATGTAAGTGCCGGGGTCCAAATCCGTAAAAGACACTTTTCTGTCGCCACCATGTATCACAATCCATTGATCATGCAAGCCTTCCAGCTTATATGCAAATTCCATTTTACCCGGAGAATTCAAATTCACTGCGGTAAATCCGATACTGAAAAAAGATTGCGAATGAGATAAAGTGAGTGTTTCGGTAAAATTGATCACTTTTTCCAAAGGAGAATTTTTCGCCCCCGGTTTTTGTATTTCATCAAAGATGTACAAATCGGTGAGGTAAACAGGCGACAACGAAAGATCTAACTTTATTTTATCGGGATTGAAAACATTGAAACCGTTGGTTCCTCCGAAATACAAATCGCCGGAGCGACTTTTCAATACCGATTTCAGGAAGAAGAAATTACCCTGCAAACCGTCGGAAACATCAAAACGATCAATTTTTTTTGTTTGCAGATTGAAGGAAGTCAGGCCTTCATTGGAACTCAGCCACATCACTCCTCTGTTATCAAACACAATAGCTTTAAGAGTTTGCGGCAATTTGTATTTTTCGCCGTAATGATTAAAGCCTTGAGTTTTTTCATCAAATAATTCCAATCCACCTGATTCTGTGATCACCCAAATCTGGCCACTTAAATCTTCAGCAACCATATTCACATCATTACTACTGATACTGTTGGAATCTTCACCATGAACAAATTTTTTCAGGTTTTTTCTGTCGTAAACAAACAAACCGTCAAAACTGCTGATCCATATTCTTCCTTTAGAATCCTTGAAAAGATGGTTGATCCATGAAGGTGCCTTCATGTCGAAAGGAAAAACATGATTGTTTTTATGGTGAATGAATTTTTTGCTTTTCAAATCCATAACACACACACCTTCACCATGCGTACCAATCCAGATGAGAGAATCCTCAATGAGGATAGATTTGATATTATTAAAAATAATGGAGTTGCTATTTTTAGGATCGTTGGTATACGCAATGCTTTTTTTTGTTTCGGGATCAAAACAAATCAAACCCCCGCTCCAGGTAGCAAGCCATAAATTTCCTTTTTTGTCTTGTTTGATTTCCAGGATGGCATTACTGCTCAAACCATTGTCGGTAGTATAAGTAGTAAACTTATCCTTTGCAGGTTCAAAATAAGTGAGTCCGCCGCCATCCGTACCAATCCAGATATTTCCTTTTTTATCTTCAAAAAAAGCAGCAGTGAAATCGTGATTCAACCCGGCAGTAGTATTGTCTTTTTTATGGTAATGGCGAAAAATATTTTTGCTGCTGTTGGTATAAAACAAGCCATAGCCGTGGGTTCCAAACCAAAGATTACCGAAGTTGTCCTCATACATGGAAGAAACAGAACGACAGGTAAGCGTATTTTTATAAGGAGAATTTTTAAAAGGAAGGAAAAGTTTTTGTTTGATGTCGAGAAAATACACCAGCTCATTATCGGAACCTACCCAGATGTCATGACTTTTATCTTCATAAATACTGATCACCGCATCGCGGGTGGCCGAAGGATGTTCCTTATCGGAAAAATCGGAATAGTGTCGGATAACCGCACCTTTGGGACTCATTAAAGTAACACCGCTTTCAAAAGAACCTATCCAGATGTTGTTGTTGTGATCGGCTAAAATGGTTCGGATTTTATTGCTGCAAATTGTTTTAGCATTGTCTTCCTCATGAAAGAAATGCGTGAATTTTTTTGTGGCATCTACAAACTTATTTACACCACCGTTGAAAGTTCCTATCCACAAGTTGTCGCTGGTATCAATGCTCAATCCTAAAATATTATTATCGCTGAGTGAATTGGGATTTGTTGCATCGTGGCGGAACCATTGGAATTTTTTTGTGGCGTAATCATATTGACACAAACCGTAAGAAGTACCTATCCACAACTGATGTTTTGAATCTTCTTTTACCACATTGACACACACTGTTTGGTTGGGCTGATCAGCCAGATCACAATGTATAAAACAATCTCTTTCCCTGTCGTATAAATTCAAACCACTGTTGGTACCAAACCACAAACGGTTTTTACTGTCCTGAAAAATAGAGTAAACAATGTTATTGGATAAGCTGGTGGTATCTTCATTAGAATGGCGGTACTTTTTAAAGCTGGTTCCGTCCCAGCGGTTGAGACCTTCTACGTTGGCCACCCATAAAAAACCATAGCTGTCGCGGTATACATTTTCAATGTAATCGCTGATCAAACCATCTTCTTTGGTAATGCTGTATATCTTGAACTTTTCAGGCTGACTGAAGGCGAAAGTGTACGCCAGTAAAAGAAACAGAATAATTTTTAGTCTCAGCATAAATTTTATAGACTATAAATTAAACACTTTATCCCAATCTTTCCAAACCGATTCATAACCCTGTTGTTTAATCATATCGGCTACTTCTTTTGGGGATCGGGTATCGTCAATAGCAAATTGTTCCAGACTTTCCTTCTCGGGAAATACAGCATAACCACCCGGATTGGTTTTAGAGCCAGCACTCATGGAAGTAATACCCATTTTAAAAATATTGTTTCTGAAAGTGGCGTTCTCCCTGGTAGAGATGGATAGCTCCACATTTTCATTGAACAAACGGTAAGCACAAATCAGCTGAACGAGTTGTTTGTCGCTCATCACCACTTTAGGTTCCAGTAAACCTTCGGCCGGGCGCAGGCGCGGGAAAGAAACGGAATAGCGTGTTTGCCAGTAATTTTTTTCCAGGTAATTCAAATGCAAAGCATTAAAAAACGAATCGGTGCGCCAGTCTTCCAACCCGATTAAAACACCCAAACCTATTTTGTGCACGCCGGCTTTGCCCAATCGGTCGGGAGTATCCACGCGATAATCGTAATTGGATTTTTTTCCTTTGGTGTGATGGGTTCTGTATTCTTCTTTGTGGTAAGTCTCCTGATATACCAAAACAGCATACAATCCTTCATTGATCAGGAGTTCATATTCCTCTTGTTCCAGAGGCTGAACTTCCAGTGAAATATTGGAGAAATAAGGACGTACCACTCTGATGGCATTCAACAGGTAATCCACTCCCACCGTTTTATTGGCTTCACCTGTCACCAGTAAAATATGATCAAAGCCCAAAGCCTTCACCGCTTCACATTCCTGAATGATTTGTGCATCCGTCAAGGTTGTTCTCAATATTTTATTGTGTAAACTGAATCCGCAATACGTACAGATATTCTGGCATTCATTGGAGAGATACAAAGGCGCAAACATTTGCACCGTGTTGCCAAATCTTTTTAAAGTAAGTGCCCTACTCTCCTTCGCCATTTTTTCCAGAAAAGGTTCGGCTGCAGGAGAAATCAATGCTTTGAAATCTTCCAGAGAGCGATGTTCGGCCATGAGGGCTTTCTCAACGTCGGCAGTTGTTTTGGAGTAGATGCTCTCTTTTACAAGATCCCAATTGTATTTCTCTATGATGGAATTAAAACTCATTTAATCTTCTAAAAATGCGGTTAAGGGACTACTTGCGTGCGCGTGATTTTGTATTTGTCCGAGCTTTGCTTCATAAGCCAAACGCCCTGCTTCCACAGCAATTTTAAAAGCATAAGCCATTGCTTCCGGATTTTCGGCAACAGCAATGGCAGTGTTTACGAGGACTGCATCAGCTCCCAGTTCCATCGCGTATGCAGCGTGGGAAGGCGCACCGATTCCTGCATCTATGATGACAGGAACTTTACTTTCCTCAATAATAATTTGAAGCATATCGACTGTTCGCAAACCTTTGTTGCTTCCGATCGGAGCACCGAGAGGCATCACAGCAGCAACGCCCACTTCTTCCAAACGCTTGCACAAAACAGGATCGGCGTTGATATAAGGCAAAACGATAAAGCCCAGTTTTACCAGCTCTTCCGCAGCTTTTAAAGTTTCAATGGGATCGGGTAACAAATATCTTGGATCGGGATGAATTTCCAGTTTCAGCCAGTTGGTTTGCAAAGCCTCTCTTGCCAGTTGTGCCGCAAACACAGCTTCTTTAGCAGTTCTTACACCGGAAGTATTGGGCAATAAATTAATGCGCGGATGTTTTAAATGACGAATAATATCGTCGTTTTCATTACGGATATCCACTCTTTTCAAAGCCACTGTCACCAATTCCGATTCGCTGGCTTCAATGGCTTTTTCCATAAGAGCATTGTTACTGAACTTTCCGGTTCCGGTGAACAAGCGCGACTGAAAAATTTTGTCGCCTATTTTAAATGGTTGAGTCAACATAAGTCTCCATGGCTTTTAAAAATTGTTTGATTTTTTTCTCCGGATTTTCATCGTTGATGATGGCTCCTGAAACAGCAATGCCGTGTAATCCTGCATTTAATAGGGATGGTATATCTTCTGCCAGAATTCCCCCAATTCCGATAACGGGAAGATGAGCCGGAACTTGTTTTAAAATATTGGTATATCCATCCAATCCCAAAACCGGACTCAGTTTTTTCTTGGTGGAAGTAAAGCGGAAAGGACCCAATCCAATGTAGTCCACATGATCTTTTATGTATAAAATATCTTCCAGGGTATTGGCAGTTCCACCAATAATTTTCTCGCCCAGTTGTTGTCGCGCAACAGCAGCAGCAACATCTTCTTTACCAATATGCACTCCTTCTGCACCAATTAATTTTGCAATAGACACATGATCATTGATAATTATAACAGCAGAGAAATTTTCAGTGATTTTTTTTGCCGCTTCAGCCAAATTTAAAAAAGTTTTTTCATCACAATTTTTTGCTCTCAGCTGAACCCATTTTACACCATTGTTCAATACAATATGGATTTGTTCCAGATGATTATGTGATGAATCATCGGAAGTAATGAATTGCAGTTTTGCTATGTTTTTTGAACTATACAGCATGATATCCCAACAGTTCGTTTGAACTCATTAAAAACCTTGTAATATATTCTTTTGATTCACGGCAGGCCGCTTCAATACTATAATCCTGAGCGAGCAAGGAAATAATTCCTGCCGACAAAACACAACCTGACCCATGTTTCGCAGCACCTTTTATTCTTTCGGAAGAAAGAGTAATTTCTTCTCCATTTTTTAAGTACAATATATCCGTAGCTATTTCCCCTTCTCCGTGTCCGTCTTTCAACAAAACATTACAATACGCACTTAATTTTTTTGCACTTTTTTGTTCATTTTCTTCCTTCCCGAAAAATAAAGCTTCACTGTGATTAGGAGTGATTAAAGTGAGATTTTTTAATACTTCCGACAAAATAAACTCGTCGCTGACGGGAGCAAAAAAAGAAAAACCCGTAGATGATTTATACACCGGATCCCATACTATTTGAGTGTTGATTGAAAGTGATTTTATTTCACTTACCACCGTCGACAAAAAATAAATATCAGGAACAATTCCAATCTTCACATAGGCTACATCAAAGCGATCAAACAATAAATTCAACTGACGCAAAACCTCTTCCGGTTTCACCCAAACACAATCCTCAAAAATTTTATCGGTTTGAAAAGTAGTAGCTGTGCTGATCCCTAAACCATACACTTTAAAACGTTCGAAAGTCTTGATGTCGGCTAAAACCCCTGCACCCGCACTCGGATCAAATCCGGCTACGGAAAGTACTATTTGCCTAAATTCCTGCATATTATGAAGCTTTCATTAAAAGTAGCAATAGGGTCTTCTCCTGTCCATATTCCCCCCAGCAAAGCACAGCCTTTAAATCCATATTCCTTGGTTTTCGAAATATTTGATAAATCAACACCACCCAAAGCAAAAACCTTATATTTTGTTTTTTCTATCGATTTTTTAAGAGAGAATTCATTGAAACCGCTCTGGTAATCTTTTTTAGAAATACTATCGAAAATCGGACTCAGGAAAACGTAATTATATAAAGGATTATAAACATCAAGATCCGACAGTTTGTGATAAGAAGTAGACACCATCAAATTTGGTTTTTTACCTTTTACAAATATTTTGATCTTCCACATTTTAAATTTAAATTTCCTTGTGGCTGATGTTAAGTGAATCCCTCTTAAATCATACTTCAAAGCCAATCCGGGGAAAGAATGAATCATGATTCTATTGTGATACTGAGATGGTATTTTTTCAATATAATTGATCATTTTCTCTTTGGAATAATGTGGTTTTCTAAGATGGAAAACTTCCAATCCCGACTTAAAAAGCTGAATGACCTTATCTGTTTCATCAGAAACAGATGTTTGCGGCGATATGAGCACTAACTCCATAATTCTTTAAATATAAATCTCTCCACCTACTTTTTTAAATTCTTCTGATTTTTCATTCATTGCTGTTTGCAATTCCTGATCAGCGGCATAATCACGTACTTCCTGACTGATTTTCATGGAACAGAATTTCGGTCCGCACATGGAACAGAAATGTGCTTCTTTTGCTCCTTCGGCAGGTAAGGTTTCATCGTGGAATTCGCGGGCTGTATCAGGATCTAACGATAAATTAAATTGATCCTGCCAGCGGAATTCAAAACGTGCTTTCGACAAACAATTGTCTCTGTAATAAGCGCCCGGATGACCTTTCGCAAGGTCGGCAGCATGCGCCGCAATTTTATAAGTGATTACTCCATCCTTTACATCTTTTTTATTCGGTAAGCCCAAATGCTCTTTTGGTGTTACATAGCACAACATGGCACAACCATACCAACCTATTTGTGCAGCGCCAATAGCAGAAGTAATATGATCATAACCCGGGGCGATATCGGTAGTCAATGGACCAAGAGTGTAAAATGGCGCTTCAGAACAATGCTTCAACTGCTCTTCCATGTTTTCTTTGATAAGTTGCATCGGCACGTGACCCGGACCTTCTATCATCACCTGCACATCGTGCTTCCATGCAATTTTAGTAAGTTCTCCCAAAGTCCTTAATTCAGAAAATTGCGCTTCATCATTTGCATCTGCAATAGAACCCGGACGCAAACCGTCGCCCAATGAAAAAGCCACATCGTAAGCTTTCATAATGTCGCAAATTTCTTCGAAATGAGTGTAGAGGAAATTTTCTTTGTGGTGCGACAAACACCATTTTGCCATGATGGAACCACCACGCGATACAATGCCTGTAACGCGTTTTGCCGTCATGGGCACATAGCGCAGGAGCACACCCGCGTGAATGGTAAAATAATCCACTCCCTGCTCGGCCTGTTCAATTAAAGTATCTCTGAAAATTTCCCAGGTTAAATCCTCTGCTTTTCCATTCACCTTCTCCAAAGCCTGATAAATAGGCACTGTTCCGATAGGTACAGGAGAATTACGGATGATCCATTCTCTTGTTTCGTGGATGTTTTTTCCGGTAGATAAATCCATGATGGTATCAGCTCCCCAGCGACAAGCCCATACCGCTTTTTCCACTTCTTCCTCAATGCTGGAAGTCACCGCCGAATTACCAATGTTCGCATTAATTTTCACCAGGAAATTTCTGCCGATGATCATCGGTTCCGATTCCGGGTGATTGATGTTGTTGGGTATAATCGCTCTTCCCGCTGCAATTTCCGAACGCACAAATTCAGGAGTGATTTTTCCAACAGGTGTATTTGCCCCGAAAGATTCCCCGGGATGCGCCACTCCTTTGTTTTTTACTTGTTCGATGCGTTGGTTTTCACGAATGGCAATGTATTCCATCTCAGGAGTGACGATGCCTTTTTTAGCATAATACATTTGAGAAACATTCGCTCCTTTTTTAGCACGCAGAGGTTTTTCAATTTTCTCAAATCGGAGGTAATCCAGACTCTTATTGTTCATTCGCTCATTTCCGTACAAAGACGACATGCCATCCATTTGCTCTACATCTCCCCTGTTGAGGATCCATTGCTCACGGATTTTAGGAATTCCGTTTTTTACGTCAATTTTTAAATCAGCATCAGTAAATGGTCCGCTGGTATCATACACCGTTACTGCTTCATTCGGAATATTTTTTCCGTTGAACTTGGTATCGGTGAGCGTGATTTCACGCATCGCTACTTTTATATCGTGGATTTCTCCTTGCACATATACTTTTTTTGAAGCCGGGAAAGGGCTTGTGGTAATGGTGCTTTCGCTGGGTAATTTTTCTACTTTATTTTTCATATAATTTCAATTTATCCACCTTGAGTGGCCTGTATAATTAATGTGCTGTCGTTTTCTTTTAATTGTATTTTCTCCCACTGAATGCGTGGTACAACGGTATTGTTCACCGCAATGGCAATTCCATTGGTATTGCTGCCTTTGATGTGTTGAACCAAATCCAATAAACTGAAAGGATGTTGAATCTCCAGGATTTCGTTATTGACTTTTATCTGCATATCAAACCGGTTAATATGCAACTGATAGGGGGATTTTTAAATAAGACGAAAGTCTTATCCTACTTATTCCCTTCGCCGGCATTATCCGGATCAAGTTATGAGGGTTTTTTCTCAGCTTATGTAAAAGCACCCCTATAAGTCGCATCACAAATATGCAGCTTTTTTTTAAGAAAATCCGAAAAAAGGATTAAAGAATTTTTGCAATCTCCCTGATCAGCTGAGGATTGCTTTCAATGGCATTTCCAATCACTACTACATCAGCTCCTGCATCAAAAACAGCTTTTGCTTTTTCGGCCGATTTGATTCCTCCACCTATAACAAGAGGTATGTTGATGGATTTTTTTACAGCAGCCACCATTTTTTCATTCACAGGATTTTCGGCACCACTGCCCGCATCCATAAAAATAAGTTTTAATCCGAGCATCTCGCCTGCCATTGCCGTACAAACAGCAATGTCTTTTTTATTGGACGGAATCGGGGTGGTGTTGCTCATATAACTAACGGAAGTAGGATGTCCGCCATCTATTAATATATATCCGGTGGGCAATATTTCCAGTTTCGATTGCTTTAGCATTGGAGCCGAAACCACATGTTTTCCAATTAATAAATCCGGATTTCTTCCGCTGATGAGCGACAAAAACAAAATCCCGTCGGCTTTGTGATTGATTTGCAAAACACTTCCCGGAAAAAGCACCACAGGAATTTTAGAATTTGCTTTTATGGTAGTGATACAAGCATCCAGGCAATCCTGAGTCAATAAACTTCCTCCTACAAAAAAGTAATCCACTTTGCTTTCGTTGGCAAGGGAACAAAGTGCCAGCAAAGAAGTTTCCGTTTCTTTGTCGGGATCAATCAAAATGGCAAAGAGTTTTTTACCCTGAGCCGACTTGTTTACTATCTGTTGATAAATGTTCATATTTCGGACACGAAAATAGTGAATTTAAAATTGTATGTGGAAACAACATTTTGTAAGTTTGCGCAAATTAAAATTTAACATGGAAAAAATGACTGAACAAAAGCTAGCTTACAAGGTAAAAGATATGTCTTTGGCCGAGTGGGGAAGAAAAGAAATCCGTTTGGCTGAAGCGGAAATGCCGGGGTTAATGTCACTTCGCGAAGAATTTAAAAAATCTCAACCTTTGAAAGGTGCAAGAATCGCAGGATGTTTACACATGACCATCCAAACCGCGGTTTTAATAGAAACATTAAAAGAACTAGGTGCTGAGGTGACATGGTCATCCTGCAATATTTTCTCAACACAAGATCATGCTGCTGCTGCTATCGCTGCTGCAGGAATTCCCGTTTATGCCTGGAAAGGCTTGAATGAAGAAGAGTTCGACTGGTGTATTGAGCAAACTTTGTTCGCTTTTGAAGGCGGACAACCTTTAAACATGATTTTAGATGATGGTGGTGATTTGACCAACATGGTTTTGGATCGCTTCCCTGAATTGGTAAAAGGAATCCGGGGAATCTCTGAAGAAACCACTACCGGTGTTCACCGTTTACACGAAAGACACGCCAAAGGAACATTAACACTTCCTGCAATCAATATCAATGACTCAGTGACAAAATCAAAATTCGACAACAAATACGGTTGCCGCGAATCATTGGTAGACGGTATCCGTCGCGCCACTGATATCATGATGGCCGGTAAAGTTGCCGTTGTTGCCGGTTTCGGTGATGTTGGTAAAGGTTCTGCCGATTCATTAAGAGGTGCAGGTGCCCGTGTTATTGTTACTGAAATCGATCCAATCTGTGCGCTACAAGCTGCAATGGAAGGTTTTGAAGTTAAATCAATGGACAAAGCTGTTTTAGAGGCTGATATCATTGTAACTACAACAGGTAACAAAAACATCGTTGTTGGAAAACACTTCGAAGCAATGAAAGACAAAGCCATCGTTTGTAATATCGGTCATTTCGACAACGAAATCGATATGGCATGGTTGAACAAAACATACGGAAATACTAAAGAAAACATCAAACCACAAGTGGACAAATACACAGTTAAATCCGGTAACGACGTTATCGTATTGGCTGAAGGTCGTTTGGTGAACTTGGGTTGTGCAACCGGTCACCCGTCATTTGTAATGTCAAGCTCATTTACCAATCAAACATTGGCTCAACTGGAGTTATGGATGAACCCTGGTAAATACAAAAATGAAGTTTACGTTCTTCCAAAAACTCTGGATGAAAAAGTAGCTCGTTTGCATTTGGCAAAAATTGGCGTTGAACTGGAAGTTTTAACTAAAGATCAAGCTGATTATATCGGTGTTAAAGTGGAAGGTCCTTACAAATCTGATGCTTACAGATATTAGAATACTTTAAAAATAAAAAAAGAGGGCGTAGATTTTACGCCCTTTTTTTTTAATATTAGCACAATGGCACACGAAGAAAAACATTTACGCAATTCGGATTTTATTACCGATGTAGTGATAGGGATGTCAGATGGATTAACTGTTCCCTTTGCATTGGCTGCCGGAGTAAGCAGCGCAGTAAGCAATAACGACATTGTAATTACAGCTGGCATTGCCGAAATGATTGCCGGCTCTATTGCAATGGGACTGGGTGGATACCTTGCCGGTAAAACAGAAGTGGAACATTATCATTCGGAATTAAAACGCGAATGGGATGAAGTGGAAAAAGTTCCTGAAAAAGAAAAAGAAGAAGTGAAAGAAATATTTGCTGAATATGGATTCAGCGAAACATCACAATCCGTGTTGGTAGAAGAGCTGGCCAAAGACAAACAAAAATGGGTAGAATTCATGATGCGCTTTGAACTGGGATTGGAAAAACCCAATGAAAACAGAGCTTCTAAAAGCGCATTAACCATTGGTATTTCTTATTTGGTTGGCGGTATCATTCCTTTGATTCCTTATTTCTTTACCAATTCTCCCATTGAAGGTTTAAAAATTTCAGCCATTGTTACTTTGTGTTGTCTTTTTGCATTTGGATATTTTAAAAGCAAAGCTACCGGACAACCTTTATTGTCGGGAGCTTTAAAAGTGACTTTAATTGGTGCGGCGGCGGCGGCGGCGGCTTTTTTAGTGGCGAAATTTTTTGAAGGATAATACTAAAATAAAAACATGATTGCAATTATCTCTCCTGCAAAAACATTGGATTTTGAATCCCCTTTGCCGACAAAGAAATATTCATTACCTGATAACATTGACAAGGCTTTACCTCTCATCGCGGGACTAAAAAAAATGTCGCCGAAAAAAATTGCCGAACTCATGGACCTGAGCGAAAACCTCAGCAAACTGAATCATCAGCGGTATAATAGCTTCACTGAAAAACACAATGTAAAAAATGCCCGTCCCGCTGTTTTTACTTTCAGCGGTGAAGTAGCCAACGGATTGGATGCAGGAAGTTTTTCAGCCAAAGAAATTGATTATGCACAAAATCATTTGCGCATCCTTTCGGGCTTGTACGGACTCTTAAAACCTTTGGATTTGATTCAACCTTACCGGCTTGAAATGGGAACATCATGGGGCCCGGGGAAAAGTAAAAACATCTATACTTACTGGGGGAATACAATCACCGAGCAACTCAATCAGGATCTGGGAAAAAGTAAAACCCTCGTTAATCTTGCTTCCAATGAATATTTCAAAGCTGTTAATCCAAAGGTTTTAAATGCCGGAATCATCACCTGCAA
>Ga0206974_1185_pt1 | contig 12443 bp, 9 predicted proteins | sample Alteio_BWOrgHeat_84_FD_152920 | JGI IMG/M metagenome (GOLD analysis project Ga0206974, IMG submission 152920) | Enriched cells from forest soil in Barre Woods Harvard Forest LTER site, Petersham, Massachusetts, United States -... | ecosystem: Environmental > Terrestrial > Soil > Temperate forest > O... | reverse complement strand
TGATTATAAAGATATATTACAAATAAGGAGATGGCAAGAGCGAAAAGCAACAAATCTTTGGAAGAGCTGCGCAGCGTAGTGGCTGAGATTGGCCGTGAGGTGAGTGCGCGCACGATCCTGATGCACCAGGCGATTGCGGAGAAGATCGGGGTGAGCGTTACGGAGCTGAAGTGCCTGGATTACCTGACGCGCGGAACGCCGATCACGGCCGGCGGTCTGGCGGAGATCACGGGGCTGACGACGGGCGCGGTGACAGCGATGGTGGACCGGCTGGAGCGCATGGGGCTGGTGCGGCGCGAGCGAAGCACGGAAGACCGGCGCAAGGTGTACATCGTTCCGGCGCAGGAGGACTTTGGCGAGCTCTTCGACGTGATTTACAGGCCACTCAGCGAGGCCGCGGGGGCTTTGGCGGCGCGCTACTCGGAGGCAGAGCTAAAGCTGATATATAGCTACACGCTGGCTTCCATCGAGATGGTGAAGCGGCAGACGGAGCGGATTCGCGCGATCAACATATCCGCGGTGAAAGCCAAGAAGTAACGGACGGAAGAGGCATAGCGACTTTCGGCATGTTGGATGGGTGCGTGCCGGATGTTACACTCGCAGGCACTTTCCAAATGCTTGCCAAAGTGTTGAGCGCGGCTGTTTATGGCATCGATGCGAACCTGATCGATGTAGAGGTGGATCTGAGCGGAACCGTGGCTGAGCAGGACTGTTTTCATACGGTCGGCCTGCCGGATGCAGCGGTGCGTGAGAGCCGCGACCGGGTGCGCGCGGCGATGAAGAACTCGGGCTACCTGATTCCGCCGACGCATATCACGATCAATCTTGCGCCTGCGGACATCAAGAAAGAAGGCGCGGGTTTCGATCTGCCGATTGCCATTGGCATCTTGACCGCGTATGGGGCGCTGCAGAATTCGGGGCCTGGCTCGGCAGATCTCAAAGACTTTTTGCTGGTCGGCGAACTGGGACTGGATGGAGGGCTGCGTCCGGTGCCGGGGATTCTGCCGATTGCGGTGCTGGCGCGAGCGCGGGGCATTGCGAACCTTATATTGCCCGCTGTCAATGCGCCGGAGGCGGCGGTGGTGGAAGGGGTGCACGTCTTTCCGGTGGCTTCGCTGGCGGATGTGATCGAGTTGCTGAATAGCACGACGCTGGGGCAGGTGCAGCGCACGCCGTTTCATGTGGCGACGGACGAGCTGCTGAATGAGCTGCAGCACTATCCTTTCGACTTCAGCGATGTGCGCGGGCAGCAGACGGCGAAGCGGGCGCTTGAAGTGGCTGCAGCGGGCGGGCACAACATATTGATGATTGGGCCGCCGGGGTCGGGCAAGACGATGCTGGCCAAACGGCTGCCTTCGATCCTGACGCCGCTTACCTTTGATGAGGCGCTGGAGACGACGAAGATTCATTCGGTGGCGGGCGTGCTGGATGCGGCGGCGGGGTTGGTGGCGCAGCGGCCTTTTCGCGCGCCGCACCATACGATCTCGGACGCGGGACTGATCGGCGGCGGAGTTGTGCCGCGGCCGGGCGAGGTTTCGCTGGCCCACAACGGGCTGCTCTTTCTGGATGAGCTGCCGGAGTTTCCGCGGAATGTGCTGGAGGTGATGCGGCAGCCGCTGGAAGATCACACCGTAACGATTGCGCGGGCTTCGATGTCGTTGACCTTTCCCGCGCGCTTCATGCTGGCGGCGGCGATGAATCCTTGCCCGTGTGGCTATTTCAATGACAAGTCGCGCGAGTGCCAGTGCACGCCACCGATGATTCAACGTTATGTGGCGAAGGTCTCGGGACCGCTGCTGGACCGCATCGATATTCATATCGAGGTGCCGGCGGTGCAGTACAAGGAGCTGCGGGGCGGGGCAGCGGCGGAGAGCTCGACGCAGATTCGCGACCGGGTGATGCGGGCAAGGGAGCGGCAGCGGGAGCGCTTTCAGGCAGCGGGCGAGCGCATCTTTGCCAATGCGCAGATGGCGACGCGGCAGATCCGCGCCTACTGTGGATTGGGTCCGGATGCGGAGCGGCTGCTGGAGCGGGCGATGCAGCAGCAGGGGCTGAGCGCGCGTGCGCATGATCGGATTCTGAAGGTGGCGCGAACGATCGCCGATCTGGATGGCGCGGAGACGCTGGCGGTGAGCCATCTGGCGGAGGCGATTCAATACCGGACGCTGGACCGGAGTTACTGGTCGTGAATTCGTGGTCTTGATTCCCGAACGCGATTCCCGATCTTGATTTCAGATCTTGATTCCTCGAATCCCTGGATCGAATTTCCGGACCGGACGGCGTGCCGTGATACAGCGAAGGCATTTGCCGGATTTTGACCAGAGCGGTTTTCCTACAAGTGTCGATTTCCGCAGGCAGGAATCAAGAGAGATACACGACTCTTGGGGGATGGGATCACCCTTGCGTTGTATAGCCGTTTCCGGGCTCAGGAGGGAAGATTGACGCATACAGACCGGGAGCCGTGACCTTCGCGTCATGGAAAATCCGGCAAGATTCGATCTCCACGTCTTGGAACTCTCGAAAACGGTAGCGGGTGGCGTGTCCGGCAAAAGCGGAAGGACTCTTCGATGACGGTACTTTCCAATGCGGATGCGCTACTCGTTGCTGTGCCGATGATCGGAACGCTGGTGGTGGGATATTTCCGCCTGGATGAGCTTTTCGGTAAGCCGCGGAAGCGGCAAGGGCGCGGACACCAGCTAGCCAGCATGGATGACAAGGGCCGTGTGACCTGCCTCGATCCGGACGGAACGGCTGTTACGGGATCGGGCGGCTTGGTAACGCCGATGACCAAAGGTGTGGTGCGGCGGCAGCGTCCGCAGGCCGAACGCGTCTCTTCAGCCGACCGCGCTTGAGCGGTAGCTCCACGCAGGTGCGCGCGAGCCACGCGTTGCAGAGAATGGCCTGCCCTGGTTCAGAACCCTCATTACTTCAGTAAGTTAAAGCCTTCAAAATCTTGGTCCGATAAGCCTTGCGAGCGTCGAATTCTGTCGCGCTCCCGAGGATGGTCCAGGTGGCCGAAGCTCAGTCCAGCGCAGAAGTTCTGTTGTTCGCGATCCCGATGATTGTCGCGATGTTCGCGGGGTTTTTCCGGATCGACACGTTGTTTTCCGATCCCAAAAAGCGGTCTTGCCCGGAACGCCAGTTTTCCAGTGTGGATGAAAATGGCCAAGGTATCTGTGTTGAGCCGGACGGCCGTTTGCATCGGGCGGGCAAGCGGCGCGCGTCGGCAAATCGGTAGACAGAGCGACTGTACTTTCAGGCTGGCATCGAAGATCATGCTGCCATCCCCGCTTGTGATTTGCCGTTTTGGCGCGGCGTCCCGCTTGGGAAAGGGGATGGGGTGTGATATAAAAAAGGGTTGACCTCGAATCGCCCTAGGTATAGATTCGTTATTGCTAACCGACAAGGCTGATCGCGCGCAAATCGAAGCAGGCTGTTTGCGCAAGTTCATCGCTTTGAACTCCGTTCACATGAAGCAGGGCTTTTCCCCACCGGGCAAACTGTGCCGGAGGTGCTCAGAGATGGTTCTAAATGAGCTTGATCGGAATTGGGCATACACGGGGCGGGAGCAATAGTAAGGTGAGGGAAACCGCGGGATTGCGGAGCAGAGATGGGGAATGGATTTTTTAGGAACTCTAACCTTCCTCTCTGCGTCTAAACATTTGAACAGTCCAAGGAAGTTGTCGCGCCCGCGGCCTTCCACTGCACCGGAAAACCGGGCAGCGACCTAAACACAAGGAGATCGATTCACATGCGCTCGGAACTTATTTTTGGGGCACTTACTCATGTGTCCAACCGCTATCAGCTGTGCCAGTTGGCAAGCAAGGCGACCCGTAAGCTTCACAAGCCCAACAGCCGGCTGCAGGACACGACCAACGAAGTCCTCTATCGTTTTCGCACCGCCAATCCTGGCATGAAGGCGCCCATTGCGGAGCCTGAGGCCCAGCCAGTCGAGCAGCGCCGCGCAGCTTAGCGCGCGGCCTAGCCCGTCTGCCCCACTACCCCGCTCAAACTCTCTCCGGAGCATCCTCCTTACCTTCCCACCTACTCTCCCCACCTCGGTTCGCCTGTCTCGATTCGTTCTGAAGGCAGGCGCATGCGCAGGCACCCTTGCAGGAATCCATGACCATTGCTGAACTCAAAGAGAAAAACATTACTGAATTGAGCCGTATCGCGCGCACGCTGGACATCCAGGGCGCCAGCGGCCTTCGCAAGCAAGACCTTATCTTCAAGATTCTGCAGGCGCAGAGCGAAAAAGAGGGTCACATTTTTGCGGAAGGCGTGCTTGAAATCCTTCCCGATGGATACGGTTTCCTGCGCTCACCGGATTACAACTACCTGCCCGGCCCGGACGATATTTATGTCTCGCCGTCGCAGATTCGCAAGTTCGACCTGAAGACTGGCGACACGATCAGCGGGAATGTTCGTCCACCGCACGAGGGCGAGAAGTATTTTGCCCTGGTGAAGATCGAGGCGATCAACTTCGAGTCTCCGGAAGAGACGCGCAACAAGATCCTCTTCGACAACCTGACGCCGCTCTATCCGCAGGAACGCATCAAGATGGAGACGGTGCGTGAGGCGACCAGCGGCCGGGTGATGGACCTGCTGACGCCGGTGGGCAAGGGGCAGCGCGGTCTGATCGTCGCTCCGCCGCGTACCGGCAAGACGATGCTGCTGCAGTCGATCGCGAACTCGGTGACCTCGAATCATCCTGAGGTGGTGCTGATTGTTCTGCTCATCGACGAGCGTCCGGAAGAAGTCACGGATATGCAGCGCTCAGTGAAGGGTGAAGTGATCAGCTCCACCTTTGACGAGCCGGCGGCGCGCCATGTGCAGGTGGCCGAGATGGTGATCGAGAAGGCCAAGCGGCTTGTCGAGCACAAGCGCGACGTGGTGATTCTGCTGGACTCGATTACGCGTCTGGCTCGCGCTTACAACACGATTGTTCCGCCTTCGGGCAAGGTGCTCTCGGGCGGCGTTGACTCGAATGCGTTGCAGCGGCCGAAGCGCTTCTTCGGCGCGGCGCGCAATATCGAAGAGGGCGGTTCGCTGACGATCATTGCCACGGCTCTGGTGGATACGGGCTCGCGCATGGACGAGGTCATCTTCGAAGAGTTCAAGGGCACGGGCAACATGGAAGTCATCCTCGACCGCAAGCTGGTCGATAAGCGTGTCTTCCCGGCGATCGATATTCAACGGTCGGGCACGCGTAAGGAAGAACTGCTCATCCCCAAGGATGACCTTCAGCGCATCTGGGTTCTGCGCAAGGTGCTGAACCCGCTTTCGCCGGTGGAAGCGATGGAACTGCTGGTGAGCCGGCTTGAGAAAGTGCGCAATAACGCTGAATTCCTGCTGAATATGAACCATTTGTAGCGCTATCCGGGACTCGATTTGTTGGGTTTCGGTGTTTCGTACCAGCAAGTTCCGGGGTGCGGGAAGTCCGGTTTGCGGATTTCCCGCGCGCTGCTAAAATAGACAAGTTATCTCCACTGTGGGGCTGTAGCTCAGCTGGGAGAGCGCCTCGTTCGCAACGAGGAGGCCAGCGGTTCGATCCCGCTCAGCTCCACCAATAAAATCAAGCATTAGCGCGAAAGCCTGGGTCCATTAAGAGGGCTCAGAGCTGGCGTGAGGCCACTTCGGGGCCATTAAGAAAATCCAGGCACCTTCTCTCCTTGCAATACCAGAGATGCTACCTTCTCTCCGGCATTTCTCTTCTCATCTCGTACGGTCTGCGCATACGTGGCCAACGTCATCTCTGGCGTCGGGGCGGCGCATGCGTACCATGTACATTCGGAGGCTGATGCCAGTCGATAAGAGCAGGGAAGCGTCTCGACGTAGAGGAACGATCGCTGTGCCGGGTGACGCAGGGTGTCGAATGCCAGGGGGGAAGAAAATACAGCGCGCCACTGTTACGTAGTAGCGCGCTGCATATCAAACCTCAGGTTGCTGTTTGGTATTAGAAGTCGTATCTCAATGCAAATTGTGCAATTCGCGGAGGGCCGGCACTCGTAATTTGACCAAACGCGGAAGAGTTGAGATAGTTTTGCGGCTGCCCGAGATTCGTCCAGTTGATGAGATTGAACAGATCGGCCCTGAACTCAAATCCTCCGATCTCGTGGGGGAAGGTGACGAGTTTCTTCATTACCGAAAAGTCGTTTTGGAGATTGCCCGGGCCGACAATGCTGTTTCTTCCAGTTGTGCCGAATTGACCTGGAGCGGGTTGTGAAAATGCCGCGGTGTTGAAATATTCAGCCTCCTGTGCACTGCGGGAGCGGCCAAATGACAGCTTGGGATTTCCTGTTACGTTCGGTCTCTGTGAGAGGTTATCGACACGCGAGGGACCGAGTAACGCATTATCCTGACCCGAAAATATATTTACCGGCGTGCCCCCGTTATAACGAACGATACCGGTCAGCCGCCAGCCTCCCGCCACAGCCGTTAAGAACCCTCGGCCATGCAGGGCGGGGAGGTCCCACACTCCGTTGATAGCAAGGATCTGGCCGACATTGAAATCTGAAAGCCCCCGTTCCCCTTTCAACCAATTGTTTGGATCCTGGGGTCCGGACCCGAGTAGCGATTGAGATCTTTCATCGATCGATTTATCCCACGTGTAGGTTACTTGGACGGCATAGTTGCTTGAGAGCCTCTTTTGTACATTCACCTGGAGCGAATGGTAGTTGGCGTTGACGTCGTCAGTTAGAAGGGCAATGCTGCCATAGAACTGCGGCAAGATCGGCCGCCGGGATTGCGCGTTGGCTTCAGTGGCGCCCGGACTATAGACGGCAGCGTTTATCTCGCGAGAATCATACAGGTGGTGCGACACCGTCCCCACATATGCGGCTTCAGCAAAGAGATTGTTTCCGAATCGATGCTGGATATTCAGGTTGAATTGTTGGATATCCGCACCCCTGAAATTTGGATTGATGCTTGACTGCTCTATCCCCGGGTACGGGCCGAAGCTCGGGTTCTTTGGATTGTAGGGGAAGGGGTCTGTCACGCCGGCCCAGGGGTTTTCGATGTTGGGTGGTGTCGTGTTGAAGCTGACCAGGAAAGGCTCATTGTTCGTTTCAATTGCCTCGACCTCCTCGTCAACCACATTGTGAAAAAGTCCCCAGGCAGCGCGCACAGAAGTTTGGCCAGTGCCTGTGACATCCCAAGCAACGCCGATCCGGGGTTCAAAGCCCAATTTCCAGGTGTTGTAAAGACCTGCCGGAACCCCTTTGTCTCCTGGAACGACCAATCCTGGAGGCGCTGTCGGATATACGGTGGATTGCTTGCCGGCTATGTAGGCTGAGGCGGTTCCTGCCTTTTCCGTCCATGGCGTTTGCAAGTCGTAGCGGAGTCCGAGATTCAGGGTCAACCTGTTGGTGACCTTAAAGTCGTCTTGCACGAATGGCTGGAACAGTTTGTCGGTGCCGTTGTCGATGATTGTGGACAGAACGCTGTATGACGAGGGACGGCCGATGATAAAGTCCGCGCTCGGATTCCCTGTAAAGATCCCCGTGAAGGAAGGATTTGTAGCAGGATAGGCAAGATCTCCATTTCCCTCGTAATTGAACATGAAACCAGCCCGAATGTTGTGCCTCCCGTGAATCCACGAGATCTTGTCATCAAATTGGCGGAAGTAAGAAGGCTCATCCACAAACCAATCGGTACCAGCGGAGAACGCGCCGCTCACCGATATTTGCGGGGTTTGGGGATATGGAGTAAATCCATTCGTATTGATGCCAAGTTCCGCGGCCGACTTACCATTCGTTTCGGTTCCACTGATGTTTTCAGGGCGCGAGTAAGAGGCCTCCGCCTCATTGATCAGGTTAGGACTGAATGTGTGTGTCTCGGCCAGCGCATAAGCCTGATAGTGGTAAGTATTCGGGTCATCCCAAAACGGGATCGCCCCTGGCGACGAAGTGGGTGCGGTACTTCGGTATGAACGGAACCATATCCTGTCTTTGGCTCCCAGCGTTTGGTCGATCTTATAAATCACTTCGTTACTTGTGACCGGTGCACTTTGCGCCAGGTGCAGGTCTGGAACGCCATTCGCGGTACCGTTTGGCAACGGAACATACAGGTTCATAAAATTCGTTGCGAAGGTATCGATCCTGTTGCTGGGAATAATATTGCCCGGGAAGGGCAGGCCTGTATTCGGATCTGTAATGACCTGCGATGGCAGCAAAGCCGAAAAATCTCCGGCCCGTTGGGCTGCTGTGAGTGGGTACGCCGTGGTCAAGTCCTGCTGATGAATTCGAAGCCCTTCGTAGGAAACAAAGAAAAAGGTTCGATTCTTGCCGTTGTACTTAGGAAGGATGACGGGGCCGCCCACATCGCCACCAAATTGATTTTGACGCAAGAGGGGTTTCGGTTGGCCGGCCGGCGCGAATTCGCCTGCGGCATCAAAGGCGTCGTTGCGAATGTACTCCCACAGAGACCCATGGAATTGATTGGACCCCGATTTGGTGACAGCCGTGATGACGCCGCCGCCCGCCCTTCCATAATCCGCGCCGTAGCTATCGGTAAGAACCCTGAACTCCTCCAGGGAGTCGACGTTGGGAAGATTCTGATTGCCATTTTCGATCGCGTCGGTCAGCGATTGGCCGTCCAGCATCATGTTGCCGAAATCGGTTCTGCTCCCAGAAATGCTGTATGAGGGACCACCGCGCGCCGAGGTAAGGTACGTAGGTGCAGTTGATGTGGCGACACCGGGAAGCATGTTCAGAAGCCCCATGGCGTTCCGTCCATTCAACGGAAGACTCTCCAAATGAGTCGTGTCTACAGTTGCTCCAAGTGTCGCGTCCGTCGTGTCGATGTTGATCGCACTACCTGAGACGGTGACGGTTTGAGCCACTTGCCCAACTTCCAACTTCACATCCACGCGGATATTCTGTGCCACCGGAACCAGTACTCCGGATTGCTTAAACGTTTTGAATCCGCTCGCCTCAACGGATATCGAGTAGTTGCCAACAGGCAGCAAAGGGATAAGGTAGGATCCTTCCGAAGTGGATATAGCACTGGAGGTAAAGCCTGTATCGATATTGGTGGCTCGCACCGTTGCTGAGGGGACGACAGCGCCATTTTGATCGGATACAACACCGAGAACAGATCCTGTGGTCTGGGCCCATGCATTACTACACACAAGGAGAAGCATTGCCATCAGAACAATCGTCGACCACAAACCATCGCGAACAAGAAGTAACCAGCCTCGCAAATCACTCATAGACCTCTCTCCATATAGACAGATTTTCGTAAACAATCGCGCGCCATCATCAACCTTCTAATCGCGGAACAACTCGCGTCATATCTGCTGGGGAACTCAGATGGCAGCGCTTAATGACGGAATTGAACGTATGCTTGCTGATGTGCAATGGTCAACGAAGTCGACTTATCAAATTCAATCAACCTTTTACGTTATTTCCCAACCGCGGGATGAAGGCATGATCTGACAAACTGCCAGTTGGCTAGATAGTGCTTGTCTGTCCGACGATATGCATCGAGAGATTGGAAGATCTACTTCACAGCAACCAGGATTTGCGGCCGAGTAGCGCGGAAACGAGAGGATCTATGTCCGGTCGAATCTGCGTATTTATGGGGCAGGAAGATGAATCAATGCGGGTGGAGCGCCCGCCAGATGTCTAACATTGTGCCGTAGTGTTTCGCACAGTGCCCCTGGATAGATGGAAGGTACACCTGGCGCCCTAACGCAATGGCTTCCGATGAAAACTCTTCGTCTTATTGAACGGTCCCGGCGCCTCGATCATGGTAATAACTATGATTTCAAATGCACTAATGGGAATCCTCGGAACGCTAAGCCCGACCGAATATTTGTAATCGCTTTAAGCATTCGCAGTGAAAGGCGCACAATTTGAACTGAGGAACGGGACAAAACAAGTGACTCACAATGCCTCAGTCGACGTCATACCCAACCGCCGTCCACAATATAGCTTTGGTTTGTGATAGCGTCGCTATCATCTGATGCCAAAAACAATACCAACCGAGCCACATCGTCAGGCATTACTTTGCGTTTTAGAGCTTGCCGCTCCATGATTTCCGTTTCATATTCAGGAGTCCACCACAGGTGCTGCTGTCGATCTGTAAGAACGGCCCCAGGAAGCACGCAGTTCACTCGGATATTGGAACGTCCCAACTCATGAGCCATCGCACGCGTAAGGCCGACGATAGCTGCTTTAGCCGTAACATAGACGGGCAAGCCTGTGGAAGGGATTATCGGAGCAATCGAGCTCATATTGATAATCGAGCCACTTCCGAGAGAGGTCATACGCGGAGCTACGGATTGGATCAGAAAAAATTGATGGCGTAAATTGACCGCCATCCGTTCGTCCCAGTATTCCTGAGTTACATCGGAGAGGTTGTGTCGATCATCGTTTGCGGCATTGTTGACGAGCACACGAATCATTCCGAACTCGCGTTCGATTTCGCCAACAGTAGACTTGATTGCTGCGACGTCCCGAAGATCGCAGGCCCAGAATCGAGGAAGGTGGGTGCAGCGCCCCTTTAGTTTTACTATCAGTTCATGTGCTTTGGTGCCTGCTATATCAACAAACACGACCCTGGAACCTTGAAGCGCAAACTGCTCAACCATGGCAGCACCGATCCCAGATGCGCCCCCAGTGATCAGTACCTGCGCACCTTCAAGACTCGGGTATTGAGCGAAACGCTGAGAACAAATCATCGTTGGGTTTCCTTAAGTCGTGGTATGCAACTCACCATTGCGGCATTGTATGGATGCGAATCATATGTGGGAACGTCGCATGCACTTCTCTCGTAGCCAGGTTCTCGAAGATGCATTTCATTTGTCAGCCAACTGACGAAGCGTACTCCAAAACACCGAGCAGGTTCAACAGTCATCGTTTACTTAAATCCATTCTCTGATTTACAAATTTGCGCATAGGATTACCCGCTCAGCCTCACACGCACAATTTAATACGCCACTTCTCGCGCGAGACAAAATAGTCGCCATCATCACGCGATCACGTTGTAAAGATCGATCTCCGCCGTTCGCTTATCGATTGTCAATATCGATAACTTAGACAGTATAAGAGCGACGCTGCTTACCTGGTGCTTGACCAAACTCCTGCACAAAGAGTGTGGTCATATGCTGAACCGATGCAAACCCCGTCTCCGAAGCAATTTGCTTCAACGGCATGTCCGTTTCCGACACCAGACGTCTCGCGCATTCAAGCTTACGATGTCGTATCGCCGCATGAATGGAGCAGTCCAGCGCCGACGTGAAACGTGCCTCCAATCCAGAACGAGATATAGCGACGGAGCTGACGACATCCGGAACCTTGATTCCATCCGCGGCGTGGTCGCGGATAAATGCCATTGCCTGTGCAACCTTGGGATCATCGATCGCTAACACATCGGTCGATTGACGAGTCACGACGCTAACGGGGTCTACCAAATTGGGCCGTTTCTTTGTGCTTCGGCCTTGCATCATATCGTCAAGCAATGCAGCCGCTGCGTAACCGAGTTTTCGAGCTCCCTGCTCGACGCTACTAAGGGGTGGGCTGCTCAATCGACACAGGAGTTCGTCATTATCCACACCGACAACTGCAACCTCGTCAGGAACGACCAATCCGTAGGTACGACATGCCTCCAGCACCTGCCGGCCACGAGTATCGTTCGCTGCCATGATGCCTACAGGCTTTGGAAGCTTCCGTAACCACTCACCCAAGGTGCGTTGCAAACTCGCCCAGTTGTGATTCGGCCGCTGAAATTTCTCAAGAACAACGCAGGATGTTGCTCTCTTGCTTAGATATGTCACAAATGCGTCCTGCCGCTCTTTCGACCAGCCATTGATCGGACTTTGTGCATAGCCGCAATACGCAAAATGCTTGAAGCCCCGATCCAGAAGGTGATCTGCGGCAAGCTTTGAAATCGCTTTGTTGTTCGTATAGAAATACGGGACGGATCCAGAAGCATACCATCCGTATCCCCCACCAAATCCAATAGCTGGCAAGCGTGCCTGCGCCACCAGACGGGCAACCGCGGGATCGTCAAAGTCCGCGATGATCCCATCGCCTTCCCAAGATCGCAGATCCGGCAGTCTTTGATCCTTCAACGCGTTCTCTTCAATAAAGACGCTGTAGTGATGCCCCTCTTGCAGATAAGCCGCGACCCCCGCCATCACTTTGAGGTCATACGTCAATCGAGCGTCGTAGATGAGTGCAATTTTGCGCGTCTGATGAGGCATTTCGGTTGGCCCTGTCGCCGTGTGAGAGAGTCTTGGAGGTTTGATTTACTAGCGTACAACCAAGCTTCTCTGAGGCCGCCAGCGTGGAATGGAGCGAGCTCGTTCCCCGATGCTCGATATAACGGCCATTTTAAGCCCGTCTCGATTAGGTCAATAGCCGTCTTCTTTCCAGTCAATGCATTCCGAAACAGCAGGCCCTGCGTGGACATCGGTGATTGTCTTCCGCACGGTCACC
>Ga0206974_1189_pt1 | contig 12558 bp, 8 predicted proteins | sample Alteio_BWOrgHeat_84_FD_152920 | JGI IMG/M metagenome (GOLD analysis project Ga0206974, IMG submission 152920) | Enriched cells from forest soil in Barre Woods Harvard Forest LTER site, Petersham, Massachusetts, United States -... | ecosystem: Environmental > Terrestrial > Soil > Temperate forest > O... | reverse complement strand
GCAAGCATCTGGAGCCGTATCTGCGGGCGCATGTGCGCGAGCCTTGGATTGATGAGGATTTAGCGGCGGACCTGGCGTTGCTGGCGCGAGAGAATGCGGCTGAGAATGTCGAAGCTCCGCGTGTCAGCGCACCAAATGACGGCGAAAGCTGGGAGAGCGTTGTGCCTGCGGCTGCGGCGTATCTGCTGTGGCTGATGGACAAGGATCGCAAATCGACTGCGCTGAAGGCGCTGCAAGGGCGCGTATGGCGGGCCGGCTTCGAGGCCGGTGAGCTGACTGGGACACTCTTTGACGACGTGCCGGAGGCGCTCAGGCGCTGGAGCCGCACGGCGAAGGTTGCGATCTACTCGTCGGGTTCGGTGGAGGCGCAGCAACTGCTCTTTCGCCACTCGAGCGCTGGGGATCTTACGCCGTATCTTGCCGGCTTCTTTGATACGCGCGTAGGTGCGAAGACTCGAGGCGAGAGTTATGTCGCCATTGCCGCAGCGATGGGCGTTGCGCCTGAGGAGATCGTCTTCGTATCCGACGTAGTGCGGGAGCTGGACCCGGCGCGCGAGGCTGGATGCCATACGCGGCTTTCGCTGCGCGAGGGCAATGCTCCGGTTGAGGATCGAAATGGGCATCTTGCGGTGGGATCCCTGCTGGAGATTCTTTAAGGAGAGCGGCGCGCGCGCCTTAGAAAAAGAAGAAGCGTCGGGTTGGCGTCGTGCAGGCCCACCCTTTCGCAAAAGCGCGAAAGGATGGGGCACCCCGGTTGTACCTGGTTGAGAAACGCAGGCGATGGTTACTTGCTGTTGTGAATCTCCTGGGCTACCTGCTCGTATTGGTCTGAGGCGAGGTAGTCAACGTGGGCGGCGATGGCAGCTTGCCAGCGGGTGCGCGCGGCGGCGAGTGAGCCGAAGTTGTAGCCGCGGAAGGTGCCAAGCGCCGTGTGTTCGGCTTCCGTAACGCCATCGAGGGTGTAGAAGCGGATCCAGAGGCCGTTGGCGTGGGCGCGCTCGACGAGTGCACGCAGGCGGGCGGCTTTCTCCGGGGTCCACTCGCCGGCATGCGGCTGGCCTCCGGCTTCCACGACGCGCCAGGGATTGTTCCACCAGCGGCGATAATTCGACGCCTTCTCCGCGCCGATAACTTCAGGGGCTGCGTGGGTATCTTTATTTTCGCTGTGAATGGCGCCGAAGAGCAGCACGCGATCGCCTGACTGGAGCTGGTCAAAGAAAACAGTCTGTTGCGCGTCGTTCTCGCCGGTGAGGACGAGGATGGGCTTGATCTCGAGCGGCTGCGGCGTGGCGGGATCGCCGGTCTTGACGGCGGTGGTGAGCCACGCTTGATGCGTCTTCAAGAGCGCCAGGACGGCGGCTAGGTGCTCCGGTTTGTTGTCTTTGAAGTCGAGGTTGAGCGTGATCAACGGCCAGTTGCCGTGATTCCCTTCCTTCAAGGCCTGCTCGACGATGGGCCGCACCTTGTCAAAGAAGTAGTGTTCCATGGTCGGGGAGTTGGGGCTAAGAGGCTCGCCGTGCGTGACGATGGACCAGCTTCTGCCTGTTTTGGGATCGGTGTACCAGGCAAGGTCCTGCTCGATCGCGAGCGGCGTGCCGGTGGAAAGAGCGCGGTCGATGCGGTCGCCCCACCACTCGTAGTAGGGATAGCAGTTATGCGCGTCCATGAGTGTGCGCGAGCCGGGAGATGGCACCTGCTGCGCGACTGCGCTGGCCGCGAAGGTGAGAGCAAGAAAAAGGAAGATGGGCATGAATCGTGCTCTCCCACCCTTGTTGCGGAGTTGCTGTGACAGGGATGGGTCACCCGGCCGCTTTTCAGTTGCCGCGCGAAGTGATTTGCTCACCCACACCTCAGAAGCGAGATGTGGGGCACCCTGGACTGTTCTCTGATGCATGAAAAACTCCTCAATGAGTGGCGGGGTGAATGTAGATAGGGTTGGAGACCAGCATCAGGCTGCCATTCGAGTCTCGCACTTCGGCGCGGAGCCAGTGAGCGCGGCCGTCGGTCTTCCAATCGAAGTGCAGCGGTTCGGTCCCGGCTTGCGTGGCAAGTGGTGGCAATGCGGGGCCTTCGCTGCCATCGAGAAAGAGATGCACCTGCGAACGCAGGCAGCCGGTCAGATGCACTTCAAAGGCGATGCTGTCGCCGGCGGAGGCGTTGAGCGTGCCACCCATGATGACAGGCTCGGAGGATGGCGAAGAGGCGTCTCGGGCCGTGATGTCGACACTCTTGTCGTGAGAGCCGGTGAGGTCGATGAAGACGCGGCCGTGGCGGATGCCGTCGAGGATTGCTGGCACGGAGAGCTCAGTGGCTTCAACGACGGTGGTGGGCCAGCCGATCGCGGCGGGGCGGCCGATCTCGGATGGGCCGTTGTGGTTGTCGCTGCCGCCGATGGCCGTGAGGCTGACGCCGGTGGCGAGCTGGCGGTCCCAGAAGTCGGCGCTCGACAGCATGATGCGGCCGCCGTTGATGACTTCAACGCCGGTGAAGAGGCTCATATCGACACCGGTGGGTGGCTCCCAGCGGCAGCCCATGCAGTCCTCCCCGCCGGGTGAGTCGGCATGGTTGATGGAAGCGATGCCGCCTTTGGCGCGCACGTCGCGAAGGATGGCGTTCACGTCGCGCTTGCCGTCGCCCGCGGCTTGAGACTCGGCGCGGTAGTCCACATATTCGGTGACGCCGAAGATGTTGAAGTGGCCCCAGAAGGTGGTCATCTCGCGGCCGGGGATGAGCAGCAGTTTGTCGAAGTAAGGCTGGAGCTGGCGCTCGTCGTTGTACTGGGTCACGGCGTTGTGGTCGGTGATGGCGATGAAGTCGAGGCCTCGTGAAGCGGCGGTCTGCGCGGTGAGGAAGACCGGGCACGGCACGGATTTACCGGCCTGGCTGAGGCAGCTTCCATCGCTGTGGGCGGTGTGCATGTGCAGGTCGCCGCGATACCAGCGCTTGCCTTCGGTGAGCGGCTTCAGCGTAAAGCCGTAGTCTTCTTCTGGCGCGTTGAAGCGAACTTCCGCGTGGTACGTGGCGTGCTCGGTGGGGCGGATATTGGGAACGGAGATAAGCAGCTTCCAAGTGCCGGGGATGACAGGCCCAGGAAGATAGGACGGGGTGGCGTCGGACTCGCTGATGGTGAAGTGGCTCTTGTTGCCGCCGCTGTTGCCGCGGAAACGCTCTGGGTCGGCGATGCCGAGATCGAGCGTAGTGCGCTCTTCCCTATCCGTATAGCGGAAGTCGACGCTGATGCGATGGATGTTAGCCGGGACGGTGAACGGGACTTCAAAGTATGTCTTGTTCTGCTTGCCTTCGACGGGGCCGTCGAGCACGAGGTCGGGCTTGGTGGAATCGGGCCTGGTGGCCTGAGCTTGCGCAGATGTGAAGAAAGGGAGGGCCAGACAAAGAAGTGCAAGATGAGGCAGGCGGATCATGGAGTCTCCGGGAATGAAAAGAGAGCGTACCGCGGGGGCTGAAGCCCCTGTTTGTTTTGGCTGGCGTTGCGCCTGGGCTGAAGCCCAAGCCTACCTATTTTCGCCGAGTCGAGCGCTCGTTGCTGAGTCAAGCAGATTCCCTGAGGGAAATGACAGAAAGAAAGGCAACGGCTCGGAATAAGAGATCTTGTCTCAGTTTGATCGCAATTGTGGGTTCTTCGTCGCCTGCGGCTCCTCAGTAATGACAACTCTTTCCAACTGAGACATCGGGGAAAAAGAGGCCCGGAGAAGTCGAGATTTCTCCGGGCTCGAGTGGGGGAGGGTTAGAAGTTGATGCGCGCGGCGAACTGCATGACACGCGGATCCGCCGAGAGGCCGGTGATGGAGGCTACGCTGCCGCTGCTGGCGTTGCCGCTGGGCTGGCCGAAGACAGGGTGGTTGATGAGGTTGAAGACTTCCCAGCGGAACTCGGCATTGAACTTCTCATGGATGGGAAATTCCTTGACGAGATCGAAGTCGAAGAGCTGGGTTTCAGGGCCGACGAGGGTGTTGCGGCTCACGTTGCCGATGATGTACTGGCCGGGGTCGGCATAAGGCGTCGAGAGGCCGGTGGCAAACTTGGAGCAGTTGCTGTTGGCTGCGTCGTAGAACCAGCATTGCTGCTTCTTGAGGTAGTGGATGGAAGCGACCTGGTTCGGCACCGCGGTGGCGAAGCCGTAGGCGTCGAGATAGGTGCTCTCATTGCCCCAGTTGGCCTGGAACGGGTGGCCGCTGTAGAAGGTGTAGACGCCGGAGGTGCGCCAGTTGCCGAGAATCCAGGCAGCCGGTCCGGATTGCAGCATCGCCTTGCCGTGGCCGAAGGGCAGCTCGTAGACGTAGTTCGCGGAGATGCGGTTGCGGACGTCGAAGTCGCTGCTGCCGTACCACGCGCCGTAGTCGCGGCCGTTCGGGGCGTCGCCGGAGTTGGTTTCAAGCTCTTCCGGAGAGTTATCGAGCGAGTGCGAGTAGGTGTAGGCGAAGGTGAAGCTGAGGCCGTCCTTCATCTGACGCTTGAGGCTCGCCTGCAGGCCGTTGTAGTTGCCATAGCCGACTGGATCGAGATATTCAACCTGGCCGAAGTTGTAGTAGTTGAGTTGGGGCCCCTTGATGCCGGTGATTGGATTGATGGCTTGTTGGACCTGGCCACCGGAAATCACAGGCTGGTTGAAGTTGCGCAGAACGTCGAGGTTATCGGAGTGGGTGCCGACATAATCGACTTCCGCGAGCCAGGAGGGATTGATCTGATGCTGGGCGCCGAAGCTCCACTGCTGCACGCGCGGCACGCCGATATTCGGCTTGACGGCGCGGATGTGGAAGGCCTGCAGCGCATTGAAGTTGATGCTGGAGGGGTCGAGAAAGTTGGAGGGGAAGCCAACGGACGGCTTCAGGACTGGCGTGATGTTGCTGGCCGGCGCTTTGTTGATGAGGTTGGGCGGATTGAGCGCCAGCTCATCTTCACTGCCGATGCGCTCGAAGACGATGTAGTAGATGCCGTAGCCGCCGTGCAGAACGGTCTTGCTTCCGAGAGCGTACGACGCGCCGATGCGGGGAGCAAAGTTGGTGGTGTTGGGATTGACCAATGCGCGGTCGCCGAGCGATCCATCCTTGGCGAAGTCCAGGGAACCCGTGCCGGCCGGGTTGAAGTTCGCCATGCGGTTCTGGCCTTCAACCGGCGGAGCGGCGAAGTCGTAGCGCAGTCCCAGATTGAGGGTGAACTTCGGCGTGACCTTCCAATCATCTTCGACGAAGCCGGAGGCCATCCAGAGACGCTGGTCAACGAAGAAGACGTTGGTCAGCTGCGTGGAGGCGGTAGCGCCGATCAAGCCGTCCGCATACGAAGCGCCGGGGCCGGAGATCTTTTCGCCGAAGCCGGTGAAGGCGCCGTTGAAGCCGAGATCGCCGCGGGTGCCGGGCTCGTCCTGGAAGATGTTGCGCATCGGAGCGAAGACTGTCGCACCGAACTTGAGGTTATGTTTGCCGAGCGCCCAGGAGAGGGTGTCGTTGTACTGGTAGAGCATGGGAACCTGCTGCTTGGGCAGAAAGTCGGGCGAGCCTTCAAAGGCTCCGTTGGTGAAGGTGGTGAGCGGAATGCCGCCGCCGATCGCCGGGTTGTCAGGGATGCCAGGAACAAAATCGCCCGCGGTCTGCGACAGGCTGAAGGGCTGCTGCACGGCGTGCGAGAAGTCGCGCACCCAGCCGAAGCGGAAGTCGTTGACCAGGCGAGGATTGATGACCCGCGTCCAGCCGAGAACGACGCTGGCGCCCTTGAGCAGCTGGTTGCCCCACGCCGAGGTGGAGGTGCCGTCCGCCAGGCCGCCGAGGTAGCCGGGAATGTCCCGGTTGCGGTTGAAGTAGTTGAAGCGGGTGAAGACCGTGTCTTGCTGCGAGGGCGTCCAGTCGACCCGGGCGTCGTAGCTGCTGTAGATGTCTGAGAGCTGGCCGGTCCGGGAGAAGTTGTTGGTCTCAGGGAAGTTGGCGCTGCCATTCTTGAAGTTTGGCTCAGGGAAGAGCGCCATCAGCTTGGCGACGCTGGTGTCGATGTCGCCGGACGGAACCTGGTTGTTGGCGAAGTTGGAGCAGCCGCCGCTGGAGGGCGTTCCCGGCACGACGCAGGTGCTGGGATCGAGGAGGGTCGGATAGGGCGCTACGCCCGCAACTGCCGCGGCGGCGGGGCTGAAGTCGCCGATGCGCTCGTTATCCAGGGGCACGGTGGCGATACGGCTGACGCCCTGCTTCTTGCGCGTGTCTTCGTAGTTGAAGAAGAAGAAGAGACGGTTGCGGAGAACCGGACCACCGATGCTGGCGCCGAACTGGTTCTGGTTGTCTTCGGCCTTCTTGGCAAGGGACTGCTTGGAGAAGTAGTCGAAGGCGTCAAAGAACTGGTTGCGGACGTACTCGTAAGCGGTGCCGTGGAACTGGTTGGTGCCGCTGCGGGTGTTCACGCTGACGACGGCTCCGGGGGCGCGGCCGTACTCGGCCGAGTAGGGGTTGGTGATCACGTTGAACTCGGAGATGACGTCGACGGAGGGATGCGCGGACTCGGTCGAGAGCTCCTGCACGTTTTCAGAAAAGGTGTTGTTGTCGATGCCGTCGAGGATGAAGTTGTTCTGGAGGGTGTGGACGCCGTTGACGTTGAAGTCGCCGGTGCGGCCGGCCGAGGTGGCGCCGCTCTGCTCGGTGTAGCGGTTGATCTGGACGCCGGGCACGGTGCGCAGCAGGTCGTCCCAGTTGCGGAGGAAGAGCGGGGTCTCCGCGATCGTCTCCTGGTTGACGACGGTGCCTATGGAAGCGTCGTCGAGCGAGAGGTTGGCGCCGGACTGGACTTCAACGGTCTGCCCGGCAGCGCCGACGGTCAGGTGCACGTCCAGGCGGGCGCGCTCGCCGACCTCGATGGTGACCTTCTGGTCGATCTGGGCAAAACCGGAGGCGACGGTGGTGACGTTGTAGTCGCCGATGGGCAGGTTCGGCAGGGAGTAGGCGCCGTCCGAGGCGCTCACGATGCTGCGGGTATACCCGGTGTCAGGCGACTTGAGGGTGATGGTGGCGTTGGGAACGGCGGCTCCGCTGGGGTCGAGGACCAGGCCACTTAGGGTTCCGGTGTTGACCTGGGCACGAAGGCCGGCGGCCGAAAACAGGATCAGAAAGATGGCAAAAGCTGAAACCAGATGAGATAAGACGGCTGCGCGGCGACTGACCGCGGCAACCGGAACGGACGCTGGCCGGGGAAATGGCCAGGAGGTGCTGCGTTGCTGATACATATTTGGCGCTCCCTCAAAGTGTTGGGTTGTTCAAAATGCTGGGTTGTTCCTGTGAATGGCGATACTCCGCCAAGCTCACTCTAGGAAAAGCCAGATGCGCCCGAAAGTGTTTATCTGGAACGAACAGAGGGGTATACACCTGTGTGCACGCGATGCAAGCCATTGCAATCAATGCACTTGTATGCTTTGTGAAATTCCTGCAAATCCGTACGGTGCCGTACTCCCGGCGGCGGATTTACAGCCTGTTGATCTTGGCTTCGTATGCTCATTTGTGGGGATGGACCGGGGTGGGGAACGTTCATGCAGGAGACGATTGAATTGGAAGCAGTCTCGAGCATTCTTCTGGAACCTCAGGCGACCCGGAAGCAGATCCCGCTTCGAGAAGCGAGAGCGAGTGAGCCGGACCACAACGCGGATGGGGATGCGGATGCGCGTTGGCGGCTGGCGAAACGGGTTGTAGCCAGCCGTCATTTTGCACGCTCGCCGCTGCTGTCGAAGTTTCTGCTCTTTGTGGTGACGGAAACGCTTGAGGGCCGGCAGCAGGAGATCACCGAGCACCAGATCGGCGTGCAGGTCTTTGGCCGGCCCACCAGCTATCGCACGGTTGAGGACAACATCGTCCGCAACTATGCGCGGCAGCTGCGCAAACGATTGGCGGAGCACTTTGCGGAGGCAGGCAGCCGCGAGGCGATGCAGATCGAGATTCCCGTCGGCGGCTACGTGCCGGCCTTTTCGGAGCGAGCCTCAGCGGGGCAAATGGCCAGGGAGCAGGATGCGCCTGCCGATTCCCTTCCCACTCTTGACGATGGGATGACAGACGCGATGGCGACCGCTGAGCTGATTCCGCCGGCGGCTATCGCTTCGCACAGAAATGTGGCCGCGTGGTGGAAACGGCGGCGAGTCCGGCTGGGAGTGGCGATGCTGTTGGGATACAGCGCGCTGCTGATGGCACTGACCTGGGGCGTACTCACCTGGCTGCACGGCAAGACGCCGGAGCCAGCGCGAGCCCTGTGGCAGACCTTGCTCAAGGGACCGGAGAGTACCTACATTGTGCCGCCGGATGCTGGCTTCAATCTCATGGAGGACATCTCCCACCAGAGCGTGCCGCTGGCAGACTACATGCACTCCAGCTACCGCGAGCTGCCGCTGCCGCAACTGGACGACCACAGTGTCTCGGACCTCCGTTCTCAACAGCTTACGGATTTTGTGGATCTGCAGATTGTCGCGGCCATCTCGCGGCTGCCGGACTACGATCCGCATCGGGTCTTTCTGCGTTTCCCGCGCGACCTGCGTCTGGACGATCTGAAGAATGCGAATGCCATTTTGATCGGCTCGGTGTGCAGCAATCCCTGGGCGACTCTGCGGGATGCGCGGGCGGAGTTTGCCATTGTCTGCAGCGATGGAATGCAGGGCTCGGCGATCCTGAACCGGAATCCGAGGCGCGGGGAAGACCGTTCCTACGCCAGCCATTGGAATGAGCCGACGCATGTGACCTATGCCCTGATCGGCTTTCAGCCCAACCTGAGCGGCAAAGGAAACCTGCTATTGCTGGAGGGGCTGGATGTGGCGGGAACGCAGGCGGCGGCGGAAGCGGTGCTCGAGACGGACGCGATTACGCCGATTCTGAAGCAGGCTACGCGGCCGGATGGGTCGGTGGCGCCGTTTGAGGTGCTGCTGCGGGCGACGAGCATTCAGGCGAATGCGACGGATACGCAGGTGATCGCCAGCCGGATTCACTAAGGCCTGATCCGGGCTGGTGTGAGGGCGGCTGGGGGATAATGGAGACAGACCGCATTCCTACAAGCCTCGTCCTTCAGGCCGCGTCTCCCCTCCATGCCCGCAAGTGAAGCTCCAATCCGAGAGACGCCCCGCGGTCTGCCGACGCTGCACGCGTTTTTTGCTCCGGGCGGGATTCTGGCGCAGTCGCCGCTGCCCTACGAGTACCGTCCCGGGCAGCTGGAGATGGCCAAGGCGGTCGAGCGGGCGCTTGAGGAAAAGCGGCACCTGATCGTCGAGGCCGGGACCGGCACCGGCAAGACGCTCGCCTACCTGCTGCCGGCGCTGCGCATGGGCCGGCGGGTGATTATCTCCACCGGGACCAAGGCGCTGCAGGACCAGCTTTTCTTTCGCGATATTCCTTTCCTGGAATCGCTGCTGGGCGAGTTGCAGGTCTGCTACATGAAGGGGCGGGCGAATTACCTTTGCCGGCACAAGCTGACGACGCTCACCCAGCACCCCATCCTCAGCGGCCTGGAGGAGATTGACCAGTTTCACCAGATTTCGCAGTGGGAGAAGACGACCGAGACCGGCGACCGCGCCGAACTGGCCGGCATTCCCGAGGCGAGCGCGCTGTGGTCCAAGCTGGATGCGCGCAGCGAAGCCTGCCTGGGAACGACCTGTCCGGATTACCAGCGCTGCTTCATCACCGAGATGCGGCGCAAGGCGCAGGAAAGCGACATCATCATCGTGAATCACCACCTCTTCTTTGCCGACCTGGCAGTGCGGCAGCAGGCGGGCGGCGCTCCCGATGCGGGCGTGTTGCCGGAGGCGGCAGCGGTGATCTTCGACGAGGCGCACGAGCTGGAAGAGGTGGCCAGCAGCTACTTCGGCATCTCGGTGAGCAACGTGCGCTTCGAGGACCTGGCGCGCGATCTGGAAGCGATGCTGAAGAAGGGCGACGCGTACACCAACACGCTGAATACGGCGATCCTGGTGAGCAGCCAGCAGTTGCGCGACCGGGCGCGGCTCTTCTTTTCGCAGTTGCCGATGGCGCAGGACGGAAGACAGGACGGGCGGCAGCCGTTTGATGCACGCGAGGAGTTTCTGGAGACGCAGGGTGACTTGTATCTGAGCGTGAAGCACACGCTGGTGCGCCTGGAGGCGGAGTTGGAACAGGTGCGCGGCGTGGACGAGGCTCCCGGGCTGCGCAAGCGCGTGAACAACCTGCGCACCGAGCTTGAATTCCTGCTCGAATCAAACTCCGGCAACATGGTCTATTGGCTGGAGCGAAGATCGCATGGTGGGCTGCATAAGCAGTCGCGCACGACGTTTCTGCAGGCGACGCCGATCGACGTTTCCGGCCTGCTGGACGCACAACTCTTTCAGAACTTTCCAACCGTGGTGCTGACCTCGGCGACGCTGACCGTACAGGGGAGTTTCGAGCATATTCGCCGGCGGCTGGGGCTTGAGGATGCCCGCGAGCTGGTGGTGCCGTCGCACTTCCGGTACGACAAGCAGGCGCTGCTCTATCTGCCGCCGGAGATGCCCGACCCGCGCGCGCCCAATTTTCCCGAGGCGGCGGCGCGCTGCATCCGGCGGGTGCTGGAGATTACGCATGGGCGCGCCTTCTGCCTCTTCACCAGCTACACGCAGATGCGCGATCTCTATGAGCGGCTGGTCTCTGTGCTCGATTATCCGATCCTGCTGCATGGCACGGCGCCGCGGAATGCTCTGCTGCAGCAGTTTCGCGAGACGCCGAATGCGGTACTCTTTGGCACAGCGAGCTTCTGGCAGGGTGTGGATGTGCAGGGCGAGGCGCTGAGCTGTGTGATCGTGGACCGGCTGCCGTTCGCGGTGCCCAACGATCCGGTGGTGGCGGCGCGGATGAAGTTCATCGAAGAGTCGGGCGGAAAGCCGTTCTTTGAATACCAGGTGCCGGCAGCAGTGATCACGCTGAAACAGGGCTTCGGCCGGCTGATCCGATCCCTGGAGGATCGCGGCGTGCTGGTGTTGCTCGATCCGCGCATCCGGCAGAAGAGCTACGGGCAGGCCTTTCTGGAGAGCCTGCCACCGTATCGGGTAACGGGGACGATCACGGACGTGCAGGCGTTTTTCGAGTGAAAACCGCTCTTGCGAGGGCTGAAACGGAGCGCAGCTCAGCACAGTAAAATGGAAGACGGTCACTCCGGTTCCCATGTCTCGCAACTTCTACGCTCTCGCCGCAACGCTGCTTCTGCTTTCGCTGCTCTCCTGCGGCATGACCTTTGTGCCTTCGAGCTTTCAGCCGGGGCTGCCAGCGAATGGATCCCTTTGGAAGACACTCTCAATCTTTCTGGTGCTGTTGTCTCTGGTTTCAGCGCTGATTGGGTCCATGTCCCACCTCTTTGAGCAGGTGGACCGGCGCACCGAAGATCGGCGGCGCTCGGAACGGGCGCGGCGGCGAAAGCCCTGAGCGAGGCACCGACGACGGCCGAACCTCTAAAATGAATACAGGCGCAGCTTTGAGATTGTGAGCTGCTCGGATAAGGTTCGTTCCCTCATGTATGAAGTTACGGTCGACGCCGGATTTTCCTCCGGCCACTATCTGCGCAATTACTTTGGCAAGTGCGAGAATCCGCACGGGCACAACTACAAGGTGCGCGTGACCCTTGCGGGGCACGAACTGGATGAGACTGGGCTGCTTCTGGACTTCAAGCTCTTGAAGAATCTGCTGCGTCCGGTGATCGACCGCATCGACCACCAGATGCTGAATGACCTGGAGCCGTTTACGGTGCTCAATCCTTCCGCGGAGAATCTGGCCCGCTACTTCTACGACCAGACGAACACGCAACTCAGCGAGATGACCAGCGGCCGGGTAAGGGTAAAGGACTGCACCATCTGGGAGACGGACACGACGACGGCTACCTACTACGAGTAGGCAGCCTGCGCCCGGCTACTGAGAGGGGGCAACCGTTACTGCGACTTCGCAATCGACAACATCTTGCGCATGAAGTCGTCTTCGGGAAATTCCTCGACATACTTTTCCATGTCCGCCTCGGCTTGCGGATACTCCTTGGCATTGATGAGGCGCAAGACGAGCGCCTTCTGCAGCGCACAAAAGCCGGCAGACAAACAACTGCGCTGCATCAGCTGCCACGATCCGCACATTGAGCCCACGGCAGCCGAGGCGCCCGCATACTTCAACAGCAAATGCATGAGCTGCCACACGCAGCAAAGCTGCAAAGCCGCGGCAGCCGCACGCCAGCAGACGACGCCTGCCGATAATTGCGTCGGGTGCCACATGCCCAAACGCGCGGAGAGCGCGATCAGCCACACCACGCTGACCAATCACCGCATCATTGCGCGGCCAGGAGAGCCGTTTCCCGCCGAGGCTTTCACGATGACCACATCGGCTATGCCGGACCTGATCTATCTGAATGCTTTGCCCGGGCTGGACGCAACGCGCGCAGATTACAGTGCGCTTCCGGCAATCACGCGCCTCAAAGCCTACGAACAACTCAAAGAGCGCGATTCATCCTACGAGCCATCCTTCCTGAAAATCCTGCAGGAACTCGAACAATCTCCGCCTGCCGACACCGCACAGCGAGCTGTGGTGGACGCGACTCTCGGCCATCAGGCTT
>Ga0206974_1188_pt1 | contig 12564 bp, 12 predicted proteins | sample Alteio_BWOrgHeat_84_FD_152920 | JGI IMG/M metagenome (GOLD analysis project Ga0206974, IMG submission 152920) | Enriched cells from forest soil in Barre Woods Harvard Forest LTER site, Petersham, Massachusetts, United States -... | ecosystem: Environmental > Terrestrial > Soil > Temperate forest >... | reverse complement strand
TGGGCATGGTCTTTTTGGCCCAGAGCTCGAGAAGTTCAGAGCGAAGGTTTTCGGCGGTGAGGACGTCGAGGGCGCTGAAGGGCTCGTCCATGAAGAGGACTTCGGGTTCGACGACGAGGGCACGGGCGAAGCCGACGCGCTGGCGCATGCCGCCGGAGAGCTCTTTGGGGAAGGCGGCCTGGAAGCCGTCGAGGCCTACGGTGTCGAGCATGCGCAGGCTGCGCTCGCGCCGCTCGTCTGCCGGGACGCCGCGGGCCTGAAGTGGGGCTTCTACGTTTTCAAGGACGGTGAGCCAGGGGAAGAGCGCGAAGGACTGGAAGACGATGGAGACGTTGATCTCGGTGCTGGCGATGGGCTTTCCATGCCAGTAGACCTGGCCGGCGCTGGGCTTGGAGAGGCCGGTGAGCATGCGGAGCATGGTGGATTTGCCGGAGCCGGAGGGTCCGAGGAGGGCGAGGATCTCGCCGGGGACGATGGAAAGATCGGTGGGAGAGATGACCTGGATACGGTTCTGGCTGGGCTGAGCGTAGTACTTCTCGATCTGCTGGGCGCGGATGATGGGCTCGACGGCCTGGTTCATGTTATTGGCGGCGATTTCCGGCACGGGCGCGTCTCCAGGAGGCTTTGCGATGCGATGACAGCCAGATGCAAATTGATTCTAGTCAGTGTATTGCAGGTGGGTTGCGGGGAGATGAACCGCGCTTGCGATCATTTCCGAGACGGGGGCGAATTTGTAACGGCCGGCCGGGGGAAATCCCGTAGAATCAAAGTTTGGCTGAGCCGAAGATCCATGGCGCTGAAAACGGGGGCGAGTTTCTACGATCTCTGCCAAAGCGTATCATCCTTCTGTGGAGGATTTCCTTAGGAGTTAGTAAGCGTGAGTTTCGCACGCAACCCGTGAGAGAAACTGGTGTCTACAAACTGGATAGAACCGCAGTAGCAGTGTGATTGGGCGGTGCTTGGCGCAACCTGCAAGGCCGCTTTGTCGTCCATTGATCCAAAGGGACATTCTTTTTTGCCGATCCGGATGCTTCGGATCCATCCCCCATGCAGTGTTGAGCAGAGGATTATGCCTGAGAACGCAAACAAACCCAAGGTTCTGGTAGCCGATGATGAGCGAGTCATTGCCGATACTCTGGCCATGATTTTGAACCAGAGCGGATTTACAGCAAAGGTCGCCTACAGCGGAGAAAAGGCATTAGAGCTGGCGGCGGAGTTTAAGCCGGAGATGCTGATCTCGGATGTGATCATGGCGGGCCTGAATGGTATCGACGCCGCGATCAAGATTCGCGAGATTCTGCCTTCGATCAAGATTCTTCTCTTCTCCGGGCAGGCGGCTACCGCCGATCTGCTGGAGAAGGCGCGGACGCAGGGGTATGAGTTCGAGATTCTGGCGAAGCCGGTCCATCCGCAGGATCTGCTGGCGAAGCTGCGGGCGTAAGAGCAGGGAATAGGGACCAGGGAACAGGTCTTCGCGCTTTGCGCGAATTTGCTGCCAGGTCTGACCACTCCAGCGACGAAGACCTGTCGCTGGGGACCCCGGAATCGAGACCTGGGGCACCCGCATTGCTGCCTGACCTAAGCAGCTTTTCTTTGCGAACGCCTAACAATACACGAAAGGAAAAAGCAGATCCCCTGGGGGATCTGCTTTTCCTGGTTGGCATTACTTCTGCGAGGGGATGAAGTCCTCGAGGACTGCTTTGCGCATGAGGTCTGGCGGGAGGAGCCCCTGCGAGAGGATGAAGTCGTGGAATTTTTTCTGGTCGAATTTGGGGCCCAGGGCGGTTTCTGTTTCTTTGCGCAGGCTGAGTAGACGGGTGAAGCCGTAGAAGTAGCTGTTGGCCTGGCCGGGTGCGCGATAGGTGAAGCGCTCCACCTCTTCCTTGGCGAAGGCGTGGCTGAGCATGACGTCTTTCTCGAGGACCGCGTACGCCTGTTCGGGTGTGACTTTTCCGCTTTGCAGCTCGGGGTCAAGGAAAGCGCGGGCGGCGCGCTGGAGACGAAGCTGGAGAGTCAGCAACTGGCCTTCGACGGGCTCATAGGGCTGCATGATGTATTCGGAGTAGAGGCCCCAGCCTTCGGCGTTGGTGGAGTTGAAGGCGTAGAGCGCGCGGGCGAGGCTGACACCGTGTTCGACCATGGAGTCGAACTGGAGCTCGTGGCCGGGACGGGCTTCGTGCGCGGTGAGGGTCCAGGCGACGGCGTCATAGGTGAAGTCGTCGTATTTGTCGTCGGCGCCGCCGGTGGCTGAGGGGATGTTGAGGGGCAGGACGAACTCTCCGCGCTGGCCGGTGTTGTGCAGGAAGGGCGGCGGCACCATGTGCGGTGCCGGCTGCTGTGCGGTTTCAGCGGCGGTGGCGAGGCGGATGATGGCGGGGCGATTGGGGAGGGTTACGATGTTGCGCTCGGCGATGATCTTCTCGATGGCGTGCAGGCGCCCTTCATAGAAGGGAAGGATGGCGTCGCCGGTGATCTGTTTCTTCTTGAGCTCGGCGATGACGGCGCGGTAGTCGCTGGAGGGATAGCCGTTCTGCTTGGCGATCTGGGCGGCGAGCGGGGCCATCTCGGACTGGTATTGCGTAAAGGCGGCGTGGGCCATCTGAGTGAGTTGCGCGGGCGGGATATCGATGCCGTAGCCCTCGAAGGCGAGCGCGTACTCGGCTGGGGGCAGCTTGAAGTCGGTGCGGGCCTTGGGCAGGATGTTGGCGCGGACCCAGGCGTCGTAATCGGTGAGTTCGGTCTTGAGCCTGGCGTAGGGCTCTTCCCAGCCGGTGAGGTTGTACTTCTTGAAGAGCGTGGCAATGCCGTCGAGATAGTTCGAGTCGCGGCCGAGCTCGGTCTCGAGCTCACCTTTGGAGGGGTAGGTTACGTTGGGCTTGGCGATCTGTTCCATCTCGCGCTGCCTGAGGAGATCGGTAAAGGGCTTATAGCCGGGCTCAGTGCCGGCGTATTTGCGCAGGCGGACGAGCGCCGCGGGACGGCGATCGGCAGCGACCTGGTCGTCGAGCAGGGCACGCAGGCCGCTGAAGACGGTTTCGCTGGCGTTGATGAAGGGGACGTCGTGCTCGAGGCCGTAGTCTTCGGTGCGGAACTGGAGATCGAGCGCCTTGCGCAGGATTTCCAGGTCTTCGGCGACGTCTTTGTTGGTCTCTTTGGCCTGCTGGGCGGTGATTTTGGCGAGAACGGCCTGGAGTTCCTTGCGCTGTTTCTGATCGTCGGCGAGGGTGGGATCGCTGATGCGGGTGTCGAATTTGGCGAGGCCCTGCTGCGAGCCGCCTTCGGGCGAGTGCTCGAGCTGCACGTCGAGGATCATGTTGGTGTAGGCGTTGCTCTGCTCGATCCAGGACTTTTCCGGAGCCTTGGAGGCATCCTGGGCTGACGCTGGTTGCGCGAAAGAGGAGAGAGCGAACGGAGCGGAAGCTAAGGCGAGTGCGGCAAGGAGTTGGCGCAAGGGAACCTCGGATATTTAAGTCTCATTCACTATACGTTGCGGATTGGCAGCAGTTCCCGCGGGAGTTTCGGCCTGGGAGATCTTGGCCTGGGAGACCTCAATGAGGACTGGCGCTTGTCTGGCGCAGTGTCTCAACAAAGGTGGGCACGGGTTTTTCCTGGAAGGCCGTCAGGCACATGCGGGCCTGGAACCAGATGTAGGCCGGTGTTGGTCCGAGCTTCTCGTAATTGGCGTTGAAGAAAGGCTCGACGCGTTGGCCTTCTGGAACTGGGTTCGGGGTATGTTCCAGGATTCCCGCGAAGACTGGCTGCTGGTGCGCAATGACGGACGGGTCGCGTTCACGCCAGTAGGCGGCGGCGATCCGGTCGGCTCCGAATTCAATGGCGTAGTGATCGCCGTGGTCGGTCAGCTCGGTGAGTCCGCGACAGGCTTGCCACCAGTGGCCGAGCTCGTGGATGAAGACCCAGTGGTGCGCGCCATCCTCGAATTCCTGGCGGGCGGCGGCTTCCGTCGTGCCAGGCCCCAGGAATCGAAAGAAGAGCGCCTTCTCGGCCTCGGTCATCTGGTTCCAGGTTGAGGTTCTGAGGGTGTTGGTTTCCGGGTCATAGCTTCCGAAGGAAGGTACGTCCTCGATCACGAGGGTGGGCGGTGCGATGGCGCATTTGAGCCCGGCGGCGGCCGTCGCGGCCACAAAGGTGTCGCGGAGCGCTGTGACCTGGGCTCGGGTTGCGGCGATCTCTGCATCGGAGGCGACGGGTGGTTTTGCGCCCGCGGCCTGAGCGGCTCCTGGATTCGCGGAGGCGATGAGCAGCAGGGTGCATCCCAGCAGCGGCAAAGTGCCGGCATGGTTTCGTGGTGCGAAAGAGATTCGACTCAGCAAGGTTCGACTCAGCAAGGGATGCACTCCTACGGTTTCTCAAGTTGAGGCTTAGAAGTCGCGGCGGCCTTCGAGGGCGCGGGCCATGGTGACCTCGTCGGCGTATTCGATGTCACTGCCGGCGGGGACGCCGGTGGCGATGCGGGTGACTTTGATGGTGTGGCCGGGCTGGCTGATGTGATGGAGGGCCGCCGCGAGCCAGCTGGCTGTGGCTTCGCCTTCAAGGGTGGGACTGGTGGCGAGGATGACTTCATCGACGTCGCCGCGCTCGACGCGGGCGAGCAGGTTGGTGGAGCGGAGCTGGTCGGGGCCGACGCCGTGGAGCGGCGAGAGGGTGCCGTGGAGGACGTGGTAGACGCCGTTGTAGCCGCGAGTGCGTTCGACGGAGGCGATGCTGGTGGGCTCTTCGACGACGCAGACGAGGCGCTGGTTGCGGGTGGGGCTGGAGCAGTAGATGCAGGGGTCGACGTCGGTGATGTTGTTGCAGATGGAGCAGAGGCGCAGGCTGGCTTTGAGGGCGCGGACGGCGTCGGCGAGGGCGGCGGCGTCTTCGTTGCTGGAGCGCAGGAGATGGAAGGCGAAGCGCTGGGCGCTCTTGGTGCCGACGCCGGGAAGTTTTTTGAGTTCTTCGATGAGGCGGGCCATCGGCTCCGCGTAGCGGGACATGGTTCTAGGGTATAGGAATGGCGACGTGAGTGGTGGGGCGAAGATTCTATCTAGTGCGCCAGCAACTCTTCAAAGATGTAGCGCAGAAAATCGTTCAGTGGAGCATCGCTCTTGTCGGCTTGCGAGCGGAGCAAGGCTCCTTCCCAGCCATTGAGCAGGAAACCAGCGAGAGGATCGGGTCGGATGGACTTGGGCAAGTCTCCTTTCATCACAGCCTCCTGCAGCACCATCGCGATGGAGGCTTGCCAATGCATGAAGCTGGCACTAAGGCGGCCCTGCAGCAGTGCGCTGCTGGCTGCGACCTCCAAGCTGAGGGTGCCGATGAGGCAACCCTGGATTGCGGCTGTTTGTCCAGCGGTTTGGATCAGGTCTTCGAAGTAGCGCCGCAGGCGTCTGAGCGGCGCCTGACGCGTGTTGCCGAGAACCTCCTGGCAGTGCTCCGCTTCGAGCATGACGTAGCGCTCAATGACGGCAACGGTGAACTCTTCTTTGCTGCCGAAATGGTGATAAAACGAGCCCTTGGGCACTCCAGCGGTGTGGAGTATTTCCTGGAGGCCGGTGGCGCCGTAGCCATGTCTGCGCATCAGTTCGAGTCCGACTTCGATGAGATGATCGCGGGTCGAAGCCGGTGCTGTCTTTGTGGTTGAGGTTGTCTTTTTCATGGCTATTCTGGCGCCGGGCAGTGCTATCGGAGCGGCCTTCTCTCTGGGCAGCATGACGCCTCTCTTCCCAGTAGAAGAACGCGCGCCTCCCCGCAGATGCGGGAAGGCCGTCGTCCTTATGCTATCGGCTGCTGTTACGAGCCGGCTTCTGTTGCGTGGATTTGGTTTACTTCTGCGCTCCTACACCGTAACGGGCGGCCGGCTCTCTGCGCGAAAGGTTCGGAGCAAGGGCGAGACGCGCTTTCTCGTAGGCTTCGAAGTCAGCGGCGTGGGGCAGTGCGGGGATGGTGGCGAACTCGCCCTGATCGAGGCCGGCGAACGAGGCGTCGACCATGTCTTCCGTGGTCATGACCCACTCGGGAGGGAGGTCGGTGTGGATGTTTACGCCCGCCTTCTCCCACAGCGGAGTTGCAGTTGCGCCGGGCAGCACTACCTGGACGGTGACTCCCTTGTCTGCAAGCTCATTCTTCAAAGCGGTGCTGAAATTCTGCACGAAGGCTTTGCTGCCGCTGTAAACGCCGTTCAGCAACTCGGGCGCGAGGGCTACGACGGAGCCGATGTTGATGATGAGGCCCTTGGAGTGCTTCGCAAAGTTGGAAGCTGCCGCGACAGCGAGCCGCGTAAAGGCCGTTACGTTGAGCTGAACGATCTGTTCGAGATAATCCGGGTCGGAGTCCAGAAGCTTGCTGGCGGAGGCGATGCCGGCATTGTTGACAAACGCTGTGATCGAGCTGTCGGTGGCCAGGCGGTCCGCGATGCGCCTGACGTCGGCGGGGATGGAAAGGTCGGCTTGTAACGTTTCTGCCCTGCGTCCGGTGCTGGAATGAATCTGTTTGGCAACGTCGTCGAGCTTGTCTTTGCTGCGTGCGACGAGAATGAGGTCGTAACCGCGCTTCGCGAGACGATCGGCATAGACGGCGCCGATGCCCGTGGAGGCGCCGGTGATGAGGGCAATACCTTTGCTGGACATGATGAAACTCCTTTTCAGATGGCACCCAACGGGTGACTCAGCCGATAAGAGTAGACCAGTCGGTCTAATGATTCAGAAAAACTTTAATCGCAGCGATCAGAAGAGATAAGGCAACAGGGCAGCTGTTTGATGAGCATAGGTGGCATAGGCCTCGCCGAACTGAGAACGCATCCACTGTTCCTCCATGCGGAACTTCATCCAGAACGCAAGGAAGATGAGAACGCAAACGATGAAGCCGCGCACCTGGGAGATGGCAATCGCCATGCCCAGGAACCCGGTCAGAATGCCGGTGTAGATGGGGTGACGCACCATGGCATAGGGACCGGTGGTGATCAGCTCATGGCCTTGTTTGATGGTGACGGAGCGGCTCCAGTTGGTGCCGAGATACGCGCGCGCCCAGACGGCGAAGAGAAGACCGGCGATGGTGATGGCCCCCCCGAGCCAGAATGGCCAAAGGCCAGCCGGCCAGAGGGGGAGATAGAGCCAGGGCAACGGAAGGCGAGGGATCGCGAGGAGAGCGATCGCGATCAGGAAGATGACGACGCGCAGGATGCGCGAGGGAACCGGCTCGAGGCGCTGGGTGGTTTTGGTATGGACGGCTTTGATCTGCCAGTAGACAAGGAAGAGAATCCAGACCACGGGGAAGAAAGCTTCGTAGAAGAGCATTCAGGACCTCCCGGCGCTGGAGGTGTTTACGCAGGCGGGCGATGGTGAGTTCCGAGCAGGCGAGATCTCCCGAAGTGCTGGTCAACCGGCGTTGCCCCTCCATCGCTATGGAGTGGAATGGGAAGAATCGACTGCCCAAGCGCCGTCTGTTCCTTTGATCAGGGTGGCGGTGGCTGACTGGATGGATGTGTCAGCGGCAAGCTTAGGAAAGGCCCTCATCGATTCGGGTGTGCGGACCCACTCGGGGATGCCTAGAGTCTCGTACTGGTAATGGACGGTATATTGCGTGGGGTTGGCGGAGTCGTTGGGAGTGGCCTTGTCGACGGCGGTGGCGTTGAAGTGGCCGAAGCAGAAGTTGCCGTAACCGGGGTGGTTGGCTTCAGGAGCCCAGGAGGAGTGTCCCTTGTCGGAGAGGTCGTAGGTGTTGAGCTGTTTGGCGCCGAAGTGCTTCTTTTCCTCAGAGACATGCAGGAAAAGGCCAGCATCGGTGAGGGCCTCGAAGACGCGGATCCTGTCGTCTGAGGAGGGGTCGGCCTGAACAGGCAGCTTGATGGGTTCGGCAAAGACGCACTCGTGCCGTCCTTCGAAAGACTTGTTGATCGCGGTTATGAATTGTCCGTGATCGACTTCTTTCTTACAGCCAGTTGCATATGCGAAGAGCCCGGTTAACACAAGCGCCAGGACGATTCTTTCCCGCATCCCAATTCACCTCAACGGCTTAGATGCGGAAAATGGGATTGCGGCGAACGAGTTTCTGACCGGGATTCGAAAAAAAACAGGATTCGAAAAGAGGGATGAGCCACCGGCGCTCTGCGAATTGATTACGGCGAAGGCGCTTCTCGTCCGCGATCGATTACTGCCGCTAAGCCGACTTATCGTTACTGATGGGAGGATGATCCCCGATTACCGCCTCGTGGGGGCGCATTGCGAGCGAACTGATCGAGAATTCTTTGGTTCAGGAAATTATTGAAGTGCCAAAAGTTGATGGCTGCTGCTACGGCCTTGACGCTGCAACCCCTCGACGATAACTTTCTGGCCATCGATCTGATGCCATTTCACAGCGATCTCCTGCAGCGTTTGCCCCCACGCTAAAACTTCCCTTCCGCCATCCTCAACAGTGAAAAGCCCTTCATTATCTTTTGGGGGACGCACGAAGAGATGAACGTTTTCCGCCATAGATGTTCCTGGCTTGTAATAAGAAGCCGTAGCTAATGGGCTTGTGTTGTTTGGCGCTGGTGGACTTGGAGTTACCCTACGCGTATCAGACCAGTTTTTGTTAAGCGCGATCAGCTCTTGAATCAGGTCTTTTGGAAAAAGGCCGACGTTGATGTTCGCCTCTGTTAGCGAAACGTGCCCGTATACCGACTCATCTTTGTCTGCCAAACCATACACAACTCGGGACACATTGGCATTGATTAGGCGAGTAGCACATGCTGTCTTATTTGGTGAGTTCCTTTTTGAACAAGGCTCCAGCGTTGTATAGACGGTGCAATTACTCAAATCAACGTGGTCCACATCGTCGTTGATCTTTTTGAGTGCGCAAAACTCGGCGTGCCTGCCCTCACCAGTTTCTCCTCGATACGCTGCAGCCAAGATTGTGCCATCTCTCACAACCACTGCTCCAACGTAAGGATGAAGTTCTCCGTCATCTTCCGCGACGCTCTTTCTGGCTTCGGCTACTGCCAAGGCGCAGAACTCTCTGTCCAGTGCCGGTTGGGCCAGATCCGCCCCTGCTTCCGTTAAGAAAATATCCGCAAGAAATTCGTCTGGTATCGCCATATTCTTCGACTTGGTAAGGTGACCACTAGCGATAGCAGTTTCGAGCATTTTGTACTGCATGGTGGCTTGAATTGCACCGGCTCCGAGATTGTCATCGATGGTGTGACCGCCACGAAAAAAGTTCAAAAAATCAGCATATGTACTGATCGGAGCCTGTGTTATCTGCGGATAGATAAATCCTTGCCGGAGTTTATTTGTGATGAGCATTAAGCCCACTCCTAGATCGCGTCGTATTTAGGAAACCTAACTATTGTATTGGCCCCAGAGTTGCCTCGTCCTGATAAACGCCGTTCGCTTCATCGGAGCTAGGTTGCGGGTCCATTCTGCGGTTACTCGATGCCGAGGATTTTTACGATGACTCGCTTGGAGCGCTGGCCGTCGAATTCGGCGTAGAAGATGCGCTGCCAGGTGCCGAGGTCTAACTTGCCGTTGGTGATGGGCAAGGTTGTTTCGTGGTGAAGGAGCAGGGCTTTCAGGTGGGCGTCGGCGTTGTCTTCGCCGGTCTGGTGATGTTTGTAGTTGGGGCGCTCGGGCGCCAGCTCTTCAAGCCACTTGCCGATGTCTTCGATGAGGCCGCTCTCGTGGTCGTTGACGTAGATGGCGGCGGTGATGTGCATGGGCGAGACGAAGCAGAGTCCGTCTTTGACGCCGCTGCGGCGGACGATGGCTTCGACCTGGTCGGTGATGTGGACCATCTCTTTGCGGCGGCCGGTTTTGAAGGTGAGGTATTCGGTGTGAGCTTTCATGGATACAGGGACTAGTGAGCAGGGACTAGGGATTCGGGGGTTGCGACGGTTGTCGTGATTTGTTATGGTCTGGAATCACCAATCCTGAGTTTTTATAGTACAGCGGAGCCGCGATGGGCGAATCGTTCAGGGATCTCCTGGTCTGGCAGAGGTCTGTGCAGATGACTTTGGCCATTTATCGATGCACGTCGGAGTTTCCAGACTCGGAGAGATTTGGCTTGACGAGCCAGCTTCGCAGGGCCTCGGTTTCGGTGGCGAGCAACATCGCGGAGGGATATGGACGGAGCACGCGAGGGAAGTACGTGCAGTTTCTTGGCCATGCACGCGGTTCTGTCTGCGAAGTAGAGACGCAGCTTGTAATTGCCGATGCGCTAGGATTTGCTTCCGATAGGTCCGGGAAGGAAGCCGCAGGGCTTTGCGAAGAGTGCGGACGCATGCTGGTTGCGATGTGAAGAAGCTTGAACGACAGCCTAAACACGAAAAATCCTAGTCCCTGTTCCCTTGTTCTTAGGTGAGGCCGGGGAGGTTCAGGCCGCCCAGCATGCCTTTGAGCTGGCCTTGCAGGGCTTCTTCGGCTTTGCGGCCGGCGTCGTTGATGGCGGCTACGATGAGGTCTTCGAGCATTTCGACGTCGGCCTGGCTGCTGCTGAGGCTGGTGACGGCGGAGGGGTCGATTTTGAGCTTCATCAGCTGCTTTTTGCCGTTCATGGTGGCGGTGACGGCGCCACCGCCGCTGGAGCCTTCGATGACGGTGGAGGCGAGTTTGCGCTGGACCTCTTCCTGCATCTGGCTGGCCTGGGAGAGCATTTCCTGCATCTTGAGTGGGTTGAACATGGTCGCTTCCTTCCAGGGACGGAAAACAGGGAATAGGGACGGCAATCAGGTACGGAGGTCGATGACGGTGATGATCTCCGCGTTGAAGAGGGATTGCGCCTGCTGCACGAGCGGATTGTTCCTCGCTTCTTGTTCGATGCTGCCGAGGGCGGCTCGGATACGAGGAGCTGAGCTGGCGCTGGTGTTGCTTTCGCCGGGGACGATGAGGAAGCGCCCGGGTGCGCCTGCCTGATTGAGGGCCTGGCGGATGAGCTTTTCGGCGGCGGCGTTGAAGGTAAGGCGAATCATCGTCGCTTTGGCGCTGACGGCGATGCGGATGCTGCTGCCGTCGAGGGTCCACTGGCCGTCTTCGAGCAGGACGGCGGCGGTGGCGTGGCCTCCGGCGGTGAGGGCTTCGACTACGGCGTCGCGGAGGGGATCGGTGCCCTCGGGCGTGGAGGATGGCGCGGGATCGGGGACGATTTGCGGACCGGGTTGGGGAGCGGTTTCAACGGCGCCGGTTGGTGCGGTCTCTTCATCCGGAGCGGCCTTCGGTTCGGCCAGGGCGAGAGCGCCGGCGGTGACGGGTTCGGCGCCGGATGGAACGTTCCCAGGTCTCAGAAGCGAGACCTGGGGCACCCCTGACAAGGTTGGTGTGGCCGAGGTTGGTGTGGCCGAGATTGGTGTGGCCGACAGAATACCTGGCGATGCCTCACTTACCGGGTAGTCGCGGGTTGGACGGGCGGAGGGAACTTCGGCGGAGCGCTGGTTGCTGGCCGCGAAAGGAGAGAGCGGCGATGGCGAGGGAGCCGATTGCCGCGTGGGCGCCTGCATGGGCGCGTTTTGCTGCGTTGTGGGGCGATTCGCGGGCGGATTTGCAGTTGGACGGGCTGCCGTGCCGCTACCGATGCCGCTGAGGAGCTCTTCTACGGGCAGGAGGCGCTGGGCCTGGATGAGTTTGAGCAGGCCGAGCTCGAGGTGGAAGCGCTGTTCCTGGCGGTAGTTGAGCTCGTCGAAGGTGCGGAGGGCGATCTGCAGGTTGCGGGTGAGCTCGTCTTCGGTGAAGAGCTGGGCGGTGCGGAAGGCGCGTGCGCGCTCGTCGTGGGCGATCTCGAGGAGCTGGGTCTTTTCGCCGCCGAGCTTGGCCATGAGGCAGTTGCGCAGATAGCGCACGAGCTGGCGAGCGAGCGCGGAAGGACTGTTGCCGGAGCTGATGAGGCGGTCGAGCTCTTCCATGAGCGTCGCGCTCTGCTGGGCGCTGACGGCTTCCATGAGGCGTTCAAAGACGGCGTTGGGGACGGCGCCCATGAGGTCGCGGATCTGCTGGGCCTGAAGAGTGGCGACCCCGTTTTCAAGTGGAGCGGAGGCGATGGCCTGGTCCATGATGGAGAGCGCGTCGCGCATGGAGCCGTCGCCAGCTTCGGCGAGCAGGGCGAGGGCTTCGTCGTCGGCGCGGACGTTCTCTTTTTCCGCGATGAACTTGAGCTGGGCGAGGATGTCCTCGAACTTGACCGCGTGAAAGCTGAAGTGCTGGCAGCGGGAGCGGATGGTCTGGGGGATGGACTCGGGCTCGGTCGTCGCCATCATGAAGATGGCCCACTCGGGCGGCTCTTCCAGAGTCTTGAGGATGGCGTTGAAGGCGGCGTCGGTGATCTGGTGAGCTTCGTCGAGGAGGAAGATCTTGTACTTGTCGCGGGCGGGGCGGACGTCGGCCTGGGAGCAGATGGAGCGCACGTCATCGATGCCGCGGTTGGAGGCGGCGTCGATCTCGATGAAGTCGAAGGAGTTGGTGGAGAGGGTGTCTCCGCTGGCGTTGCCGCCCGAGGCGATCTCACGGCAGGAGACGCATTGCAGGCACGGCTCGACGGTTGGACGCTCGGGAGAACCCACAGCTGTCCGGCAGTCTAAGGCCATCGCTAAGATGCGGGCGATGG
>Ga0206974_1184_pt1 | contig 13266 bp, 5 predicted proteins | sample Alteio_BWOrgHeat_84_FD_152920 | JGI IMG/M metagenome (GOLD analysis project Ga0206974, IMG submission 152920) | Enriched cells from forest soil in Barre Woods Harvard Forest LTER site, Petersham, Massachusetts, United States -... | ecosystem: Environmental > Terrestrial > Soil > Temperate forest > O... | reverse complement strand
CAGGGTAAACTTACACAACGTATCGAACTTCCTGATGCAAAAGGTTCATGGAATAAAGGTGTTGAATCGCTCAATACATTGATATCCGATCTTGTACATCCGACAATTGAAATTGCACACGTAATCAGTTCCGTTGCAAAAGGAAATCTCTTGCAGGAAATGCCACAGGAAATCGGAGGACATACTTTGCAGGGCGAATTTGCGCGTATAGCAAAAGAAGTAAATGATATGGTGAAACAATTGAATCTGTTTTCAATGGAAGTTACACGTGTAGCACGTGAAGTGGGATCAGAAGGGAAACTGGGAGGTCAAGCAAAAGTTAAAGGTGTTGCGGGTGTATGGAAAGATCTCACAGACTCCGTGAACCAAATGGGAAGTAACCTCACTGCACAAGTACGGAATATTGCCGAAGTAACTACAGCCGTTGCAAAAGGTGACCTATCTAAAAAAATTACAGTGGACGTGAAAGGAGAAATTCTTGAGTTGAAAAATACTATCAATACCATGGTGGACCAATTGAACTCATTCTCATCGGAAGTTACACGGGTGGCACTTGAAGTAGGAACTGAAGGAAAACTGGGTGGACAGGCACAGGTAAAAGGTGTGGCAGGAACATGGAAAGATTTAACAGATTCGGTAAATCAAATGGCATCCAACCTTACAGGTCAGGTGCGTAACATTGCTGAGGTAACAACCGCAGTGGCAAAAGGTGACTTGTCACGGCAAATCACAGTGGATGTAAAAGGAGAAATCCTTGAGTTGAAAAATACAATCAATACGATGGTGGACCAATTAAATTCATTCTCATCAGAAGTTACACGTGTGGCTCGTGAGGTGGGATCGGAAGGGAAATTGGGAGGACAGGCAAAAGTGAAAGGAGTGGGTGGTGTATGGAAAGATCTTACCGACTCCGTGAATCAGATGGGAAGTAACCTCACAGCACAGGTGAGAAATATTGCCGAGGTAACAACTGCCGTTGCAAAAGGGGATTTATCACGTAAGATCACAGTGGATGTTAAAGGAGAAATTCTTGAATTGAAAAATACCATCAATACAATGGTGGACCAATTGAATTCATTTTCATCAGAGGTAACGCGCGTGGCACTTGAGGTAGGAACTGAAGGAAAACTCGGAGGACAGGCACAGGTAAAAGGTGTGGCGGGAACATGGAAAGATTTAACTGATTCGGTAAACCAAATGGCATCCAACCTTACAGGGCAAGTGAGGAATATTGCCGAAGTAACTACTGCCGTGGCAAAAGGTGATTTATCGCGTAAGATTACTGTGGATGTAAAAGGAGAAATCCTTGAATTGAAAAATAATATTAATACGATGGTGGACCAATTGAATTCTTTTGGTTCGGAAGTAACACGTGTGGCACGCGAAGTGGGATCTGAAGGAAAACTCGGAGGACAGGCGGACGTTCCAGGCGTTGGTGGAACATGGAAAGATTTAACGGACAGTGTGAATAAAATGGCAAGTAATCTTACTTCACAGGTAAGAAATATTGCAGAAGTAACAACTGCAGTTGCAAAAGGTGACTTGTCACGTAAAATTACAGTGGATGTGCAGGGAGAAATTCTTGAGCTGAAAAATACCATCAATACAATGGTGGATCAATTGAATTCTTTTGGTTCGGAAGTAACACGTGTGGCCCGTGAAGTGGGTTCGGAAGGAAGGCTTGGCGGACAAGCAACAGTTGAGGGCATTGGTGGTGTATGGAAAGATTTAACAGATTCTGTAAATCAAATGGCTTCCAATCTCACTGGTCAGGTTCGGAATATTGCTGAGGTAACAACCGCAGTTGCAAAAGGTGATTTATCGCGTAAGATCACTGTGGATGTGAAAGGAGAAATTCTTGAATTAAAAAATACCATCAACACATTAGTTGACCAGTTGAATTCCTTCGGTTCGGAGGTAACACGTGTGGCTCGAGAGGTAGGTTCTGAAGGAAAACTCGGAGGGCAAGCAGATGTTCCCGGTGTTGGCGGAACATGGAAAGATTTAACGGACAGTGTAAATAAAATGGCGTCCAACCTTACTTCTCAGGTGAGAAATATTGCCGAGGTAACCACAGCGGTGGCAAATGGTGACCTTTCTCGAAAAATTGCAGTAAATGTGAAAGGAGAAATTCTTGAATTGAAAAATACCATTAATACAATGGTGGATCAGTTGCGTGGCTTTGCATCTGAAGTAACACGAGTAGCACGTGAGGTGGGAACAGAAGGAAAATTAGGCGGACAGGCAAATGTACCCGGTGTTGCCGGAACGTGGAAAGACTTAACAGATTCTGTAAACCAGATGGCAGGTAACCTCACTGCACAAGTACGTAACATTGCCGAAGTGGCTATTGCTGTGGCAAATGGTGATATGTCTAAAAAAATTACAGTGGATGTTCGTGGTGAAATCCTTCAGTTAAAAGAAACTCTGAATACAATGGTGGATCAGTTGCGGGCATTTGCATCTGAGGTAACACGTGTGGCTCGTGAGGTGGGAACAGATGGAAAACTTGGAGGACAAGCATTCGTTCCGGGTGTTGCAGGTACATGGAAAGACTTGACAGATTCTGTGAATCAAATGACAGGGAATCTTACTGCTCAGGTTCGTAATATCGCAGAAGTAACAAAAGCAGTAGCCAGCGGTGACCTTTCTAAAACAGTTGCGATTGACGTAAAAGGTGAGATACTTGATCTGAAAAATACCATTAATACGATGGTGGAACAATTGAACTCATTTGCTTTTGAAGTAACACGTGTGGCTCGTGAGGTGGGAACTGAAGGAAAACTTGGAGGACAGGCGGAAGTTAAAGGTGTTGCCGGAACATGGAAAGATCTCACAGACTCTGTAAACATGATGGCATCGAATCTCACAAGTCAGGTGCGCGGAATTGCAAAAGTGGTAACATCAGTAGCAACGGGAAATCTCAGGCAGAAATTATCCATCAATGCAAAAGGTGAAGTTGCACAACTTACAGATACCATCAATGAAATGATCGAAACACTTGCGGTATTTGCAGATCAGGTTACAAACGTTGCCCGTGAAGTGGGAGTAGAAGGAAGACTTGGTGGACAGGCAAGTGTGCCGGGTGCTTCAGGTATCTGGAAAAATCTAACGGAAAACGTGAACCAGCTTGCCGAAAATTTAACCACACAGGTACGATCCATTTCTGAAGTGGCATCGGCTGTAACAAAAGGTGACCTTACACGAAATATCCGCGTAGAAGCAAAAGGTGAAGTGGAAGCACTTAAAGATACCATCAACCAGATGATCACCAATCTTCGTGAAACAACATTACTAAACCAGGAACAAGATTGGCTCAAATCAAACCTTGCCAAATTCACACAAATGTTGCAAGGACAGAAAGATCTTAATACGGTAACAAAACGTATTCTTTCTGAACTTGCTCAGGTGGTAAGTGCACGTTACGGTGCATTTTATATTTTGAAACAGAATGAAGAAACGCAGCCGGCAAAATTGAAACTGTTTGCAGCATACGCTTATAAATCGGAAAAAAATCTTCCTAAAGAATTTGCTATTGGTGAAGGATTGGTCGGACAATGTGCTTTCGAAAAAGAAAGGATACTAATTTCCAATGTTCCGAGTGATTATGTTAAAATCAATTCAGGGCTCGGGAAAGCAAAACCTTCAAACCTTATTGTTCTTCCTGTATTGTTTGAAAATAGTGTTAAAGCTGTTATCGAACTCGCATCATTAGATGCATTCAGTCAAACACATCTTGACTTTTTAAGTCAACTCACAGAAAGTATTGGCATAGTTTTGAACACCATCGAAACAAATACTCGTACTGAGGAACTACTTGCGCAATCACAATCGCTGGCAGGTGAATTAAAGATACAACAGGAGGAATTGAGGAGAACAAATGATGAACTTCAGGATAAAGCCTTGTTGCTTGTAAAACAAAAAAATGAAGTAGAAGCAAAGAATAAGGAAGTGGAAGAAGCCAGAAAATCACTGGAGGAAAAAGCTGAACAACTCACACTCACTTCCAAATATAAATCTGAGTTTCTTGCAAACATGAGCCATGAGTTACGAACACCTCTAAACAGTTTACTTATCTTGGCGCAACAACTGTATGAAAATGCGGAAGGTAACTTAAACGACAAGCAGATCCGTTATGCAAAAACCATTCACTCATGCGGAGATGACCTTATTCAGTTGATCAATGATATTCTCGATCTGTCGAAGATCGAATCAGGCTTCATTTCTGCAAATTTCTCTAATGTTCGTTTTTCAGAGATCACATCCTTTGTTGAAACCACTTTCAAGCCTATATCTGAAGCAAGACATCTGCGTTTTAATATTGAAACAGACAGCAGTTTGCCGGACATGATGGAAACGGATCTTCAACGTTTGAATCAGATACTGAAAAATCTGTTGTCAAACTCTTTCAAATTCACAGAAAAAGGAGAAGTAAAACTGCGCATTTATGAGGCAAAAGATAGATGGAAGCCCCGAAACTCAAGTCTCGATAGTGCCAAACAGATAGTTGCTTTTGCTATCAGTGATACAGGTATCGGCATTCCTCAGGAAAAGCAGAATATCATCTTTGAAGCCTTCCAGCAGGCGGAAGGTTCAACCAGCCGGAAATACGGAGGCACCGGTTTAGGACTTTCCATAAGCCGTGGTCTTGCAGAACTTCTTGGTGGCACTATTGAATTGGAAAGCCATCCTGGGAAAGGCAGCACATTTACTTTATTTCTTCCTGCAGAAAACGCTGCTGGTATGGCGACCATGGAGGGAATGGAAAGTTTCAATACATACAAACAACTGAAGCAAATCGGAAGTGATGAAGGTGATATCAACAATCTTTTAAATTCGATCAGGGTCACCAGTGAAGGCGTTGAATCAAAGAGCCTCGTAAACGAAATGATTAATGATTCGGGTGATGACAGAAGTAATATTCAGGCAGGAGATAAATTGATTCTGATTGTGGAAGATGATCTTCGTTTTGGGAAAATTATTTTAGAGAAAGCCCATCATGAAGAATTGAAAGCAATAATTGCAGTGAGTTATATTGAGGTGTTTGATTTCATCAACCGCTTTTCTCCTATTGCAATAACGCTTGATGTAAAGTTGCCGGATACCAGCGGATGGAGAGTTTTGGATCTGTTAAGAAATGATCTTAACTTCAGGCATATCCCTATTCACCTGATATCAGGTGAAGAAAATAAGATATTGGCATTGAAACGCGGTGCCCGAAGTTTTCATTTAAAACCTTTGGAAAATGAATCTTTAAATGAATTGTTTGATGATATAATTTCATTCAATAAAAAAGAAACAAAAGAGGTGCTCGTGGTTGAAGATAATGAAATTGATTCATCGCAAATAGCCAAGTTGCTCAAAGGAGATACGATAAAAGTAAGCATTGCATCAACAGCTAAAAAAGCACTGGGTTTACTGGCAAATAAAAATTTCGATTGTATCATTCTTGATTATACTTTGCCTGACATGCAGGGAGCAGACCTGGTGAGGGAAATAAGCAATATCAAGAAAAAACTGACTCCCGTTATTGTATATTCAGCAAAAGATTTTAATAAGTCAGAACTCAATCTGTTAAATAAGAGTTCCAATACCATTCTGCTGAAAGATGTTAAATCTCTTGAGCACCTTTTGGAAGAAACAGTTCTGCATCTTCATATTAATCATAAAGACCTGATTCCTGAAAAAAAGAAGATTATTGAAAATATCAGGATGAAAGAAGATATTCTATCTGGCAAAAATGTTTTGGTTGTGGATGATGATGTGAGAAACCTGTTTGCTCTCACCACTGTTTTTGAACGTTACAATATTAACGTCACTACAGCGGAAAGTGGCAAAGATGCTATCAATATATTATACGAAAATCCAAAAATTGACATGGTGCTGATGGATATCATGATGCCGGAAATGGATGGTTATGAAACCACCCAAAAGATCAGGAGAGAACATAAAAACACCAACCTTCCGATTATTGCCGTTACCGCAAAAGCTATGAAAGGAGACCGGCAGAAATGCATTGATGCAGGTGCATCTGATTATATCACAAAGCCACTGAAAATTGATCAGATATTATCTTTGATGAGGGTATGGTTCTACAAATGAAAATAACTATCCAATGCAACCGAAGATATTATTGGTAGATGATCGCGATGATAATCTCTTGTCCGTTGAAGCAATTCTGAAACCGGATGGCTATGAATTTAGTAAGGCCAATTCAGGAAGACAGGCCTTGAAAATCCTGCTGTCTGAATTTGATTTTGCTTTGATACTGATGGATGTTAAAATGCCCAATCTAAATGGTATTGAAACAGCATCATTGATTTATGAACGGGAGAAGTTAAAGCACATTCCTATCATTTTTATTACAGCACACAGCAGTGGCGATGAAAGCATATTTAAAGGATACCGTGCCGGTGCGGTTGATTATATCTATAAGCCTTTTAACCCTGAACTGCTCAGAGCCAAAGTAGCTGTTTTTATAGAACTGTATAAAAAAAATTACAGGCTTATGGCACAGGAACAAAAGCTTATGACTATTAACAGAAACCTCGAGAGCGAGATCAATGAACATAAAATTTCAGAAGAAAAAATAAAAGCCCTGAATCATCAGTTAGTGGAAAGTGTTGATCAACTGGAAACTGTCAACAAAGACCTTGACCATTTTGCATTTATGGCTTCACATGATTTGCAGGAACCTTTGAGAAAGATACGCATGTACAGTGACAAGCTGTTTTCAAAATACCAGGACGGGTTTGATGAAGAAGGGAAAATGTATTTATCCCGCCTGCAAAATTCAGCTGAACGCATGCAGGCTCTCATCAAAGACATATTAACATTTTCGAAGATGGCTATTGAAAAAAATACTTTTGAAAATAGCGATCTGAACATTTTATTAAATGAAGAGATGGAAGAAATTGAAACGGCTGTGAATGAAAAAAATGCGATTATTCTAATTGATCCTCTTCCCACTTTATATGTTAATCCAAGGTTAATCAAACTGCTTTTCAATAATCTTATCAGTAATTCATTAAAATATAGCAAAATGAATACTCGTCCTGTGATAAGGATCTATTCAGAAACTAATTTGGTTGATGAAGCAGAAAAAGGTAAAACTAAAGTGGATAAATATTGCCGGATTTTTGTTGAAGATAACGGGATAGGATTTGAACAACAATATGCAGAACACATATTCGGGATGTTTAAACGTCTGCATTCAAATGCTGATTTCGAGGGGACGGGTATTGGCTTGGCCTTATGCAAAAAAATCGTTGATGAGCACCAAGGTTTTATATCTGCAAGAAGTAAAGTTGATGAAGGTTCCACTTTCATCATCTCTATACCTCTGAATTTATCTAAAAAAATAAAAATATCATCCAGACATAAAAATTATTCATGATCTATTTTCTATAATATAAGGGGAAGCTATTGGGATTAATATCTCACACATCATCAAGAGCAATCAATCCTTTATATTTCATTTTTTTAAAGTGAGACGGAATCATCCCGGTTATTTTCTTGAATTGACCTGATAAATGAGCTGTGCTGCTATAATTAAGTTTAAAAGCAATTTCTGAAAGTGTAAGATCTTCGTAAGCAAGCAATTCTTTTACCCGTTCAATTTTGTGTGTTATAATAAACTGTTGAATAGACATGCCAACTGTTTCTGAAAAAATATTAGATAAATAAGTATAATCGTAATTCAATTTTTCAGACAGGTAATATGAAATTTTAATTTTAGGCAATTCATCTGAATAATGTATCATTTCTATAAGAATGCTTTTTATTTTTTCAATTAATGTTTCCTTTTTATCACTAATCAAATCCAGTCCTGATCGTAGCAAAACAGCCCTAAGTTGCTCGCGTTGTTCTATGGTTATTTTTTCTAAAATATCTACTTCACCCAATTCCACTTTCATGCAATGCAATGCCATCTTTTCCAACTCAATTTTTACTACTATTTTACAACGACTGCAAACCATATTCTTGATAAAGAGTTTCGAATAATTTTCCAGATTTGTATTAACTGACTTTGCATACATGAGCTTCATTTTACCAAAGTGTTTCAAAGGAGAAGAGGTCTGTGCAAATTTTGACTTAACCATTTCAGAGCCTAAATATTTATCCCTATTAATTTTTTTTGAAACAGATAAATGATATGGAGTTATGTCTGCTCCTGTTTTAAATTGTATCATAATTATATTTATTAATAAATGATTCCATATTATTATTCATCAATAATAAAATCAAGTACTGTGCAAAATATTCATGTCAAAATCATGGGGTATTTATTTCTGCATATTTTCTCTTATGGATATTATATGAATCAATAGATTAAACATATTTTTATAGCAAAAAAAAGGGAACTAATACGCTAAATTCTATCAGGTTTACAATCATAACTAAGCAATAAATTCCACAAAATGGGGAAAATGCATAGTAATTTAAGGGTAGAATAATGTAATTATATTTAAGACATTAGAAGATACACTTTATGAAAAAAGATCTGTTAAATCATTCTGAAATTTTACAAAGACGATTTTTTCCGTCAGTTGATACTTTTGCGCAGCCGTGCTCAGCAGCATTTTGAATTTGAAAGAGAATAGTATCACTTCAACCAAATATGAAAAATCATTTTAAATTCATTTTGCAGGTTTATTTGCCAACAGAATTATCAATCAATTTTCCTAAGGCGATGCTGGATATTATTTTACATAGATCAATGAAATTGTATGGCTTGGTAAAGAAATATGAAGCACCTAATTCCTTTGTATCTCTTCTGTCTTTTTCATAAGATGATGTGCTATAAATCACCACTGGAATATGATTGAGTTTCTCTATTTTCTTTATTTCCGACAAACATTGTCTGCCATCAATACGGGGCATATTTAAATCCAGAAAAATAATATCAGGTAGCAATAAAGTGGCTGTTAACTTTTGTATAGCCTCCTTTCCATTCAGAACGCCAATACATTTAATGGACGGATCAACTTTATTTACTGCCTCAATAAAGATATCGATGTCATCCTGATCATCATCAACAATAAAAAAAAATTTCGCGTCTCTCATGAAAATGAATTCAATACAAATAAAAAACAATAAATATAAATATAAAAAGCAATTTTAATCTGATATGTTTTCTCTTGTATGGTATGGTATATCGTTTGGTGTATTTAAGTATATAAATGGAGGACTAAAATATGAAAACATTTAACCAACATCATGAAATTGAAACCTCAACATTATTTTATGGTTCATTGATTTGTTATCTTATCATTTTGCTTCTTGTAGCCGTTTTATTTGGATAATTAACTGTTCATTCATAAAAATTGAAGAGTAGCCAAAGCCCCTTTTGAGGAGCTTTGGTTTTTTTATGCTGCATTTTTCTCAAAACAACGTTGAATTAAAATCCCTTTAAGAGAAAAATAATACCCAATATTTTAAAAATATAAAATGAAAATACTGATGAATCAACCTTTTTAGGAATTGGTACATTTTTTAAGAAATAATTAAGATTGTTATTCATCATATATATATAAGGAGGGGATAATATTTACCGGGAGTAATCTCAAATGGGAATTTAGGTGTATGCCACCGCAATACCATGTAAACTTTATTCCCTCCTCCCTTTACTGAAATTGCTGAATTAATTTAACACAATACTCTTATGCTCGCTTGTTATCTGTGCGCTATCACCTGTAATTATTGAACCCAGGATGTTAATCATATTCCTCATTTTATATTCTGATGCGTCCCAATATTCAGCATGATTAATCCTGATATTTAGTAAAATTAGTGAAGAATCTTCTTCGCCTTTTTCAAACCATGTTTTCAAAATAGGTTTCCACAATTTGTATATTCTGTCTTTATCGTAAGTGATGCGTGCTATTCCGGTTATGGAAACAAATATCTGTTCGTCAGGATCAGCAAAACTCACATTAACAATTGCCCCCTTTTTTATGTCATCAATTTTTACAGAATGAACAGAAGTGAAAAACCATAGCTCCCCATTTTCATCCATTTCCATCGTTAACATCGGTCTGCTGTGCATAGTTTCTCCGTTGGATGTTGTAAGCATAGCAGTGTGAATCGTAGAAATTCTGTGCTTTAAATCTTCAATCCAGTTTTTAAGTGATTTTGTTTTCATGTTCATGGATTCCTATTAAAAGAATTACGCCACCATTTAATGGATCGCTTTTAAATAACCCATAGTAAAAGTATTATGCCAAGGAAACATTTTACAACAATCAAAGCCCATGTAATGATTAAGGTAAAAATTCTTTGCTGAAAATTACGGAAAATTATTCCCATACACTATAAAAAATGAGTAGTGTTTTCTACTTCAAATCAATCTTCGAATGATATATTTATAGTTTTACCTATTAATGAACTCTTCGTTTTCATACATTCAAAATATCATATGAAAAATAATACTGACACTTTTTTTAATCTTAACAATAATGCCGCACTTAAAAAAGTTTAATCCGGAAAATGCTATCATATAGAAAGTGAAATTAAGACTTCCCGCTACCTGAATTGGTTTTTGGAATGTTGTAATGATGATTAACCTGATTGGGATTGAATATTTTTAGCCTTTTTCAGATCTTTTTCAATTTTATTAATAACCCAGGCAAAATGAGCATCTTTTGCATGATTTGTCAAACCTTTACAATGATCAAGGTATTTTAAATCTTCTTTAATTTCATGCAGAATTGGTGTATCAGTAATTTTATTTTTTTGAAATACTTCAATCACATAGTTTAGAATTCCTATTGCTTCTTTTTCATGGTATTCTGTGTATCGAACAGAATTTGGAATCAATATCAGATAATAATCAATTTCATTTGATAATTGGTTTAATAAATTTTCTTTTTCCATAAAATAAACAAGATGAATATTGGTGACTGACTATAGCTATATAAGTGAGCAACAATAACCATGCAGATAATTTCCCTTTAAAGCGCATGCTTGATTGTTCAGGATAAAACCCTTCCGGATATCTTTTAAAAATACCAGTTTATGAATTTTTAATAGTATAAACAATTCGCATTTTTTATTTAAAAATATAATCCGGATGATCATCATAAGTGATCATTTTAAAATATGAGGATTTACTTTCTCACAATAAGGTCACTATTACACACGATCTTTTTCTCTTTATCAAATTATATATATGATAAAGTGAATGCCATTTTAACTTCAAGTATTTTTAACAGTTTAGCATCATGCATTTTTACTTTTTCATTCTTCATTTAAAAAAAACGGGCTATTACTTTACGAAAATTCATATTAATAGGTAAATATTTCTACCAAACCAATGGAACGCAAGTTGTAGTATTAATACTGTAGAAATTATTGAAAGTGCGGGAATCATTAACGCTTTCCATGAATCACTTCCAGTTTTTGTGCAATAAAATGAAAATTATGAGGAAAACTTTACCCGTTTTGTGTATGATCAACTTTTTTTTTCTGATCGGGTATTCGGGTTTTAGCCAAACACAGCCTGATCTTAAATCTGCCTCGCGCTTTGTTCTTTTCAGTTCTGTCGGTCTGATTACAAATATAGGAAATTCACAATACACAGGAAACATAGGATCCAATACAGGTACGACTTTGGGATTTGGAAATTTTGACGGGCAAATGCACAATGGGGATAGTGTAAGCCAACAATGTGCAATTGATCTGGATACTGCCATTAATCAGATCAATTCCTTTCAATGTGATCAGACTGTGTTGCTGCTTTCCGCATCAAATCAGACTTTCTATCCTGGTGTGTTTTGCGTGGCGTTATTAGGAGCAACTTTAAGTGGAGATATTATTTTAGATGCACAAAATGATCCTGATGCAATTTTTATTTTTAATATCACCGGAGCTTTAACTGTTTCAGCCAATACCAATATTATTTTATTGAACGGAGCCCGCGCATGCCATGTTTTCTGGCAGGTCAGCGGAATTGTAACAATTGGGAGCGGCAGCAACTTCAGGGGAAATATTATTGGCAATGGAATCGGTTTGAATACCATTGTGATCAATTCGGGCGTAACTATCGAGGGCCGCGCTTTGGCAACTTTAGGAAACATTGCGATCACATCAGCAACAGCAAGAATTCCTTTAGGTTGTGGACTCCCAATTCTCACAGGTCCATCTGCTCCAAACTTGCGAACTGCTAATTGTTATGCTTTATTTTCTTCTTCAGGCTCACTCAGCAATACCGGAACAACAATTATTTCAGGTAAAATAGGAACAGATAATGGAACAATTACAGGTTTTCAAACAACTAATGTAAGTCAGGGAATTTTTATACATGACGCAAATACATTGCAATGTAAAGCAGATGTTGATACCGCTTATTATTATATCTCGGCTATGCCTTATGATATTGACATTCCTTTTCCTGCTCTTTTTGGAAACAGCCTTACATTGACACCAAATGTTTATAGGCTTAATGCAAACACAACTTTAACTGATACGCTTTTTTTAAATGCAGAAGGAAACAGCAATGCAGTATTTGTAATAAAAGTGAATGGAAATTTTATGACCTCAACCAACTCCGAATTGGTATTGATAAATGGGGCAAAATCGTGTAATGTTTTCTGGCTCATCACAGGGACTGTAATAATAAATGATAACTCAACTTTTACAGGAAGTGTGATCAGCAACAATTCAATTGTATTGAATACAGGCATAACAATAGATGGAAGAATGCTGACACGCTCCGGAAACATTGCTTCAAATGTACTTCATGCCGCTATACCGACCGGCTGCGGAGGCTGCCCGTATTCCGTCATCAACAATAAACCACATGCAATGAATGACAGCGCATATATGTTGGAAAACGGACCTGCAATTACTATCAATGTTCAGGCAAATGACAATGACCCGGATGGAGATTCATTAACAACAAATATTCTTGCAAATGCTAAACACGGAAGTTCAACGCTCAGCGGAAATAATATCATCTATGCACCAAATGCTAATTTTTATGGCAAGGACACGATTATCTATTTTGTGTGTGATAACCGCATTCCGTCATTATGTGATACTGCTTTTGTTTTTATTTATGTCGTACCATTCAGTGATACACTTAAAGCAATAAACGACTTTGCAACTACACTATACAATACCCCTGTTACAGTTAACGTGACAGCAAACGATATTAATCTGGACGGAGATCTTTTAGCTGTGAGCATTATAAGACAGCCAAGCAACGGTACAGTGATTGTCACAGGCAAGAATATCAGATACACACCAAACAATAGTTTTACAGGT
>Ga0206974_1183_pt1 | contig 13285 bp, 9 predicted proteins | sample Alteio_BWOrgHeat_84_FD_152920 | JGI IMG/M metagenome (GOLD analysis project Ga0206974, IMG submission 152920) | Enriched cells from forest soil in Barre Woods Harvard Forest LTER site, Petersham, Massachusetts, United States -... | ecosystem: Environmental > Terrestrial > Soil > Temperate forest > O... | reverse complement strand
CACTCGCCACGAGAATTTCTTCCTTTGACAAGCAAGCAATCGCAGAAACGAAGCGCATGGTGAACATGAATAGCCTACCTTCGGATACGGAGATCGCGCTGGAGTGGGAAGCCTTTGTGGCTGCCCTCGGCAGACCTGCCGCTCAGGCTAGGCTTCGAGTTCTTTTCGAACGAGGGTTTCATGTTCCGGGAGATGTTGAGAGCCGGCTCGGATACCACGTGGGATCAATAGGCGTGGGCGCAGAGACTACCGCGAACCAGGCGTAGCGGGGTCAAGAAACGTCGTTGACCTCCAGTTCCCGTTAGATGAGTTCAACAGGAGTCAGACGAAGGGTGCGATTTCGATCCGAAGTCACCTCTCCAGATGGCAGCCGTGCTTGCAACAAGTCGCTGGACCGCAACACACCGGGAGTGCGGCGATACGGATAAGGACACAGATATGGCCCCACCACTGCCGAAAAGAAGATATCCGCAGGTCGGAAGGACACTGTGCTTTCTCGCAATCATTATGTGCACGTCATCGGTTGCTCGCGGTCAGTCTACGGAACAACAACTGCAACAACTGAAAGAGCAATTCGAAACGACCACTAAACAGTTCGAAGAAAGAATCTCCACATTGGAGCAACAGCTCGAAGCTGAAAGAGAGGCTAGGAAGCTGAAGGATGCAAGTGCTGAACCAGAGCAAGCAACACAGCAACGAACAAAACCAACCGCTGTGCAGATGTTGGGAAAGCCGCAAAAATCTGAACTGACTGAATCGAACCAAGTCGGCGCGAAATTTCAAGGTCAGCTACCGTCCGAGCCTACGTACGACCTGCTCAGAGAGGCCGACGAAAAAATCGCGAAATTGCAGGAACGCGAAGGTTCTTTCGAATTCCACGGATATTTTCGTTCGGGTTTCGGATTGAACAGCAAAGGCGGACAACAGGTCGCATTTGAAGCGCCTGGGGCACAAGCCAAATATCGATTGGGAAATGAAACGGAATCTTACGCGGAGTTGATTTTTGTCAACAACTGGGTGAATCCGGATCGTGAGTTGGATAAGGCGTGGTTCAGAAGCGAGTTCCTGATCGAAGCCAACACCTCAAATTCCGAAAATTTTGCAAATTCATCAATCGGAGTCGGGAGCGATCAGTTCCGTGTCCGCGAGGCTTTCGTTCAAGCAGGCAACTTATTCGAGAGCCAGCCAAGCGCAAAGTTTTGGGCTGGAGAAAGATATTACCGCCGGCAGCACATTGACAGCGACGATTTTTTTCCCCTGGATATGAGCGGCTACGGTGGTGGGGTTGAAGATCTTGACCTCAAATTTGGCAAGGCCGCGATAGCCTTCATCGGGGTAGCACGGCCTGACTTGGCGACACAAAATGGGAACATGACAACAAGCCGTATTGATGCGACGGTGTATGACGTGAAGGGACCCTTGGGTTTCTGGGGCGTGTGGTTTGATTACGCAACCGCAAAGGGAGGTCAAATCAAATCGACATCCGATTCAAACCAGGCTACCGTTACAAGCGTTCCATCTGCCAATGGCTACGCATATGGAATCCGCCATCAACGACTAGAGTGGCACGGAGGCTATCACACGTTCCTGATTCAATACGGAACCGGTGCTGCGAGCAACTTCAGCGGTCCGGGTATAGGGACGACGATTCCGACTCCTTCACCCGACACTGCCAAATCAAAACAGTTTCTGGCCACTGAACAGATCGTCTTGCAGCCAAACGACAAGTTCGCAGTGATGCCCATTTTTCTGTTTCAGCGGCTGAAGAACTTGAATACGCAGAACGAATGGCAGCAGTGGGTTTCCTTCGGTGTGAGGCCCGAGGTGTTTCTCACTAGGCATCTATCGTTGACAGGGGATTGTGGGTTCGATCATACGAATCTTCCCGGTTCCTACGAAGGCTGGTTGCGTAAGTGCACATTCGCACCTCAGATTGGGGCGGATAGAAAATTCTTCGGCCGACCAGTGTTGCGCGCATTTGTTACTTATGCCAATTGGTCGAACGGCTTTCGTGGACTCGTAGGGGGAGTGCCATTTGAGAAAGCGACGGCAGGGCTTACCTATGGTGTCCAGGCCGAACATTGGTGGTAACCAAAAGCAATACCCGCAGATAGGTCAACCTACAGCAGTGGGGAAGTGCTGAAGTTGGTGCAGAGAACCTCGATGTTTCGCTCGGCCAGCCCACGGCCGACCGCTTCCTGCCGGATCAGCCCCTAGCTTCCGTCCTGTTCACGTGAAATACCGTGTGCTTGTCTGACTAGAAGGGGCTTGGACAGCTGTGGGCTTCCAAGTATCCTTAATAGTGCTACTGAATAGAAGGTCGTGCTTTCGCTGGGCACGAAACGGAGCCGGAACGACTTGCATATCGCATCGTCGGTGGACACCAACACGGGCAGGGATCACCGTGAACCTCGAACCGACGCTGCTCGCTGTCGTCGATGGTCTTACACAGCTAGGACACTATTACTTTGCGATTACCACAAACCGACTTTACAGAAGATATATTATCAGACGTAAGCCGTTTATCATCAATATGTTGAAACCATATTAGATCACCCAGCTGAGAGCATGTCAAAACGTGCGGCGCAGTATTCGAGCGGGGACGGCACGGCACAGGCGGCGGCCGCCGATGCGTTCTACAATTGCCCAAACGACATCGTGACTTGACAGGCCCATCGGAGGTATATGGTGAATGATCATCACGGCGATAGCGTACCCACTCCCATACTGCCAGATGCGGCTTTCGACGCATTCAAGACTTTCGTTGCTCAATTCGATCCACTAGAACTACTCAGTCAATTGACCCTCACTTGGCTTTTCACTCAAAAAGACTTTGTGAGCGAATCCGATGTCGAGACCCGATACGCGCGTTTTGTCGAATTCACGGCGGGATACTTGGCGTCCCAACCCATCCAATCGCAGCCGACTCAGACTTTTGATGGTTCCTCTATCGAAGAGTTTGAGAAGTTAGTTACACAATACTTTGACTCGTTTCTTGTAGAACTGGTCTATGGCGGCATTGATGCCCAAGAGCGTACTCCGGCCGCAAGCGTCCTTCGATCCGCACAGATTTATTCACTAAGACAGGCCTTATTCTGTGTCACTTCTGTATTCAAACCGAGGACAAAGTTAAGCTTGCAGTTTGTCCGCCGTCTAAGCGTAAATATCCGCGATTTAAGCGCAATCACAATGCAGTTAAATCGCGGACAAGTGTTGACAAATATAGACACGAAATCTGCGATTCAAGTACAGCGCGACAGTTGGAGGAGATGGCGGTCCGATTGGATTCATCCACAGAGCGTCAAAGTGGGGTAGACGTCACCTGAAGTTCCAGCCCACTCTCGGAGAATATTGCCGTTTGTCGCAGGAAAACTGGAGTATACTGCTCGCACTCGGCGTTTAGAACCACAATGATTTCCAAAGAACACAAACGCTAGAAGCAACGGCCAACTCCCGATTGAATATGGGTCGGCTCTTTACTTCCTTTGCGTTCAATCCAGTCAGTCTGCGTGGCAAACCAGAAGATTGTGAGAGGCACTCGTGATAACATCTCCATCTCCTTACGTGCGGAAACAACCACGCTTCACGATGATCACTGTGGGACTTATCTTCCTCCTAGGTGCTATCTCGGAGTTCCATATTCTAAATGCACAACAGACTTCTAAGACACCCGCGTCCAACAAAAGCCAGTCCTCTTCCATATCGGCTACAAATGAACTTTTCAGAGCTGCCATCCAAGATCCCTTCAATCAGACATCTCTAAAAGCGCTTGAAGACTCACTCCCTCATGTTGGTGACTTCATTGTTGTAGAAGGCGATACACTCGTCACTGCTTCTGAATTTCAGGCATTCATCTCGAATCTCGGACGCCAGACATCAGATGATAGATCAAGAGAATTGCTAGTAAAAACTCAGCCAGACGGCTCACTAGATTATTACAGCAATCCTAATGAGCGACAGATACATTATTCCATTGACAAGGCTAGCTTTCCAACACCTCAAGAGTATCAGTTGGTCGTTTCGTCTATGCAACAGGCCACATCGGAGTGGACGCAGATATGTCCTGAATGCCGCATAACCTTCAGTTATGATGCAGGCAGTGACATTAAACCAAGCATTGCTGCAGGTGCTTTTGTCGTCCGCTACTTTGACGCTCATGGTGCATACGTTGCTGCATCGTTTTTTCCACACGACGCTCCTCTGAGGAGATATTTGAGTGTGGATCCGAGCTATTTTTCACAAACAAGTTTCGACAAGACGGGAATACTCCGTCACGAATTGGGGCATATCTTAGGCTATCGCCATGAACATATTCGCGGGATTTCTGGCTGCGGCTTCGAAGACGGTGCTTGGAAACCGTTAACTCCCTACGATTCCCATTCCGTTATGCATTACTTCTGTGGCGGCGGGGGCACTCTCGGACTGCAGATAACCGCGGTGGACATCGCTGGCCATAAAAAGCTATATGGGCCATCTCATCCAGATTTGCCATCAAACACTCCTACCGCGCAAACGTCTTCGCTGGACGGCAAGGATCTTCCACCAAATGTCGAGAAGCCCAAGAAAGGAACTCTGATCATTCGAGTTGAGGGAGGAGACGTAACTAAACATGCAGCTGAGGCTCTCACACTACTGCTGAATGAACATCTGCTTCCTACTCAACGTACGCCGATCAAGCAAGGCGACAGTATCGCAGAGTTCTATCTGCGGGCACTAAACTTGCCGGGATCTGACGACAAACTTGAAGATATCGCAAGATCTCTAAATCCTACTATCCGGCATTTCCACCGCCTCTCTCCCAGCGAGACAATTGTGTACCCAGACGTGAAATTTTCAAATTACACTTTTAGCAGCCAATTCGATCCCTCAGTACCAAGTGACCTAAGTAAATCTAAGAACTGGGCATACTTGGAGGTCGAAGGAGATTCCAAGCAGGCGGGCGGAAAGCTCAGGTACAAAGGTTATGAATGCAGAATAGAACTCCCGCTTTCAGACGCAGCAAAGATGGCGGCCGGCATCAATTCTCTTCAGCATAAAAACCTCTTGGCGACGTTCCAAGACTTGTCACAGACACCGCATTACTTTTCAGTCACCGACGGCAATGAACGTCTGTCCAGCCTGAGAGACGTGAATCACCCTCCACCTCCCCATGAAGAGATGGACCTACGACGTTTAATTCGACTGCAGCCATCAGGATCTTATGCTTGCCAAACTGGAGCTTCAAGCACTGGCCCGCCCATCGTCCTAATAGATCTCCCTGTCCTTCACCATCCAGAACTCGAGGGTCAAGTAGACCCATTCATTGGCGACACCCTTCCTGATCCAGAGGTCCTTCCAGACGGAAGCATCATTATTCATGCCAATTTTCCTTTCCTGCCTTCCCGGGATCACGGCACCCATATGGCAGGTATTCTGGTAGCTAAGAAGAACGATTATGGGATTGTGGGTATAAATCCTGGTTCACACCTGGAGTCGTGGAATTGGAATGACCTTTCCTCGCCAGTGACTCGCCTCGCGGATGCGCTTGAAGAACGGGCACAAAAAAGCGGTACACCCATTTTTGTCTTCGCGAGTGAATGGAATCCCACTGACCAGCAGAGGGCAGTCAACTCTCGTTTGGAAAATGGGAACGCGCTCTGGATAGTGGCCGCGGGAGAACCTAAGGTGAAGGGGGCCGATCCTCTCGACATCACAGACGACAAGACTCACCTCCCAATGGGCTTAGGACAAAGACCTTATGTGATAGCAGTAACTGCATGTGAGGCTTGTTACAGCGCTGAGTCCCGTCTGGCAGACTACGCAAACTATTCATCAAATTCATATGTACAGGTCGCCGCACCTGGTAACAGCATTCTAAGCACGGTTTCAAGTGGTGAATATGATGAAGCAAGCGGGACGTCGCAAGCCACTGCGATCACCGCTGGATTAGTGAGCGCAATGGTGCAATGTTGGCCTGGTTACTTTCAAGGACAGCCGGGAAAGATCAAATTCAGACTGCAGATTACGTCGTGGCCCGGACTGAAGCGAGATCTAAATAACGTAGATAAAGACTCGATTGACAAAGTAACGGCAGGAGTAATTGACGGACGCGTCGCTATTCTTAACCCGGAGTTATCGTGGATTCTACTGCCTTCGGCGGACAGCGTTGAAGGCGCATACAAGACAGTCACGATAAATAACTGGTGTGTAGACGCGCTCACTCTGATCCGTAAAGAGGATCACGAAGCGGTTGGAACCATAGATGTAAAGAGGATCGCCAGAATTGTGAAGGTCAATGACCAATGGTTTGTGTTCGGGAAAGCGGCTGCCCGAGGTGGGCTTCGTCCCCACATAGATGCTATCGAACGGATTGGCCCTGGCATAATAGGAGAGGTTGAGGATCAAAAGACGTTGCTTTCTACGAGCATCGGCACTTTATCGCTGGCGCAAATCAATGACTTGTTACTGGGTCAGTCAAGAGACTATGGTAAGTGCGGGGATAATAGATGAAGTTACTATCAAGCGTTCTTCTACTTACGCTGCTATTCCCATCTCGTGCGACCTGGGGACAGACTTCGTGCGAAGCTCAGCGAAGATTGCAGACAGAGATCGGAGAACGATATGAGCTAGGCATGACAATTTCGCCCATTCTGAGGACGTTCTCATTGCCCCACCCTGGTGCGCGTTATATTCGTGCGTTACTCAATCTAAAGTACAATCCCAAATGCGACTGGGCTGTAATACTCCGGGACAATCAATATCGCGTCATGGAGATCTATTCTGCTGATACCTTCCTGAGTGGTGACAAATGGAGTCATAGGATCTCGGGGGACCAAATCAGTTTTCAGCTTTCTCCATGCGGCAGCGGCGCCCTTCCGACGATCGTCGTTGAAAGCTATATTGAAATGCCCGCAGCGGGAAAAAACCCCTATTACTCAGTTCAGGATCCTAATCTGCCGGCTTATAAAGATCTTTACTCCAGCGACTTCACGTCGGTTCCTGAGGGCGTGAGACAACTCGGTGACAATGCCGCGTTTCTAATGTCAAGTTACGGGAATACGTCGTGGGTGTGTTCTGGAGTCATGCTACAACCAGGTTTGCTCTTAACCAATTGGCACTGCGGAGGGACTAGCGCTCTCAAGTCTACCGACTACTGGAATAGTCAGGTCGTGAAGGACCTTTTGCTCGACGTTTCGTGGGACGGAGATACGGTCAGTCGAGAATACACAGGCGTGAAGTTATTGGCAGGGAGTGAAGAACTTGACTACGCTTTGATTCAAGTATCCCCAGCCGACCCTTCCGATACTGTTCTTCGTCTCAAGATTACAACCCAGCAAGTCCAAGTTGGACAAGCTATCTATATTGTTCACCACCCAGTCGGTCTCGTGAAGCAGCTCAGCAATTGTGAAGTGGAGTCGACTGTGAACCCCACCACTAACTATGCTAAAAACTCAGAATTTACATACAAATGTGATACCGAAAAAGGGAGTTCTGGCGCCCCTGTTTTCACCGCAAAGGGCGAATTGATTGGTTTACATCATTTGGGATTTGATCAAAATAAAGACTGCGCCACGCTCGACAAAGAAAATAAAGGAGTCAAAGTAACAGCTATACTCGCCGATCTTGCAGAGCGCTATCCGCAAGTCTACGAGATGTTAGCATCGAAGTAGCTCCTTGCAATCTCCTTCCATACTATTCAGGACCGAAGCGGGACAGATACAATGATGTAACTTACACATGTCGCGGTCGAATTCCTCCACATCAGACAGCGGGCACTAATCTATTGGGTAAGCGTCCAGCCATCCCCGCTGGCAGAGTGGCAGGGTTGGGTGTAACACTGAGGCATGGAGTCTAGCAAGGTTAGGATACGGCGAACGGCGCAGGAGAAGCGCCGGATAGTGGAGTTGACGCTTCAGCCGGGGATGAGCGTGGCGCGGGTGGCGCAGGCGGAAGGTGTTAACTTGCATCAGGTGTTTCAGTGGCGTCGGGCGTATCGCCTGGGTGAGTTGGCCGATTCCGGGGAGCGGTCGTCGGCGTTGTTGCCGGTGGTGATTTCGTCATTCGATTCAGAAGCTGCGGTCCATACGCAGAAGGCGGTGATCGAGAAGCGGCCTGCATCGAGCGGTGCGATTCGCGTTGAGCTACCTGGCGGAACAACAATCTGCGGTAAGCGTCCAGAGTTCCCCTCTGGCGGGTTGAGTGCGTCGGGGCTGAACATCGGCTCATGGTGCATGCGGAAGATGGGATTTCTAAGCGGCGTGTTCGCAGGTGGCGTTCGGTAGCGGAGAAGTGTCAGATTGTTCAGTTGACGATGGAGCCAGGTGCGAGTGTTGCTGAGGTCGCCCGGGTGCACGGCTTGAACGCGAACCAGCTGTTCAAGTGGCGACGTGAGGTTGAACGCGGCGAGTTGATCGCGTCTTATCCAGCTCTGCTGCCGGTGACGGTCGCAGCCGCGATTGAACTGGAGAGTGGAGTTGCAGAGCAACGGCTCGAGACTCTACCATCGAGCTCCGGTGCAATCCATATCGAACTTACTGGCCGAGCGATGATCACCGTCGAGAGCGGTGCGGATGGCTCTCTGGTTCGAGCTGTGCTCGAGAGCTTGCGCAAGTGATCCAGCTTCCCACTGGTACGAAGATCTGGATTGCTGCCGGAGTGACAGACATGCGCAGAGGCTTTGACGGGCTCAGTGGCCAGGTGCAGACCGTGTTGCAGGAGCAGCCCTTCTCTGGGCACGTGTTTGTGTTTCGTGGACGTCGTGGGGATCGTCTTTCATGATGCATCCTCCTTCAGAATCCCGGTAGTTTTAGAGTCTTGTTTTGATGATACTGAAAGCACTTTGAGCGGCCTTCTTGCGAGTACATCCTGCACGCCTATCTTGACCTGCTCTGATTCGAGCGCCTCGACTGGTACTTTCCATGGAGCACAAGACATAAGTTGCTGAGGAGGCAGTATGCCGCCTTTGATGAGGCGGATTACGGACCCTACGCAGATTTTCAGTCGACGCGCAGTTTCATCAACACTGATCGTCTCAGGGCCAGCGACTGCGGCATCGAACGCCGGTACTCCGAGTCGTTCGCGTAGAGCACGAACACGTAGCGTAGTCCACGATTCTCCGTCGTTTCTCTTGCACCGCATTCGATTCATGGTCACAGCGAGTTGTCGGTCCGGCCAGTGCCCGCCGAGCGTCCGGATCACTTCCACAGGGCTCGGATGTCGATCTTCTGGATATCGGCCGGTCCGGGTGCGGGCCAAGCGGATCTCGGTGTGCCTCCCTCCCACCCAGTGGACCGTCATGGCGACTTCGTCTTTGGCATCATCCAGATCTATGACGACCTCCTGTATCAGAACCCGGGTCAACCGTTGCTTGGTGCGCATCGTGGCGCTGGGCGCGTTCCAGGCCGATGCCAGATCGTGTGCGAGTGTCAGCAAGCTTTCCTTATCGACGTGCGGGCGAGAAGCTGCCTGCTCGTCCATTCGAGCGAGTCGCCGCTCCAGTTCAGCGACACGCTCAAGAGCGATGTTCCATCGCGACTCGAGCTCACGAGCCACCAGACGTTTGGCTGGATCGACGGCTTCGTATCGGCGCGATGACAGCGATGCCTCGTAACGCGCGTGCTCAAGGTCGCGCTTCGTCGCCTGTCTTACATCATCATCTGTCCTTATCACTCGTTGCGCGGCTTCGAGCGCTGCCTCTACTGCTAGCGGAGAGACAGCTTCTATGATGTAATTTGCTATCGTGTGGTCGATCCTTACTCCTCCGATTCCTATACACTGACCCGCGCCAACGTGTGCATCGTCGCCGCGACATTGATATCGATGCGCGTGGCCCGATGCCATTCCATAGAACACATGCATGATTCGCCCACAACGACCACAACGGACCAGACCTGTTAATAGAGCCCTGCCGCCGCGTGCGGCCTTACGGGAGGCTCGCTGCAGCATGTATGCATTCTCAGTCAGCATTCGGCGGTTCTCCTCGAACTCTTCCCAACTGATGTAGCCCTCATGATTATCCTGGATCAGTACATTCCAGGCATGCATGGGTTTTCGGTGTCCGATTGTCTTTCTCGGCCGTCCGTCCACGACTTGAACCCGGTGCGTCCGCCTCCCGAACGCATATGCGCCAGCATAGATTGGATTCTGCATCATCTCAACAAGATTGTGATAGGCCGGCGCCTGCCATACGAGCTTCTGATGTTTGGCATTCTGCCGAACTACCGGGATTGTGATGCCCGCATCTCTGGCCCAGAGGAACAACTGACGCGCACTCCCAAGTTCCCGGAACTTGCGGAACATCAGCTTGATGGTCTCGCTTACGCGCTCATCTGGATCGATCTCGATCTGATCAACATCGTTCCAGCAGTAGCCTGGTGGAAGAGAGAAGCGTAACTCTCCGCGTTGGGCTTTGGAATCCCGTGCCGCAAGTCCCCGTTGCCGCAGCAGATTCAGCTCGTATTCAGACATCGTGCCCTTGAGACCAAGAAGGAGGCGATCATTGACGAGCCGAGGATCGTACACGCCATCTGGATCGATCACCAACACACCCACCACCGCGCAGAGATCCACCAGATGGTGCCAGTCCCGCCCGTTCCTCGCCAGGCGTGATGCCTCTATGCAGAAGACCGCACCCACAGAGCCAGCGCAGACGCTTGCCACGAGTTTCTGGAAGCCGGGCCGCACGATGACGCCTGAACCGGATCTGCCCAAGTCATCGTCGATTACAGCGACTGACGAAAAGCCCATCCCGGAAGCCGATTCAGCCAGGGCATACTGCCGTCGCTGGCTCTCCGTATTTTCTATCACCTGCCCAAGAGTCGATTGGCGGATATATACGATGGCTCCGCGTCCAAGATGTTCAGGCGTGATCTTCGCGTTCATCGCTTACCTCCTCTCTCTCGACGTTTCCGTTCTCCTCCGGGCCCATGGCTTCGAGGAGAAGATCCGCTAGTACTTCGATCGCTTCGCTGCGGACGTGCTCGAGCGGATGTGGTAGCACACTGACGAACTCCAGCGGGAGTTGCAGTTGCGCCCGGCCCCTTTTCATCAGTTGACTCATCGGAAGTGCCCTCCTTCTGCAGACACTTCCATAATCCAGCGGAACGGTCGTTGCGGCCATCCAAAATGGTTCGGAGTTCCTGCAAGGCTGCCAAGTTCACCTGGGACGGCCCGACCATCATGCTGGCACATAGCGAAGCATCGAACATCCAGGCTGGCAAGTCACGACACAACCCGTCTCGTACTTCAACGCAAAACTGCGGCTTCTGATATCTTCCGGTCTTCCGGATCAAGCGCAACTGTTTGCCATGCAGCGGGTGCCACGGATATGCGATTACGACGTTGCTCGATCGGTATGCAGCACGTCGTTGTATCTGGTGACAGGATCAAGTTTTTTCAAGTCAGAAACGCAGAATGCGCTCGGACAGGTGCTGAGTTTTTCAACAGCTACTTTTAAGTGGACACTTCGCAAATCAGTCCTTTTCCGAAAGCCACAGCGCGACTTCTCAGATCAAGAGGGGAAGGGCGTACGCTTAGCCTTTTTCCGATGGAACGTAGACATGCGGCCTCTATTTTGGAACGATTTGCAATGGTTTAGGAGCGACCGAAAAGAAGATATTTCCAACCGCGGCGACTTTAAGCCCCACGCTTGAGCTTATCTGTGTGTCACTCGGAACAACTACGGTGGCTGATCCGCTATTTGGCACGCTGCTAGCAATGACGAGTTCTTTAGCAGGGTCATCGTCGATCAAGAGAGATATGTTGACGCTCTTTACATTCACCGGAGGCCGATCAGTGCCAGACACATCCCACACCACGCTCTGGGTTGATCCGCGGGCCCAAGCGGTTCCGCCGGTTGGCTGCGTTACTCGAAAAGGCCCACTAGCTGAGACAACATGTATTTGAACATCATCATAGTTGAACCGTCCGAATCCGTTCCTTGCTGTAAGTCTAAACGTTAGGGTGCTGTTCAATGAAGGCAGAACCTCCGCTGTGAAGGTTCCATCGGGTGCCAGAGGAACTAGAGTCTCGAGAGCTGGCATGTATCGTGTTCCAATAAGATCTGGCCGACGCGACCGAAAAATCGGTCGTTCCATCTGAGCATCGTCCGGTGGTGCCGGTGCGCCAAGATCGTATTCCTCCCACGCGAATTTCAGAGGGTGAGCAGTGCTTAGTATGGGCGTCAATACGAAGGGCGTCTCCTTCGGAATCGTAAAGCTTCCATTTGGGTCAACAGATGGGACATCAAGACTTGGGATTGTAATTTTCTTTCCGCAGTCCCCGCCGGCAGCCGTAGTATCGAGCACAAAGGCAGTTATCTCGCCGAGACTTGCTGCATGAAAGTAAGGATCACTATCAGGCTGAATAGATTCTTGTCCGCATAGCCCTGGACCCGTATAGCTCATTATGGTAGAGCCGCTTCCAGGCTCGAATGCAGTCTCCGGATTCCGTCTTCCTCCGCCACACGCATCGATAGTGCCATTGAAAGTGTGATTTGCACCGAACTGATGTCCTATCTCGTGGGCCACGTAGTCGACGTCGAATCCATCCCCTATCGGCGCCGAGATGCCAGTGGTAGCTTTCGCCTTGAGACCAGAAACACACGCGCTCCGGAGAGTTGCGAGTCCAGCTGTGCCGGTTGCGAAAAGATGCCCAATGTCGTAGTTGTCCGCCCCGATAATACGATCGATTGTGCTTTGCGACACGGAAAGGGCTTTAACTGCATCGTCATTTGAAGTTGCAAATGGATCGGTTGTGTGATCCGCGAATATTAATTGGTCCTCATTCTTTACGAGGATCAGCCGAATGCCGAGTTCGCTTTCATAAACCTCATCTACACGGTTTATTGTCCTCTGCACAGCCCTAAGCGCTTGATCCTTCTTGTCGCCTATGCCGTTCTTATCATAGACCGCATCGACATAGGCGGAATCAGCGGCAATAGCAATGCGATATACGCGCAGATAGTTGTCTTGAAATATATTTCTTTTACCGGGTGCAGGTCGCCGTTTGAAGCTAGTCGTATCGGTTGTCTGAGGATAGGTTACGACACAATTGAACCTTTTCTTGTTTGGCACGTTTAGCTGCTCTTGAGGACGGGACGATTCCGAAAAATAACTCAAGTACGAGCTCGGCGCTTTGTTCTGTACTGCCTGACTCTGCGGATCTATGTAGAACGTCCCTTTGCTCGACCGAACAATCGCGTGAAAACCATCCGCCGCGAACTCAAAACGAGCGGTCGCAGTAGGATCCTCTACCCCGACGCCCCTATAGGTTAGAGCCTGCGTCACCTTGGTGCCCAAACCTTCTT
>Ga0206974_1182_pt1 | contig 13317 bp, 12 predicted proteins | sample Alteio_BWOrgHeat_84_FD_152920 | JGI IMG/M metagenome (GOLD analysis project Ga0206974, IMG submission 152920) | Enriched cells from forest soil in Barre Woods Harvard Forest LTER site, Petersham, Massachusetts, United States -... | ecosystem: Environmental > Terrestrial > Soil > Temperate forest >... | reverse complement strand
GCACATCAGCAAAGAAAACCCATGTGCTGTCATCCCAATATCCTTTCAATTTATTTTTTTGAATAAAACGATTAAATTCCGCTTTCCCGTTTTTTGAAGTTGAAATAAGCAAAGCCTTGGCTCTTGTTTTCAGCGCTGATTTCTTTTTGTCTAGATACAAATAACGAACTCTGGCAATGTTTTCTTTCAACTCAAAATTCTTTTGGTTTTCCTTGTAAAAATCGGCAATTTGTTGCCGGCTCACATTGGTATCTAAATTATCCTTAATGTATTTTTGTTCGTAAGCATAGCGGATTAAAGAATATCTGTAATCCTCCAGCTGCTTGCTGAATTTCTTTTCATCGGGAAACAATTCCATCTCTGCTTTTTGTAAAATCACGTGATTTTTCACCCAATTGTTGATGAACATTTTAACTTGCGCAGCACTGTCTCTTTCAGGTGTGATTTGAATGCTTTCTAAAACTTCTGCCAAGGTAAGCGAATAAGTTCCCACCCGTGCTACTTCATTGTCCTCCGGAGCAGTCGGTTCAAAAACAACACAACCTGTAAAAAAAACAAAGCAACCGACCATAGCCAGTTGCTTCATTTTTATCAATATCGTCGATTTATTTTTTCTTGAGAATCTCATTAAACGCTTCTTGATTCAATTGTACCGGATACTTGGCTTTCAACTCTTTCATCCATGTTTCTTCCAGATAAGTTTGGTATGCAGCAGTTACAGCGCCTTTTGCTTCCTCCAGTTTTTTGGGTTGGGGAGCCAATACTTCACTGATCCTGAAAACATAAAACATTTTTTCATTTTCAATGACAGGTGTGATTCCTGTTTTCAAATCCGTTTTAGCCAATGCAGGATAATCTTCTTTGCTGTATATCCCCGAATACAATCTCATATTTAACTGAGAATTTTTATTTACTTTTTCGATAATGGCTGCAATTAAATCTTCGTCAGCACTGTGTTTTGGAGCTTCAGGGACAACTTCAGCAACCTTTGCTTCCTTGTCATTTTTTTTGCTTCCTTTTTTTCCTTTTTTGTGATCGGCCCTGGTCACTGTTGCAACGGGTTTCACCTCCTCGGGTCCTTTCAACAACATCATTCTAACCGTATCAGCCGTTTCTTTTGTCATGCAAATAAAAACGTCGGTTTTAACTCTTTCCGGCCACATCCAATCGTTTTTATGCTCACTGTAAAACTGCTTTAACCCGGTAGTATCTTTCACTGCTTTCGACCACACATTTTTATCAGTGATTTCAAACAACAAAATCCCGTCTCTGTATTCTTTCATCAAGGCTTTGAATTTAGGATATTTCTGCTCCAGACGAACATCTTCATAGGCTAACAATTTTTCCCTTTGAAAATTTGCATAATATTGATTAATTAATCTCTTGTAGGAGTTTTCACCCTTTTTGGCCATCTGGTGCGTAACTAAATAATTGGCAAAATCCTGTTGGGTATATTTTTCTTTACCAATAGTAAAAAGATCTTTTGTCAATACTGCTTTTGCCGGAATTTTCCATTTTCCCTCCACCAGCGTAGAATCGCCAATTGCAAAAATTGCATCCAGATTTTTTGGATGTTCTTTGAATTTATTTTCTTTTTTAATTCTGGCAAACACTACTTCTTTCGATAAATTACTTCTTTCGTTGCGAGCCACGCTTTTTTTCAATTCAGGCTGCATCTTCTCAAAACTTTCCAGTCCTTTCCTATCCAATAACTTAATCACGTGCCAGCCATAAGCTGTTTGTACCGGCTGGGAAATATCTCCTTTGTTTTTTAAAGCAAAAGCAGACTCTTCAAATTCCTTAGGATATTTATTCGGTCCGAAAAATGGCATTTCTCCACCTTTTTGCGCCGAAGAATAATCTTCGGAAACTCTTGCCAGTTTTGCAAAATCTTCACCCGCTTTCAACCTGCTTTCAATTTCATTAATTCTTTGTTCTGCTTTTTTCTTGTCATCATCGCTCGCTTTTTCATTTAACCTGATCATGATGTGCGCAACTTTAACTTCTCCTACAGAAGGTCGCTTGTCTAAAACTTTTATAATATGATAACCGAATCTTGTTCTTACCGGTTTTGAAACTGAACCTACAGGTGTATTGTAAGCTGCTGTTTCAAATGGATATACCATGCGCAAAGCTGAAAAATAACCCAAATCTCCCTTGTTTTCTTTTGCCGACGGATCTCCGGAAAATTCTTGTGCCAGTTTACCGAAATCTTCACCTCCCTTAGCCCTGGAATACACTTGCATGGCTTTTTGATACGCTTTCAAAGTATCTTCAGGCATGTCATCCGGCGATGATAAAATTAAAATATGACTCGCATGAATGTCCCATTTCATTCTTTCATAAGCCTCTTTTACCAACTCATCGGTGACCTGTTTATCAGTGAGGTAGCTTTCCGCCAATTGTTTTCTGTAACCTTCCAGTTCATCTTTAAATTTCTTGCTGGTATCCAACCCGTTTTTCTCAGCTTCTCTTACTTTCAGCTTGAACTTAGTGTATAAATCCAAATATTCCTTCAAAGCTTTTTCATCACTTACAGCAGTATCTTTCAAAGAAGATTTTTTATTGTAAATCGACAAAAATTCTTCTGAACTTATTTTCTCTCCGTCAATAGTGAGTAGCGTTTGCGCTTGCACCAATGTTGCACAAAATAGTAAAGCTGTAATGAACAATGATCTCATAGTTTTGGTTTTTTAGATATGTTATTTAGTACTATAATTAGGTGCTTCGCGTGTGATAGAAACATCGTGGGGATGACTTTCTCTCATACCTGCAGCGGTAATTCTTATAAATGTAGCTTTTTTTAATGCTTTAATATCAGCCGAACCGCAATAGCCCATTCCTGCACGCAATCCGCCTACAATTTGGTACATCACTTCCCATAGCGGACCTTTGTATGGAACACGGCCGACAATGCCTTCGGGAACTAATTTTTTTGAATCGCTGGTGTTCTCTTGAAAATACCTGTCTTTGGAACCGGATTCCATCGCTTCAATAGAACCCATCCCGCGGTAAGTTTTGAATTTCCTTCCTTCAAAAAGAATGGTTTCTCCCGGCGATTCATCGGTACCCGCAAATAAAGATCCTGCCATCACCACATCGGCTCCGGCAGCCAATGCCTTCACGAAATCACCGGTATGCTTAATTCCTCCATCGGCAATCAATGCAACACCGCTTCCTTTCAATGCAGCTGCGACGTTCATAATGGCTGTCAATTGAGGAACGCCAACACCTGCAATAATCCGGGTGGTACAAATTGAACCCGGACCGATTCCTACTTTAACTCCGTCCACACCTGCTTTTACCAATGCCACTGCAGCTTCTGCAGTAACAATATTTCCTGCAACGATTTGTAATTTCTTGTATTTTTTTCTTACTTCTTTTACTTTATTGATAACGCCTAAAGAATGACCATGGGCCGAATCAATCACTACGGCATCAACGCCCGCTGCTACCAGGGCATCAATGCGCTCCATAGTATCCGGCGTAACACCAACTGCAGCTGCAACTCTTAATCTGCCTAAAGAATCCTTGCAGGCGTAGGGACGCAATTTAATTTTTATGATATCCTTATAAGTAATTAATCCTATCAGTTTGTTTTTGGCATCCACCACCGGCAATTTCTCAATCCTGTGTTTGTGTAAAATCGCTTCAGCTTTAGAGAAGTCGGTTTTTTCATCAACGGTAATAAGATTTTCTTTGGTCATCACTTTTGCAATTGCTTTGCTTTTGTCTTTTTCAAAACGCAAATCCCTGCTGGTTACTATTCCCACCAATTGCTTATTGGCATTTACCACCGGAAAACCACCAATTCCAAACTCATTCATTAAACGTAGCGCATCGCCTACCACAGCATCTGAAGGTAAAGTTACGGGATCGAGAATCATTCCGTTTTCCGCTCTTTTCACTTTACGAACTTCATCGGCTTGTTTTTTAACCGACATGTTTTTATGAATCACTCCTAAGCCGCCTTCCTGTGCCATTGCAATAGCCATGGCCGATTCGGTAACAGTATCCATTGCAGCACTTACCACAGGCGTTCTTAAAATAATATCTCTGGTAAAATGGGAAGCAATGTCAATGTCAGCTTCGCGGGGAAGTACTTCCGAATAAGCCGGAACCAATAGAACATCGTCGTAGGTTAAGCCTTCTTCAATATAATTTTTGTTTGTAGTTGCCATTTGCACAATATAAATGTGCGTGCGAATTTAGGAAAAAAAAGGGGGAAATCAAGAGTAATTTTGAGGGAAGAAAATTAACACTAATCTAACCTATGCTTATTGTTCTTATAAGCGTTATCCAAAGTCCAGTCAATGCGTTTCAAAAAAGCATGTTGCCGCACTTTACAATCGCTTTTCGTACATAGTTTACAAGAGAACTCCTTGCAGCCATCGGTGTGAATAAAGAGCTCTACGCTTTCTCCAAAATTATTGCGGACGAGTACCTCCAAACTATCTACTTCCTGGTGCGCCTCATCAACATTGAGATACCAGGGCACGGTTAAATGACAATCCAAATGTAAAGTACTTCCGAATTTAATAAGCCGGAGATTATGTAAATCAATCCAGTTTTCTTTTCTTTTTTCCTGTAATAACTCCACCACTTTTTTGAGTTGTTCGGTATCCGATTCATCCATAATTCCGGCTAAAGAACTGCGAACAATACGGAGTCCGGTAAAAATAATGACTATTGCAAAAACAATTGCCATCACGCTGTCCAGCCACAACAAACCGGTAAAATAAATCAATGTCAGCCCGAGTACAATACCTAAAGTGGTGTAAGTATCGGTTTGCAAATGCTTTCCTGTGGCGATGAGTGCAGCCGAGTTATTTTGCTGTCCTTTCTGAACCGCAAAATAGCCTAAAAAATAATTGATCAATGCAGTAATGCTAACAAGTAAAATTCCATAATCTACTTCATGTACTTCATTGGGATTATAAAATCCGTTGAGTGCTTTGTATATAATAATCAATCCCGTTATGGTAATTAAGGTACCTTCAATTGCCGCAGAAACAAACTCTACTTTACCATGTCCGTAAGGATGATTTTTATCACGGGGAAGTGCCGACAAATGTAAACTGTACAAACCGATGAAGCCGGTTACAACATTCACAATGCTTTCCAGCGCATCCGTCAAAACAGAAAGTGAGCCCGTTAAATACCAGGCCAAACATTTAATGCCAAAAAGAAATACGCTTGTTAAAGCGATTACCGTTTGAAATTTAATATTTTGTTTGGCTATCATTCTTCTTTGCTTCCCACAGAAAGGCTTACTAGTTTTTCCCTGATAAAATATTTTTGCGCTAAGTTCTGTAATTCTTGGGCAGAAATCCCTTTTATAGTGGCTAAATATTTTTGGTAGTAATCGTAATCCAATCCAAACTGATGAATTCCCCAAAAACGATCAGAGAGTTCAAAAGGACCATCTAAATTTTTTAAAAATTTTCCCAGCATGTAAGTCCGCACTTTATCCAATTCAAAATTGGCAACCGGCTCCTGCGCCAGTTTATCCATTTCTTTAAAAATTTCAGTAATGGCTTTCTGGGTAATATCTCCCTTCACTTCCGTAGAAACTATAAAGCTTGAAGAAACCACTGCCGACTCGATATACGAAGAGATTCCGTAAGTCCAGCCTTTGTCTTCCCGCAAATTATTCATCAGGCGCGAACCAAAATAACCTCCCAGTATGGTATTTAAAATAAGCAACCCGAAAAAATCATCACTCCCTTTCATGGGCAAGTGGCCTCCGATTTTAATGGCGCTTTGCAAGGCATCTTTTTTTTCTACAAAATGATTCCCGTACAAAGCTTTAAAATTGCGTGGTAAATCATTTTTCTTTTGTTGATCAAATTTAATCTCACCTAAATATTTATCTACTAATTTCAATTCCCGTTCTTTGATATTGCCCGCCAATGTTATGGTTGCAGAAGACAAATTGTATTGTTTGTAAAAATCGGCAACGTCATTCCTGGAAATTTTATTGAAGTCACTCACTTCCGAATGAACACCATAAGGATGTCCGTTATACAAAACTTCATTGAGTTTTTTTTGCGCCAGATAACCTACTTTTTCCGAATCAACGACATAAGCGCTGCGTTCATTTTTAATGAGCTTATCCAGTTCATCTTCAGGAAAAACAGAATTCAGCAAAATGTCTTGCAAAACAAGCAAGGCTTTTTCAAAATATTTATTTAAAATGTGAAGCGTTATATTTGAAAAATCTTTGGCATAATCCACACTTAAATAACCGCCGTAAAAATCAACATCTTCGGAAATCTGTGCTCCCGTTCGGTTTTTAGTACCTTCCATCAACATCATATTGGTAAGCAAAGCCTGAAAAGGTTTTTGCTGACGGATAATTCCGGCATCAAAAAATATTTCCAGGCGAATGATGTCCTGAGTTCCTGCATCAATGTAATAAACAGGAATATTGTTACTCAGCAGAATTTTCTGCGGCTCACGCACAGTGATGTTAAAATCACTGGTTGGCAATGGAATTACAGAGTTAATTATCTCAGACATTCTTATAATTTAAACAAGTACAATTTTCTTTTCTTATAATTTCATTGGCTACCCGCAATACATCGGAGGCAGTTACCTTATTGAATTTTTCTTGTTGCACATTGACCAAAGCGGCATCGCCGAGCATTTCAAAAAAAGCCAGGCTCATTGCCTTGTTCAACACATTCATTTCAGAGTAAACCAAAGAAGTTTCCGATTTATGAATTACTTTTTCCAGTTCATTTTCGGTAATTCCTGCAGTTAATATTTTGTCTATTTCCTTTTTCAATTCATTTTTTGCCAGATCCATATCCACATCGTCGGAAAGCATAGCGTGAATGATGAATAAGCCCGGATCAAAACTTCCGGTAACATATGCGCTCAACTCGGTAAACAAAGGATTTTCCTTCACCAGCTTCAAGTATAACCGCGATGACATGCCTCTTGCCAAAATATCAGACAACAAATCGGTGGCATAATAATCATCGTGATTTCTCTTCTGCATAGGATATACCTGGTAAAAACTTTTCACCGGAACTTTTACCTCCGAATCAATTTCCCTGAACTCATTTTGTTTAGGTTCCTGTAAATAATTTGTTCTTTTAATTGCTGCAGAAGGAAGAGCCCCGAAATATTTTTCAGCCATCGCAAAAACCACTTCTTCTTCTACATCACCTGTAAACACGAGCACAGCATTATTCGGCAAATAATATCTGTAAAAAAAATCTTTCACATCCTGCAGTTGCGCCATTTCAATGTGCTCTATTTTTTCACCTATTGTTGCCCATCGGTAAGGATGTACTTTGTAAATTACCGGACGCAATTTCAGCCATGCATCTCCGTAAGGCTGATTTAAATAACGTTGTTTGAATTCTTCAATCACCACATTTTTCTGGGTATCCAAACTCTTTTGGGTAAAGGCCAAACCTTTCATTCTATCGGCTTCCAGCCAAAAGGCAACTTCCATGTTGTCTTTCGGAAAAGTGATGTAATAATTGGTGTAATCGTTGGTGGTAAAGGCATTGCTTTCCCCGCCCATATTTTGAACCACTTCATCAAATTCAGGAATTGCCGGTGTTCCGCCAAACATCAAATGCTCGAAAAGATGCGCAAATCCTGTCATTTTGTGATCTTCATCACGCGCACCCACCTTGTACAAGATATTGAGTGCCGCCATTGGCGTAGACGTATCGCGATGCGCAATTACTTTTAATCCGTTGGCCAGTGTTTTTTCTTTGTAGTTAATCATAGTCCTTTTAATTTCCTTATCCCCTCTTCAAATTCTTGCATTATTTCCTGCACAATTTCCGCTGCCGGTTGTATGTTTTTTATTAATCCCGAAACTTGTCCGATTTCCAATTCACCTTCTTCCAAATCTCCTTCAAACATTCCTTTTTTTGCTCTTCCTTTTCCCAGCAATATTTTTAATTCTTCGGCAGATGCTCCATTTTTCTTAGCCTCTTCCACCAGATTGAAAAACTTGTTTTTTATCAGGCGCACGGGAGTCAATTCCTTTAAGGTAAGCAAAGTTTCGCCTTCTCCGGTTTGAATTATTTTGTTTTTAAAATTTTTATGGGCCGATGATTCTTCGGAAGCAACAAACCTGCTTCCCACTTGCACTCCCTCAGCTCCTAAAGCAATTGCAGCCAGCATTGATTTACCTGAAGAAATTCCTCCTGCGGCAATTACGGGGATTTTAACGGCATCCACCACTTGCGGAATCAAACACAAGGTGGTTGTTTCTTCACGACCATTGTGACCGCCGGCTTCAAAACCTTCGGCAACAACTGCAGCTACACCGGCTTCTTCCGACTTCACCGCAAATTTTGCACTTGATACCACATGCACTACTTTTATGCCGTGTTGCTTCAAAAAAGGTGTCCATATTTTAGGATTTCCTGCACTGGTGAAAACAATTTTCACTCCTGTTTCCACAATGATGTTCATCAATTGTGTAATATCAGGGTACAACAAAGGCACATTTACAGCGAAAGGTTTTTGTGTTGCCTGTTTACATTTCTCAATATGTTCTTTCAGGATTTCAGGATGCATGGATCCCGCACCGATAATACCCAATCCGCCTGCATTGCTTACCGCAGATGCCAAACGCCAGCCACTACACCACACCATTCCTGCTTGAACGATGGGATAATCAATTCCAAATATTTCCGTTACCCTAGTTTTCATAAAGGATGGACGGCATAATTAAGAATTTTTTGGGAGAAGGACAATTTAAAAATCCATCACCATTTTCAAAGTAAAATATTGTGACTGGAAGCTCTCTCTTAAACTATAGCGCATTCAAGGCATTCAACACATCCTGCTCGGTAACAATTTGCAAATCCAAAGCCACAGTCATTCCCGCAGTTATTGTTGTTGAAGTGTTTTGCAAACGGTATTTTTTGTTTTGATCCATTGCCATCGCAATGATAGTAACGTTTTCACCAATAGGCAATGGAATGGATTTCAGGTTGCTTACTTTAACTACTGAAAAATAATCTTTAGCGACGATGTACACATCAATAAATTGTGTGCCGCTTCCTTTTGCAGTAAAAGTAACTGTTGTTGTCGGAGAGGAAGACACATGCGGTCTTGCACAATTCACCCAACCCATTTGATACAAAGCCAATCCATAAGAATTGTTGTTGGTGGTCACTGTAGAAGCATCGGTAGTTTGAGTCCAGCTTACATCTGTGTCTGCATTACTTCCGAAAAACACTTTCATATTGCTTAACAAATTATTGGTGTCGGTCATTACCGTTGTGTAATGTTTTCCCGGTTTCAAAACCAGCTCCGTTCCGTTTTTAAAAACCCTTACACGAATGGCGCCGGCTGATTCCGTCACTTGTGTTCCTGCAAACGTACTCATTGGAAATTCCATAAAATCGGAATGCGGATACAACTCAATCAATTTTACCGTAAATGGGAAAGTTAAATCTCCTCCGCCGGGAAACATAAAAATTGAAGTATCCAGATACAACTGGGTATTTTGTTTACCGATAATGGGGCCTTTTCCGGCTGAATCTATCGTAAATTCCTGCTCTTGCTGACGGTGATTGTTATAAAAATCATCCATGGAAGAAAAAGTATCATTGGTATCATCTCGTTCGCTTTTACATGATGTAACGAATAAAGTCAACAGAAAAGCTGCTGCTGCAAAGGTTTTTAAGAGTAATGTATCTTTCATTTTTATCTGTTTAAAGTGTAAGCCGGACAAACCGCATGCTGTCCGCCGCAATCTCCAAAGAAAAACGTTAGTCCTGCCCGAAGGTTGCCTTCGCCCCATTTTATATTATAGCGCGCCTCCGCAAACGGGCGCACACAGCCATAATTGCGAACGATGCCCAAACCCGGTTCTGCATTCCAGTTGTTTTGTTGTGCCAACGGACTGGTGGATTGAGCGTAATTGATCCAATCGTGATAAGATGCATGAGCTATTCCATACAATCCCCATTGGTAAGAAGGTGTAAAATTAAATTGCACCGAAGCTCCGGCATAAAAATCATTGTACTTGTTAAAAGGCGGATAATACTGTATTTGCGGTGCTATGGTGATTCTGTTACTCAAAATCAAATGCGCCCGCAAATCCAAACCGTAAGTCTGCGCAGTAAAATTGTCAATCGCCGCAAAACCGAATCCCCACTCTTTTATCACTTGCGAATGAGCAGATCCGAAGAATAAAAAAAATGCAAAAAAGAATATTATTTTCTTAAATTTTTTCAAATACTTATACACTAATTGTGGATAAAAATAAAAATAATTGCCGAAGCAAAATTTTAAATTTGAGCAAATCAAAAATCAGTGAAACTCTGTATTGCCGAAAAACCAAGTGTAGCGGGGGAAATTGCTAAAATCATAGGTGCTGCCAATCGTAAAGACGGATTTTACGAAGGCAATGGTTATTGGGTATCGTGGACTTTCGGGCACCTTTGTTCCTTAAAAGAACCACACGATTACAAACCCGGCGACAAATCCTGGGACATGTATAGTTTACCCATTGTTCCCAAGGAATTTGGCATAAAGCTCATTCCAAATAAGGGTGTTGAGAAACAATTCAATACCATTAAAAAATTAGTGGGCGAATGCGAAGAAATCATCAACTGCGGTGACGCCGGACAAGAAGGAGAACTCATCCAACGCTGGGTAATGCGGCTTGCCGAATGCAAAGTTCCTGTAAAACGCTTGTGGATTTCGTCGTTAACAGAAGAAGCCATCAGAACAGGATTTAAAAAATTAGCTGACGCCAAAGATTTTGATTCTTTATTTTATGCAGGTGAATGCCGCGCCATCAGCGATTGGTTGTATGGTATAAATGCAACGCGTTTATTCACTATGAAATATGGTAAAAACAAACAAGTATTAAGTGTCGGACGGGTGCAAACTCCAACACTGGCAATGATAGTACAACGCTACCACGAAATTTTAAACTTTGTTCCGCAAACTTATTTCGAATTAAAAACCAATTATCGTGAGGCTATATTTTCTTACGCCAAAGGAAAAATCGAAGAAGAAGAAAAAGCAAAAAAATTACTGGAAGAAATAAAACCACATCCTTTAAAAATTGCGAAAGTAAGCATCAAGGAAGGAAAAGAATTTCCACCGAATCTTTTCGATTTAACTTCTTTGCAAATTGAAGCCAACAATAAATTATCGCTCTCCGCCGAAAATACTTTGGGTATCGTGCAAAGCTTATACGAGAAGAAAGTAGTGACTTATCCGCGCGTTGACACAGTGTTTTTACCCAACGATATGTACCCTAAAATCAAGGGAATGCTGGAAGGTTTGGTGGATTACAAAAATTTAGTAGCGCCGTTGCTCGATAAAAAAATAGCGAAATCGAAAAAGGTATTCAATGATAATAAAGTCACCGATCACCACGCCATCGTACCTACAGGCGTAATTGCCAACAACATCGTTGGCCTGGAAAAAGATGTTTACGATTTAATCACGCGAAGATTTATCGCCGCATTTTATCCCGAATGTAAAGTCTCCAACACCACTATTGACGCCTTAATTGACAAACATGCATTCAAAGCTACTGGAAAACAAATCCTGGAACCGGGCTGGAGAGTGGTGTTTGAAAAAACGGAGAAAGTAAAAGAAGAAAAAGAAACTGAAAAGGACGAAGAAAAAATATTGCCTTTGTTCGACGAAGGGGAAAGCGGCCCGCACAAACCTTTGGTGGACAAAAAGAAAACTACTCCACCCAAAGAATACACCGAAGCAACTTTGCTGCGCGCCATGGAAACCGCAGGAAAAGCGGTTGACGATGATGAACTGAAAGCATTGATGAAGGACAACGGAATCGGTCGGCCCTCCACCCGTGCCAACATCATCGAAACATTGTTCAAACGCACTTACATCGAGAAAAAAGGAAAAAAATTATTGCCTACCGAAATAGGAATCAACCTGATTGGATGCATTCAAAATCCGACTTTAAAATCTCCGGAACTGACAGGCTTGTGGGAAAAAAAATTACGCCAGATTGAAAGTGGCGAATTCTCTGCGCCGCAGTTCATCAAGGAAATGGAAGAAATGGTGGACAACATGGTGAAGGAAGTCCTTTTTAATAAACCACCCGTAATTGAACAAAAACCATTGCTGTGCCCGAAATGCAAAAAAGGAAAAAATCATTAAAGGAAAAGCTGCTTACGGTTGCAGCGAATGGAAAGAGGGATGTGATTTCCGTATCCCTTTTGAAATGCTCTCTAACGACGATGCTATAAAACTGCTCGTCAACAACGGGAAAGTTACTTTGAAAGGAAAGACTTTTGAATTAAAAGATTTGCTCCTCACAACCAACAACACACAAAATATTCCTTAAAAAAATTTGCGTAGTTAAATAACTACATCTATATTCGTAGTCAAATAGCTACTTAATGAATTTAAGACGAGATGTATTTCAAGCCATAGCCGACCCAACAAGAAGGGCCATACTTTTGTTGCTGGCCTCACAATCCATGACTGCCGGAGCCATCGCCGCAAACTTTGACACTGCCCGGCCAACAGTTTCAAAACACTTGCAAATACTCACCGAGTGCGAATTGCTTAAACAAGAACAAAACGGCAGGGAAATTTACTATCATATTAATGCAAAAAAAATGAAAAAGGTGGCCGACTTCATTGAACCCTTCCGCAAAATATGGGAAGACCGATTCAACAAATTAGAAACCATAATGAAAAAAATACAAACCAAAAAAAATAGAATAATATGGAACAAAAAACAAAAGTCAATGCCGAAGACGGCAAACAGGAAATGGTAATAACAAGAGAATTTGACTTGCCATTGGAATTGCTTTTTAAAGCGCATGCAGAAGCTGGCATTGTTGAACAATGGATGGGAACAAAAGTGCTGAAACTGGAAAGTAAAAAGCATGGCAGCTACCAGTTTGAAACAAAAGATCCTCAGGGAAACGTGGTATTTCGGGCCAATGGAGCCATCCATGAGTTTATTCCTAACCGCAAAATCACCCGCACCTTTGAAATGGAGAATGCGCCTTTTGGCGTGCAGCTGGAGATTTATGAATTTGAAAAACTAAGCGACAAGACCAGCAAACTCAATATACACACCATCTATGAATCGGTTGCGCTCAGGGATCAGGTGCTGAAGCTGCCCTTTGCTCAAGGCCTTAACATGGCACATAACCAATTGCAAAATATCGCTAACAAATTAAAATAATCATTATGACAAAGAGAAACAAAATCATCTATTGGATTGCTACTATATGGCTCTCCTTAGGAATGCTGTCAGGCGGAATAGTACAATTATTAAAAATGAAACAAAATGTAGAGGGAATTACTCATTTAGGCTATCCT
>Ga0206974_1181_pt1 | contig 13429 bp, 13 predicted proteins | sample Alteio_BWOrgHeat_84_FD_152920 | JGI IMG/M metagenome (GOLD analysis project Ga0206974, IMG submission 152920) | Enriched cells from forest soil in Barre Woods Harvard Forest LTER site, Petersham, Massachusetts, United States -... | ecosystem: Environmental > Terrestrial > Soil > Temperate forest >... | reverse complement strand
ATTTCGTCTCTATCGCCGACAAGAAGGCCGAGAAGGTTCTACAGCAGGAACTAGAAAGAGCCCGCCCCGGCTATGGCTTTGTGATGGAGGAAGCAGGTGTTGTCGAAGGCGCCGACAAGACCCATCGCTGGCTTATCGATCCCCTCGACGGCACTACCAATTTCCTGCATGGCATGCCTTTCTTCGCTGTTTCCATAGCGTTGGAGCGGGAGGGCGTGCTGGTGGCGGGTGTCGTCTACAATCCAGCCACGGAAGACCTCTTCATCGCCGAGCGCGGCAAGGGTGCTTTCCACAATGACCGGCGCATGCGCGTGTCCGGCCGCCGCCTTATGGAGGATTCGCTGGTCGGCATGGGCTTAATGCATCTCGGGCGCGGCCAGCATGCCCCCAATCTTGCCGATCTCGGGGCTGTAATGGGCCATGTTGCCGGTGTGCGCAATATAGGCTCCATCGCGATGGAGCTCGCCTACGTCGCCTCTGGTCGGCTCGATGGCCTTGCTGCGCGCTGGCTCTCCTCCTGGGATCTGGCGGCCGGTATCGTGCTGGTGCGCGAGGCCGGCGGCTTCGTCACCGATATCCGCGGCGGTGAGACCATGCTGGAAATCGGCGACATCGTTGCCGGCAATGAGGCGATCCATAAGGGCCTGCTCGGAGCCATCGCCAAGGCCTAATGGCGAGAGCACAGATTTTCCGGCAGCGACGCTTGACAGCACGCATCGCGCGCTCCATAAACCGCGCCGTTCCGGCGTTTCCGGACCCTGTGGCGGGGTAGCTCAGCTGGTTAGAGCAGCGGAATCATAATCCGCGTGTCGGTGGTTCGAGTCCACTCCTCGCTACCAAAAATTCTTTAGCGGAATCAATGAGATATAGAATAATGCGGTGTGCGGAGCGTGTTGCAAATGCTGCAGCTATTCCAACAAGCCTGGATAGGCCTTCGCTCGCAATTCCTCAATAACTCTAGACGAGAGTTTCCAGGTCTCTCCGCGGAACAGTGGCAAAAGTTGAGTCCAGACGGCTTCGAAGGCCTTGATCGCATCCGGCTTCGCAAACGACACGCCAGTTGGCAGTAGAGGCGCAATATCCTCGGTTAAGCTTCGAGTGAGCTTCTCGAGCATCCTTTGTTCCGCGATGGCCCGTGTGATCGGCATTTCTTCCATCGCGATATAATGCTCGAAGGCTGAAATGAGTTTGGCTCGATCGAGGGAAAGTTCCTTCAGCCCCTCGTGGAGATCGAACAGATCCCGGTTCTTTCTTCGTTGCAGAAGTGCGCGCAGCTTGGTTCCGAATAGCTCTTCTGGCTCGAAAGACACGATCGAGGCGTCCGCTGTGTACCAGTCGTTCTCCACGGCGAAAGGGTAGTGCCGCACATCAAATAGTGCCTCGTGCTCTCGTGTGTTGATTTCGACTTTCACTTTCAGCGATGTGTCCGGCGCCATCTCGGGCGCGAACCGAAAGACAAGGTGCATCGAATGCCCAGCCTGTTCACGAGCGCATTTGCCCAACCAGTGGAGAACCTCACGAATTGCATCCACCGTACCGCCGATCGGTTCTGCTGAGATCTGGACCAGATCGATATCTTCAGAATATCGTAATGGCGTCTTGAACAGCAGCTTGTTAATCGCGGTGCCACCGCGAAATGCTATCTTGCCCTGGAGAGACGGCGCATTGAAGAGATCACATAGCGCCCGGCAGATGATGAGATCCTGCTCGATCTGGCGCAAATCCGGCCAGGGTGCCTTGGAACTCCATGCCTGCAAATACGCGACCGGTATCAAGAGTCATACTCCACGGTTTCGTTCAGATCGAGTTGCCAAGTCTCGTTGCGCTCGTAATCGGAGGATAGGGATTCTGCGAGTACCTTAACCGATGGATTGAGCGAAACAGCCTTGTTTGCTTTGAGCACGAACGGCTTGAGGGCTTCTGCCAGGCGATGATGACCTGCGAGTTCGAGCAGATAGCCGAGCCGTCGGACGGCCGTGTTCTCGTATTGAACTGCTGCCATATGGAGCTTCCTTGGATCTGCCAGCCCGCCGATATCCTTGGTGATCTGAGCCACACCGCCAATTCCCATAGCCTTGGGGTAATATCGTATGCAGTCGAGCAGGGTCAGCTCGACGCCTGCAGCTTTGGCAAACCCCGCCTCTGTTTTTAATTGGGAAAGCCACTCGGGCTTGTTGACTGCAATGAAGGCCTTTGGCGCCTGGTAGATGAATTCGAGGCGATGTCGTCCTATGATGATCGGCCTGAACTGCTTGGGCGCAATCACCTGAAACGTCATGGAGGCTTGGTGAGATGCACCATGCAAGGCCGCTGCCCGTAGGAGAGAGACCCGATAGTCCGTCTTTAGATGCTCCATGAGAGGATTGATCCAGCGCGCCGGCTCTGGGGCCCCTGCAATCCTGTCTTCCGGACGCAGGATCAGATAAAATTCCTGGCGTGGATTGGCGAGACGCCTCTTGGCAATTTGACGCGTAATCATCGCAGTCAAGGCATCTGGCTTGATGGCGAGTGCCGCCAAAGCCTCATCGCGCGAGAAAGCTCCTCGCCCTCTTGCGAGCAAACTGTCGATATAATTTTCGATCTCGGCCATCCGCATATCATATGCAAAATCCAGCAAAATATAAAGGTTTTTGCATATGATCGGAGAACGAGATCGGTTGCCGCTCGACAGGTTTTGACCAATACTCCCCGCGACTATTCCATTGTATAGCCGAGCATCCGATACCCCGCTCTCCGTTTTGCTGCCATCCGAGCTAGAACGGCAACAGCACCATCGACGTAGTCAACGACTAGAACGTCCGATTTTTCATCATGTTGGCGATGGAGCCGGCCAACATATTGAGCCAACGTGCCCTTCCACGAGATCGGCATGGTCAGGAACAGCGTATCGAGCCTTGCATCGTCGAATCCCTCGCCGATATACCGTTCTGTGGCCAGTATCAGGCGTTCCTGATCGTCGGATACACGCAAAGCAGCCTCGGCAGTCTTTCGTTCCGAAGCCGACATGCCACCACGCAAAACGACAAGATTAGCTACAAATGGTGAGAAGCGCTTCTGAAGATATTCAAGATGGTCTTTTCGCTCGGTTAGTACAATCGGTGAACGCTTCGCCTCCAGAGATTTCAAAACATCGTCGAAAATGAGGTCATTTCTCCCGCTATCCTGAGCCAAGACCGCATAGATCGCGGGCATGGGCGGTCGCTCCACTGATGCCAGCGACGGCGGCAATTCGAATTTTGTCATGCGATCCTGTGCGTGATGATGCATGCCGCGCTCGAGACCCTGCTGACGGGCATGAACTCGATGGCGAACCGGGCCGCATTGCATGAAGATGATCGGATGATGCCCGTCCTTGCGCGCAACGGTCGCAGAAAGGCCCAGAACAAACCGCGCCTTGGAACGACGCGCCACCTGTTCGAAACTCGTGGCAGATAGATGGTGGCATTCATCGATAACAAGATGGCCGTAATCCGCTACGAGATCGGAGACTTCACTATGCCGGACAAGACTCTGGATCAGCGCAACGTCGATGACCCCAGTCGGCTTTCGTCGGCCGCCGCCAATGATCCCAATCAGCTTTGGGTCTATGTCCAAGAATGATCGCAAGCGCTCAATCCATTGATTGAGCAACTCACGCCGGTGGACAAGAACGAGCGTGTTGCAAGCGCGTCGAGCGATGAGTGCGACAGCTACAATGGTTTTTCCAAATGCGGTCGTAGCTGCCAGGATGCCTTGGTCACGAGAGACAAGCGCGTCAAAGGCTTGCAATTGCGGTTGTCTTAAGCCTCCCTGAAAGGACAGGCCTGTGGGCAGCGGCTTGCCGGTTCCTCGACGGTCTTCCAGGGCAACATCAGCGCCGTGGATCCTGGCGAGCTCAATCGCTTCCTCAAGGCAACCCCGAGGCAGTGCCACATGCTTCGTATGGAGTTCTGCGCAAGAGATGATCCGCGGCTTGCCAAACGTCGGCAACCGCATGGCCTGTGCTCGATAGAATTCCGGATTCTGGAAGGCAGCCAGACGAATGAACTGTGCAATAAGGCTCGAAGGGAGCTCCGCTCTGTCAATATAGACCTGATCCGCGATTACGATCTTGATAGTCTGAGGTACCTCAACCTCTATCCGACGGATTGGGCTGCGACGGGATGGCGTCATGCGCCACGGCTCGTTAGCATGCTCGTCCTCCACTGGCATCCTGACCCCGAGAACGCGGCCCGACAGCTCAGCTTCGTCAACGATCCTGGAGGCCCTATCGGCCGGTAATCTGGGCAGGGACGATAGAAACGCCCATTGATCGGCATAAGGCTGTAAATGTTCGTCGATGAAGACACTATTGCCGGTTTCTCGTGCCCTTTTTTGCAGTGGCAGTGCGATCAGATTGCCAAAACCGCCGGCCGGCATCGTGTCCTGACTAGGAAAGAAACGATCATAGGAGGTAAAGCCAATCTCAGGCCGCTTCTCCATTGTTTCGGTGATCAGCGCTGCACCGAGCTGACGAGCGGTTCTGGCAGGAATGGGCTCGGAAAAAAATATCCAGACATGGCCCCCCGTTCCCTGATCTCGATCGTTCAATCGCGGCAGGGATCTCCTTGGCGCGGCACGTCTCCAATAGCGCCCTGGCGTCGTCGGCCCAGCTTTCTTTGTCGAAATCGGCCGCCAGGAACCAGCAGGTTTCGTTTTGCAGCAGAGGATATACCCCAGCGACAAAGTCGTCCTCGCCCAGATTGCCGCCGCCACGAAGGTGTTTTTCGATAATTGCATCGGAAACGGGAATAAAAGCCTGATGCGGGCATTCTCCGCATTTGACTTTGGGCTTGCCGCATATGCCCTTCACCCATTCATTGGTGCAAGCAGGCGAATATCCCGAGCGGCCTACCTTCGTGTTCTCCCAGCGGACAGGGAAAACCTCCGATCGTCCTGCAAACAATCTGCGAAACAACGCTACTTTGTCAGTTGATGGGGAACCAATGGTGATTGGCGTGTCGACGAAAAGTGGCTGCTCGTCGGAGTGCCGGGCAGCTTTCAGCCTCTGCTCAAGCTCGGCAAGCGCATTCTTTAGCTCGGCGCGCTCGGCATCCACAGTCGTCAATCGCTGCCGGACACGAGTGATCTCCTGTTCGACATCCTTGTCGTTCACTGGGTTCAACGACTATCCAATCAGGTTAGACCGGCGTCGCCGCTGATGCCGGTATCGGCAAGGCCGAAATCAACCGCATGGCGTCCGCGTTCGAACACGACGACCTGTCCCAGTCGATTGGGTAGTTCTGTTCGCGCCGGGCGCCTGGTGCATCAAGCGTTGGAAGTGGCCTGATACGCAGGCCGCTTCTACACGACCTGGGGGATTTCAGCGATCTGATCACGGTCGTCGCCGCAGACATGAAGATCGATCAACCCCAAATCAGCCAAATCCAAGTGTCGAGAATCAACATAGAACGCCCCCGCCGCCGATGGGGATTGGCGAGGAGGGCGGCAGCGCCTGGCTAGACCGTTTACAGGCCTGCCTTGCGGCCTCGTTGCCTGTGTGCCGCGCCACTTACTCCATGAGAAACGCGAGCTGTCCCCACTTGATGGGCTTGTTGGCGAGGGCCTCTTCCTCGATCTCAGTGAGGGTGCGCGGCGGGAGGATTTCGGCGGTCGTGGATGTTATGCTTGGCTCACCGTGTGAGCGTTTTTAATTGATGTGAACATAATGCGCTCGTGTTAGCTAATGTCAACTAAAAACGTTCACCTTGCATCTATCTGCTCATCGGGCTATAACTCCGCCATGTTCACACCAGCTCAATCTCGCGCCGCGCGCGGTCTTGTCGATTGGTCGCAATCCCAATTGGCGGCAGAATCAAAGGTTGGCCTATCTACAATTCGCAGCTTTGAATCCGGTAGGCGGACTCCAATCACCAACAACCTCGTCGCCATCCGGAACGCCCTCGAATCTGCTGGCGTGGTCTTTGAAGAAGACGGCGAACTGGTTGCCGGCGGCGCCGGAGTGCGCTTGAGGCAACGAGCCGCCGAAAGCCTGCAGCCTGACGAGCTCAATGCGAGCAACGACGAATGAGCGACGATCATCAACGCCCTGACCGTATGCCCAGACCCGGTGATAGGGTCAAACTTCGCGCTGGGACGCTATTGTGGGCAGAGCATTACGATATCCGAAACCAAGTCGGAATCGTAAAAGGCATAGTCGATGACGGAACTTCGCTTTACCGAATAAACGTCGAAGTCGATGGCCAAATGATGTTTGTTGGCGTCGACGCTGGCAGTTTTGAATACGCGGGAACGGCGTAGTTGGGTGTCCTAGCTAGGAAGCCGCAATCGCAATAGCATGTCACTGTTACATGTCGATCCTCGCCAGCCGTCGCTCCCGCCACGGCTGGCTTTTTGTGGGTCCCGCCCCCGGCAAGCGTACACCTTAAGACGATCTAGCGGTGTCCAAACGTCATGCTATGTTGATGATATAACCTTGACACCCGACCTAGCCGGCCGACTTCGCAGCGGCCGGCATTTTCTTGGGCGGCCGGGATGACAAGGCGTGACCACCCCTAACCGCTAAGCTTGCCCGCGATCTCATGGAGTTGTGGCTAGCTCTGCAACGGAGCCGATTGCAGAAATTGGGATGCGAGGTTTATTCACGCAGACGACTAACTGAAGAAATACGCGGTTGTCAGTGGCCCTGGTGCGTGAATTTTCAACCTTCCATCTTAAGCATAGCCGAGCCCAAGGAAGATGATGCCTGGCGGGGTCGATCACCTTCAGTAAGTATCAACACGCGATAAGCCTTCGTACATCGTTACGATTTTTTCCTCAGGCGCACACCGACGCCACCACCGTTCTCGGGAATAAACTCAATTCCCGTAGCTTCAAGAGACAGCCGCGGCACTCTGGCAATGGATACCGAAGGCTCCTTCTCTCCGCGTTCAAACTGCACAATCGTTCGCAAACTAACTCCGGAGATATCTGCGAGATCATGTTGCGTCAGGTTAAGCAGGCCGTGCGCTGCCCGAACCTGAGAGGGAAAATTCTTCATTCAATTCGCAAATTCAACTTAATCGCGTTAGCTATACCTTGGCCGTACTGGTCCGCAAAATCATGGATGGCAGCCCGGACCCTTTCAATAGAGAAACCGTTTCTCCACAGTGAAGGGTCTTGCACGATCTTGCTCTTCCAGAACAAAAACTGATGATCGATTGACGCCTGCGTATTATCTGCGGACATATCGATAACCAAAACGAGTTTACCTGGAATTCCCCGGGAATTCGATGGTGACCACGCTATCAAATACGGGCCAGGACCATCAAATTTCGCGTTTTGCCGCTCTGCGTCGGTAATTGCCATTTCCGAAGCAAATAGATCGTAGTGGTCTATAGCGAAATCACAATTATCAGCGAGTGCTTCCGCTGACGTTGGACTATCGAGCGGCCAAACCGTAATCATGCGGTCTGTTGCTGGGATTGACGTTGGAAGTGTTTCGTTTCGCGGAAAATATGCTTTGAAAGAATTGCATACCATCGCTAGCTTTCGTCGGTTTGCTGCTGTGGCCCTAGCCCGAAATACGACAAGCCCATATGCACCAGCGTCAACAGGCGGAATGTCTTCGGCCTTGAGATACTCTCGAACGGGCACAAGAAGGCCCGGTTTGTCATCCTTCGGAACAGAGTCTTCTGCAGCAATACCTGCCTCGTGTGCGGCCTTCTCGATAGCCTTACGAATGTCCTCATGCGCCTTCTCGACAGCCCTCTCAGATTCCAGCTGGTGCTCCCTCATTTTGCACGCGAGATCGAATTCTGCACATGCATGCGCGTTAGTTACCCCGACCGCCAATACCAAGGCAGATAACAACATACGTATTTGCGCCATTTCGTTACTCATGTCATGGGGTAAGATTCACACCTTCAAATTGTCTTTCCAGATAAACGTCAAAATTTCTCTTATGAGGAACAGCAAAAAATATCGAGATAATCATTATGAAAACAGCGTCGGAGGCTATGTATGGGCGAACCCACCAAACTATAAAGCACGCTGCAACCAATCCCAGCGTCGGCGCAAGTGTGTGTTCTCTAGGCATATCATTTTTACCAGTGCATTTACTCAAGCTAAACGGACGTCCGTAAGGAAACACAACAAAGTACACAATCTTGGTGAGGTCGGTCCGATCAATTTCGCCCGTTTAGCCTCGATTGCATTAGAAGCGGCAGATGTTAGGCGTCTGCAGTTTGCTGCATCGCACGTGAAGCATTCGGCGTTGAGTGCCCATAACACATACAAATTGCAAAGTTACTGCATCGGCCACTTTACTAACGGAAGGTGATGATTTAGCAGCCGCCGTTTATTCCAAGCATGCAGCATTAAACTAACTGCTGTGGGCCGCAAGTGTTGATTGTGAGGGCTCTGTCAGAGCAAATTATCGAAGGTGGCCTTGAAGGGGAGGGAGCGGGGATGGCGCGCGCCAAACCCAATCACTTTGGCTATTTCAATTCGTGGCCGGAGGTGACCCGCCTGGCGGTAATGATGTGCGTAGTCTACCCTTTGTCATCGCTGCCAAATGTCGAGGACTTGCTGCATGAGCGCGGCATCAAGATCTGCCATGAGACGGCGAAATCTTGGTGGAACTGCTTTGGTGTTGTCACATCATGCCAGCAAAAAGCTTTGCTGCGATATTTTCTGGCTGTGCGCGAGCCCCCTGCTTGATTTTGCTCACGACAGCTTTTTTCAGACAAAACACGTTGACAGGTAAAAAGTGGTTCCGGTGACAACGCCTGCTGGGGGCACGATCAAATAACTGGCCGTCCGGCCGCCCCTGAGGAGCCCTTTGCTCATATCGGCATCTTCAATTCAAACTCCGACTTTGCGCCATAGGGCTGGCGGGCCAAAACACGTGGCATGCACAAGCCGACATAGCGCGAATCCGGCTGGTCCCGCAGCGAGCGGAAGGCAGCATAGTCCGGAGTATCGAAGACCTTTCCGATGTCGCGCGGATTGGAGAGCTCGTTCCAGCTATCCATGCCGAATAGCGAGGGATTCGCAGCTGCAAAGAAAGGCGCGTGTGCCGCGGCAGAGATCTTGCTGATGTCGCGCAACAATTGCACGTCGGGCGGCGAATGGTCGAAATAATAATCGCCAACAAGGCAACCATAGGGATCACCTCCCAATTGTCCGTATTCAGCCTCGTAGAGCTTCTTGAATATCGGACTCTGGTCCCATCGTGCACCAGGATAGACCTTGAACTCACGGTAGAGCTCTTCCTTCGACACATTCATGAAGCGAATCTTCAGCGTTGTGTCGGTCTCGGAATTAAACACCAGATAATTGAGGCCGCGCCAGGCGCTTTCGATTTTCTGGAATGCAGGAGCGTGGATGATTTCGTTGAGCTGGATCGAGAGCTGCTGGTCGAGCTTGGCAATCATCGACTCAATAGTGTCGAGGACGTCCTCCTTGACCAGCGAGGTGTCCTCGAGCGCCTGGCGGACCAAAGTCCTCACCGCGTTCTCGACTTCGGTAGCGGCACTGTCATTGCGCGGCTTGAAGCTTTTGCGCAGCAGGTTGGAAAAGGCGTCCACATCACGCGTTTCGATTGCCGTGCCGGTTTGATTGGTGGCTGCTGTTTCGGCCATAAGGCTGAACTCCTAAGCTTGGGCTGCTGGCGGGCGGAGCTGTCAGTTCTCTTCAGGCTTGGCCTGCTCGCTGTGGTCCTTGAGCAGCCGCATGAGCTCGGGGTCCTTCAGCAGTGCCTTGATCTGGTCTTCGGCCGCGACTTTGCCATCCATATAGCGCTGAAGGTTGGCGAGCTGCTCGCGCGCCTTCAGCAGTTTTGCGAGCGCTGGCACGCTGCGGACGACCTGAGCTGGATTGAAGTCGCTCATCTTCTCGAAGTTCAGCTTGACCGACATCTTCTCGTCGCCCTTCGCATCGCCAAGCCGATTGGTCACCTTGAACGCGATGCCGGGCTTGATGGCCTTCATGCGATCGTCGAAATTGTCCATGTCGATGTCGAGATATTTGCGCTCGGCGATCGGCGCCTTCTCGACATCGGATGCATTGCCGGAAAGGTCCGACATGACCCCCATTACAAACGGGATTTCGACGAGCTTTTCCGCATTATAGGGATCCTCGTACTGGATTTGTACGCGCGGCGGGCGGTTGCGCTTGATAAACTTCTGTCCGCTGTCAGCCATGATCTTGCCCCTCTCCTCAACATTGCAGCAGTAATTCCCGCTTATCAAAGGAATGTAGCGGAAAATATTCAAACAACGCGCTTCAATTCATTGAGGTTTGTGATCACGAGCCCAATGGGCGTGTATCAACTCCCCCCTCTGATACGCATCTTGCGTCAAACCTCTTGTCCCGTAATCCCCTATTTTGGGGGCTGGTAGCGGGCGACCATTTTTTGCTTTCGTTCATTGATAGAACAACATAACACTTTAACGGATCAAAAACTGGTCGTGCCGCGGGAGTTTCTAGAATTGAGGCCGGCGCGATCTCCCGATTAGTCAAACCCAAGTGATTTCGGCGTGACACGCTGGAGCGGAGACCGCACCCTGCGAGGCGGCCTTTGATGTTAGTACGGGCCGGTGCCAAGCCCATTAGGTTAAGAGCCTGGTATATTCCCTAAGGAAGGCTTCCCCTTGGCCGCCTCCCGTTCATAGCTCAAATAGTTAGACGAACGCCTATCATAGGGCTACTTGACCTTAGTATCCTGGCTTATCTCAGTATAGAAAGCAAGATCGATTCCAAAACGCCAAGATCAACTTGACACACGCGAGTCTGGATCTGTCCAATATACGAGCAAGGAGGTCCGGCGGGTGATAGCCGGCAATGCCAGCACCTCTTCATTGGGCCCATGCGATGGGACTCGAATTTGGACTATCTTACCCCGGCCGAGGAACAAGGAACAGGCTAATATGGACTGACTGGGTATTCGCGAACTCGACATCGGCACAGCACCCCAGCCCGCGACCATGCCAGGATGGGCCCGATCCAATCGATCCCATGCCGTGGCCAAACAAGCTAGCGCGGCATGTTGATGACACCCAGGCTCGAAGCTTCAAAAACAGCCTCAGCGCGTGAGTTTACCTCAAGTTTTTGATAGATGTTCTTGACATAGGTCGCAACAGTGCTGCGACCTATCTTTAGAATATCTCCAATTTCGACGAAAGTGAATCCACGTGCAAGAAGCTTGAGGACATCAAGCTCCCGCTTCGAAAGCAGTTCTAGGCCTTTCTTGTCAGCATCCTGCTCCCGTGGCTGAAATTCCTTAAGCAATTGACGCGCAATCACGGGGCTGATCGGCGAGCCGCCACGACGTACTTCACGAATACTCTCTGCGAAACTGTCGAAACGCTCATCCTTCAGAAGATAGCCGCGCGCTCCGGCTTTTATGCTTCCCAATACCTTATCTTGATCCGCAAAAATCGTGATGACCATGATGTCGACATCGGCGTACTTCTGTGCCGCGTGCCGAATAAGGTTTATGCCGGAGCCATCCGGGAGTCCCAGGTCACACAGCAGCACATCAAAGGTGCAACTGTCGATAAGCGCTTTGCCTCTTGCAGCGTTAGGAGCGCTCGCAACGACAGAAATATCCGGTGCCGCCTCAAGTGCCGCGGTGATGCGTTCAAGGGCGGCCGGGTCGTCTTCAACAACGGCAACCCGGATAACAGGCTGGAGCGTTTCTGCGGAAATCGGCTCTGTCATAGTATAGTTTGTTCACTCCGGTATTGTCTTCACAGCAAATCACCGTCGATCGTTCAAGTGCGGCTGCACGTTCTTCCGAAGAACTCACTTCTGGCACACCGGCTTTCAGCAAATCGACAGCATAGAGCCCACTGCATCAGTGAAGTCCACATCCTCCGATAGCTCCTGAACGGCCAGACGCACGCGATGTACTGATCAAAGCGCCCTCACAATCCAGTCAGCCAATCACAAACCTCGCACCCTGGGCAGCACTTTTTGCCCTTTACCTTCTTAGACAGCTTACGCCGAAAAGCACGAGGCGCGCATTCTACTGAGTGTCCCATAGTAAGCTCTTTGGGCTTACCAAGCCAGCTTGGGATGGTAGACCGAACTCACCTGCTTTCAGCCGGTTGCTGCTAGTCGAGGTAATTTCTATCCTATCTTGTCATTCGCGTCGAGGGTGAGGGAGCAATTCTCGGTTTGGCCGACCCTCCCCCACTGAGCGATCCGATCGGAATATTCGTTCATGACCGATCTCGTAGCGATGGGCGTGGCCGGCAAGGCGGGACTTGCTAGCCCAGCGGGCCATAGCGCGATGTTGGGGGCTGGCAGCGTGTAGCCGAGCGCCCCAGGATGGTCGCAGAGCGCCCACCCGGCCGCGACAGGTGCGACGCGTTCAAGCGCTCCAACGGTCAGGATCGCGCTTTCACGACATCGCGCGGCGAGCAGCGGGCTTGCCAATGCCCGCCTTTAGCGTCAATCTTGCCCTGAAGTGCCGCTCATGCGGCGGATGTCGAATAAAGCGAATTGCCCGGACAACGGCCATAGAGGGGCACTGCCCGCCGATCTTTCCTATCGCCGCCCTTGCCGTCCGGACCCTTGGACATTGACCATGGACGAGCCACAGAAAAGAACATACGAGGCGATCGTGGCCCGATGCACGGACCTGATTCCGTCGGTCGACATTATCAAGCATATCAAGCCGGGCTCGCTCCGCGTGGCGAACAACACGCTTGACGGCATTACGTTTGAGGCGGTGGATCCAGATGATCTCGAGGCCGAGTTGGGCGGCCGGATGAAGCTCCCCGGAGCTGGCAGATCACCCCAGCCCGGATCCCGATCGTTCGACACAACGCGCGGACCCCGCCCGGCCAATGCGTCGATGATCAGCATGAAGGAAGATCCCGCGCACTGGGCCCTGAAGGCGTCGTTCGGCGCGACGGTCGGCGAGGGATTCCGCGAGCAATGGCGGCCCCCGCCGCAACCCCGGCCGGCGCTGCTGCCACCGACCAGCTACGGCAGTAAACGCATCTCCCTTGGATTCGGCGAGACCGGCAAGCGCCTGACTTTCACCGCCCTTCACGCCGCCGTCGCCAAAAGTATCTGTAACATCCACATCGATGAGCGCGGCTTCGTGGTGGCCACACCCGACGGCGCCGTCGTCACGCCCACCTTCTGGGGGCACATTGCAAACGAGCTGTTGCTCAAGACGAAGTTCCGCGACTGGCTCGATGGGCTGATTGGAGACAACGTCGTCGGATCGCTTGTTGTTGAGGCGGTTAACCGCGTGTCGCTGCGATTTTCCGACGCCGAGAACGGATTCGCCGGCCTGGAAGGCAGGGTGAACCGCATCTCGGGCATTGGCGACGTTAAGGACATCGGCAAGGTATTCCTGCCCATCGGAGTGTCGGCGGACCTGGTGCACCTCAGGAACTCGACCGTTCAGGCCAACTACTACTGGTACGACGGTCAGCAGACGCTCACGCTC
>Ga0206974_1180_pt1 | contig 13569 bp, 12 predicted proteins | sample Alteio_BWOrgHeat_84_FD_152920 | JGI IMG/M metagenome (GOLD analysis project Ga0206974, IMG submission 152920) | Enriched cells from forest soil in Barre Woods Harvard Forest LTER site, Petersham, Massachusetts, United States -... | ecosystem: Environmental > Terrestrial > Soil > Temperate forest >... | reverse complement strand
AACAACCATTACCGGGCAGTACCGACACTGGAGAAAAGCTGGGTCAACGACGGGATCAACATCAGCGCCCTGCTTCAGGCAGAATTCACATTGGCCCGCGAAGGGCAGCTCATCACCGAGAAGGCAGCGCCGCGCCTTGAGGGATTGAGCTTCTGGGCGGTATTTGAACATCGATAATTCGAATTGCAAAGCTGACGCTCATCGCTGTTCAGATTCTGTTCCCGATAGTGCTTGGGCGTGTACCTCGCCTCGCCACCCGAGCTTATCGCACAACCAAAGCCAGCGGCGGCGGACGCGGCCTTGTCACCTGCCCAGAAAGCGATTCTGACTGGACTGCGGCTCAGGGATCTCGGCACCGGCAACGTATCTTGGCTGCTTGGCAATGATCAGGGGGCTCCCATCCACTCGAGAACCCATATCTCGTGATCAACCATCACGCCTGCAATAGTTCCTAGAACGATCCAAAGGGGACGTTCAATCGCGGTGACTTTTCACCTGCCTGCGACAGCAACGCACGCCAAGACAATTCGAATGTACCCGGCTAATTACCGCGGACTAGGTTAAGACCACGACTAGGAGAGCGTTTGAGGCTCGCGCCGCTTTGAAATGGCCTAACAGCCGAACTGCTACTTGACTTCCGTCAATTGCAAAGCATCACGTTTAAATAAAAAATCTGCTTGAGTAACACCGAGCGCAGTCTCCGCTTGATTATAAACGCCAGCCAACTGGAAACCGTTGCCTTCAAGAAACGAAACGACAGCGCCGGCAAGCGGCTGCCCGCCATAGAGCGACACGAATGACACTTCCACATAAATAAAGTCAATCGACGCAAGCGACTTCGTCATACCGTTCAAGACGTCAAGTTCTCCGCCCTGAACATCCAATTTCAAAAGAACGGGCCTCGAACTCAAATCAAGATTCACATCATCGAATCTCATCACCTTGACCTTAACGGAACCAGCGAGCGACACGCCAAAGGCGATACGCTGATTCTCATTCGGCCGATATAACGAGGAGGAATCATCGCGGGAGGCTACAAAAAACTCCGCCACTCGCTCCCCCGCGCCCAAAGCGTATCCAAACAATACCACGGGCTCTCTCACTACCTGAGCAAAGATTTCTGCGCTCTGACTTAAAGGTTCAAATGCGTATATCCGCGCCTTAGGGAAAAGAGAGCGAGCAAATACCGAAAATTGCCCCTTATTGGCACCAACGTCCAAAATTGTGCGAATATCCAATCTACGTAGAGCGGCACTATGCTCCATAGTCGGCATCACCCCCCTAAGAATGGCAGGCCAAAACCTTGGGTCACACAGCCCGCGAACATATTTTACCAAGCGCTTAATGACTATCTCCTTGAGCCCACCCTTCCTCGAAGCATATCCATCTAACTGATCAATCTCTTCCAATAACGGATGTATCCGCCTACATTTAGTCCGGTGGCATAAAGACCTTTGACGATCCCGCGGACCGCCTTGGGAAGATTATCGCCACCAGGGAGCTTCGTTGTCTGCGAGACCACTCGAGCTTTTGGGAACAAATCGACAAGGAATCCATTTGCCCAAGCTCGCATCCCCCACTCCACGTCTTCGAATTCGCCCCATGCTAATGCAGGGTCTAAGGGACATGACTGCCAGACTTCTTTTCGGAAAAACATCATAGACCCATCAATATATGGGCGCCCAAATTTCATTAATCGCAAATGCGACTCTGGCTCATTTCGCGTCGACCTGGGCCTACGAGAGGGCATAACTCCAGGCAACATAAGGTCCGTGCTTGCGATATCTAAATATCGGATTGCACCCTCTCTACCGCTGACGTATGACGCCGGACTAATAATATCAAATTCGCGAGGAAGCATACGAATTGTCTCTGGCTCGAATAATATTCGGCTATGCACCACGGCCACCTTTTCCGCATCGATCTTGTCAATCAGAAAGTTCTTTTTCGCTCCAATCATAAATCGCGCTGCCTTCTTATCCGACGTATCGCCGTAAAGAACAAAATTAATCCCTGCATCGCTCGCAACTCGGCTCAGGGGTTCCGGCCCGCAAATATAAATTTTATTACGAGCGACCGCTTTCAAAGCAACTGCATTCTGGATACATCTACCTAATATCTCTGCTTCATCTTCAGAGCCCGATGCAATGATTCCAATACCCCAATCGTCTTTGGATCGCTTTTCGCTTCTTACTACCCGCAACGTCAACTTTCGCTCATCGATATCAGTAATTGCTCCATATCCCTTTAAAAGCTTTGCCGTCCAATAACGAACCATTGCAAATGGTATTTCCTTAATCCAACCGTGCGAATGTAAGGGGCCAGAATCTTCGAGTAAAATCTCGCCTCCCTCTTTGGTGCACCACAGAGCGTACTTTAGTACGTGAGGGTATAAGCCCATATATTTGAAGCGGGCGGTACGTACAACGGTCTCCTCAGCTTCGCCTCCGGCCAGATATTGCACAAAATCGTCTGGATTCTGGAAAGTATACTTCACGGCACCGCGCCTTTCCTAGGCTCGAGAACGGTACTGGTCCGGTCGAGACGGCACCCGCGATTGATAGTTGGCTTGCGATGCCTGACTACTCTGTCTAATGGAGTCTAAGGTGGATAATACAAAAAACATGATTGCGATGGACAGCCAGTTCATAATCGATACCACCCCTCCAATAATGCTCCAAAAAATCACGACGACAACCGCTATTTCCGCAAAATCAATTCTAAACACCACACGCACGAGGCGTACCCACAGCATCATTATCAATGCGCCGAATGCCACACCATGCGCGATAAAAAATTCGGCGAGTGAGTTCGTTATGGCGTACTTATACAAAATGTCGGACCCTATCGCAGATCCGGGAAGCCATTCCATAGGAATGAAGTTAAGTCCACTGCCGTAAACAAGCAAGGAATCCATATGCGTGACTAAAATCCGCCACGGCGCAACAAAGCGCGCGCCAGTGCTGAATCCTTGCTCATTTAGGTCCTCTAGCCAGCTTACGATCTCACCTTGGAACAGAACGAGCATTGCGATGCCCATCAGCAGAAAGGATGCGATTGTCACCCGGACATGTCTAAATCGTCGCTCCACTGCTTTTGGGAGTATCGCAATAGGACCAGCAAGGATTGTTGGCGATCTGACCAGGTAAACGAACAAACCTACGAGAAGCAAAAAGGCGATCCACTTCATAAGCGATAACCGCCCTTCGAAGCACGCATACAGCAGGGAACACACCAAAGTAATGAAAATTCCGGCAAATGACGGCTCGAAAAATATAAAAGTGTGCCTGATCGCCCCATAAATGGCTACATCGCGATCTTGAGCTTCGTAGAATTCGCCGTACAAATCCGCCTTGATGCTATTGAAAATGTTTGGAGCCGCTGCGTCAGCCAAAACTCCAAGGTAGCAGACCACCAAGACGAGCATTAGTAGCGCTGCGAGCACGCGCCTGTCTGCTAGACGCAATGCAATGATCGCTGCAGTCGCGATTAATACAGAGACAAGCACATTGAATTCACCTTTTGCATGGCGAAAGAGTATGTCTGAGTTCATCGTCGCCATAGCAACTAGAAGCCAAATCACATAAAGCAACGCAATACTCATAAATATCTTCAGCGCTAACAAATTTGACCGATTGGCCCCAATGGCAGGCAACCACGGAAGCGCGGTTACGACGATTAACGAGCCAACCGCGACCGCACCGACTGACGGAATTTCGAAATCAGCGATAAATCGCTCAAAGGGAAGAAAAGCTATTAGAAGTAGCAGAACGAACGTCAGCGCAAAATATGCACCCTTCAAGTCGCGCATCGTTGAGCACTTACTGTAGATTAGACCGCTGGATTGCCAGCACAAGCGGAGCGAAAAGCGTCGTTACGCAATACGCTACGAAGATTGCCTCCCCAGAGAACCGAATTACGACGGAGGCGAGCATTATCCCTACCAGCGCCAACAGCTTTAGACTGGCGATACGCCACAAGGCATTGAATTTTCCGATCTGGACTAGTGACATACCGATATAAGCGTCGATCCCGAATAGGATCAAACCAAGCGCCAACACAAATGAGCCGGTCGCGGAAACGTCAATCTTTTTTGCCGAAACAAGTGCGACAAATTGCGAGCCAAATAATGTCACTGCCAGCGCCACTGACACCAACCAACCCGCGGCTAAGAGTGTCGCCCACAATACCGCCACACCTCGGCCACGCCCATGAAAATACTCTCTTGTTACACTCGGCGCCGCTCCATTTACGATGACGGAGAGTACGATCGCGCTTGCACGTCGAAACTTATTAAATAAGTCAAAAATGATCAACTGACCGCCAGTTCCAAAATGAGCATACACCGCAAGATACGGAACTTGTAGAAAGACAAAATCGGCGAGTGAGAACCTGCTCGCCGCCAGGGCACGTCCGACGATACCCCTAAGCGATTGTTGATGTATTTCCAAACGAGCAATTAGTGCGAGTTCCTTTTGACATATCAAGAAGCAAAGTCCCCACGAAACTCCGATCGCCGCAACAAAGCCCAAAGATGGGAGCATTGCCTTGCTCCACATCAAGAAGGCAAACAGCGCGACTAGCTTTCTTGCGAGCTCCAAAAACTGAAACTTTATGTACCTATCGATAGCTCGACCAATAGCGGACAGAACTGACCACACGGGAACAAGGGAGGAATAGAGAGCCAAGCCAAAGAAGATCGCGCCTCCCTCCGAGCTATAGATCGTCACGCTCGCGATACCAGCAGCTATCGTTATAATGACCGAAGCAGCAGCAAAGAACCCTACAATAAATTTGATCACGCCAAGATCGTCGACAGCCTCGCCCTTAACAAATTTCTGGCGAAATATCGCATAAGTAAATCCCGTCATGCCCAAATCGAGCATCAGCGAGAAATTTACTATAGCCAATCCAAATATGACGCTAGCGGCCTGCGTGACTGAAAAGACCTGTGTCAGGACAGCAACTAGACTCACTCCCCAAACAATTGAGGTTGCGGCGTCCACGGCAAGTATCACGTAGCTTAGAAGTGTCCTCCGCACCCGACCAATCGGCTCGATTTGACCATCAACAGCGGTTGCCGCCGCTGAAATGAATGGAACTGCTTCAGGCCGAGAGGGATCGCTCATCTCGGGTCCGCTTCTGCTTCGAGCCGGCGTTGCAGAGCAAAGTCCTCCACATAAAACTCGCGAATTTTATCTGCTATCAACGGGCCAAAGTTAGGACCACTTATGCGCCGTCGTTGCGCCACTTGTAATAGGCTCAATAGGGCGCCGAGAGCAGGGGTCGGAAGAATTTTCCTGATCCGTTGTTTGGCTTTTACCGTTAGAATGTCCTGAAGAAACGCTGGCGTGGGAACGTAAAAAGTTTGATTCGAGTTTCGAAGATGAAACGACTCACCTGTCAAACCGCTAATCCACGCAACAAACTCCGCAGGCTTTTCTAGCTGAAATATCTTTGTTGTGACCGCCGTATCCGGAAACGTTAAAAACCCCGACTGAGGCCAGAACATAATATACTCTAATTTTTCACAAAACGATCTGTCCAGCTTGTCGGCATAGCGAAGAACGAGCTTTACAATATCGTCGTTGGAAAGAAACATCGGCTCTGTCGCGCCATACGATTTTTCAAAATTTTGCACTGATGAGATAAACCTAGATACGGGATCTCGAAAGAGACCGAACCAAGCATAATTTTTTATCTGATCGAATTTCTCGGGAAAATATCGCCGCAACTCCAAAAAACGTACGTGCTGGCAATTAATCACATGGCCGTCCTTGGTTGTGAATCCATACATCGGAAATTCGTCTTCGTGGAATTTGCGTAAGGACGCATTGATGGATGTCCCACCCGCTTTAGGATTATGAACAAACACAAATTTTTTGCTGTGACAAATAATCATAATTTTATCTCAGTGTGCGTTGTCAATGTAAATAACGCATTTTTTGCCAACCGCTGAACCGACTTCATCTCTTCGAATTTTTCTTGTGACCATCGCATTTCACGTGTCCTGCGTATAAAGAAAAGAATTGGAGCAATTCGTTGCTTCAGACCCGTCGTCTTGAGATGATGCTTCATGAGTCTTTCGTCCGAAAGGATATTGCCCCACGCGCCGTCACCAATTGGATCCTGCCAATACACTTCCAAAAGCTCAAATGTTCGACTGTATTTATTCATGGCGCTTGAGCTTCCGTACGCAAATTTATCGCTCGCCAAGTACCTTATATCCAAGTAACAAGCCTCGAGATAAATTTGCCCCGGCGGCATCTTTTTTAGCCGCAGCGGCGGCCCAAAAAACTGCACGTCAGGTCGACATTTGATTACGAGATCGTACTCGAAGCCATAAGTTTTTTCGTACCTTCTTCTCAATGCGTCCGCCCGATGCATCGAATAAAGCATTGGGAGTGTATTTCTGGAGTGTCGCGGCTCAGCGCGTATAAGTGCCTCCGGCACGGATATATTACCTATTTTGTAATTATAGCCCTCTGTCTTTTCTTCGATCTCAACACCGCGGACTAGATACTGTCCAACTAGTTGATCTTCCGAAACCTTTTCGTATCGCGCACCAGGGCCCGCGTCCGTCCAGGTATGAATGAAGACCTCTGGATTGTATCTGGCTAGAAATGCCCTATGCCAACTGCCTAGGCATGAAAGGTGGGTTCGCATTTGCCCGGAAATGCACAACGCTACCTTCAGATCATCCCTTTGGATCGTTTTCGGCATCATCTCGCTAGTTCGGTAGTGCCGTCAGCAGCAGATGAGCTATCCCTGAATCAGGCGCCGAGGCCTGCGAGATGATTCGATACTCGATGAGATCTCCAACTCGCACTTGATTTTGCCCGAGTATACCGAAGGTATCCCCTCTTGCATCCCTGAAGAGGCTGGGCACTTTAACGGCGCGCCCGCTTGTGCACGGTACTTGAAAAGGAGGGAAATTCGCGCCCTGTAACATGATTTCTATCTTCAGTGCGGCGTCACTTCCGGAGACGACACAAAGCGCCGTTACAAGAGTACTGTTTTTTGGCGCTATGATTGATCGCACCTCGCGCGTTCCCACAGGCACTTCAGCAATGAGATTGATCGCATCGGAAAAAACAATTTTTGACCAATCTTCATTGTTAGCTAAACGTGAGATCATGTCGAACTTCCTTGACCAACTTCCTCCGAATATAATTGCGCCTGGCGCAATAGGCCGCAACAATGAAACAGACTGTAGCTGGCCTCTTATATCGCGAGTCAAGACATTAGTAATTCGCACCTCACCGCTCGTGCAGACGACAATATATGCCCTTATTCCCGATGGAACATTCAGAGTTTGTATTTCAAGATTTCTAATCGTCACCTGTTGATCTGGCCCGTCGAATTGAAAAATTCCGGACCCATCATGGCTGGCAGAAATCGCCTCGGCTCTGAGATTGTCAATTATGACCTGGCCATTGCCTTGTATTAACAGTTGTGTGCCAACTCCAAGATTGAATTCCACATTTTGCAGCATTATGGACGTGGATTTTCCAATATTGATCGAAGGCTCAGTTGCTCGACCACTCTGTATATAAATATTAGAAAGCAGCCCCCTTGGGGAGCCAGCTTGCCCGGGCGAGTATAATTTTACGGTTGCGCCGCTCAGCAGAAATGAACTGACATTTTCGATTGCATATCCCCAAATTGGGAAGACAACCCCTGAATCAACTTCGTCACTTCCTATAGAAATACCCCTAAAGCCTCTTTCCACCACCAAGTCAGAAATAACAAACCCGTATGCCCCTCCGATTTTGCGGTCTTTTGCTCGAGCAAGACTTACCGCTATTGCTCTTGTCTGTTGCTCATTTTGAAGATTTTCCCAAGATAATTGGAATCCCTTGAGCGTGAATCCTATTCCACCATGGTAGCTGTTAATGTAAAAAATTTCTTTGTTATCGGATACTTGCACGATATTTGGTCGCCCCTCGCCAAAAATCGTCCAGTTTTTGACATCCGGAACGCTCAGCTTGTCTGAAATTTTGTAGCGCCCGGGGCCGAACCGAACGCACCCACCTTCGACTAACTTGTCTAGGCTCGCCTGGATCACCCGGGTGCTGTCATCTTTGCCGGTGCTATCAGCCCCCGCCGACACGACGTCCACACAGTTTGTCAGTGCGTGGGCTCCTCCACACTGAAGCCACGCTGCGCACAAGGATATCAGCGTCACCGATAGACGCAGTTTGATTGCTCTCCACCTCGTCTCGAGCATACTGCCACCGGTTAGATTGTCCCGAAGTTTCAATACTTCTCTTCCGCAATCGCTTGAGACAGTATGCTGCTACTACGTTGCCAGGTAAATGCATCAAGGCAAAGCTGTCTAAACCGATTGAATCGACGAAGGAGGTCGCTATTTTCCATCTTAACGAATTCCGAATAAACGGCCATGATCTCTTTCATGGAACCGACACGGCGAAGAAACAATGAAGCGTCAGAAATCCGCTGAAGTTCTGCCGGAAATTCCGAATAGGAGATCACAATACAACCATCAGCAACGTATTCTAAGATTTTAAGCTTGAAACCAGCTTCGAAGCGATCTGTCACGACTCCAAAGCGGACTCCGGTTGGACTTGTTCCCACGGAGCTCGGCGTTAATCGAAAGTCATCGCGCTTGATGAGCCTGAGCGTCGATTTACTCTCTATAAATTCTGCCATGAATCGGGCAAGATCTCGACGTTTGGGATACCAATCGTAGGTCCCCGAGATCACGATCTCCGGGAGCAGCGGTCCCGACAGATCAAATGCGCGATGGCCTGGAGCACCAGGATTCAAGACAACAACTTTCGCCTGCGGAGCTCGTTGCAATACGACTTCTCTATCTCGTTCGCTTAGCACTGCAAAAGCCCGAAAGCGGGTTGAACGATACAGGAAGCGCTCCCAAAGAGCGACTTGCATTGCCGCAAGTCTTCCAGCAACGTTCTTTGGGAACACTCGTCGTAGCATGTCGCTTGTGACATTATGTAGAATCATTATTGGAAATATATTGGCTTTCCATGCCAGTATATCTAAACTTTCCCAAGAACAGATAATGGCGTCGTAGCTTGCACGTCTTGCTGCAGATTTTATTGCTTTAACATTTTCCGCATTTATATAATTTATCCGTTGATGCGGAAAGCCGCTAACTACGTTAGCTATTTTTTTTATTGCGCCGACGGACTCTAATTGCAAACAGTCGACGACATTCTCAGAACGCAAGGCCTCAATGATTTTGCGGTCAAAGACTGCTTCCCCACCGCCTTCAGACGTATTCTTGCCTACCCAAAGCAGCCTCATAGCACCCCGTTTGTCCTGGTGGCTATTATGGCGGACCGCTTCACCAATAAGCGCCATTTTCGACTAAGTTCGCTCGGCTTGGAGTTTCATCTTCTGCTGGGCGAACCCAGTTCTCATTCATTCTGTTTCGAAAGAAGGACAGTTGATCCCATCGACGCCCCGCAATTCCAAAGAGCACCTGCAAGCTACCGCCCATGCCGATCCCTATCTTCCCAACGCGTTTTGCGTGCACGGCTAAGGGCATCGTAGCTGCGCCTGCGCCGACGAGCGCAACATCAAAATCCGTTTGCTCCAGCTTGGTTTCAAAGTGACGCAGAATATCGTACCAGCTACGAAACTCATTAGGCTCCAATTGCGCCGAATGAGGAAACTTCAAGAAGCGCATTGAGAAATTAGGTAACACGCGGACATCTGACCAAATTGTGGACCGGCAGCGTTCATATTGCCTCTGAATTGTGCCGACAAATGGAGATACAACCAGCACTTTCTTTCCTGCAAGGTGCCGTGACCATGGAGGATCAAAATAATAGGGCTCCAATGCAGTTAGCTCGGCACAATTCGGCCTCCGCTCCAGGCGGTCAACCAATTCACGTTCGCCTGATTGGTACCAAACTGCGAGAAAGTCCAGGGCTGAAAGACGATCTAAATAAATTTGCGAAAATCGGCGCAAATTGAGATCATCATTCGGAAACACGCCCGAATGTAGAAGGATTTCGGTTCTGGCCGATTCGGTGACCTTATTTGCAGGCCCATGCAGCTGCTTGAATACCTTCGATTCGGTCGCACCTAATTTTCCCGCAGCAAACGGAAGATTTTTTTCGAGTGCCTCGGCCAGTAGCTCGTTGCCTTTCTCAGGCGCGTCGATACGCCAGCCTCTGTATTGAAGCCTCCGAACCGATCTCAGGGTAGAGCGCCTTATTGATCGATCCGGGTCAATCGTGTCTAACAATGGCCTTAGGAGATTTCTGACCCGTAACATCTATCCTCTCACTATCGAAGTATGGGTTCTAGGAGGTGAGGATTACGAGCTATATATTCGTATTCTTCTGGTATTCCACAAAATATGACGTCAGCACATGGCACCTCATAATATCGGATATCGTATCCGGAATTAATGAGAGCATTGTATAATGGCGCAACATATCTTTCACGCTGTTCCGCGGGACCTGGCCCCCGCTTAGCTTGCTCAAACGACCAAAGGAATTTACGCACACTCGCGAAATAATAGAGGCCAGTGCAGCAAAGATCTGAGATGCGACGTTTTTCACTGGTTTCGGCGACTCCGCATCTGCCCTGACCATCGTCCCGGACGAAAGACCATGCATCTCCGTCGCCTCTAAATACTTCGAGGAGCCCAGCCGTGGAGGGTGTGATGTTAAATATTGGAGCCTGCGACAGCCTTAGTCGAAATGTGTCGACATTGAAGATGAAGAGCTCCGTATTTTCACCTACACCGAGCTTTTCCATTGCAATTTTCACGGTAGTCGCTTGACCATCGGTTGGCCCTGTTTCGACGATTTCGAAATGCTCAACGCCAAGTTTGGCCAGCTCTCCACGCACAAATGATGACTGTTCTGCGCAAGAGCGGACTGCAAACACAGGCTTAAAGTTTCGAAAAGCTGGCAATATGCCGCGAACAACAAGGGAAAAGACGCTGTAAGTCCCGATCGTCAGTTCGTACTTTGGCCTTGGATAACCTGCGGTCGAAAAGCGAGCGCTGACGCCTGCCATAGGGAGAACGAAAACACCTTTCATTCGACAATTTCCTGATATATGCGAAGCGCATTTGCAAAGAACGCAATTTGTCGCCTGGGATTGTCGTAGTGGAGCGGAACCATCGAAAAGAATAATAAGATTGCTATCCAGTCTGCATACTCAAAGCCGTGAAATGTCTCAAAGCAGCTCCGATATACATCGACAATGCTGCTGTGTGACGGCGGAGCGGCGACTTTAAAAGTTAGATCATTATCAGCATTGAACTCTAAGTCAAAATATCCAGCGATCATAAAATCATATAATCCACGAACTGAATGGTGAAGCTTTGCGATATCATAAAGGGCAATTCCACACAATCCGATGTCGTCGCCCACATAACCCCGGGGATCTATTACTTTAATCGTATCCCGTCTCGCGTCATACAATATATTGCTGAAGCAGAAATCGCCGTGCATAAGTGACGGCAGTCCAAGATTCGCACGCTTCAGCCTGCTAGTGGCTTCATCGATAATCGTCAAAGCGCTTGGAACTAGTTGACCGTTTAGCCTTACCTCTTTTGAGGCCAAGGCTTTAAGATGCTCAGGGTATTGCGTAACCCTGCCTCTCGTCTTTTCGACCAAGAGTTTTTCGATAACGTCCTCTGCTGACCATTTTAGCTCATCATGCAGACTCTTAATGCTAGAACAGTTTTTTATGAACGTAGCACAGGCTAAAAAAATTCTTTGCCAAGTGGTGGCGGGTAGCGTCCCGAAAACGTACAGGTCAGATAATGGGCACAGCGCTTCATAACTAAGCCTGTATCCCGCCGGCATTCCGCTCACACGCCCTAAGTACGCGGGCGAGTTAATTCGGAGCATGGCAGGGATATTTTCAAACCAATAAGCCTCCGCATTCATTTTGTGAGCGTCGTCGCTTGTCTTTGTCACGACGAGATCTTCGACCATTAGACGATTGAAGGCTCGCTCGGTCGTCATTCTTTTCCTGGACTGAAAGAACAGATTTAGGTGACCGAAGTCGAGCCATTCGCCTACGTTATCCCACGGCACGAAACCGGGCGCTTCACCAGCATACAGATTAATTGCGTCAACAAACTTGCCACGCGACTTGTTAAGGCAGCGCAAGAGTTTCAAGGAACTTTCGAAATGAAAAAGGCCACTCAGGATAGGTCCCGAATCGTATGTATGTTTTGCGAGATCGACAGCAGTCAATCTTCTGGTTGTGCGATTGAATATAGCCCACGGATATGGATGGCTTACATCGTGAACCGAGAAGCCTTCCGACAGTAGAGACCCTATGCCGCGAATTAGCGTATCCCCATGCAATATGACGAGGTGATCATCGGCTTGCATACAGGAAAGAATGGCATACGAGATTGATTCAGCTAGGCTTAGGCCGTCGGGAACATGAAGAAGCTCGACATCGGCCTTACCCAGAATGGCTGCGTCGTGCTCAGGAACTTTATAGCTTTCCGGAATGCTGATAACGACGCGCTCGGCCCAATGACGTAGTTCCTGTATTTGATGAAGAAATAACCGCGAATTTGCTACCGGCAAGAATGCTGGAGGTAATAATCCGACTTCGGCAGCAATTTCTGGGCTTACGTAGGCCGCCGACGTAATAAGAGCAGTAATCATTTTTCGCCTAGCCGCAATATTCGCCTGATTTCCTCACTATCGAATTGGAGAAACTCACTAGGGCGAATCGCCTTATCGTCAACATAAAATCCGAGCGGGCCGCACCACGGTTTTCCAACATGCAGTTCATCATAAGGTACATCGTGTTTGCTGAGCCAATCAATGATGGTCGGTATCGTTTTTGCGTTGATAACGCCAATTGAATTCCCATGAGTTCGCATGTTTCTTGAAGTGAAGATGGCAATGCGAAATCCGCTGTTCGCGTACGATTTTAATCGCTCGATTACATCAAGGCGAGGATCGACATCTTGATAGGCCTCGGCACCTTTTTCATGCGTTAATGTGCCATCAAGATCCACAACGATCGTCGATACGCTCTTGGTGCTGTCTTGCGTCATTAAAATCGCCCCCTTTTTCTCTTATACCATTGTCGGCCACGGTGGTTCCACCTGCACTTGTGCAACTAGGGTGAATTATTGCAGCAAAAATACATTGCTGCGAGCATGATTAATTAGTCGCTGGAATTGCCAGATGCCCTCGGATCAGGGCCTATTAGGGCTGCTCCGCGATCCGACGCATGGCTGCAAGCTTACGCATGAGGCTGCGTGATCAGAGGTGGATCCGTAATAAGGGTACCACCGTGCCCGTCATTTTGAATAGCAAAATTCCCTGCAACGTAGTTGCCCAGCAAAAGGAGATTTGCGACATGGGTGCCGTCACTCACTGTGAGCGTTCCGCTTGTCGAGTTCCCTGAATAGCCCACTGTATCCTGATTGCTAAAGACGACGCTTGCGAGATCAATCGCATCCGGGACGGTCGAAACGAACCCAGAGATAGTTGCTGAGAAATTCGTGGAATCGAGTTTCAACGTACCGCCGCTGCCAAAGAGCACAGTTCCTTGTACAGTGGCACCACTTGTCACCTCGAA
>Ga0206974_1165_pt1 | contig 13636 bp, 7 predicted proteins | sample Alteio_BWOrgHeat_84_FD_152920 | JGI IMG/M metagenome (GOLD analysis project Ga0206974, IMG submission 152920) | Enriched cells from forest soil in Barre Woods Harvard Forest LTER site, Petersham, Massachusetts, United States -... | ecosystem: Environmental > Terrestrial > Soil > Temperate forest > O... | reverse complement strand
TGTCCATCCCGTGACCGTCGCGGGTGCGATCTGCGCAGCACGCGCTCTTGTCTTTGCGCGGCGGCTGGCTTGGACGCCGAGGCGGTCGGCGGCGTCCAAGCCGTTCTCGTTCGCGATATTCAGTTGTCAATGTGCACTGGAGGACTTTTTTCACTCCACTCGAGTTGTGAGAATGAGGCTATTTAAGTCGATTTAAGGCTGTTTAAGGCGTTTTAATGCTGGTTTCGCGAATTCTCGATGATTTTGGTTCTGTGTGAGACTTGGGCCGGAAAGTCGGTTGGTTGAGCATGAGATGACGCAAAATAAGGAAAAATACGGGAAATTCGGCATGCTTTCATTTGCGGTTCTGAGTGGCTGGGTCACGAGTGGTGGGCGGATAATCTGCGAGAGAATCCGAGGAAATCTGATGAAATCTGATAGGTTTCGCGAGGGTGCCGGTCGAGAGCGTCGGCAAATGGTAGTTTTGTTCGGGTGTTCCATGTTCGTTGTTCCGTGTTCTGTGTTCGGCGTTCGGTGCCATGCGTGCTTGCGCTCCATGATTTCCAACGCGGGTTTTGGCAGTCCTCCGAGTTCCGGAATCTCCCACCCCCAACCCCCTCCCTCAAAGACGGCCCACTTTGAGGGAGGGGGCTTCTCCCGCCGGTATGTCTCGGGTTGGGTCGAAGTCTAGTAAGTGTTTGGGCATGCGACGGAGTTTCTCCTCATCGATTACCCGCGTGACCCATTTTTGGGCTTCGTAAAGCTCCTTCCTTTTCGCTTCGCTGTCCGGTTGCTCCTTAGCGATGTAGAGCCTGCGTTGGTAGACGCGGAGGCGATCGAGGGACCACTGCTGGCGGGGCGTCAGTTGAAGTGTGGATTGTGGATTTTGGATTTTGGATTGGCTCCGGCTGTCCTCAGGCTTTGGGCTCTCGGCTTTGGGCATTGGGCTTGAGGTTGAGAGGGGAAGGGTAATCGGCAAAGGCTGGCGAGAGTTCTCGGCCTGCTCGTGGACAGGAACTTGGGCCGTTTTGTCGGAGGGTGAAGCGGAAAGCGATAGGGTTAAGGGTTGTTCAACTTCCTCGACTGGCTCCTGGGTTGGGGATCGGCCGGGTTTGTTCGGTGGGTTCGTTTTTACATTTTTCATGTAGGGAGTGGTTGTGACGGCCAGACGGTCTTCTTGAGTCGGCTGATTCTTGCGCAGCTCTCGTAGTTCTTTGTATGCACGGATCATGCTTCTTTGGATTCGGTTTTCGTGCAGCGATAGGGCACATATGCCTTTGTAGTTGTCTCCTTTTAACAGCGCGTTGCCGAGCGATTCGTTCGGAGCGCGTTCGATCCCTTTTAGTCTCTCGGTTTCTAGCCTGAGGATGCGTCTTAGCCGCCATTGGCACGCTGTGATGTGTTCTGCAAGTGCTAGCTCCTCTCGGGTCTGGGGGTTGATGTCATTAAGCATTCCCTCTTGGAACTGCGGGAAGAGTTCCGCTTCGTTTTCGTCTATGGTGGTCTCCCCAGCGGTAAGACCGTGTTTTAGGGCATTTCTGCTTGAGTTTCGCCTGCCCTGTTCCGTTCGGGGACCGGTCGATTTTTGGGCGTTGGCTTTGTTGGCTTGGAGTTTGGCTTCGGTGATCATCGTTGTGTTTGGGGCGTATGGGTGGCGTTGTACGGCGGGCCAAGACATCCGAATCGACTATTGCTCGCGCGCCCCTTGCATATATCTACAGAGAAACCGGCGTAATAGTTGCATGTTATTGGTAGAAAAGCGTATATATTGTGCCAAATTGTGCAGAGTTCATCTCTTCCTGGCTACTTCGGGTCCAAAATTTGGCCGAGCCCACCACTAAGTGCAGATCTTACGCGTGGGTGACGTAACCACTCTGTGGGCGCATCTTGGTTTTTATCTGGGCCTCGGTGATCATGGAGCCCGTAAAGTGCAATTGGACCGCCTCGTAGATTTCTTCGGGCGAGAACTTGTGGCCGTGTTCGCGTAGCAGGAACTCGATGTAGGCGGTCGCATTGCGAATGTTCATGGTTGGGACTGGAGGCGTGGGTCGCGGTGGAGGTTTTGGCGGCAGGGCTACTTGGCTTTCCTGGCCCTGGGCCGTTTTCCCCTCATCAAGTGCATTCGCGGCCGCTTGTTGGAGCCGCGCGAGGGACTCTAGCTTGCGGCGAATTCGATCGACATTCACCGAGGAGGTTGGAAAGTACCGTTTCGTGGACTGGTGAATTTCCTCCTTAGCGGCGGCGAAGCCCAGGCACTTGAAGAGGAAGTTGACGTACTGGGTAGCTGTTTGGGCGTGCTTTGGTGGCTTCGGAAGGGAGTTGCCTTGCGTCTGATGTGGTTCCGCTGACTGCTGCGCGTTGGTACTCTCTGGCTTGGACTCCGGATTGCACCTTAATCTCGTTCTTGCTTTCCAAACAAGGTACCTCGCCCGTTCGCAAGTAACTGCCATTGTCTTGCCGATTTCCTCGAACGGCATCGGGTCACCATTCGAGGAGGGGTGTAATCCATGGCGCATGGCAAGAAACTCGCGCTCCCGAGGGGGCACCGCTTGCAATCTCACCATCAGCTCTAGTTCTCTGTCGTCTGTTTGTTGATCGAACGGCTCGCGATATGCCAGATATTCCTCGCCGGTATGCTCTGTTGGTTCGGCCCACTCGACTCTGTTGTTCCAGAGCCGTCGCATTTCTACCCAGCCATAAGCCTGAAGGTCCTTCTTGGCTATTCCCAACTCTTGTAGCAGCTCTGCCTCCGAGGGAGTCCTCTTCAGGCGCTGCGCGAGGTGGTCAAATACGATTGGCTCTTTGGCGGATTTGGCGAGGATGAGAGTACTTAGCTCTTCACTGACGTGGATTGGAAGCTCGAGCAGGGAGAAGCATCGGGAGATTTTGCTGTCGATGTGAAAGATCAGGAGGTTGCTTGGGGCGTAGCCCATTTCCGGGTTAAAATTATTGAGGCCACTTGCGACGCCCAGGCACCCGGCCGACACATAGTCTTCGAACTCCGAAATGAATGTATGGCGCTTCCTGAGAAAGTGGTGCGCCCTCTGGATGACCAGATACAAGTGCATCCGGAAGAACTTTTCGACGGCGGCGGGCTCGCTGAGCTTAGCCTGCTTAGCGATCTCAATAGCCTCGCGGACGTCCCATACGCGGTCTCGGTATGCATTTCGGGCTATGGTGCACACGCCTGGCCCGTACTTTGCGAACTTGCTCGCAAATCTCAGTTCCGGATCTTCTGCAGCTTCCACTCACTCGCCCTTGGTGTTGACCGTCTCGGTAGCCTGTCAGGGTTTTCGCTCTTATTCTCTAAATACGCGGAATTGCCCGCAGAGTGGCCTTTTATATTTAGCAGCGATGGTTCCTTTAGCGTGGAATCATTTCTTGCCCTTCCGTTTGATGTGATCCGTTTACGATTCCTATCAAAGCGCGTTCGCCCAAGCATAAAATATGCAGTTTTCCGCCCATTTAGTGTCTGTGCCCTAGGAGGCGCAAGGCGTTGCCTCTTGCCATGACCTCCGAAGGTGGAAGAGGCGGCTTCGAGAGCCCAACCAATTCGTGCCTTGACGGCTAACTATCGCGGGCAGTACGGGCGAGAGCGAGTCCACCGCATTCCGTGGAAGGGAGCTAACTTCCCTTGAACATCGCCTCATCGAGACCGGCGCTCGGGTTCAACTTGGTGAGCTTGGCGTCCATTTGCGGTTTCTTGTCTTCCAAACTCAAAACCAGCGTTCGCCAAATGAAATAGGTCTTCGGATCGATGAAATAGCGGCACAGCACGTTATCCTTCGTCGCCGTCTCTTCGAGAACTTCCCAATGCTTGCCGTTCCACTCTTCGTCCTTCACGATCCTGAAGGTGCTCTTTTCCATGTTCTTTCCGGAGGAGGTGGAAAGCTGGCGGTCCCAATCCCAGAAGCAGAGGGATTCCAAGTTGGCGGGGATGCCTTTTTCGATGTTCTCCACGCTGAAGTCCACTGGTGGCATGGATCCCTGGAGCGTGCTGACGTTGATCTTTTCCCCATTGGAAATGACGGTGACCGCCCCCTCAGAGATGCCTGTGCCCTTAATGATGATCCTCATCATATTGGGCTTCATATAGGCAAAATCGCTCGTGAACTTCTGCTCGCCGTCCGCTTTCGAAGTGAGGGTCACCTCAGTCGTGTAGGTGGCCGATTTGACTCCCTTATAGCTGTCGCGCATATGGGCGAGCAGCCCCTCGACGGTCGAATCGGCAGCGGACGCACATCCTGCGAGAACGAACGCGGCAAGCACGATCGAGGGTTTAAATTGAATCCTGGTCATGTTTTTTCTAGATACTCCGAATAAGGCGATACGATGATTATGACGCGTAGGTTCCTGCCCTGGTTCCTGGTATTAGTGTAATCATGAACTCAATTATTCCGGCATCGTATCCCATTAGAGTGGCGTCCATAATATCCTCTATGGCTCGGATTGTTGTGGAAGAGGCCGAGGCTTTGATCGACAAGGAAGTTAAGGTCCTTGACAAGGGGTTTGTGCGCCTTGTCGATTATTTGGGTGGGGACCAGCGGATTGTGCAGTCGGCGCGGGTTAGTTACGGGGAGGGGACCAAGACCTTTCGGGCGGACCGGGGGCTCATTCATTATTTGATGAAGAACTGGCACACCTCGCCCTTCGAGCAGGTGCAGCTCACTTTGCACACCAAGATGCCGATCTTTGTGGCACGTCAATGGGTTCGGCACCGGACGGCGCGGTTGAATGAGATTTCGGGGCGGTATTCGGTGATGAAGGACGAGTTCTACTTGCCGGAGCCCTCGCAGATCCGGTTTCAGAGCGAGTCGAACAAGCAGGGCCGGTCAGACGAATGCGTGCCGCTGCCCGAGGCGCTGGAGATTATCGACAAGCTGGAGCGAGAGCAGAAAGACGTTTACTCCCATTACGTTTCCTTACTCGATAAGAACGTGGCGCGGGAGTTGGCTCGCTCGAATCTGCCGATCTCTTTGTACACGGAATGGTATTGGCAGATCGACCTTCACAACCTGTTCCACTTCCTGCATTTGCGGTTGGATGCGCATGCCCAGTATGAGATTCGGGCCTATGCGGAGGTGATCGCTACGTGTGCCCGGGCTGTGGCGCCGATAGCCTATGAAGCCTTTGAGGAGCACGTTTTGGGAGCCGTTTCGTTTTCTCGCGGGGAGTGCGAGGCGCTTGTGGCTTTGATGGAAGGTAGGGCGGTGAAGCTGGAGGGGAGGAATCTGGCTTCGTTTGAGGCTAAGATGTCGAAGTTGAGGGAGGGTTCTAGCTAGGGTTCCAGGGTTCGTAGGGTTCTAGGGTTCGTAGGATTCTAGGGTTCATAGGATTCTAGCTAGGGTTCTAGCCTGGATTATTCACGCAGGTTCAAATGGGCCGCACTCTGCGTCTTAACTTTGTGAAAAAAAGAACCTGTGAGAGACGGCCCGCTTGAGCAAAATAAGGACGGTCTTCAAGCCCGTTGAGATTCAGGAGGATGCTCCGAGAGTCAGTAGCGACGGCGGCTTGCTTGTTCTCAAGAAGACGGACGGGCAGCATAGGTTGACGGAGCGTATGGCCTCCTGCCTTTCGGACCCGCGACGAGGGGACGTGCTCCATAGCATCCAAAAGATGCTTGCCCAGCGAGTCTACGCCATCGCTCTTGGCTGGGAGGATTGCAACGACTTTGACACTCTGCGTCACGATCCGCTTTATGCCTTGGCTTTAGGATCTGTTCCTGCCACGCAGCCGACTCTCTCGCGATTCGAGAATTCGGTGAACTCCAAAGACCTGTATCGAGCCTCATTGGAGTTGGTGGACGTGTTCATCTCGCGCTATAAAGATCGTCCCCCCAAGAGGATCATCTTAGACCTCGACGCGACGGACGACCCTGCGCATGGTCAGCAGCAGTTCGAGATGTTCAACGGGTTCTACGATTGCCACTGCTACGTGCCTTTGTTGATCTTCGGATCGTGCGACGGAGCTCCGATGGAGATTCTATCGGCAGTCCTTCGTCCCGGAAACTCCCATTCGGGACGTCGCGCGGCTGCGATTCTGAGGCGTCTTGCAAAGCGGCTCGTGGAAGCCTTTCCGAGGACATCGATTCTGGTTCGAACCGACGCCGGTTTCGCGTTGCCGGAGTTCTATGCGGCGTGTGAGGAACTCGGATTGACATATTTAATCGCGATTGCCGGCAACGCCGCCCTGGACAAGAAGGCAAGCTCGCTGATGAGCCAGGCGCGTGCCCAGCGGGACGAGACCCATCTGGCGAGCCGCTTCTTCGGCGAGTTCTCCTATTCAGCCCAGTCGTGGCAGAAGCGGGAACGCCGGGTTGTCGCTAAAGCGGAAGTGCTGGCGGACAAGGACAATGCCCGGTTTGTGGTGACGAACTTAGATGGAGATCCGGAGACTCTCTACGCGCTCTATTGCATGCGGGGCCAGTGCGAAAACATGATCAAGGAGATGAAGCTCGACCTGTTGTCAGGCCGGACGAGTTGCCGCCTATTCATGGCTAACTCGTTTCGTCTCCTGCTCCATGCACTTGCCTTCGCACTGTTGAGCATGGTGCGCAACCACCTAAGCGGAACCGATCTGGCCAAATGCACGATGGGACAGATCCGACTAAAGCTACTCAAAGTTGCCGCGATCGTGACCGAAAGCACACGCCGATTTCTCATCCGTCTGCCAAAGTTCCACCCATACGTTTCCTTGCTTAGGCAGATTCTCATCAACTGAGCCCCGACAAGGTGGCCGCGAAGATGCTTTGTCCGCCAAGCTGCCAACTGCCCTTCCATAACAGTACGCAAAGACGCAGTCCCGCGATCCAACACCCCCTAAAATATGCCGTCGCCAAGCAGCGGAGCCTTCGAACGCTACAGGGATGTCTAACGGAGTCGTACAATGTTGCTACCCGACCACAACATCCCTGCCCAAGGAAGGCCATGAATAATCCAGGCTAGGCTTCGTAGGGTTCTAGGGTTCTAGGGTTCAGAGGGGCCGAAACGGTGGGAGTCTCCCTTCCCACCCTACGAACCTTAGAACCCTACGAAGCCTAGAACCCTAAGGATCGATCTCGATGTCCTCGTAGGCTCCCCAGCCCGCTCCAGCCCACGTGTAGGCGTGGATTTGGATGAGAGTGGTACTTGTTACGGCCTTGCTGCTCAGGGTGAAGGTGATGGAACTCTTGCCTGCTGGAACGACGACCGTCGAGGCGGACACAATACCGGAAGGCGATGAATCGAGATGAATCAACGCGCCGCCGGGAGGCGCTACGCCGTTCAGATAGATCGTAGCCTGGGTTGATGTGCCTCCTTTAATCGCGTCGGAATCGAAGATCAAATCGGAAACCTGGGCAGGGAGCAGGGCGAAAGACATCGTGGCGGTTTGACCGAGCGTGGTACCGGTAATGGTGACGGCGATTGGGCTCGCCACCGGCTTCGAGGAGATGTCGAACGGTGCGAAATCCTCCCCTTGCTCGATCAAGACTTGGGGCGGGACCGTCACGCTCGCGCTGTTGCTCTTCAGCAGAACGTTGGCCCCTCCCGGGGGCGCCAGGCCGAAGAACGCGGCGCCCCCGGGGAATCGGTCGCCGCCAAACTCGTAGCTGTCGTTGTACAGGTAGAGGCTGAACTTGGGCGGATACACGTACACGCCGCCTTCCGTGCTTTGGCTCAGGTAACTTGCGATGACGTAAGCGATAGTTTGCGTTTGGGTCTCCGCCGTTTCCGAGGCGTTGATGGTTACCGACTTTGTGCCCGCCGGAATCGTCACCGAGGACGGGCAGACCATTCCACCGACCGGCGAATAGGTGTTCAGGGCCACGACCAGCCCGCCAGCCGGAGCCTGCGAAGAAAGAGTCAGGGTGAAAGCGGCCGTATTGTAGGTGCCGTTCGGGTCATAGCAACCAATTACAGCAGGCGAAGAGTAGATCGTGGGTGGAAGGGACGAGCTTCCGACCACTTTCCATGAAAAAGTGTAGGGAACAACATTGATCGTGTTGCTCGCACTGCCGCCGTTGCCGGTCGCGGTGATGACAACCGAAGTGGTTGCGCTTACAATCGAATCCGTAATGGGGAAAGTTGCCGAAACTTGGCCCGCAGGGACTGAAACGCCGGCCGGAACGGCCGCGACCTTAGGAATCGAACTGGACAATGAGATGGCTGCGCCGCCGGTGGCGGCCGGGCCCTGCAGCGTGACCGTTCCCGTCAAGGCCGTTCCGTCCCCTCCGGTGGGCCTGACATTGCTGAAAGAAACGGCTTTTGGCGCAGGCGCCAGTACGGTGAGGGTTTGAGTAAAAACAAACCCGTTGCAGTTCGCTGAGATCACGCACTGGGTCGTCGTGGCGACGGGGTGGGTCGTGATTGGAAACGCCCCCCTGGTCTGGCCCTGAGCCACGGTTATAGAGGTCGGAACCTGCGCTACGGCTGGATTCGAGGAGGTGAGAAAGACGTTCGCACCGGAGGCAGGCGCAATAAAGTTCAAAGACACATGGCCGTTGAATGCGGCGGTCGACCCTCCGAATACCGAAGGGCTGTCAAAGTATAGGTTATTGACGGCCCCGACGGCGATCGAGTCGATAGCGACGTTGGAGACGTTGCCGGAACTGTCAAGTAACTCGTATTCGAAGAAATCGGGGCCTATGAACTTGGCGTCCGGCACGTAGCTGAAATTTCCCTTGTTGTTGAGGGTCAAGACCCCGTGAGCGGTGGTTTTGACAAGAACCACGATCGTGCCCGCTTGGTAAACGTCGTTGGAAAGGACGCCGGGGACATTGACGTTGAGGGTGTACCCGGGAGTCGCCGCGTAGCTATCGTTGACGGCGACCGGGAAGGATTGGGCCCACGATAAGCAAGCCGGCAACGCGAACCCGAATGTGGAAACGATCCTCGTCCAAACTTTAAAGTCTCTCATGGTTAGCCTCGTATCCCCGCGTAAGGACTTGGACATCCGGCATCCGATTGCGGCGGTTTCGTACTTGAAAACATGTTCTCGATGGCCAAGGCGGCGTGATCAAAGGCGGCACCGACTACGGTAAGAGTTCCGCCGACGATGGGAAGCAGACTTTCAGGCTCTCTTGCCAGCACCTCGGCGGGAGCTCGGAGGTTGAATCCGAGAAAGAGGCCACTGACTACCGCTGAAGCATTGGCCAAGTCCTTCGCTCCTTCAAACCAGGGCCTCGTGACTCCCGCCGACTCCGCCAGCCCAATGGACGCCACGGTCAAACCAGACGCGCCGAGAACGACTGCGGAGGTTGTGGCCACAGCGCCTACCAACGCCGCTTCGGGAAGCAGGGCCACGGCAACCACCAACCCTCCCAGGATTTCCACACCGTTGAGAAAGTCCCGCTGCCCTTGATTGAGAAGCTCGGCGTTCACGCGACAAGACTCGCAGAGCCCTAACGGATCGGTTGAGCTCATGGGGTTCAGCGAGACGAAGCCGTACAGGTTGAGGCCACCCGATTCACCGGCCGGATCGCGGGAAATCCACTTTCCCATCCCCGGGGAATAGGCCCTCAAGGGGGCCATCAGGAGGCCGCTCGGGGCGTGGTTGAAGTACCCCGAATATCCGAAATCGCACGCATAGCTTCCGGCAACTCTCTGAGACTGTCCGAATGCGTCGTACTGATACCGTGCTTCAACCACCGAACTCGAGTTCACGACCTCTCGAATCGATCCCAACAGGTCTCGCGTGTAGTACAGCTTGACTCCGCCAATATCGACGAGGCCCTGAGGATAGAAGAGCTTCGTCCCCGCGTCGTTCTTCTCTGCCACCAGAGTCGTTCCCAACCAGAGGAAATTTCGAGTCGCGGTGACAGCGCCCGACACCTTCTCGACGATCCTCGTGCAGAGGTTTTGAGCGTTATAGGAGAACAGAGACTGGTGGGTACCGACCGTATAGGATGCCAGCCTGTTCTCGGCGTCCCAGGTCAACACGGAGCGGCTGTTGCTAGCCGGGTTCAGCGTATCGGTGAAATTGGAGACGGTGACGGAGCCGTTGGCATCGTTGGAATAGGTGGTGGATTGAGTGGGAGAAGACTTTCCGGACAGGGTCGTGGCTTGACTTACCGTCTGGTTGAGGTCATTAGCGATGTAGGTGGAACTCGAGCCGGTGGAGGCGCTTGAGACACGGTTTCCTAATGCGTCGAATTGAAACGACTCGTTCGCAAGCACGCTGCTGTCGGAGGCCGTCGCCTTCCAACTGGTGAGCCAGTCGTCTTGGTCATAACCCGCTGCAATGGTGCCTTCCTTGGCCCCACTCGAATAAGCGCCGGAGGAAGTTGCCACACTCCCGGCAGGGTTGTAGGTGTAGCCGAAAGAGGATAATGCGGCCCCTCCGTTTGTATTGGTGATCGACTGCAACCGGACCTCGTTGGGAAGAGGGTAGTAGGCAAAGGTGGTCTTGATAGGCCCGCCCGAAATGGAAAGGGGCAGGTTGGAGTTTCCGAAGTGGGTGTAAGAAAACGTTCCGAGGCCGTTTACGTCTGAGGTGAGCCGGCCCAGCGCGTCGTAGCTCAAAGTCTCCGCCGAACTGCCGACAGTTTCCTTGTCGATCATCCCTAACGCGTTGTAACTCAGCGTAATCGGGTCACTTCCGGCCAGAGAAGCGGACTCAAGCTTGCCCCCTCCAAGAGCGCCGTAAGCGTAATAGGCGTAAGCGGTCGATCCAGAGCCGTCGGTGACCTCGTTGACCCTTGGGAACACTGGGTCATAGGTGAAGGAAGCGGGAGGGGTGGGAGTCGTGGCTCCGGCGTAATGCATGCCCGCCAAGCTCCCGTCAAGGTTATATTGGAAGACTTTCGACTGGAACTTGGCGTCGGTCACGGAACTGAGAAGTCCCGAATCCGGCTCGAACTGGTACCAGTCGTAGCTCCCGTCGTCGAATGTTTTCTTAATGACCCGCCCCTCGATATCATGGGTCCAGTTGGTGGAGTGGCCCATGGCGTCGTGAATCCCGCCCAAATGTCCGCAGATACACCAGGAGTAGTTGGTGATTCGCCCCATCGGGTCGCGACTCGATACCAACTGCCTCAACGGGTTGTATTGGTAGGTTGTGGTTCTCGCCTGACGGTCGGTATGGCTCGCCACGTCCAACCGGTTGTAAGCGTAGATCTCCGAGGTCTTGTCTTGATAGGTGATGGAGGTGGGGCGATCCGCGGCATCGTAAGCGTAAACCTTGGTTTGACCGAGGACGTCCACCGACGCATGAACCCTATCGTAGGCGTCGTAGGAAAACGCGGCCAACGCCTGAGAACCCGGCCCCAAAACCTGCATGAGAAGGCCATGGGTGTCGTAAACGAACGTCGTCTTAGATAGAAGAGGGTTTGTGATCGTGAGAAGTTGCCCGAAGCTGTTATAGGTCATCGTCCATTTCTGGCCGGCGTTTTCGATGACGGTCTGGGGCGAATGCTTCGTGTAGTTGGAAGCTTGCCAAGTCGTCGAACTTGCAGATCCCGGCCCGATGACCTTGATGGTCAAGAGGTCGATGTTGTTGGCGGCGTACGTATAGACAGTTGTTCTGCCCACCCCGTCGACCGTCGTTGTCGGCTTACCGAAGGCATTGCGGGCAACCTTACTCGTGATCGAGCCGCCAGCGTTCAACGCCACCGCCGCTTCGGCGGGGGCCACTCCCACCATTCCTACCACCGTCAGGTTGGTCGCGCCCTGGCCCGTGTAGCTGTACCAAACACGGTTCTGGAGCGGCTCCTTGACACTCTCCAGGATTCCGCTCACCGGCCCGACGCCGTTCAAATGACACCAATGGAACACCTTGGCCATTTGGAGGTTCTTCGTTGTGCCGGCCGCGTAGCTGGGATAGCTGATCTTGTTCCAGTAGAAGGTATTTCGGTAGTTCAGGTAGTTGTTCAGACCGTTCGGAGGCGCGACCGACTCGTATCCCTGATACTCGCCGTGAACGAGATTCCCTTCGAACTGAACCCGCTCGCTTCGCCCAAGCGGATCCTTCGCTTCCAGCCACTTGGCCGTGACGTCCGTCTTGTTGTTTCCCTCGTCGGACGTGGTAAAAGTGGTGGTTCCGTAGGGGGTGGTGAGGGCGGTAATGAAATCGGAAGTCAGAGAGTAGGTGAACTGCGAAACGATCCCGAGAATATCGTGGATGGCGATCAGGTGGTAGGGTGCCGAGGTGCTGTAGGAGAAGCTGGCGCTTCGGCCGTACGGGTCGGTGATCATAGTGACCTTGTAGGGGTCTGCCGATAACCCGTAGGTGAGCTTGGTGACGCGCCCGACGGCGTCGGTGATCTTAGAGATCCGAAGGCCTTCGGAAGCGTCGTAGGTGATGGTCAGGGCATTGCCGGAGGGGTCCACGACTTCGCTGAGGAAGACGTTCCTTGTACTGGCGCCGCCGTCCGAAGCGTGGTAGACCTCGACCGTGCCATCGGGGAGGAGCCGCTCGTATTCGATCGGGCTCGTTGAGACCCTCATGAGCTGCGCGCTGCTCTTCTCATCGTAAGTATTGAGCGCGTTGGACTCGGTGCCGCCGTCACGCTTGTAGACGATGGGAGCGGCATTGAGGTTGGATGGCTGATCCTGAACGTAAGAAATGAAATGGAAACGCCACTTCGGCCCGAAGTTCGAGCTCTTGACGGGCGGATCCACGTACTCGCGGTGGCTATAGGAAACGTAACACCGGACATCGGGCCCCACGGCGGGTGTGTAGCCAACCGGCGTGTCGAAGATTTTGAGGCTCACGAGCATGGCCTGGACGTCGTATTCAGCCATGGGAGGCGCAGTGTCGCAGCCCTCGTGAACGCCTTCCGCGTTATCGCCGCTTTGGCTCGGGTCGACCTGGCTGACGGGGCCCGCGCCCTTGATTTTTGACTTGGCGAGGGTAGATACGAGGTTCCATCGGGAGTCAAGTCTTGATTTTGGAATGAGAAAGAAGCCGGAGCATTCATCGTCGAAGGCGCTTCGGGAGACGGTAACTGTTCCTCCGAAGCTGGGGTCCTCAAGGGTCACGAAGCCGTTTTTCTGGGCCCTTACGACGGCGTAGTGTCCAATCTTGAGATGGGCAATCGAAGGTACGACGAGTGTTCGTTTGGATTCCCGGCATGCGGCCACCAGGTCCAGGCCGGCCAGGCGGCATTGATTTTCCAAGTCTGCAAGCGACGTCGGGCCGACGCCGCCCAGGTCCAACTCCGGGTCTTGGGCCACTTTGCGGCCCTCCAGTTTCGCTATCGTTCTGAGAGCGTTGGTGGCGCATTGGGAGAGGGCCTGGGGAGACTTCTGGGAACTCGCGAGAACCTCCCTGGCGATGTGCAGTCTCTCGGTGGCAGGCCCGAACACGGGCCTGGATTTCGCCTCCTCCAGGAGTGCGACCAAGGCCTTTTGGTTTCCGGACTTGGCGCGAAGCAGCGCCAACTCGCCGAGCGCCCGATCGGCAAGGGCCTTCTCTCGTTTACTCGTTTTGAGCAGATCCCAAGACTTTTGAAAACAGGTCGCGGCGCGGGAGTAGTACCCTTGGCGAAACCTGGCAAGGCCCATATCCAAGTAAAGTGGGCCGGCATAGGGGGTTGCGGGAAAGCGGGTTAGGAAGCCTTCGAGAGGGGCGTACTCCTCAGCGTTTCCGGCCGTATATGCGTGAAGAGCGTCAAGGAGAGCTTTGGATTCCGAAAGCGTCGCGGATCGGACGGGCCGGATTGGGTACTCGAAAGCTTGAA
>Ga0206974_1176_pt2 | contig 13676 bp, 11 predicted proteins | sample Alteio_BWOrgHeat_84_FD_152920 | JGI IMG/M metagenome (GOLD analysis project Ga0206974, IMG submission 152920) | Enriched cells from forest soil in Barre Woods Harvard Forest LTER site, Petersham, Massachusetts, United States -... | ecosystem: Environmental > Terrestrial > Soil > Temperate forest >... | reverse complement strand
CCCATCGGCGGCGTCAGGATGATTCCATGCCTGCCGTTGTGCGAATTTTCTCGACCGGGTTGCATTGTTGAACCATTCACACCCGGGCGGCTTGCCAAACCAAACTCCTCAAGTCGCTTTTGTGTCCGAGGATGTACAGGGAAAATGATGGGGCAATCCCGGGCCAACTCTTCCAGGCCGGCGAGGATGCTCAAAAAGGAATCTCGATGATCCACGTTGGAAGGCCGATGCAGAGTCAGTAACGCGTAACGACGGATTGCGTTGTGATCTCCGTTGTTCCGATTGTTCGCGCGAAGTCCCAGCTCATCCAGGACGAATGATGATTCGGCCCTGGTCTTGAAAGCGAGCAGGGAATCGATCATGGTGTTTCCGACGAAGTGGATCCTCTCGGCTGGGATACCCTCACTCCGAAGATTCTGTAAACCGTTTGGCTCGGTCACAAAGAGGAGGTCAGAAACCTGGTCGGTCAGGATGCGGTTGATCTCCTCCGGCATGGATCGGTCAAAAGAGCGCAGGCCTGCTTCCACATGAGCGATCAAAGGCCGCGAGCCTATCGAATCGAAGGAGACTTTGGCTGTAACCAGCGCACAGGCCAGCGTCGACGTCACATCTCCAACCACCACCACGACGTCGGGCCTTTTCTCGCACAGGACCGTCTCGAATTTCTTCATAATTTCCGCGGTTTGGACAATCTGCGAGGCGGATCCAATACCCAAGTGAATATCCGGCGGCGGAAGCTTAAGATCGCTGAAAAAAGAACCAGACATGAACTCATCGTGATGCTGTCCGGTATGAACGAGAATGTGCTCGATCGCCTCATGAGTGCAGCCGCTTTCGCCCGCGCCTATGGCTATGTTTGTGTTGTGCCGGTCAACTGCACGGATTATCGGCGCGGCCTTCATGAAATTCGGGCGCGCACCAACGACTGAAAGAATCCTCATTTTGAGAGCGACCTTAAAGATTTGTGTTAACCGACGTGGACTTCAAGTAAGAATCAGGATAGGGCGCGGGAGAGTTCGATCCCACCATGGCTACAACTTGATCGACGATACTTTTTAGAGCGCCATCGTTGCCATTTTGCGGCCTGAGCGGCGTGTTCCGCCGGGCGATTCGGATTTTTGTTTGCACGTCCTGCACACCCTCCAGGAGTACCAAACGGCCCCGGTCGCTGAGATATTGATCCACCGCGCCGATCTTCCCGCGAAACGTGCTGTAGACGGGCACTCCCAGCGCAGCGGCCTCTCGGTTCATCGTGCCGCCCCCACTGATCACCAGATCGGAGTGCCAAATCAGATTCAAACCGTCCACGACCTGGTGTGGGATGCGTATCTTCCGATTCGCGAAAAGGCCGGGCCAATGATTCCTCAGATGAACAGCCTGCTTCTCATTGCGGGGAAGCATGACAATCTTTACTTCGGGCCTAAGGCTTAGAAACTCGATCACAGCCTCGAAGAGTTCGTCGCTCTGCGGCCGATGATAGTGAGCTTCGGTCGCGGGCGGCCGCACCGTTACCATCACGTCGTCATTGCCAAGCCCGAGTTCGGGCCTTATTTGCGGATCCGGAACGAATCGAGGAACATAAACGTCTTCTTTAATGCCGGGATATTTCAGAACCCGCTTGGGGTCACACCGGAAGACGCTGCTCGGAATAACCTCGGGACACATGTACCAAGTGGGCTCGATTAGAACTAGCCTCTTTGCGCATTCGTAGTCGAGGATCAACACAGAGGGAATCCTCAGGCCGGCACACACAATGAGCTGCGAACGCGAGCCATGAGAGAGTGCTAGATCCGGTTTTTCCTTCAGGACCGTGGGAATCAATTGCATTCCCCGAACACATACGCCGAAAAGCTTGCGGATCTTGTTTTTCCCCTGATGATGTCCGATGAGCTTGTACTTCAAATGAAAAAGATCGGCCAGTTCTCGCACCTGATAGGCGTTCCGCGCCGTAAGCACGATCGAATAGCCACGGTTCTGCAGTTCATCGATAATGGGAGCGAAAAAAGGCACATGCGGAGAGTTATCCAAATCGATCCAGATCTTTGTTTTTGCCGCGGGCCGATGACGAGGCGCCGGATTCATGATTTGTCGCTCACAAGTCCACCTTTAGCTTCGTTGAGCTGAAAACAGGCAAGGTTCAACTGTTGCTTGTTGCTGGCCGGAAGTTCGTTTCAGGAACTTGCAATCTCGAAACTGGGGTGCTGTGGAGAAATACGGTTGGCTGTTACGCTGACTTTTGTGGAAAGCAACTCGATGGCCGCTTGGGCGATCCGTCTCTGCTGCGCCGCCTCAAGGTGAGGGTACATGGGCAAAGAGAGAATCTCTGACGCAATCCTCTCCGCCACGGGAAAATCTCCTAACCGGTAACCAAAATCCGCATAGGCCTTTTGAAGATGTAGCGGTGTGGGATAGTGAATTTGTGTCGCAATTTCATTCTGAGCGAGATGCCTCTGGAGCTGATCGCGATATCGGGACCGAATTACATATAAGTGATATACGGCTCTGGTTCGTGGAGATTCGTAAGGAATAGTGACAAGTTCGGATTGCGAACCAAAGAACTCATTATAGCGATGGGCATTCTCGCGGCGCTTCCGATTCCAATCAGGCAGGAAGTTGAGCTTGGTCTGCAAGATCCCGGCTTGGAGCGCGTCGAGCCGCCCATTGTATCCTTCGATTTCGTGGCAATACTTCTGCGTCTGACCATGGTCGCGCAGCATTCGAACCCTCTTCGCAAGAGTTGCATCGTTGGTGGTCACCGCGCCGGCTTCTCCGCATGCGCCGAGGTTCTTACCCGGATAGAAGCTGAAAGCGGCAGCATGGCCCATGGAACCGACGCGCCGCCATCGATTCTCTTTGTTTGAAAAGTACTCGGCTCCGTGGGCCTGGCAAGCATCTTCAATGACGATTAAGTTGTATCGTTCCGCGAGTTCCGCGATTGAGTCCATTTCCGCAGGTTGGCCGTATAAGTGCACCGGCACAATCGCGGAAATTGGGCTTCGCGTCTCCTCGTTCAGTAATTTTCCGGTCCTGGAATCGCGCACGCATCGCGTTTTCAGATATTCCTGGAGTTTTCTCGGATTTATGTTGAAGGTGCGTTCATCGATATCGACGAAATCGGGTCGTGCGCCGGCCTGAGAAATCGCTTCTGTAGTTGCGATGAACGTGTTGGGAACGGTAATCACGGTGTCTCCGGCATTCACGCCGGCGGCAATCAGGGCGAAACGCAATGCGTCCGTGCCGCTCGCCACACCGACGCAATACTGCGCTTCACAAAATTCCGCGAAGTCTCTCTCGAAGCCTTCCACGAGCGGTCCGCCGATGAACCCGGCTGTTTCCAAGACACCGCGAAAGACCCAGATTAGTTCCTCTTCGAGTTCCAGGTGAGGTGTAACTAAATCAAGAAATGGAATCTTAGCGTTGCCAAGCATTATGCCACCCTCAACTCCGGCGTGATCACTCGCAGGACTTTCGCCGGATTTCCAGCCACGACGGCATTGTCAGGGACGTCGCGAGTTACGACGCTGCCAGCGCCCACCATGGCGTTTTCGCCGATCACAAGGTTGGCTAGAATCGTTGAGCCGGAACCAATGGAGGCGCCCTTTTTGACCAGCGTGCGCTCTACTTTCCAATCCCTTTCGGTTTGGAGTTCGCCCTGCGCAGTGGTCGCACGTGGAAAGCGATCATTGATAAAGACTACTCCGTGGCCCACGAAGACATTGTCTTCGATGGAGACGCCTTCGCAGACGAAGGTATGGCTCGAAATCTTGCAGTTTCGGCCGACCTTGGCGTTTTTTTGGATCTCGACAAAAGCGCCGATTTTTGTGTTGTCGTCGACCTCACAGCCGTACAAATTGACAAATGGCGAGAGCTTTACGTCCTTTCCCAGTCGGACGTCGGGAGCTACGCATTGATGCTGGTTCATAGCCGGATGATTTGTCCTCTCTTTTCTAATGATTGATCGGCAGCTTCAAGAAGCTTGACTACCCCCAAACCGGCAACACCATCATTCAGCGGAGTTCGATCGTTTGCGATGCAGTCCAGAAAATATTCGAGCTCGACCTTTAGGGCCTCGGTTTGTTCCACCTTCGGCGCCCATACATCGCCCGACCGATAACTCACGAGCAAGTCATACAACCCCTGTCCGCTCTTGATCTGCACGCCTTTGTCATAAACTTTGATCTTCTCGTCGGCTTCCAGATCGTCCCAGACCAGCATTTTCTTCTCACCGCCGATTAGCGTGGTGCGGATCTTCACGGGAGAGAGCCAATTGACATTGATGTGGGCGACCACGTTGCTAGGGAAGTAGACGGTGATGAAAGCAACGTCGGCCAGGCCGTTCAGGTGTCGGCCTCCGGTCGCAACAACGGCTTCAGGCTTTTCGCGGATGATGTAATTCATGATGGAGAGATCATGGGGAGCCAGATCCCACATGACGTTGACGTCGTGCTGGAAGAGTCCCAGATTGACGCGGATCGAGTCGAAGTAATACAGGGATCCTAACGTTCCATCATCGACGAGCTGGCGGATCTTTCGAACCGAGCCCGTGAACAGGAACGTATGATCGACCATGATCTTTAAGTGTTTCCGCTCCGCGAGTTCGATCAGTTCCTCTGCCTGCTGCGTCGTCGAAGTAAACGGCTTCTCGACAAAAACGTGTTTGCCATTTTCGAGCGCGCGTTTCGCTAGTTCGAAGTGCGTCCACACCGGAGTGATAACCGCAACCGCATCTATGTCCGGGGAGGTCAGGACCTTCGTCAGGTCCGTTGTCAGCTCGATATCGGAAAAAGCTTTGCTTGCGCGTCGGAGTGCTGCCGGGCTCTGGTCGCAGATTGCTGTGACCCTGCAATTGTCAAGACCGTGGAGGTTCCGGACAACGTTCGGACCCCAATAACCGTAGCCAATTGCGCCAATACGTATGGCGTTGTCGGGGCTTGGACGAAGGTAATAATTAATACCCTCAACCAATTCCACCGTTCCAGCGGAATAATTAGCTTGGACGGTCGTAATTGAACTACTCTCACTCATAAGAATGTATTGCTCCTTTTGGGTCGCGTACGGGGGACGCCGTCCGGGATGAATCAATTAGAACGATAGACGGAGAGGCGAGTGCGCAACGAAAACCGTCAGTAAGCACCCTCGCCGGAAAACACAGCCTGTGGAGTGTGCAAAAGTATTTTAATATCCAGCCAAAACGACCACTGCTTCACATAACGCAGGTCAAGCCGCACCATATCGTCAAACGTGGTTTTGCTGCGGCCCGTGACCTGCCACAAGCCTGTGATTCCAGGTTTGACTTCCAGGAAGCGCGTCCGGTGCCACATCTGATAGAAATCTATCTCATAGGGAATCGCAGGCCGCGGACCAACCAGAGACATCTCGCCCTTGAGTACGTTGATCAACTGGGGAAGCTCGTCGAGGCTGCATTTGCGGAGAAACCCGCCAATTCGCGTAAGCCGTGGATCTTGCGTAATTTTGTACGTAACGCCTTGCTCTTTGGCGATGGTTCCGGAGATAAACTGCTTTACGTACTCCTGATGAATGTGCGAATTACTCCCGCACTTCATGGATCTGAATTTCAAGAACGAAAATCGCCGGCCGTACTGACCTACTCTTTCCTGCCTAAACAAGATCGGGCCTTTAGACGTTAATTTGACGGCCACGGAAATCAGGATGAACAGCGGCGAAAACAGGATGATCGCGATGAGGCTTAACACAACATCAAGGGCACGTTTGGCGAGCCGGGAAAACCTTGTTGCGAGATTGGGTTCTCGCAAATCAGGATAAATTGTCTCGTCAATCAAAGGGCTGCCGTTCGTTTTATCCCCATCCTCCGGAAAGGAGTGAAAGGAGATTCGAATCTGATGGGCTTGTTCCTGATTTAGATTCACCCGAAGCCTGGCGCTAACCTCAGCGGTCATCAAATTCTGCAGCCGGTCCCTGTCGCTTTTGTGTAACTCGGTAAAAATGATGCCCAGAACAGCATTTCGTTCATACCACCCAAGAATATCCGTTTCTCTGGTGGGAGAAGAAAGTGCCGACACGATGGTTGCCAACACTTTGTTCGACTGCTTCGTCGTGAGAAGCTTTTCGGCATTTAAAAGCATTAGCAGAACACATTTTCCGGAGCGCTCCGCTCTCTTACGTTCCCAGCAGAGAAACCGTTGAAAGATATCTTGAGTAAGTAGCTCGGACGAATGCCGGTAAGAAGAGCGGCAAGTCTCCGTACTCGTACCCGACAACTCGCGGAGATCAGACTTTTCTGTTACCAGGTGAGTCATCGGGGTATGGTTCCCGGGATATGGATCGCGGGCCGGCTGGGTCATGTTGTCAGAACCTCCTAAGACGCCTGTAGCGGCACGTTTGCGCCGGACCTGTGGGGCAAGTTAGAGGAAATTGGAGAGACCCACGCGCTGTCGACTTCTACAGCTACAGAGCGCCTCAGCAGGCCTACCGACAAAACCAGCCGATGATTTCCCTTCACATTGACTAAAATTCCCTCAAATCCACAGAGCGGTCCATAGGCGATTCTGACTTTCTGTCCGACTTGCAAAAACGGCCACGGCTGCCTGGGTAACTCCGATTGAACCACCGCCTGAAGCGCGGCAACCTCGGCATCGTCGATCGGGAGTGGGTTTTTGCCGTTTCCGACCACCTGTATCACGCCGGGCGTTACGAGGATGGGAAGGCGATTTAGGAGATCAAATTTGCAGAATACGTAGCCCGGAAACAAAGGCAATTCAACTTCTTTAATCCGATCGGACCAACGTCGCCGGCAAGTATAAACCGGCAGAAAGAGTTCGTATCCCTTGCTGCGCAAGTGCGCTGCGGCGAAATGTTCGTATCTCGACCTAGTCTGCAGTGCGAACCACGAGTGCGTGCTGGTTTCCGGTTTCATTCCATCCTCGAGGGTATCGGAACGCCTTCTTTCGACTTCCGTATTGACGAAACGAATTTGGACAAGCTACCGCCCTGAGACTCCCAGAGCTGAAACCGCTAAACTACAGAACTAACAGCAAAGACGAGAAAAGCCGTGCCCGCTTATGGCCAAACCCGTAGATACGTTCTTTTTCCCTGCCTGTGCCACGTCCAACCTAGTAGTAGCCATACGGGCCGTAAATCGCTTCGTCTTCAACGCCATTCAGAACAACACCAAGCAAATTCTTGTTCTTAAGCTCTCCACACGCAGACTGCGCGAGGTTGGACGCCACCATTCCGGCGCGCACGACAAAGAGCACTCCATCGCACATACCCGCCAATATGCCTGCATCCGAGATCGGCAGCACAGGGGGCGCGTCTACGATGATCCAATCAAAGAGAGGACCCAGCCGTGAGAACAACGCTCGCAACTTGTTATTGGCGAGCAGCTCTGCGGGATCGGAACGCTGTTTCCCCGCGGGAATGAAGAAGAGTCTTTCGTGCGCATCGGCTTGGATAATGGAACACTCGTCGCTTTCGCCGGCGAGGTAATCGCTCAGACCCGGTACAGATGGCGCTCCTAAAGCTAAGTGTAATTTCGGTGCGCGCAGGTCCGCATCGATCAGCAAAGTCCGCCTGCCGGGTTGTCGCGAGATCGATTGAGCAAGGTTTAGAGCTACAAAGGTCTTTCCCTCGCCCATGGTTGTACTTGTCAAGAGCACAGTTTGCAGTGTCCGTGCTTCGCGAAGACCGTATAAACGCGCCCGTAAGGTGCGAAACTGCTCAGCCTGCCTCTTGCCGGATTGCTCGCTCGAGAAAACGGTCCACTGGAGCTTTGGTTTCCACCCTGGCTTTGCGCAGCGCTCCTGCAGCTCTTCGAATCCCAGTTGCCGCCCTGCAGGCGCGCTGTCTGGTCTTACTGCGGCCAGAATTTCTGGAATTCGACGTGCGGCGTTGGTGTTGTGAATGGCTTCGGCAACGGCGGCTTCCAATGGCTTCGCCTCACTTTCGAGCGAACCGCGCGCTGCTCGCTGGTCCTGGGCGTTCTTAAGGGCCTCGTAGACGCGGCTCATATTTTTGGCGCCTCTGACTTTGTCCAAGCCGCCATAGATGGACCGGCGCCATCTTGGTGCTTGGCAAAATCTCTGAGCAATGATTCGTTCGGCGAGAAGTTCGCCGCTGCTTTGGCCATAGCTGCCAGGATCGCCTGGATCACCGGCGTCGTCTCGCTCTCCGGGATACCGTAGCTAGACGGCGGAACAATCGGAGCGATGAGATCCAGCTCAAATTCCCGCGCCACCTCGTGAATTAGGCCGACCGAGACCCGCTTCTGCTGCCCGGCAAAGGCGTTAATCAGCGCATGTTCGCAGAGGATGTTGATTACGCGCGGCACCCCTCGCGAGTACTTGTGAATGCTTTCGATAGCTTCCGGAGGAAAGATCGGCTCGCCTTTGGCCCCGGCAATACGGAGCCGCTCCTCGATGTAACTGAGTGTTTCCGACAGCGAGAGCTGGCTCGTTCGGTAACGTAGCGTAATCCGTTGCCGAAGCTGCCGGAGCTTTGGGTCCTTGAGCTTCCATTCGAGTTCCGGCTGGCCGGATAAGACGATCTGAAGCAATTTCTCGCTCGAGGTCTCCAAATTTGTCAGTAGCCGGATTTCTTCGAGCAGTTCCAGGCTGAGATTCTGCGCCTCATCCACAATGAGCACCGCAGGCTCGGGCTCTCCGGCGACATATCGATCCAGGAGCCAGGTATTGAGCCGGATCAGCATGTCGCTCTTCGCGCGAGATGCGCAGGAAATTCCGAAATCCGTCAGGATGTAATTGAACAAGTCCTCGACATTGAGCCGGGTATTGAAGATAAAAGCGGTCGCCGCCTGGTTCTGGCGCAGCCAATCCATCAACTGATTGAGCAGGGTGGTCTTTCCCGTGCCAACCTCGCCCGTTAGAAGAATGATTCCCTTGCGCCTCTGAACTCCGTAGGCCAAGCCTGCCAGCGCTTCCTGCATGACCGGCGTCAGGAAGAAGTACCGGGGGTCCGGACTCACGTTGAAAGCGCTCTCTTTCAGCCCAAAAAACTCGTTGTACATGGTTAGCGCCTTCCGGGTGCTGGGTCCAATTTGATCGCGTGCTTCAATGATGCGAATCCGCGATTGCCGTTCTTCGTGCGGGCACCGGGCTCCATCAGCGAGATTTGCGCCAATGTCGGCAGCCGCAGATAAGTCTCGATATCTTGTTTGGATCGCATTGACTTGTCCCGCAACTCTGACAATTGCACCAGCCCCACCCCGAGAAGCAGCCCTGCACCCAATCCGCCAAAACCAAAGAGGGGCCGATTGGGGAAAGAAGGCCGCTCTGGAAAGCTTGGGGCATCCAGCACGCGGAATTGCTCACCCTGCTGGCGATGTTCCAGTTCGGTAGCCATTTGCGACTCATTTCGCTTTTTCAGCAGATCGTTGTAAAACTCCAGCGCGGTTTGGTAATCGCGGGTGAGGTACTTGAACTCCTGCTGAATTTTGGGGCTCAACTGGAGCCGGCCTTGCAACCTGTTGAGTTGGGCTTGCAGGTGCGCCTGTTCGTTTTGCTTTTGGCTTACCGCCAGCTCAGCTTGATGAAGCTGAGCCCGAAGCTGTTGAATCTCCAGCGGCTCGATGGACGAGGCTTTTGCTTCTTGCTCGACCGGGTCCTTCTGCTTCTTCGTAGCTGTTTCCTGAATTCCCTTTTGTAGCTCGGCGATATCCGTTTTAAGCTTCGCCACATCGGGATGTTCATCGGTATAGCGTGCGCGAAGTGATAAAAGTTGCTCTTGCTCTTTAGCGAGTTGTTGTTCGAGCGTTTCGGGATTTTGGCCTTTTTGCGACGATTCCCAGGCCGCGACCTGCTGGTTCAACATGGATTCCACGAATGCTTTTTCTTCGCGCGCTTGGTTCAGAGCCTGCGTGCCAGCTTCGAGTTGCGGGCTCAACCCCATCAACAAGGTGAGATTGTTTTGTTCATTTTCCGGGAGGTCGCCAACATAGCGGCTCTGGAAATCAGCCAGTTTTGCGTCCTGCTCATCCAGCTTGCTTTTAGCCTCCTGCAGTTGTGCTCCCAGAAACTGAGTTGTGTCCTCGGCTTGCTGTTCACGGAGTCGCAGGCTCTGCTCCATAAACATGGACGTGATCTCCGTGCATATGCGTTGAGCAAGCCAAGGCGCTCCCAAGGTAACGTCCACGTTGAAGCCCGGCAGTCCCGTCGGTTGCGTTCCCTGCGTGGGATTCAGCGGTTTCACCGTAATGGATTTCTGCAACCGGGCGACGAGCACCTCCATCGGCACCTTGTTTACGTCTTCCTTGTACATCCCAAATTCCTCGACCAGATGTTGCAGGCGCGTCCGGCTGAGGATCTGCTCCTGCATGCTTGCCAGGCGTTGGTTCAGGTCCTCACTTACGACTGGCTTTACGTAGCTGTCAGGGACGGTCGGCGATTCAACGAGAACTATCGTGTGCGACGTATACTGAGCGGGCAACGCGCGGCTCAGCGCATATCCCGCGACGGCGCCCAGGATCGCAGGCATGATCAGCAGCCAGCGTCGTCTGCGGAGAATCGCCAGATAATCTTCGAGTTTTAATTCTTTCTGTTTGATCATCGCTCTAAGCCGCTTTCGTCATCCTTTGAGCTATTGAGAGCACCGCTACTCGATGGGGCGTGCCTGCAAACGGCCCGTAAGCCCTACTGATATGAGTTGCCTCGTAAATTCGCTCCCGCAGGCGATGCCGGCACAGACAAAATTCGTAGCCTGACGTTGCACCTGGTAACTCAAAAAGATGCTCGCCCTGCGACTCAAGGCGTGGTTAATCGTCACTCCAGCGAACCAGTCCCGGTAAATCTCATTGGTGGGTTGTTGCGTCGTCTGCATCAATCCTTGATTCCTGGCGTAGCCGCCAATAAATTCAGCCGTGAGCCTGCGGGAGAATGGGGTATCAATCGCTGCGGATCCTTGATCGGTGATGGCACCGGTCAGGAAGCCGGCTCCGTCCGTCAGGCTATGACCATAGCCGAGCTTCAATACCGTTCTCCCTATGTCGTAAGTCATCGAGCTATCGAGAGTCCAATAAAGTTGTTTGGATCGGACGATGATTGGTGGCGCGGCTCCTGAAGATGTCTGGCCCGCGACGCTGCGGAAGAAAGCCAACTCCGGGCCGCCGGCTACCTGAAATGACATCCGCCCGGTAACCTGTCTCCCGAAAGCAAGCTGGACGACGTGCCCGTCCATCGGTTGATATACATTGCTAAATCGCAAGGCAGTAAGACGGTAGAGCAAAGCGAGTGTATTGTTGCGCGTGACGTGGTGATTGAAGCCGGCTTGAACGGTCGTGTTGTTCAAATCTAGGAGATTGGACTTGAAAAAACGAAGCACTGAGTAAGATTCGACAAGCGTGAGCGATGACCGTTGATTCAGGGGAACGTCTAGTTCACCTACGAACGAATTAGTAAGTACTTGCCCAAGCGTGCTGACGATGGATTGATTCGGCAAGAATGCCGGTTGCAGGGATGCTTCTCGATTGGCGGAAAGATCCGCACCCATCGGGACATAAAACTCCGAAACGGCTTCAGGGAGGTAGCCGAACTGATCGAAGAGCGAAATTAGCACGTGGCGCCAGCTCAGTCTTTCTCCCACAGCGAGCTCTTGAATCGGCCCATCCCCGGACCTGTATTGCGAAAGCGCTCCGCCGCCGAGATAATTCACACTCAGGTCGGACGTATGCGAAGACAAGTGCAAGTCTGCTCCGCCATAGAAAGAGCCCCAAGGAGTCAAGCTAACCGTGTTTCCCACCCCGAGAGGATTGGTGTCCAAAACCGACGTCAAATTGAAGAAGGGTTGCCAATAGCTCCGTCTCGCGTCAGAAGACTCAGGCGAAAGGTCTTGAGCTCCTGCCAGGGCGCGATCATTCGCCGCACGCGTTCCCGAATCGCCGTTTGTGGCCCCAGAATTCCCTGCGTAGAGGGGCGTAACAACCGGCTGGACCGCCAGCGCCGACGAACCCGCAGGCTGAGTTTGGGCATGGCCGGCCGTAACTCTGAGAGCCACGGCCAAGAGCGCAATACCGATCGTTGGCTTCAAGGTGCGCATTTATCTCGTGGGGTTACGGAACCACGATGGTGTCGCCCACCTTCAGGGCGACGTTCTGCTCGGGATTCCTGCCTTTGAGGAACTCTTTGTAATTAAAAGGAAACTTGGTCTGGCCGCCCTCGCCTTCTCTCAGCACATAGATTTTTTGGAGACGAGCATATTGCGTAGGTCCGCCCGCGCTGGAGAGCGCTTGCAGTACGGTCATTCCAGGCAGCAGAGGATACGCACCGGCGCGTGTCACTTCGCCGAGGAGGTAAATCCGCTGGCTGTTGATAGCCGTGACGATCACCGTCACCTGGGGATCGGTAACATATCGCTTCAGGCTTTCGCTAACGTGGGCTGCGAGCTGAGTCGGCGTCTCCCCTGCCGCCTGGACGTCGTTCAGCAAAGGCAGTGAGATCTTTCCGTCTGGTCGCACGGGGACTGTGCGCGTCAGATCGGGTTCTTTCCAAACGCTGATATCCAGCAGGTCTTCGGGCCCAATCACGTAATTAGCATCGGGCGTAACAGAGTATGGAACACTCTTGGCGACCGTTCCGGTTCGTGCCAATAGCACTTGGTTCGCCTTCTGCGCCTTGTCCGAGCTCTGCTGAGCGGGTGCCGAGCCGGGGATCAGGATCGCGAGCGCGAAGATCGCAAGTCCTATCCACGGTGTCTTGCTCGTGCGGTCGATCTTCTCAACTATTGCTTCCATTTCTTTACCTCCCGCGCACACTAAGCCTCTCAGGTTGCCCACCCAGCGCCTCGCGGCCGCTAAAAAGTGCGCGCCGCAGTTTTGTCAAGCAAAGCGAGGAAACCTTGGGGGAGGATGCGTTCGCACCTGGCTGGTTGATTCCAGCAATGTCTTGAGATCCCTACCATCCGTCAACACGCCCCCGTTACAACCAGATCTGATCAGAATCTTTGTTCCAAAGTCCATTAGTGTCAACTGGCTAACCAAGAGGCAGCAGTCTTACATCAACCACCCGTAAACCCTACGCGGTACTACGTAACCTAACAATCAGGGAAATTGCTGAGCGAGCGCACGCGCGTACCTTACCTACGTATCCGTACAGCTAAGTAGCCCCCTCAGCCCTGCGGTATTTCCTTGATCCACTCGGCCCGTCGTAGTCGAAGATGGCTGCAACTGAAGAAAAGATCGGTCACGAGACTTGCATCAGAAAACGCCGCGCTGTACGGTGTTTGCCACCTGTACAGCATTTCGCATTTCATAGGGAGGGGATATGCGGACGTTTTGGGGACATCTCGTCTTCTTGGCGCTACTCACCGGGAGCACGCCGTTATACGCGCAAGGGCTGAAGCAAAATGGCCAGCCACAGCGCACGCTCGACGTCTATTTCATCGATACGGAAGGCGGCCAGGCCACTCTTTTCGTGTCGCCTTCAGGCGAATCGATGCTTGTAGATACGGGTTTCGCGGGAAATCAAGGTATGCCTGAGGCGACAGCGACGAACTCCTCAGGCGCTCCGATTACGCGCGACGCCGACCGCATTAGCGCAGTCTTCAAGCAGGCCGGTGTTACGGTCCTCGATTGGATGGTGATCTCGCACTACCACGGCGATCATGTAGGCAATGCTGCCGAACTGGCGAACCGCATTCCCGTGCGCCACTTTGTCGATCATGGGCCATTCAGCGTGGAGTTGCAGCCG
>Ga0206974_1170_pt2 | contig 13712 bp, 11 predicted proteins | sample Alteio_BWOrgHeat_84_FD_152920 | JGI IMG/M metagenome (GOLD analysis project Ga0206974, IMG submission 152920) | Enriched cells from forest soil in Barre Woods Harvard Forest LTER site, Petersham, Massachusetts, United States -... | ecosystem: Environmental > Terrestrial > Soil > Temperate forest >... | reverse complement strand
GTTCCGCTTTTCTGAAAAGTAATAGGATTGGATGACGTTCCTGTTGCGGTTATCCGGTAACCACCAATGGGCGCTGTTTCAGTCCACCCTGCAATTACGTTGATAGTTACACCACCTGAACCGACACCGTTAAAATTCAAACTGTCGATTGCCATTTTAATGGATGAATAAGTAGCAGGTACAGATTTTATTCCTGTCAATGGCGTTTGCCCAAACGCAAATACCGGAAGAAATAATAATACAGTGATGTAAACTTTAATTACTGATAATAGGTCTTTCTGTTTGAGAACAGAGGGATTAGTGTTATTCATAATAGTGTTTGAATTTAGAGTTAGCAAGCTACACCTATATAATGAATACCGATGTAGAATAATAACTACATTGTATTTATTTCCGCGCTGATATTTCATTCGTGTCATAAACAGTAATGTTTAAACGCTTCCGTTTAAATTCATTTGTAAATAAATTAATACCTTTACAAAAAAAAATAGTAAACGCAGAATGGCTCACCCTTTTTTACTTTTGGCAGACGATCATGTAATTATCCGCAGAGGGTTGAGGGTGTTAATAGACAGTCGTTTTAGCCGGAGTACAATGCAGGAATGCGATTCGGTAAAAGAAGTAATGAATGTTCTCGCAAAATATCCGTTTACTCACCTGATACTTGATATGCAACTTGCAGATGGCAATATCATCGAAGTATTACCCGAAATAAAAAAAGTATATCCCGATATTCCTGTTTTGATTTATACCATGAGTTCAGAGGAAATATTTGGTCAGCGTATCCTGCAACTTGGGGCTGCCGGATTTTTAAGTAAACAAAGTAACGAGCAGGAGGTGATCAAGGCACTTGATATTTTTCTTTCCGGCAAAAAATATATAAGCAGCGAATTGCAGGACATTCTTAATGAAAATCAGTTCAGGAAAACAAAAGCCGAAAACCCCATCATGAATTTATCCGACAGGGAACTGAGTGTTTTAAATTATTTATTGAAAGGATATTCAGTAAAAGATATTTCTTCAAAACTCGATCTCAAGGCCACTACGGTTGCAACATACAAGGCACGCATATTTGATAAATTGAATGTTACAAATATTATTGAGCTCCGAAATATCACAGATCTTTATCAATTCAAGAACAGCTGATGAGTGACCGCATTTTTTGCAAAACAGTAAGCGGTATTATTTTTCTGCAAATACTTTTTTCAGGGTATTTATTTTCGCAAAACAAGAATTCTTTTGTCACGTTTAATTACACTTCAAAAAACGGATTACCTCAAAACAGTGTAAACGATCTGTTGATGGATTCAGGTTATATATGGTTTGCAACAGAGGCAGGACTGGTGCGTTTTGACGGGGATCATTTTAAAACATTTAATGTGGCAAATAATACGAACATTCTTTCTGATCACTTCAGGAATGCAGTTGCCACAGTAGAAAATGAAAAATTATTTATGGATGCAAGCGGAAGCTTTTATCAGGTAAAGGCAAACCAGATGTATCCGGCATTTATTCAAAAGACCAGAGAAAATGGGTATCATATTTTAGCAGGAGGAGTATTATCACGGGAGATGCTTACACAATTTATTTTACCCAATCTGGGCATTTTTTCAAAATTGGGTTTTGGTAAACTATTATTTGTTCCCGTAAACAAAGAATATTTTTTAGTTCCCGGTAAGAAGGAAATACATGTGTATAAAAATAAAGAGGAGGTTAAAGTAATCAGGACAAACGGTAAGCAGATCTGCAATCTTTTTACGATTGATAATATCCCTTACCTTGTTGATGAGGACGGTGATTTTTACAGAATAAATTTTGAGCAGAACAGATTGGAAAAATTTTCACTGGAAGGAGATCTGAAAACAGAACCTTTGACCCAGCGCAGTTTTCGGGATAATTTGTTCTGGAGGTATGGGTATAAAGAACCATTAATAAAGGTTGGAAGAAAACTTTTTTTGATAAGGAACGGAGAAAAGAATCGCGTGCTGACTTCTGTATTGATAAATGATCAGCTGCCCGAAAATGTTATCATCACTGCTGTGCTTTACGATTACAAAACCAATATTCTGTTTATAGGAACCGACACAAAAGGGCTGTTTGTTTTTAAGCCGAATTATTTTCATGCGTTAACGTATACATCTTCATCCGATGATATAAACAATGCCTATTACGCTCAGGCAGCCATTGATTCCAATACTGTTATTTCAAGTCGCGGGCTTGAATTTTCAATGAAGGGAATAACGCACAATGCGAATATTAATCTGAAAAAATTTAATGCCGAGTGCCTGTTAATGGATAAGAAAAACCAGTTGTGGTATGCCATTGAAGATTCAATATACAAATACGATTTCAAAACTAAAAAGTTATCGCTTATCCGGCACCTGGCCAGAGATTATGTTCATACCTTCTTCGAAGAAGGTGACTCCGTCTGGGTGGGAACACAATATGGCATCAGTTACATCAAAAATGACAGTGAAATTAACTTGTTTTCTAACGGTGGGAAAAGCGGATTCAGACCGCAGAATATAATTCGCGGTCAGGATGGAAACATTTGGTTTGGTTCAGTAACCGGAGTGTATTCTTTGGATTACAATGGCGGTAAGGTAACGCCCCGTTGCATACTGGATAATGTTTCTGCACGCAATATGTATAAACTGGATAGCATCACGCTTGTAGGTACGTATGGTAACGGTTTTTATTCGTACAACGGAAACCGGTTTATAAAGATGCCTCTGGATGAAAAAGGATACTTATCCATTGTGCATAGTTTTCTGAAAGATAAGCACAACTTCATTTGGATAAGTACCAATCAGGGACTTTTTAAAACATCAGAAAATGAAATCAGAAACTATTTAAATGACACTTCATCAGATGTATTTTTCAGTTATTTTGCAGATGATGATGGCATCAAAAATATCGAATTCAACGGAGGATGTTTTCCAAGCAGTATCAGTTTAAAAAACGGATATTTTTCTTTCCCTACAATGGATGGGCTGCTCTGGTTTGATCCTTTTAAGATGAGTGATTTCAGTCCGCTTGAGCCGGTTTACACTGACGGTGTTTTCATTGATCACATCCTCCAGAAAAATTCCGATAATTTAATTGTTAACTCAAATGCCGAAAACGTTTTCATTCAACTGTCGACACCTTACTGGGGAAATAAATTAAATGTACATATTGATTATAAACTTGAAGGATATAATAAAAGCTGGATAGCACTTCCAGCAGGAGTATTTGGTATTTCTTTTTCCAATCTTCCTTCCGGAAACTATGTGTTGAAAATCCGGAAAAGATCAGGCTTCGGATACGACAATTATTTCACGCGTGAAATAGGATTTATTGTTGAAAAAAAATACTACGAGACTATTTGGTTCATTCTGTCAATGATCATTTGTATCGCATTGCTCGTGTGGTTTGTAGTTTTTTTATATTTCAGAAACCTTCGGAGGCAAAACACTATTCTGGAATACAAAATAAATCTGAGAACGTCCGAACTGAAATCGGTAAACGAAAAGTTAAAACTGAATATTGAAAGACTGAAAATATCGGAGATTAATCTGCAGCGAAATATCAATGTCAAAACAAAACTAATATCCATTATTTCACATGATATTGTTACACCCTTGCGGTTTATTTCTATGATTGCACGCAATGCTTTAAAAAGTGAGAAACAAAAACTGGATGAGATTTTAACAGATATAGGAAGTACATCCGAGAAACTTCATCATAATGCCCAGAATATACTGAACTGGATAAGGCACCAGAACAACCGCATTGAAATAAAGAAAGTGAATGTTGCAGTAAATCCTCTTGTTGAAGATATTGTTGAAATGATGCATGAAATGGCTGTTACAAAAGGAAATCAAATGATCAACACGATTTCTTTTGATGACCTTATCAGAACAGATAAAAATATTTTATCGATCATTATTCATAATATTTTGTCGAATGCCAATAAATTTACCGACCACGGCACAATAACAATATCCGGAAAATACGAAGGGGATTGTTACAGAATTATAATTGAAGATACGGGTATTGGAATGAATGCTGAAAAGCTTAAACGCTTACACAGTAAAGACTGGATATCCGCTGTTAATTCGGTTTCCGAAGAAAATGGAAACGGACTCGGATATATTATCGTAACTGAACTTCTTGAATTACTCGGAGGCGAAATAACTATCGAAAGTACACCCGGACTCGGTACCAGAATTGTAATTCAGTTTTGCTAAATTCTTTTGTAAGAGATGAAATCAACTTTCTGATCTTTTCGCCTCGTTCCAGTAAACATCCATTTCACCAAGTGTCATATCGGTTAGTTTTTTGTTTGATTCGGACGCTTTCTTTTCGATGTATTGAAAACGATTTAAGAATTTCAGATTCGTTTTTTCCAAAGCATCATCGGGATTGATATTGTATTTGCGTGCAAGGTTTATCAATGAAAAAAGAAAATCACCGAACTCATTTTCGCATTCAATAGCATTTTCATCTTTGTTAAGCTCAGTTTTTAACTCCGATAGTTCCTCATCCACTTTTGCCCAAACATCATTTTTTGTTGGCCAGTCAAATCCAACCTGTGCTGCTTTTTCCTGCATGCGTACTGCTTTCACAATTGAAGGAATTCCTTTGCTCACACCACTCAGCACAGATTTATTCCCTTCTTTCAGTTTTATCTGTTCCCAGTTTTCTTTTACCTGTTCGGCATTCTCAACTTTTACGTTTCCGTAAATATGCGGATGTCTGTTGATGAGTTTATCACATAAACTATTCATTACATCAGCAATATCAAAATCATTTGTCTCGCTTGCAATACGCGCATAAAAAACAATATGCAATAACACATCTCCGAGTTCTTTTTTGATTTCGGTTTTGTCGTTCAGCAGAACTGCATCGGCAAGTTCATACGTTTCTTCAATGGTAAGATGCCTGAGGCTTTCGTTGGTCTGTTTCATATCCCACGGACATTTTGTACGCAGTTCATCCATGATATCGATCAATCGCGAAAACGCTTCGAGCTTTTGTTGTTTTGAATTCATCATTTTATTTGTCCGAATAATGCAGTAATAGAAATTGCGAAGTAAGAATTTATCTCATTCAGATTTGAAATGACACTGAATCCCCAACCATATTTTTTTTCAGGAAAAATAACACGGATCCGTGTAAATATTCCTTTCGATGTGTAAGATAAATTTTCTGAATTCTGAACGTTATTTATGAATACCTGCTTATCTCCGGAAATAAGACTTGGACCGGCACCTAAATAGAGGTATGCATTTTTTACAGGTATTTCATAAGAATAGATCAGGTTGAATTCATTAATATCTTCCATTTTATCAGTGTTTGCAGGCTTTGGTGTGAATGCAGAATTTATTTCAACACTGAAAACAGAATGATTGATGGAATAATTTCCACCAATATTTCCATGAAGAAAATAGGTTCCGCTTCCGATTCCTGCACTTAAAAAATATCTTTCTTTTTGTAAGCTCTCATCACCTTCTTCCTGCGAAAAACAAGATCCTGTAAAAGATAAAAGCAGATTAAGTATGAACGTAAATCTTAAAAACATAAATTTAGTTATCGCAGCCGAATTTAAGAGAAAATAAAAAGAAGATACCTTTCATTTGAAATTCTATCAGCCTTAAATCCGGTTATTCCGATTCATAAATAATTAAACCGGTTCGGAGTTTCGGTTCTATCCATGTTGATTTTGGCGGCATGATCAGATTATTTTCCGCTACTGTCACAATTTCATCAACGCTGGTGTGATAGAGAGTTATTGCCACATCAAACAGATCGTTGTCTACCATTTCCTGCAAATTACCAATCCCTTTTGTGCCATCCAGAAATGAAATTCGCTTATCTGTTTTAGAGTCGGTGATCAAAAATATTTTATTCAAAATAAATTCTTCTACAATGCTCACATCCAATTTTTCGAGTGTTCCATTCAATAACTGTGCGTATTCCTTCTTTAGTTTCAGCAAATACGCAGTATGATTAAAATACAAACCAAACTCTTTTGGTTTAAGTGGCTGAACCGGCAAATGTCCGCTTGGTGTTATATCAAAATAAATTGCTATAGTATTTAAAAAATCAGGTGAGGTCACAACGGACTTATCTTTTACCAATCGATGGTATTCAAAAATGCGAAGTTTAGAAAACGGGATCAGACAAACGGGAAAAAAATTGAACCCTTCATTGCCCGAATAATTTATATTTTCATCGCGCTTCCATAAGCAATACATTGCTGCACCAGCAGAACGATGATGACCATCAGCAATAAATATTTTTGGAATTGTTGAAAATTCATCCCTGATCGTTTCCATATCTTCCTCATGATTTACTACCCACAAATTATGTTTCATTTGATCAGCACAAATAAAATTATATTCAGGAATATGGTTGTCAGTATAATGGTCGATAACTTTTTCAATTCGCGGAGAATCAGGATAGGTAAGCAATACAGGATTTCCTAAACTCTTATACCATTTGATGTGATCGGCAAGTTCGTGTTGTTTTTCGGTTAATGTGCTTTCGTGCTTTAATATAGTATTGTTCAAATAATCATCAACCGAAGCAGCAGCAATGATGCCTGTGTAGGCTCTGCTTCCTTTCATCACGCGATAAATATAATAGGCATCCAGTTTGTCTTTGACAAGCAATCCTTTATTTTTAAATTCTTCGAAATATTTTAATCCGAGTGGAAAATGTTTTGCAGGGTTTCTTTTCTCACCTTTAAAATGCAGATAGGATTTTGATACGTGCAAATAGCTTTCAGGATTCGTATCCAACTCACGAATTGTTTTTTCAGTATTTCCTGAGTCGTAAGAAGGCGCAGAAACCTGAGCAACTTTTTCCCGGGGTGGTCGTAATGCTTTGAAAGGTTTGATTGTTGCCATTGTCAGAAATTGAAAATTGAAAATTGAAAGTTGAAAAATAAGAATGGAGTAATAAAAAATTTTCTCTCATTCCTTTTTTCTGTTATTTGAAATCTAACATCTGTCATCCAACTTCTAACTTCTTCCTTTAAAAAACTCGATCACTTTTTCTGCAAGTTCAATCCCGATTCTGTTCTGCGCTTCTTTTGTACTGCCACCAATATGCGGACTTAATGAAACATTCGGATGGGTTAATATTGCCATATTTACAGGAGGTTCTTTTTCAAATACATCAAGACCTGCAAATGCAACATGTTTATTATTTAACGATTCAAGCAGATCTTTTTCACTGATAACACCGCCACGAGAGCAATTAATTAATGCTACACCTTTTTTCATCTTTGAAATTTTTGCAGTATCAACAATCGGTTTATCTCCTTCGTTGAAGGGAACATGAAATGTAATAAAATCGCTGTAAGCGAAAACAGATTCTTCGTTTACAGTAGGTATTTTCACCTTGATTCTTGAGTGTTGCCCGAGAGCAGGTAATTCCAGACTAAGGTCAACAGTATCCACAAACGGATCGAAGGCAAGAACTTTCATTCCAAGTCCGATGGCAATTTTAGCAACTTCCTGTCCTATTCTTCCGAAGCCATAAACACCCATTGTTTTACCCTTAAGTTCAATTCCTTCCGAAGCAATTTTTTTCAGATTACCGAATTCAGAATTTCCTTTCTCGGGCATCACTCTGTTTGTAATCTGAATGAGCCTAGCTCCGGAAAAAATATGTGCAAATACAAGCTCAGCAACCGAAATGCTTGATGATGCAGGAGTGTTTACAACCTTTATTCCTTTATGCTTTGCATATTCCACATCAATATTATCCATACCTACACCACCACGACCGATAAGTTTTAAATCCGGACATGCATCCATTATTTCCTTACGGATCTTTGTAGCACTGCGAACCAAAACAGCATCATAATTTTTTAACTCAGACGCTAAATTTTCCTGTGCCACTTTTTCTGTAACAACAGTAAATCCTGCACCTTCCAGAATTTTTTTTCCATTGGCATCGATGCCATCGTTAGCTAATATTTTTATCATGTGTGGTTGTTTATTGGTTTAATTGTTTAAAAGTTTAATGGGTAGATGCTACTTAAGTTATTCATCACTTTTCCTTTTCCTCAAATAACTTATATAACCGTTCAGAACTTTTTCATTTATTTTAATTTTTTGTCTGAAATAAATCAGTTTCTCATTATCAATATATTTTTCATCGTTTGCCGTAATCAGATGATCTAAAGTTTCTATCAAAGAACCCCTTGCCTGAATGCAAAATTTGATGTTGTCATTAAAATGAAATCTTCCATATCCTTCTGCAATATTTGCTGTTATTGAGCGAGTGCATCTTATTAATTGATCTTTCAATTTATAATCCTCTTCTTTGGGAAATGATTTCACGAGTTCCGATATTTCAATCTTTAGTTCTCTGGAAAGTTTCCACGCATCCAAATCTTCAAAAGAATCATAAATCATTTCAGGCTATTATTAAACTAATAAACAATTAAACACAATTATTTTTTCATTCGCTCAAACTCCTTCATCACATCCACCAAAACCTGTACACTTTCCAAAGGCAGTGCATTGTATAATGATGCCCGTAATCCACCAACAGAACGGTGCCCTTTCAGTCCGTTCAGGTTATTTGATTTACAGAATTTCAGAAATTCTTCTTCGTGATCTTTATTGTTTAAAATAAAATTTACATTCATTCTGCTCCGGTCTTCTTTAGCTACGGTTCCTGTAAACAGTGGGCTTCTGTCAATTTCAGAATATAAAAGATCGGCTTTTGCTTTGTTGATCTGTTCCATTTTTTCAAGACCAATTTCTTTTATCCAACGCAATGTGTGCATACAAACAAAAATTGAAAACACACTTGGTGTATTGTACATCGAGCCATTTTCAATTTGTGGTTTGTAATCGAGCATGGTTGGAATTTTACGTTTTGCCCTATGTGTTTCAAGAAATGATTTTTTGATGATGACAAGTGTAGTTCCTGCCGGTCCCATATTTTTTTGAGCGCCTGCATAAATGAGGTCAAAATTACTTGCATTGAAAGGTCTGCTGAAAATATCGGAACTCATATCGCATACAATTGGCACAGGTGATTTTGGGAATGAAAAAAGTTCTGTCCCGTAAATGGTATTGTTGGATGTAAGGTGAAAATATTTTGCGTCAGCAGGAATAGAATAATTTTTAGGGATATACGAATAATTTTTGTCTTCACTTGATGCCACCACATTCACTTTTCCGAAAAACTGTGCTTCTTTTGTTGCACGATTTGCCCATACCCCTGTTTTTAAATAAGCTGCAGTTTCACCTTCATCAAGAAAATTATATGGAACCATATCGAACTGCATGCTTGCACCACCCTGAAGGAACAATACTTCGTAATCGTTCTGTAAATTTAAAATATCTTTAACCGTTTGAACAGCTTCACCTATTACCGCTTCAAATTCTTTACTTCTGTGTGAAATTTCTATAAGGGACAGTCCTGTTCCCGAAAAATTCTTCAGTGCTTCAACTGATGCATCAATAGCCGATTGAGGAAGAATTGCAGGTCCTGCCGAAAAATTATGAACTTTAGCCATATTAATTTTTTTTTAATGGTGCGAATTAAATCTGAATTGCGTTATTAAACCAATCAAATTAAATATTTTTGTACCTGAAATTTTTACAAATGAGATTAAAGATCATTTTCATTTTATGTTTTTTCCTTTTGTGCCAGCATTCATTTGCCCAGCGAAAAATAAGATCAATGGATGATGAAAAAAAGGAGAAGGAAGATGAAATAAAGAAAAGCGAAACGCAACCTTTAAGTGAACGGATCCATTACGGAAGTGGTTTCTGGGTGAGTTTCTGGAATGGTACTACTTCAGTGCTATTGCAGCCACATATCATATATGATATTACCAAGGATTTTAAAGCTGGGGCAGGAATAAATTATTATTATATAAGCCAGTCAATACCCGGTATCAATAAACCGATAACTGATAATGCAATCGGATTTAATTTTTTTCTAAGGCAAAGAATTGCAAAACAGTTTTTTGTGCAGGTTGAATATATGCCTATGAATTTTACTACTTACAATTCTTACGGAGATTCAAAAAGGATATGGGGACAATCATTTTTTGTTGGCGGATGTATTGAAAGCGGACATTCTTATATAATGGTACTATACGATCTTTTATGGCAGCCATGGGATCCGAGTATTCCGAGTACAAATAATTATGCTACAAGTTTTCTTGCAAGTCCTCTTGATGTCAGGTTTGGATTTCTATTTTGATCAGAACTGAATAAGCATGCTGAAAAAATAAAGCACTAATTTTGGTTTGAAGACTACTGTAAATAGCATTCCGTAAAGTGCACCATAGAAATGTGCATCATGGTTAATATTATCTGCAGATCCTCCTTTTTTACTCATATAATATGAATAGATAAGATATGCAACACCCATAAGTATTCCGGGCAATCCGATGATGCCATAAAAATAGATTTTACCGTAAGGATTAAATAATATTGAAGCAAATACAACAGCGGATACAGCTCCTGATGCACCCAATGAATTATAATACGAATGCTCCTGGTATTTTAAAAGTGTAGGGATGTTCGCAGCAACTATCGAGGTGAGGTACATTGCCAGAAACATATACGGTGCAGCATTCCTGAATACCTCCGTATAGTACATTTCTACTGCTCTTCCAAAGGAATACAGAACAAGCATATTTATTAAGAGGTGAAAAAAATTGGCATGAATAAAACCGCTCGTAACAAGCCGGTACCATTGACCAAATTTCTTTACTGCATACGGATTAAATATTAACTTTGACATCAGATTGCTGTTGTTGAAAGCGGTTAAGCTGACAATGATCGTAGCACCCAAAAGAAATAAAGTAATATCCATTAGTAGAAGATTTTGACAAGAGTAGGAATTTTATCAGACACTCACGGTTTTTTTAATCCGCTGTTATTTACATTTTTTAAACAATGTGATGTACTATGGCATGCCGGTGACTGGGGAGATATGTTAACGGTGGAAAAGGCAGAACAATTTAAACCTCTGAAAAGTGTTTACGGCAATATTGACGGAAAAGAAATACGACAGGTATTTCCTGAAGTGAATATTTTTACGGTTGAAGACCTTAAAGTCTGTTTATTGCATATCGGGGGATATCCTCAAAAATATTCTCCACAATTCAATAAAATTTTATTAACAGAAAAGCCTGATGTGATGATATGCGGGCATTCTCATATTTTAAAAGTGATGCGGGATACAAAAAATAATATCATGCACTTCAATCCGGGAGCTGCAGGAAACAAAGGGTTTCACAATATCTGCACGGCAATCCGGTTAAAAATTGACGGAAAAAGAATGTATGATCTTGAGGTATGGGAAATAAAAAGAAACAACACGGAAGCAACCATTTGATAATATCTGTTGTCTAAAGAAAAAAAACATATTAATTTGCCATTTTAAATTTCTGTAAAATGAAAAGAATACTATACGCATTTAGTTTATTGTTCGCATCACATATTGCCTTTGGGCAAAATAATGTTCCGTGTATTGCCGATCTCGAATTCAATAAATTGAAGGCTCAAAATCCTCAGATTGAAAAAGACTGGAATCAATATAATCAGGCATTTTTGGAATATATGAAAACGGTTGACTTAAGTCAGTTCAAGGCGTCTAATACCAACACTTCAAATAAGACCGGAAGTACAACACCAAGATATATTATCCCTGTGGTATTCCATGTTCTTCACAATAATAATATTTACGCAGAAAATGTTACCGATGCACAGGCCATACAGGAAGTTGCAAATATGAATGCGAATTATAATGCTTCAAATTATTACCGTTCACGTATCCGGGCAATTTTTAAAGATGTGGAAGGAAACGCACAGATCACATTTCGTTTAGCGAAAAAAGATCCGCAGGGAAACCCTACCACAGGAATTGAGCATATTTATGTAGGTCCTATGACGGGTAAAGCAGGTGATTTTTTGAAAGGGAATACCAGTTGGAACCCTGCAAGCTATTTAAATGTGTGGGTATGTTCAAATATTGCTTCAGCAGGATCGTTTCAGGCAGGTGGTTATTGCAACTATCCTACTACTATTTCTTCCTATAAATATGATGGACCAATTGTAAGCAGTGCAAATGGTTTTGGAGTACTTCCTACCAGTTCGCAAGCATCAAATGCACCTTTTGCATTAATGACTGTGAGTCATGAAACCGGGCATTATTTAGGATTGCTTCACCCATTTGACGGATCTTCATCTACGGACTCTTGTGGTCAGGATTATTGTTATGATACACCTCCCGTGTATTATACACCTTATAACGGACAGCCGAACAATGCACACGTTGGAACTTGCGGGCTTGATGTGTATTCTGCTCCGCCAACATGTGCAAGTCCTTATCTTCCTGATCAGGCAGAAAACTTTATGGATTATTATCAGGGACCATGTGCAAGCATTATGTTTACATTGCAGCAGGTAGCACGCATGCACTTTTCACTTGATAATTACAGACCTACTTTATGGCAACCGGATAATCTTACAAGTACAGGAGTTGATGATACCATTAATGCACCTAAAACGGTTCCAATTGCAGCTTTCAGCATTTACAACAATAATAATGCAACCGATAACAGAGCTTGTGTTTCCCAGCCAATAACTTTTAAGGATAATTCTTACAACGGCACAGTAACAAGCTGGCAATGGGATTTTGGCGATGGTTTTACTTCAAATATTCAAAATCCGGCTCCGGTAACATACACAAGCCCCGGCTATAAAACGGTTACTTTAACGGTTACAGGTGCAAACGGATCGAATACAAAAAGCGTAAATAATTATATCTATATTGAAGGTCCGGCTGATGTACAATCGGTATCCGGTTCAATTCATGCTGATTGGGATTATCAGAATAATTTTTTAAGTCAGGGATGGCATTACGAAAATGAATTACCGTATGGTGGTTGGGTAAGAACAACTTCTGCATTTTATGATGGCAATGCAAGTCTTGAATTGCCAAGTAACGGAACAGCTAATGGATTTAATTATTCGATCATTTCTCCTGCATATAATTTTGCTTCTTCAACTACACCGTATTTTGAATTTTATTACGCATTTGCCTCAACCAATGTATTAGGATCTTCTCCTGCTGCTACCTCACAGGATGCATTAAGCATTCAGGTATCAACTGATTGCGGAAAAACATGGAGTACCAAATCAACTATCGGTGGAAACGCATATAATTACAACGGAATTCCAAAGCCTTATCCTGGCCAGTATGCCAGTAGTGAACCAAACCCATTGAATACAATTGGTTCACCGGTTTTGCCTTCTGCAAATTTTATCCCAACCGATATTACACAATGGAAAAAAATGTCGATCTCAGGATCATCAATTTCAAAGACGGTTGCCAGTGTAAAATTCAAGATATTGTTTTCATGCGGAGGAGGTAATAATTTATTTATTGACAGATTATCTACCGGAGTTACTTTGGGAGTAAATGAGATCAATCCTTCAGATATCTCATTTGGAATACATCCTAATCCATTCAATGATAATTCAGTATTGTCGTATGTAATGCCTTCAAAAGGTAAAGTAGACATCAAAGTTTACGACCTTATAGGAAAAGAAGTTGGTACTGTATTTTCAGATATTCAAAGTGAAGGATCTCAGCAGGTGCTTATCGACAGAAATAAAATGAATCTGAAAAACGGTCTTTACTTTGTAAGATTAGTAATTGATAATACAGTTGGAGTA
>Ga0206974_1171_pt2 | contig 13720 bp, 11 predicted proteins | sample Alteio_BWOrgHeat_84_FD_152920 | JGI IMG/M metagenome (GOLD analysis project Ga0206974, IMG submission 152920) | Enriched cells from forest soil in Barre Woods Harvard Forest LTER site, Petersham, Massachusetts, United States -... | ecosystem: Environmental > Terrestrial > Soil > Temperate forest >... | reverse complement strand
AAGTATGATGTTTTGCGAATGCTCGCTGCGCTTCAGGCGAAACCGTCTCAAGATGCTGGCATTGCAGAAAAGATTTTGGCTTCGTTGCCATATAAACTTACTTCCGATCAAGTGAAATCTCTAAAAGAGATTCTTCACGACATGTCGAAGGAGGGAGGGCGCGCATATCCCATGAATCGGCTTTTGCAGGGCGATGTCGGCAGCGGAAAAACGATCGTTGCACTTCTGGCGATGCTTGTCGCGATAGAAAATGGTTACCAATGCGCCTTCATGGCCCCTACAGAAGTCCTTGCTGCTCAGCATTACAATACGGTCACAAACATTCTGAAAGATACTGCTATAAAAACAGTATTGTTGATCGGTGGGCAGGGCAAGAAAGAACGAAAGAGCATTCTCGATGCTGTTGCGGCAGGTGAAACGCATATTGTGGTCGGTACTCACGCCCTCATTCAAAAATCGGTTCGGTTCAATCGTTTGGGATTTGTCGTGACAGACGAGCAGCACCGTTTCGGAGTCGCGCAGCGCAAAGCGTTAGTGGATAAAGGCGAGGATGCGGCCAGCATTGACGAGGTCGAGCATGAACTGTTTCGAATGAAGATTCATACGCCGCAACCCGTGACCCCGGATGTGCTCCTAATGACGGCAACGCCCATTCCGCGCACACTTGCGCTCACGCTATATGGCGATATGGAAGTCAGCACCATTCGGGAACTTCCTGGTGGAAGAAAACCGATTAAAACCATGCTTTTTTTCGAGCATGACCATGCACAGATCTACAAAGCCGCATTGCGGCGTATTGAAGAAAAGAAGGAGCAGGTTTTTATTGTGTATCCTCTTCGAGAAAAATCGCAAAAGATAGATTCCGAAGCAGCGGAAAAGGCATTTGAATATCTCAAGGAGCATGAGTTCAAGCATGTCCGAGTTGGGCTGGTGCATGGAAAAATGTCCTCGAACGATAAGCAGGAGGCGATGCGCCAATTTCGTGAGAAGGAATTCGATGTGCTTATTGCGACGACGGTGATCGAAGTTGGGATCGATGTGCCAAACGCGACGGTGATGATCATCGAACATGCGGAGCGTTTTGGGCTGGCGCAGCTTCACCAGTTACGGGGCCGTGTGGGTCGAGGCAGCGCGGATTCTGCTTGTGTGCTTGTCGCAAGCGAGAAATTAGATTCCGGTGAAGGGATGCTGACGAGCGACGAGATCGAGCAATCCTCGATGGCGCTGGAACGATTGCATACACTCGTTGCCACTTCGGACGGATTTGAGATCGCGAAAGCCGATATGCAATTCCGCGGGACTGGAGAGATTTTAGGATTGAAGCAGTCGGGCCGCGTGATGCTCAAAATTGCAAATCTAACAACCGATGCAGATATTGTCGAGCAGACACTTCGCGATGCCGAATCCGTTATTGGGTCAGATCCGCAATTACGCACATCACCTAATCTCGCGACGCGCGAGGAGTTCTTACGTCTCTATCGCGACGAGGAATCGTATCTGCATGTCGGTTGATTTGCGGAACAGCTTTGCGGTCAGTTATGTAATAATATAGTCCGCTACTTTGAATTCTGTCGCTGTTCGTACCCGTTCGAAATTTACGTGTTCTTAATTCATCCGTTCGTAACCCTTTTCGGAAGATCACATATTCATGCCGATTAAAAAATCGTTAGTACGCATATGTGCTTTTTTTACGCTGGTGCTGTTCGTGAGCCTGCTATGGCTGGTTTCTTCTCAGCATCGCGTGCGGCTTATTGTTGGCTCTTTTCAGTCCGTCGATTCTCTGGCGCAATTAGCACCTGACCAACACGTCAGCTTTATGTCCAGCGATGCTGACTCGAATGGTATGGGGTTTGATTCTATTGTTGCCGAGCTTGCGGCATTCGAACAGTCGCATCCGTTAGTCGCCGGCGATGCGATGCCCGCGCTCGATCAGCCGGATACGTGCCTGCGACTGCTTGAAGAAGGGAAACGAATTCATTGTTACAATGCCGACATTGGTGTCTGTTCGATCCTTGCCCGGCAGCATATCAAAGCACGCTTGTGGGATATTACCGGCCCTTCGGAACTCGGCGGCGATGGGCATAATCTGCTTGGAGTTTTCGATGGACGATCGAAGGCATGGAAGGCGCTCGACCCTTACTACCATTGTTATTTTTTCCTTGCATTGCCTGGTCATGACAGCATCCCGATCGATGTGCTACAGCTCCGTCTTGCTATACTTGAACATCCATCGGCTATTCGAATTGTGAGATATGTCCATTTGCCGGACGACCGGCCGGACTCGAATATCGTATCGGAACTAAAATATCTTGCTCCGTGTGCAATGCTCCATGCCAATAACGATTTCCGAATGCGTTATACCCACCGGTATGGCTGGCTGATGCCATTAGCTCCTGTGATCGACAAACTCCCGTTGAGGGCTGCGCGGGGTGTTCGCATGCTCATGCTTGGATCGAAGGACCGACATTATATCATCGAAGATAGCCACAGCCCTCATTACCATTTTCTGTTTATGAAGTGGGTGTTCTGGTCGATGTTAGCATTGTTTGGAATTTTTTGTTCGATCACGATCCTATTTGGAGTATTACGGAGAACGTGAATCGAAAAAATAACGCCGTAGATTTCTATATTGCAAAGTCTGCATCGTTCGCACGACCAATTCTCGAACATGCGCGCGAATTGGTTCATCGCATCTGCCCAGATTGTGAGGAGAAAATGAAATGGAGTTTTCCTCATTTCGATTACAAAGGGGAGATGATGTGCAGCATGGCGGCATTTAAAGAATATGCCGCATTCAATTTTTGGAAGGCGGCTCTTTTGAAGGATCCTAAAAAGATCCTGACCAAAGAAGGAATGGGAAGTTTAGGAAAGTTAAGATCGCTCACCGATCTTCCGAGCGACGCTGTCCTTTCAGGTTTTATTCGTCAGGCGATGAAGCTGAATGACGAGGGTAAAAAAATTGCGAAGCCGAGGTCTGCGCCTATTACGGTTGTCGTTCCTGAGTATTTGACGAAAGCGCTAAAGAAAGATTCCAGAGCGGAAAAAACGTTTGAAGCATTTAGCCCATCGAACAAGCGGGATTATATCGAATGGCTGACCGAGGCAAAAACAGAAGCAACCCGCGAGAAGCGCCTCGGAATGGTTATCGAGTGGGTATCGGAAGGGAAAATTCGGAACTGGAAATATCTGAAGAAATAACCAGCTATCATTAAAAGTGGTACTCGATATAGGCAGTGGGGATAAAGGCGACTGAGCCATCCGGAAGTGTGCTTCGGATCAGATCGCCATGCAGCCGAATGGCAGAATTGTGATCGCGCGCAAGGAATGCCGCGTCGAGAGCGGAAAGAGCATGGTTGAGAATGATTCCAAATAGAAAGTCATTGGCGATATCGGCTTGATGTTGTGCGTCAGCCCGCATGAAAGCCGCCGTGTGCCAATTGGCGACCTGGTCCCATCCGGAAATATATTGCCAATACTTGGAGATCATCTCATTATATTGTTGATTATCGATATTCGGGTCAATCAGCCGGTGGGTATAATCCGTGTCCGGCAAGTAGGGAAATATTTGTTTTAGGCTATCCAGTGTTGCCTCGGCGCGATTAATGGAAGGGATATTGTTCGAATCGGCGTGGTTAGCGGGGTAGAGCTGCCGCACCCATTGTGTGTCGGAAAGCAGAATAGAATCGAGATGCTGGGTGTATCGTCCTTTGCTAAAATGGGTACCGCTGAACGAATAAAATGAATTTTGTGCCGTATTATATTCTTGCTGCCAGTGGATCATTCCCACCCACAGGCCTGCTTCGACACCGGTAAAGATCATTCCGCGCACGATATTATCGCCAACATAATACTCGCCAAGTCCGGGAAGGACGGCGGAAAGCGCCGCAGCAAGAACAATGCTTTTATGTCCCGCCGGTCCTGTGGAATTTTCTGAAGCGAACGAGATTGGAACCGTATCGCGGGGAACGGTGGGAATATTCGTCAGCGCATAGCTCGCTATAAGAGCGCTAAGCGGTTGGTGAGACTCTCGTTGTACACGGTGACCCAGAAATTGCGCTTCCGCCGTGAGTGACTGTACGAGATAAGAAGCAAGAAGTACGCAAGGGATGAGCGCGGTTGCTCTCCGCAGGAGTGGGAACTTCATGCTGTTTACTTCTTACGCGCTACGTTCGCTACCATTTTATGCCGAGCGTAAACCGAAGGGTGTTGGCAAGCGGATTATCCGACGTGTAGGTATCGATGTAACTAAAATCGAATTGATACGAGTCGTAACGCAACCCCGCGCCGAAGGTCAGATAAGTTCTGCCGCCGACATGCGAACCCTCTGCATAATAACCCATTCGGAGCGCAAGTAACTGATCGTACCAATATTCTACGCCCGTGGACCACATGAACGAGTGCATGGTGCTGTCATCCCACGAGGTGATAAGCGATTTTGGCAGCGGATCCGCTGTGATGGCGCCGGCATCCTCATGCACAAGCAACTTACCAAGATCGGAAGCGACTGTTATCTCATTATACTCATCCTTATAGAGTTTATAGGACGCACCGATACGCAGCACCGTTGGAAGTGGATCGGCCTGAATCGCATCGACGTATTTTATTTTCGGTCCGACATCGGCAAGAATAAAACCGACCTGAAGCGCATTTGCAATTCCTTCGACGTAAGTGGAATCGGGTTTCCAAAGCGCGCTCAGATCGAACGAGACCGACTCGCCAACGCCATTCGATTGTTCGTTCGCAACATGAAGCGTCGAGAGCACGGATTCGATATAACGGACACTGCCCCCGAAACCCCAGTCATTCGAGAGCTTGGTTGCATACGCAACATCAATAGCATATTCGAACGAATGGAAGGTAGTGATCGGGTTAGGGGATGCTTCTGTCGTGTAGATGAACTCGCCAAGATTGAGGAAGATGATGTTCGCAGCGAGCGTTCCGCCAAACTTCTCTTCATCATTCCATTTGAAGTTCAAATTATCGTAGAAGAGATCGCTCTGATTGAATTGTGGCAGCCATTGCGAGTGGGTGAGTGCTATCGAAGTTCCCGTTTGAAACGCGAGACCAGCGGGATTGTAATAGATCGCGCCGACATCATCAGGCAGACTGGTGCCAACGTCTCCCATGCCGCTCGAACGCGCATCGGGAGCGATGAGCATGAAGGGTACGGCCGTCGAAACGATGGAAGCAGCGGTCTGCTGCGCGGCGACGTTTTGAGGAAGCGCAATGGCAGCAACAGCCAGGGCACATGCTCCCATTAACATATTCTTTTTGTAGTGTTGTAGTGTCATTCTAATATTCGTGGTGTCAGGTCTTCTGATTCAATTAAACTTTGTTTTTGCTCATTTTGCAACAACGCATTTGCCCATGGAGAACGAACTTGTTCCATCGGTAACGTCCTGTGCATTAACGCCGAATATGTATGCTCCGTTAGCAACCGTTGCTCCGCTGGCATCGCGGCCATCCCACGGTATCTCGATAACGCTTTCGCGAGAGGAGGCCGTTAACGTGCGAACAAGCGCGCCATCGGTTTCGTAGATCGAAAGCGTTACATCGACAAGGCTTCCTGCTTGTCCGGGTTGAACGAAGCTAAAGATGGTGTGATCCTGCAACGGGTTCGGCACAGCAAGGATGTTGTAAAGCTGGTACGGCATTTCGTTCTTCGCGACGAAATCCACGCTGGCGAACGTAGCATTGTCGTACGTATCGAACGCGCGAACGTGGAGCGTGTGATGTCCGGCTGGAAGCGAAATAGCTTGCTGGCTCGAGCCGGATGTAAAATCGTTCTCTTTCGCGATATAGGTGCTCGCAAGGTCGATCGCGGAGTCCTCGGCATTATCGACCCATGCAGTAAAGCTATGCCCGATGCTTGCGGTCGAGGTATTGAGGCCGTGGAGGTCGCTCACATCGGCAATAACGGTCGAATGCATCGAGACGGCATCGCCGCTACGGAAGGAGCGGGTTCCCAGCCACGCGTGAAGCGTGGGGCCGGTGGTATCGACTACCGCCAACGCGGAATCGGAACTGGTGAGATGAATGGCTCGGTAATCGCCAAGCGCCGTCCGATTCTCTGTGCCTGAATAGGCATAGCCGGAAAGCTTTGCCAACCCGCTATCGAGCTTTACGTCGCGGGGAATAATAAAACTAATGCTAAATCGGCCATTCACGACCGAGGCAGAGCCGCGATACAGGATCGGGCCATCGACCGAATAGGAATCATGCCACTGGAACGTATCGGGAAGGAATGTTGACGTGGCGTGTTCCTGCGTCGGAGTGTCAAATAGCGTGACGGTCACAGCGCCGTTAAATGCGTTGTCGATCGTGGCATCCTCCGAGTTCCCGTTTCGGATCGTGCCGGTGATCCGTACCGAAGAAAGCGAGGACATCGTGACCGTATCGCTCACAAGCGAGGTTGCATTGACAGAATCGAACGTTACATATTCCTTCGGGAGCAGCAGCCGCTGCGCGGGGTCGCCGAGAAGATAAAAAAGTGTATATTCCGATCCATTGAGTTTGCCGCTCAGTAGCGCTTCCCCGACAGTCGAAGTCCCATGCCCAGAATCTTGCTGGAACAACGTTTGATAAAAATATTGGACGAGCGGCTCGCCGCCGGTGACCGATCGAGAAGTTCCAAGCAGGCCGATCGCACCGCCGACAGGATTTATCAGGAATTGTTCCCCTCCGGAAAAATCTGCGAAGTTATCGTATTCGCTAAAATCGCAGGTTGCGGTCGTGACGAAAGCAAGACGATCGAAGTTCGTCATTTGCTTGATGGAGGTGGGAACGTTCAGGACCGCTTCGTGAGTCCAGACTTCCGGGTTCCCATGCCCGACAAACGAAAAGAGCATCGTACCATTATTGAAGGCATCGATGATCGCGGCATTCACTTGCGGCTTCAATCGCTGGCCAGTCGAAGAAATGACGGTGGGGTAACTGACCTCATATATTTTATGCACGAGAACGCGATCCTGTACATGCGTTATCTCATTCTCAGTATCCTCTAAATGGTAGAGCAGATCGATCGAATTTGGATCTTCCGGGTCGTTCCGATCATCGGCAAGGAAAGATCCGAGCGAGCGCCATGCGCCGGTGTCACTTGCATGTTCATATTCCTGAACCTTTGAAACATACGCCGCCGCATCGGCTTCATTGCGTGCAGAGATGCGGCCTATGGCCAGATCATAGAGTTGCGAAGGTTCTGTATCAGAAAGATGCACGAAGAATCCGTCATCAGGATAGGGTTCATCGCCGATGGAACTACGGAATCCGCCGGGATATGTCATGGACGCTCCCCCCTCGTAAACGGGAATCAGGTCTGGCGCTTGCGTTTCGCGGTTTTGATAGTCACAATGTCCACCACCAAGGAGCGTAAGGTAGCTGGGCCGCGTTGCGGCATGATGGAGCATGTAGGACACAAAATCCCGCAACGCAACAACATCAGTATTACCATATCCAAACTCCTGATAAATACTTTCGATCGTGACCACCGTTGCGGACATGGCTTCGGTCGCCTGGCCGCCTTGCCTGCGAAGTTGCGCGAGCTGATTCGCTTCGTTGAGGAAGGCTTGCGGAGTTACGATGATCTCTTCGGCGCCGGTCTGGCAAACCGAAGTACGAAGCGAGGGAGGAGTTTGAAGCTGGCCTATTGCCGGGGAAAGTACGGATTGAGCAGAGAATGCAATGAACTGTCGCATGGCGGCCGGCTGACCTTGGAGTGCAACAGTAATACCATCGCCACTTGCGGTCGCAACGATGCGTGGTGCAAGCGCATTGGTCACATCCCAGATCTCGCCGCCGGTCGCGCTTGAAAATTGATATTGGAATGCATCACCGGTATCTACCACTAAGAATGGAATAGATTGCGTGCCGATATCCGTGGTTCGACGATAAACTAACTCGACAAAATCGAGCGACGCATTTGCGGTAACACTACTGCTACTGAACGTGAGGCCAAGTGTTAGCGGCGCCTGAATATTTGGATCCAGAACGAGCGGATGATCCCAATTCCGATCGAGCGCCCCTTCGGCACGGCAGGGGATCGTACCGATCGGCTGAGTATTCATTTGCACCGATACCAATCCAGAATCTGATGTATCGATCACTCCATCGTATGCCACACGAACGATCGTCCGGTCGCCGGTGTAGCCGGGTGCATCGAGGGTGACATTGAGCGGGATGCCTTGTATCATACCCTGATCGAGCATTTCTCGCCCGATGTTACCATATTCCATCGTATGATCTACCTCATGGCATGTTGCGGCAAGAACTCGGTTGCTTGGCAGTGGAGTTCCAAGCGGTGCATCCGGTTCAATGGGAACTCGAAGCGGCTGGCCGATCACATTCCCGCCGATCTTTAATAAAAAGTGGCCCGACGAAGTATAGGGATTGAGATTATGGAACAATCCATCGGTTCCCTTCAAGGAACTGGTATATTTCCACACGCTGGCTCCGTTGGCATAAAAGTACAGATCGGTAGAATTCTGTTCGTTCGTTCGAACGTCAATGGGGCATTGGATCCATTCGCCGCTGGAGTCTGTCGGGCTCTCATTCAGCATCGCGCCGCCGATACCGAATAATTGGATCGAGGTGGGGTCGATGGTTCCCGTTATCCCATTATTCGCAAGATCCTGAGCCGAGATATGATAGACCCCCGGCGTAGTGGTCGTGATCTGAAGCCACTGTGCGTTCGATGCGCTTGATGTGGACATCGCCGCTTCCGAATGCCTTCCGCTCGACTTGAGCGCATACGTCCACTCGGAGCTTGCAGTGGTATAAAAACTTGTGATAGTCCCATTAAGGAATAGCGTCCGGAATAATTCCGCTTCCTGCGGCGAAATGATAACGCTGTTCCGCGACGATGCCGATACATTGGAAGCATCCGCAAACGTGATCCTCAACGTCAGAGATTTTACCCGTGTGACGCTGCGAGAAGCGGCATCGTACCCGATCGGTGAAACAAGAATGCGTTCCGAAAATGCCGTTCGAAATGGATGCGCCACGCCCACGCTGAACAATGCGTCGCTCTGCGCAGCATTATATCGGTCGTTATTAACGATATACAACGAATTGACTTCACCATTCTTCTTATACGTGGTGGGAACCGGAGCGAGATCGATGCCCGGAAGCACTTCCAGCGATTGGCTGACGATCTCGACCGTCGCGGGCTGCCGGTTCGGAGCAAGGAAGGGAAGCCCAAGCCGCATCACCTCTGGCGCACCGACAGAATCGGTGATGACCCCGCCGGGGAATGTCATTGCTGTAAAAGCATGACCAGAACTATCCTTAACGGTCGTTGACGTGTAGTGCGGTTGTATGCGAACAACAACTTCATCCGGCTTCACCGAGAGTACCGTGTAGCTTTTCGGTAGGGCAAGCTGTGCATGTAACGCCGCGCCTGTAAAAATTGAACCCCAAAAGAAGGCAAGAACAAGCAGGGAGATGTTTCTCCAGTAAAGTCCAGACATGACGATAGGACGCTCGAGGAGCGCTTCCGGATTAAGACGATAATTGACATTGTTCCGCATCGACTTCTATTTCCAAAAACAAGATATACACCCCTCATCGCTCCGAGCATGGCATAGAGCAATGAGTTACGACCTGTTAACGGGCCAAATCAGCTTTGGCCTCCGATGAGCTTCATCCCAAGAGATGAACTTTCATCGTATTGATGTCTCAGAAATAGTAGAAAGTGTCGATAGATTCGCGGTTCGTGATATGGAAGAGGGGCCACAATCCCTATGCTGAAGGCATCCGTGGCTCTTGAAGAAACGAGAAGAATCCGAAAGAGTTTCGTAAGGCTGGTTAGAAAAAGCCTGCGGCTCCGTACCGCTCTTGCCAGGCTTTGCACCGCTGACCCCAAACCATATAAAATCATTGAAAATGGGCTAAAAAAAGCATATTTTTGTCTGCCACTTGCATCGTCCTTAAAAAATGCGTAAATTACGGATTATGGATTACAAGATTCGAGGTTCCAACCGGGCGTTTTTTCTTTCGTTCATGCTTTTCCTGATCCTTTCGCCGTTCACTGCGCAAGTAAGTTCTGCGCAAGTAACCGACTTCAACCGTATGAGCACACCCGGCGCTTCGATCACCGAACATACCTATCGCCGCATCGAGCATTTCCTTTCGCATGTGTTTCCTATTCGGCAAATGCGGCGGTATGCTCATGTGACCCTGGGCGCACATCCCGACCGTTTACGCCACGTGACCTACAAGGTCGTTGCGCAGGAGGGAATTAATTTTGTCCTCGCAGGATACTCCGTGCAAGGGAACTCGCCCATCAACGAACTCGCCATCTATCGCATCGAGCCTGATGGAGGCCCGAATCAGGTGTGGCGTTCCCGCCCTTGGGAAGGTGCTTCCGGCGATCTTCATTTTCAAGCGGTTCCCATTCGCGACCGGAATATCGTGCTCTTTCAGGAGGGCGGCAACGAAGGCGAGTTCGGCCTTGCCAGCGTCTTCACGTTCAGGAATGCGCCAGAAGGCCTCTTCCTCCGCGATCTCACTCCGGAACTTCCCTGGCTGCGTGCCCGCGACCATTTCCCGTTCCGAACCTTGTATGGCGAACAGATATCCATGCGTCTCGCTGATGGCGGTTCCCACTCCATGAAAAATCCGGAGAAGCAAGAAGTCGTCCTTTCGGCAAGCGACGAGGAATATAATCTCGGCATGGCGCGCCTCATTCGTCCGGCCCGCTCATGGAAGTACAATATGCTCCACAACCGCTTCGAGCGCATGAAAGCCACGCCCTCCCTCAGCGAGCCGGAAGCGACAAATAGCCGGTAGGCTTGTTTCCGATTCATTCGGTGATGTTTTCCTCCTTCGTGTGTTTGATTAGCGATTAGGAAGGAGATCATTGATCTTGAAACCAACACTTTTAGTTTGCCTTGCCGCCATTGCCATCGGTGGGTGCGTCATCAATTTCAAATCCGAGCATACCACGAACGGTATCATTCATGTGGATGCTCATTATGTCTATCCGGGCAAGAACGAGTTTAGCACGGACGAACGTATTTACAAAAAAGAGGTCGAGAACGGCCATTTTGCCGAGACGCGGCTCGAACTCGATCCCGGTCAGCAGCTTTTGGTGTTGAACAAGGCGCTCGTGCTCCATTTTTATCAGATGCCGGACACGTTCTATCATGTGGGCGGAGCAACGTCCGGCGAGCCGCATTATCTACGAATTTGGGCTGATACGTTAGATAGAACCGTCCGCTGGACCGGCTCTGCGGACAGCCTTCATCCCGTGAATTTCAAGCTGAAGGAGCTTGTGGAATATGTCGATTCCATTGTAAAATCAACGGATGACTATAAGGCATTGCCAAAATCGAAGCTGACGGGGGATTAAACGAACTTTTTGCACTGGTTTAGCATTTCAGGCCGTCCCGAAAGCCGGATCAACTTTGATCATCCGATCGGGACTCGGTACTCATCACTCGTAACTCGTTACTCAGCCATGTTCGCAATCATCGAAATTTCCGGAGAGCAATTCAAGATCGACGACAGTATGACCACGCTCCGCGTGCCTTTTATGGCAGGCGCTGAGGAAGGCCAGTCTGTTTCGCTCGAAAACGTCTTATTTTCGGATGGACGCAAGGGCGCGAAACCCGTCGCCACGGTGCGCGGACATATCCGTGGTGAGAAGGTCATCGTTTTCCATAAAAAGCGCCGCAAGCGTTACCGCAAAACGAACGGCCATACTCCGCGCTTCACCGAATTGGCGATCACTTGGTAAACCAGGATTACGCTGATTTTTTGCTAATTACGCTGACGATTTTAGAGGATTTTTTAGGAATTAATATTTGAATAACTGTGAGATTTAGGATTAATTGGATGCAACGAGACCTCATCTCATAAATCCCAATAATCTCATAAATCAAGGTTCAGACAATTTCATGGCACACAAAAAAGGAATGGGATCGACGCGCAACGGGCGCGATTCCAATGCACAACGATTAGGCGTTAAAAAATTCGGCGGCGAGTTCGTCCGTTCGGGAAATATCCTCATTCGCCAGCGCGGAACAAAGTTCCATCCGGGCGAGAACGTCATGCGCGCCAAGGACGATACCCTCTTTGCCGTTGCCGACGGCACCGTGAAGTTCGAGCGCTTCCGTTTGGATCGCCAGAAAGTAAGCGTCTATCCGCAGGTTGCGGCGTAAGGTCCGTTCCCATTTGGAGCGATATCGTCACGGCCTCCCAATTTCTCTCCAATGAACTTAATAGATAAAATCAACGAGGATCTGAAGTCCGCCATGAAAGCGGGCGAGAAAGTGCGCACCGAAACGTTGCGCAGCATCCGTGCCGCGATCATCGAGTTCGAAAAAAGCGGTATTGATCGAGCCATGACGCCGGACGATGAGATGAAGATCCTTTCCGGCGGTGCAAAAAAACGCCGTGAGGCCATTGAGTTCTACGATAAAAATAATCGCCCGGAACTCGCTCAGAAAGAACGTGAAGAGTTAGCCGTCATTCAGGATTATCTGCCGAAGCAGCTTAGCGAAGAAGAGATTTCCGCGCGCGTACGCGCCATCATTGCGGAAGTGGGCGCAGCCGGGCTGCAGGATGCCAATAAAGTGAACCCCATCCTGATGAAAGAGATGAAGGGTAAAGCCGATGGCAAATTAGTGCAGGAACTTCTGAAGGCGCAGCTCGCCACGATGTAAATATGGTTCTCGATCTCATCCTTGCAGTGTTGCTCGTGTTGAGTGTGGTAGGCGGGTGGCGCTCCGGCGCGCTGACGATGCTCGTTTCTGTGGTAGTGCTCTTTGTTGCCGCAATTGCTTCCTCGATGTTCGCGCTCAAAGTCGGCACCATGCTTCACGTCGGCCCGAACTGGTCGTGGCCCATCGTGGGATTTATTTTTACGTTCATCGTGCTGATGATCGCCGGCAGTTGGCTGAAACGGCTCATCAAACCCAAGCATGGTGTGCTCCGTGGGTTGGATGGCATTGCGGGAGCGTTTCTTGGCCTGATACGCGGCGTGGTGATCGTTGGGTTGCTCCTGGCGCTTTTCCAGCTTGTTCATTTGCCGCCGGAAGCCATTGCAGTGCGCTCCCTTCTATACATGCTGCTCATCAAAGCCGCCACGCTGCTGATTGCTGTGCTGAAACCGTATATCCATGCACCCACGGTTCCCGAAACGCCCATTGTGTGATTCTCGATCATTGCTTTGACTGATCTGCAAGAATACTCGGATTCGGAATTTGATTTCGAGGATTCGAAAGAAATCAACGCTCGTCTTGCCGAAGAATTTCTCCGATCCATTTCCCCAACCTTTCGCAACGCCGCGCGGGAGTTGGAAATGGATAAAATTTGCATTGCGCATCTCCAATTAGCTCATACGTCGCCGGGCAAGCAAGCGATCGTTCGAGAATTACTTCCCAAATCCGATCCGATCCTCATCGATCGCTCGCTCACAGAGATCCGCGAGATGCGGCGGTATCTCATCGCGGGCGAAGCTCCGAGATTCTTTGGGTTAACCGATATAGCTCCCACGCTCCGCAAAGTGGAGATCGAAGGCAGCACGCTTATTATAGAAGAAGGCTTCCGCCTGCTCGGCGCGATGAAAGCGATGCGCATGATGCGGGAATTCTTCTCCCGCCGTCACGACGAAGCCCCGCTATTGTGGAAAACAGCCATCAATCTTTTCGATGACAAGATTCTCGAACTTCACTTCGATACCGTTTTCGATGATGCCGGAAAGATCCGCGATTCCGCAAGC
>Ga0206974_1178_pt1 | contig 13738 bp, 10 predicted proteins | sample Alteio_BWOrgHeat_84_FD_152920 | JGI IMG/M metagenome (GOLD analysis project Ga0206974, IMG submission 152920) | Enriched cells from forest soil in Barre Woods Harvard Forest LTER site, Petersham, Massachusetts, United States -... | ecosystem: Environmental > Terrestrial > Soil > Temperate forest >... | reverse complement strand
CAACCAAGCAGGGGAGTCTTGTGCTTGAGTTCTTGGATCGGGCGCGTCAGCGCTGGATCAACGGCGAGCGGCGCCGGCGTTTCCGTCGGGTTCATGACAGCACCTCCTGAATGACGTTCGCCTTGGGGTCGGTCATGGGTATGGGCCGCTGATCGACGTAGTGCGATTTCTTGGGGTCGATGCCGACCGCCTTGAAATAGGTCTGGAACAGGTGACCGCCGTTGACCTCCCGATCGGTGACTGCGGTGCCGTTGGCGTTGGTTTTGCCCGCGACGGCGCCGGCCTTGATGCCGCAGCCGGCCAGCGCGATCGACCAGGCCTTCGACCAGTGATCGCGGCCATAGTTGCGGTTGATGGTCGGCGTTCGCCCGAACTCCGACATCACGACGACCAGCGTGGAATCCAGCATGCCGCGCTGGTGCAGGTCGTCGAGCAGCGTGGCAAAGGGGCGGTCGAATTCGCCCAGTTGCTGGATGTGGAAATCGAAATTCTCGTGATGCGTGTCGTAGTTGGAGTGCGACACCTTGACGAATGTAGCGCCGCCTTCGAGCAATCGGCGGGCCATCAGGCAGTGCCGGCCGAAGTCGTGGGCGCCGTATTGTTCGCGGACGCGCGGCGGCTCCTTGTTGATGTCGAACAGGCTGCGACGCTGCATCAACTGAGCGGCCTGGTCGTAGGAGAACGTGTAGGCTTCGGTGTCGGCGGTGCGGTGCGTGCGTTCGAAACGCTCATTGGCGCGCATTCGGAGGAGTTGGCGTTCCGTGTCGTCCTCCTCGGTAAGGGTTGGCGGCCGAACGATGTTGGCCGGCGCCTGCCCGTCGCTGAGCGCGACGGATGCGTGCCGCGGGCCAAGAAAGGCAGCGTCCTCGGCGCTGACGGCGCCGTTGCCCTTGGGCGTGATGTGGATGTAGCCGGGGAGTGGGTTTTCCGGGTCGCGCAGCACCTTGGAGCAAACCGACCCCAAGTGCGGATACTGCAACCGTGGCTCCTGCCGGCGACCGGTGTGCATGATGTAGGCGCCTTTGCCGTGGTCGTCCTCGGCGGTATTGATGCCGCGGACCAGGGCGAGATGGTGCATCATCTTGGCGGTGTGCGGCAGCAGCTCGCAGATTTGCACTCCAGGCACGGTCGTATTGATCGGCAGAAAAGGGCCGCCGGTGTCGGTGCCGGGTTTGGGATCCCAGGTTTCGAGCTGGCTGACGCCGCCGGAGAGCCAGATGACGACGACCCGGCGTTGCTGCTCTTCCAGCTCTTTTGCGGCGGCGGGATGAACCATGCCTCCGAAATTAAGCGCGCCGACTGCGCCGGCGGTTCCCGTCAGAAAGGCTCGTCGCGTCAGGTCGTGCTCTGGCGACCCGCAACCGAACGCGTGTTTCATGATGCCCCCCTAATGCCTGTCAGTGATTGAACCGAAACTCGGCTGATGTCACCAGCGCCCAGGCCAGTTCCTGCATGGCCGGGCCGCGATCCTTCGCGTGCTTCGTCAGGTATTCGCCAACGTCTTTCTTTTCCTCAGCCGTGGGCAAGCGGCTGAACACACTCAAGTACAATTCCTCCGCCACGGCATCGGCATTTTCAAGTTTCGCAAGGCGATCCGTCAAGTTGCCGGCCCGCGGCGTCAGCCAGCCGCGCACTACCGAGCCGTTTGCCAGGAAAAGGGCCTGGTCGAGCCGGGCGTCGTAGGTTTGTGCCTTGCCGGCAGGGCTAGCGAACACGCTGACAAAGGTCGGCACCTGCGGCGACAGCTTGGCATACAACGCCGCCTCGTTGAGCTTGTCTCCCAGGGCAGTGCGCTCGGCATCGGTGAAGCCGGTCGCTTGCATCAGACTGAAGGCGAGTTGTTCGGGCGACAATGGTTTGAGCAAGGCCATTGTCAGGCCGGTCGGGTCGGCGTCCTTGACGCCGGCGGGCAGTTCGCTGGAGCGCTGATACGCCTCGCTTAACGTAATCTCCTTCAGGAAGCCTTTGATGTCGTATTTGCGTGCGGCGAAGTCGTCGGCGAGGAGGTTCAACAACGCCGCGTCGGAAGGCGGGTTGAGTGGGTGGTCCATGTCCAGCGGATGAATGAGACCGCGGCCGATGAGCACGGCCCAAAAGCGATTCGCCGCGTTACGCTTGAACGCTAAGTTTTCCGAGTCGGTAACCTGGCCGGCTAGTTGCGCCCGGCGGCTGAACTTGGGCACCGGGCGCACGTTTGGCGCTGGTGCAACCGTGTATTCCTTTCCTTTTTCGACGGCCGGCTCTTTGATGGCAGCCTGGTCGAGAACGTGAGGGGAGGCGTTCTTGGTCACCTTGGCCGGGTCGAACACCGACTGATAGGTGACTTCGCCTTCGGCCTTCTCGGCGAACACGGCCATCTTCAGCGCAGGATCGACGAACACGTAGGAGCGGTTGAGGAACGCAAACAGCCCGTAGTAATAATCCTGCTTGTACTCCTCGACGCGCGGATGGTCGTGGCATTGAGCGCACTGGAAATTCATGCCAAGGAACAGGCGGCTCACGTCGCGAACCAAGGTGTTGGTATCGCCGTCGCGATCCAGGTAGAACTTGGCCGCGGGCCGCTCCTTGGGATCGACGCCGTCGGCGGAGAGGATTTCGCGGACCAACTGGTCCCACGGCTTGTTGTCCGCAAACGAGGAGCGCAAGTATTCCTGCCACTGGGCGCGCGGCACGTGCTTGTCCGGGCGACGCTCCATGAGCATGACATCGAATGAGAGGGCCATGTGCCGGGCGAATTCCGGGCTGGCCACGAGTCGGTCGATCAGGGCCTCGCGCTTACTGGGCGATGGGTCTTTGAAAAACGCCCGCGCGTCGCCGGCAGGGGGGATCGTTCCGGTGAGGTCAAGGTAAACACGACGCAGGAACTCCGCATCGGATGCCGGTCCACTGGCTTGCTTGGCAAAGTTCGGTTTGCCGGCTGTGATCATTTGGTCAATGCGTTGGTGCAGCGGAACGTCGCCGGCGCTTGTCGATCTGGTGGAAAGCAACAGCGCAACCGCGAATACGGACAGCAAGCGTGCACGGCGGCGAAAGAGTCGGGGCTGCCTCATGGCGAGATCCTTTGCACCGAAAGCAGAGGCGGCGGGGAATCGGCGTGCAAGCGGGCGATGCGGAAGGCCTGGCAGATGGGTTGAGCGTAACCTCCTGCGGCGCCTAATGTCAAGGAGAATCGTGGACTCTGGCACATCCGGGCACTCAATCGAACATAAGAGACATTATCGGACGTTGTCGTTTTCCCGCTTGCGGCATTGCAGAGTGTAAATATCCGCTAAGCCAGCAGCGGCAACGTCCGATAATCAATATTATGTTTGATTGCCGAAAGTGGCCCGAGGTCCAAAAGGACGCAGCGATGGCTGAAGTTTCCCCAACCCCGCTCGTACGCAAACTCGGCATCAAACCCGGCCATCGCATTAGTTTCATAAACGAGCCCGCGGATTTCGCTCGCATTGTCGGTCCCTTGCCTGCCGGTTGTCTGCAGCTCCCGGAGGACGCGGATGACGCCGATCAAATGGACGTCATCATTTGCTTTGGCGACAGCCAAGCGCGCCTGCGAAAGAGGTTTGGCAAATGCAAACCGCGGTTGGCAGCCAACGGCGGGTTGTGGCTTTGCTGGCCCAAGAAAGCGTCGGGCGTGGCGACGGACCTGGCCGACATGGTCGTCCAAAAGATCGGCCTCGACGGCGGCTTGGTGGACAACAAGATTTGTTCGATTGACGCAACGTGGTCGGCGATGCGTTTTGTGTTTCGGTTGCGGGACCGCCCGAGTCAGTGAGGCTTGTCCAGGAAGCGCTCGAAGACGACCGCACCGTGGATTTCACCCTTATCGTTTCTTTCTTTTTCGCTTGAGTACACTTGGTGCCACTGCCATTCCCCTCCGAGCACGCGGACGCTGCACCCTACCCCAATGCCGGCGGCATCTTTGTTCAGCCGTTGAGCCAGCGGCGCCCCGGCTTCGATGCCGATCAGCTCGACCCTGTCGCGGTTTAGTTTCTGCTCCCATCCGGGCTGTGCGTCGAGAATCGAGTAATACTCCTCGACGTGCTCCCTGCCTTGCACTTCGTTGCGGTCGTCGATCCAGTTCAGCAAGCGCGGCCCAGTCGCGTGCCACCCGTGCCACGTCAAATAGCCGCCCCAATCGTAGGAATGAAAGACGACCGCGCCCGGCCGCTCTTCCTGGCGCTTGAGCAACTCGTCGAGCGCCTCGGTGGGAATCATGTCCGGCAACAGTCGCGCATAGCGGCCCTTGATGAAAACGCTGGCCAAGATCAACAGTGCCGCGAACGCCGCCGTCCACACCCAAGGTGAGCGAGCCGGCAGCGCGATCGACTGCCCTGGCCCCGAGGCGGATTGTAAGCTCGCGAAGCATTTTTCAATCCAAGGAATGGCCATGCTCGACCGGGCCATGACCGGCACGGCGACCAACGCGCACAACGGGAAGTAGCGGAAGCCGGTCAGCCCGAAATGCAACCACACTACGGCGAGGCCGAGTTCAACGGGCGTCGGGTTTTTTTTGCTCAAACCCAGCATCAACGGCAACAGGAGGATAAGGAGGGTGAATTGATAGCCACCCGGTTCATTAAAGGGCGGCGGCTTCCATTCGAAATGCAGCTTCATGAAATACGGATCGCCCAGCAACTGAAAGATCCACGGATAGAGCCGCCACACATACGGGTTCAGAAGCGTGGCGCCAAACGCCCCCACGGACACCAAGCTGAGCCAAAACAAACGACCACGGGCGGCCGATCGTGCCGGGCCGGATGCGAAAAGTGATAGCAAAGCTTCGACTAAAAGCGTGACTGCCAAGATGATGAACCCGGCCACAAATCCGCCGTGGGTGTTGGCCCACACCGCGAACAGCGGCAAAAGCCACAACAGCGTCCCCTTGGATGCCCGGCCCAAGTGGAATTGCTCGCAAAGCCGGGCCGTCAGGAAAACGAACAGCATCGTGAATAGGTTCGGCCGCGCGATCCAGGAGCAGTTGGTGCCAACTGCCGCGACACACACCCACGCCGCCGCCAACGGCCACGGCAACCCATCTCGCAGCAGAGCCGCATAAACGCAGCGCAGCGTGAACGCCAGAACCACGGTCGCCACTGCCGCAATACCTTCCATACCTGCCCAGCGTTCGCCGAGCCAGAACGGCAACTCGCCTAGCCATTGGTTTGTGTACCACCGCGAGTGCGTGCCATCCCGCGGTTGCGTGAATGGATCAACGGTCAGCCAGCCGCCCTCTGCCAACATCGCATCGATGTTGCGCAAATGCCAACCCAACCCGGGATCGCTGAGCATCTTGCCCTGCGCCGCAGGATAGATCAGCACGCACAGGAGCAAAAACACGAGGTCCGCGCTGCCCAACCGATACCAGGCGCGGGGGCCGAGCGGCGACGGTGCCCCGGCGGCGGGTACTTCGCTCATTGGGAAGCGCCCCTTTCAATGAGCGATTCGACGATAAACAGCGGACGTCGTTGCGTATGGCGATGGGTGCGGACGATGTATTCGCCCAGGACGGCAATGCAGCAAAACTGAATGTTCCAAAGCGCCAGAAAACCAAGACCCAACCACATCCAGCCTTCCATCGCCATCAAGCCCGTCGCCCAAAGCACAAGAACAACTGCGGCCAACAGCACGCTCACGCCGACCATGACGGATGCCAGGATGGTGATGAACAGAGCGGGCAGCGTCGAAAAGGCCGTGATGGTGTCGAATGCCAGTTTCAGCAAGCGATTGTACCGGTACTTGGTCCGGCCGCCGACGCGCTGCCGGCGCACGAACGGCACGCCGATCTGCCGAAAACCGATCCAGCCAACCAGCCCACGAAAGAAGCGCGGGTCTTCGTTGAATTTCTTGTAAACGTCGAGCACGCAGCGGTCCATCAAGCGAAAATCGCCCGTGTCGGGCGGAATCGGCACGTCGGCGATGCGGCCCATGAGGCGATAAAAGAGAAACGAGGTCGCTTTCTTGAGCAGCGTTTCGCCGTGCCGCTGTTGGCGGACGCCGTAAACCACCTTGTAGCCTTCGCGCCACTTGGCGACGAACTCCGCCATTAGCTCCGGCGGGTCTTGCAGGTCCGCGTCGATCACGACGGCCGCCTGGCCGCGGGCGTGGTGGAGACCGGCGGTCGTCGCCATCTCATGCCCGAAATTGCGCGACAAGCCGACCACACGGACGGCCGGGTCCGTCATCGACTTGGCCGCTAGGATTGCCCGCGAACGGTCCGTGCTGCCGTCGTCAACGAAAACCATCTCATAAGTGAGGTTCAGCGCATCGAGGTGTTTCTTCAGCTGCGTGTACGTTTCTTCCAGCACTTCCTCTTCGTTGAGAAGCGGAATGATGACGCTGAGCACCGGCGTGGCCTGTTCGTCCGGCGGCGGAGTGGTCATGGCATTGCATCTCGTCTCATGGTCGCGCCCTTCGTGCAATCCTAGTTCGACTTTCTCCGCGCGTAAACCACACTCCGCTCCGTTTGGGCCGCTTGGGCGGCTCAACGGAGGCTTTTCTCCGAATGCACCAGCGGTTATCATGTCGCCATGAACCAGACCGTCAACGTCAGCCGCAACCGACTGCGCGTCGGCATGGTCGGCCTCGGCATGATCTTCGACGAAACGTATCGGCCGCTGTTTGAGCAGCTGCACCGTGAGCCGCTGTTCCGCCCGGATTTCGGCGTTGTCCAGGTCGAACTCAGCGCGGTTGCCAGCCGCACTGGCGTCCGCGCCAAGAAATACCAATCGTCGGCAGGCGACCGCATTTCACCCTTCGTCAATTGCAGTGGACCGGGCGCCATGGAGGAACTGCTCGGCCAGCCGGTGGACGCGGTGTGCATTGCAACGCCCGACGATCGGCATTTCGACGCCGCCCGCCGCGCCCTGGCTGCGGGCAAACACGTCTTGATCGAGAAGCCGTCCGTATTGCGTTTGCAGGAGTTGGACGAATTGCTCGCACTGGCCCAGCGGAACGGTGTCCTGGCCAAGGTGGTTTACCACAAGCTTGCAGACCCCGACCACAAGAAGCTGCGGACTCATGTCGCCAACGGCGTCCTGCGCCATGTCAACAACGGCTACTGTTCCCTGCTCGAGCCAAAGGCGATCAGCGGCCAGCAGTTTGCCGAATGGATCACCGGCCGCAATCCAGGCACCTATGTCGCGTGCCATTACATCAAGCTGATCGACTTCACGTTCGGCACCCCCCTGCCCTCTGCGCCCGTGCCGCCTTGCCGCCTGGCCCGAGTCACCGCCACCGGCCAGCGCGGTCTCGTCGGCCCGGCGGGCGGTCCGACCTGGGACTCGGTGCAGATGCAGATGGTCTACGCCTATCCCGACGGCCGTGAAGCCGCGTTCGATCTGCACACCAGCTGGGTCACGCCCGACAACTTCCCAGGGTACGTCGAGCAAGAGGTTCAGTTTCGCTTCGACAACGGCGTCTGGAACGCCCACCAGCGCAAGCGCGGCGTCGAGCTTACGGTCGAAGGCCGTTCACCCGGCGATTTCAAATACACGCCGAACCACCATTACAACGGCACGTTCCTGGAGCCGTGGAATGAATCATCGCAGCGCGGCTACGGGATCGAAATCCTCCGCCGGTTCTTTGAGGAGGTTGCCTACGTGGAATTCGGTGGCCCTGGTGGCGACCGCGATAAGCGCTTGCAGGTGATGCGCGGGCTGCTCTACAACGATCTGTCGGCCGACCGGGCCACGGTGGCAGCTGTGCAAGCCCTGGAGGCGATTCTGAACGAACATGCCCAAGGCCGCCCCGGCGCATCGGTGCAGGTGAACAGCCCTCACGCTGGTTTGGCGTTGATCGCGCCGCAACGCCCCGAACCGGTAGTTCTCTACCAACCGCGCGTCTAGCATCCCGGCTGCGAAAAGGAAGGCAATGTGCCAATGACCGCTCCCTTGCAACACCCCGATGAGAAGGCTTCAAACAAGATCCGCGAGGGCGTGACCCGGTGGGAGCCCCGATCATCGCGAACCTATACCCCAACGCAAGCCGTGTTGGCGCGTAGCAGCGGCGTCTTCCATTGGACCAGCGAAGGCCGGCGGCTGTACGACTTCACCTCCGGCGTGCTCGTGTCGAACCTCGGCCACAACCCAGTCCGATGGATGGAGTGGTTCGTCCATCACATGGGTTGGCCAACCCCAGGGGCGTCGACAACGAATCCCTTCTTCTCCGCATTGCCCATGACGACCTACAACGCAGTCACCCCTCTGGAAATCGAAGCCAGCCAACGCCTCCTTTCCGTGCTGCAAAGCCGTCCCGGCGGCTCGCGCTTGCAGCAGGTGATGTGGGCGGCGTCCGGCTCCGAGGCCATTCAAAAGGCGCTGTGGGCGGCCATGGCGCACGATCGCAACCGGGACGTGATCGTCGCCACGCGCTACGGTTTTCATGGCAAGAAGGGTTTAGCTGGCGCCGTGACCGGTTGTGAAACCGACCGCGACCGCGACCCGCGCGTGCGCTTCATCAGCTTCCCGATGGCCGAATGCGACGACATTAGCAGGCGCGACGCACCCTTTGATCCGGAGCCTTGCCGCAAGGAGCTGCACGCGCTTCTGCACCAATTCGGGCGGCGTATGGGCGTCCTAATCACCGAGCCATACCTCGGCGGCGGCGGTTCCTATCACCCGCCTCGAGCGTATTTGCAGATGTTGCAGCAGTTCTGCCGCGACAACGATCTCGTTCTCATCCTCGATGAGGTGCAATCGAACTTCGGCCGAACCGGCGAGCTGTTTGCCTATGAAACCTACGGCCTCGAACCTGACATGGTGGTTCTGGGCAAAGGTCTCGGCAACGGTGTGCCCGTGGCCGCAGCAGTGGGCCGGGCGGACCTGTTCGCTTCGCTGGAATACGGCGAGGCATCCGACACTTGGAGCGCCAACCCCCTCTGCTGTGCCGCGGTGCTGGCCACGCTGGAAGAGTTCGCCGCAACCGACGTTCTCGCCCAAAGCCGGCGATCATCGGCAATAGTGGAAGCCGGACTGCTGCGGCTCAAAAAGCAGCCCTTCATCGCAAATGTGCGCGGCGAACGCGGCGGCATGGTTTGGGGCGTGGAAACCCGCGACCACGGCGGCAGGAGCGCTGCCGACTGGGCCAACGCCATCGTCCTCGCATGCTACCGCGGTGACCCGGCAACCGGCGACGGCATCCATCTGCTCGGCCCCTTGGCGAAGAAGGTCATTCGCATCGCCCCGCCTCTCGTTCTGACCGAGGCCGAGGCGGAATCCTCTTTGACCCTCATGAACAAAGTCGTCCACCAAGGTCTGCTCACGCTGCAAACCTTCGCCTAAGTCCGCCAAGCCTTGGCGGACATACAATGAATGCCACTGAGCGCCAACCCCTGCCGCTGAAAGCCCAAATCCGAAGTCCGCCATCCCGCCACGCCTCTCGGGCGCTCAACCATCGGCAGTCATTGGCAACCACGACTCAGCCCCACCTTGATTGCGCTGCTTTTCCTGATCGCCACTGCTAAAATGGTAAAGTCCTCGCCAACCACGCCCGACCGACTGGCACGCCCTGGGAGATTCTGTGCTGCCCCGGTCCGTCGCCGTAGTATTTCTGGTGCATCCACCGCCGTTTGTAATGGACGGCTTTGTCGTTTCTTGGCAGTATCATCGCCGGCCTTTGGTGCGGGGCCGACAGTCGGCAAGTGGGTGATGTGCCCAAGCCATTGCCGTGAACCCTTGGCACGCGGCGCGGCGTACCAGTAGAGTAGGTGCATCGGCTCGGCGTGATGGGCTGGCTTTTCCCGACCACTAACCTTCAAAGTGTGGCTGTTGTGTCACCGAACGATCCTTCGTTACCTTTCCGCTTTGGATTGCACAATTTCTTCCTGGACTTCACCAGTGTCCTTTTCGAGGCACTGCCGTGGGTGGTGCTCGGCACCGCATTGGCCGGTGTCGTCCAGGACATGCCGTCGCGCCGCGCACCGGCAGTCATGCTGAGCCTGAGCGCTCTCATCATCTTCTTATTTGTGTCGCCGTTCAATGCCATCCTAGCCGGCTATGACCTTCCGCCTGCCTTGGTCTACGCGCTGAACATTTTCTACGCGGCGGCCCTGGCCGCGGTCACGCTGGGAGTGTTGTTGTGGGCTCAGGCACTCGTCGACCAGCTCATGCACTTCATGGGCCGGCATCGCTTCTTGTCGATTTTCGCGAGCGGCTTCCTCGGCGCGGTCATACCCATGTGCGAATGCGGTATCATTCCCGTCACACGCCGGTTGCTGCGGAAGGGCCTACCGCTGAGTTGTTGTGTGACGTATATCCTTGCCGGTCCAATCGTCAATGTCGTGGTTTTGCTGACGACCTACGTAGCCTTTTCAGCCCGGGAAAAGCTGAACGTCGTGGGGCCGCTCGAACAGGCCCAACAAATGAGCGGGCTGTGGATGATGGGACTCCGCGCCTTGCTCGGATACACGGTTGCAGTAATTACCGGTTTCATTGCGGAGTTTATGCACCGCCGTTATGGCAACGCCCTGTTGACGCCGTTGACCATGCCCAGTGGCCTCCCGGTGGTGGATAACGACGAGGTTCCCAAGGCTTCCGTGTGGAAAAGCATCACCAACATGGCCGGGACCGCTCTGCACGATTTCGTGGATATCACCGCTTATTTGATCCTCGGCGCCTTGTTCGCGGCCGTCATCAACATCTTCCTGGCCAATCAGGCGGTCGCCGAGCACGTCCAGGGTCATGCAGGCTTGGCCATCCTTGCCATGATGGGCCTCGCAATCGTGATCACGCTTTGCAGCGAAGCCGACGCCTTCGTGGCCGCCAACTTCACTACGCTGCGCCCGGCGGCTAAGCTGGCGTTCATCGTGCTCGGCCCCATGCTGGATTTCAAGCTCATTTTCATGTACCGCCGCGTGTTCCGGCCGCGTATGATGTATACGATCATTGCCGCGATTCTTGTCCAGATATTCGTGTATTCCTTGGTGACACATTGGCTTTGGGAGGAATACGGTCCGCGCTGCACCACTCCGCCTGCGCCGGCTGCATCGGTGTCCCGCTGACCGTGCGTTCATCTGAAAAACCAGGAGATGGCCATGTCGCACGCGCACAACCACGAAGGTCAAACGACTTATTACACCGAGCAAATCATGACGATCGCCGCCTGCGGTGCCATTGCCGGCGTGTGCATCCTGCTATACGTTCAGGGCGAGCTTTACGGCTTGCTGACTCCCGATCAGCACCCGCGGGTCCTTTTTGGCGGCCTCGGCTTGCTCACCTTGGTGCTTATCCGAGCCGCTTACGTATGGATCGCGGCTGGACGCACATCCGCCAAAACGGCTGACAACGGTCACGACCACGACCACAGTCACCAGGACCACAGTCACGACCACGCACATTGCGACCACGACCACGGTCACGACCACGCACATTGCGACCACGACCACGGTCACGACCACGCACATCATGAACCTGTACCTGAGCTTGCCGGGCAGGCCGATGGACACGACCATTTCCACGACGACCACGGCCATGACCACGGATTGGCGCTGTGGCGCTACGCACTAATGGCAATTCCCGTCGCGCTGTTCATTCTCGGTTTGCTGTCGGGTGGCAAGAGCGCTGCCAACGAAAGTGCCATTAACGACGTTAACGGAATAGGCTCGGCCACCGGCAAAGGCGATAACTTCACCATCGGGTTCAATCAACTGGAATTGGCTTCTCGGAACCAAGACGTCCGCGAGTTAATTGAGGGCACCACAGTACGCTTGAAGGGCGAGTACACCGGGGATCGATCAGATCGCTTTACCCTTGTTCGTTACAAAATGAACTGCTGCGCGCGCGACGCAGTTCCTCTCAATGCGGTGATCATGCTTGATCCGGCCAAATCGAATCAGTTTCGAGTTGACCCTAGCGCCTACCGCTTCAAATGGGTGGAGGTCACCGGGCAGCTTCAGTTCGGTACCGATCCACGGACCAAGGCTGTCCTGCCCGTAATCATTCTGTCGCCCACGTCAAAGGAACAGCTCGAAACCGAACTGATAAGAGTGATACCGCCCGATACCAACCCTTACGCCAACGATTGAACGGCAGGCGAACGGCCGATGGAATCGCTCGACCCAACCCACCGCCTGATGTTCGACGCGATCGCCTTTGCCGCCCGTGCGCATCAAGGGCAGATTCGCAAGGACGGTGCCACGCCCTACGTCAGTCACGTGTTCCGCGTCTTTTTCACCCTGCGGCAAGTGTTTGGCATCGACGACCCGGCCGCGTTCGCCGCTGCCCTGCTGCACGACACGATTGAAGACACAACCACCGATTTGGACGACCTGAAAAACAGGTTCGGCCCAGAGGTCGCCGGCTGGGTGGCCATCCTGACCAAGGACAAACGATTGCCGGAGGACGAGCGCGAGAAGCAATACTGCGCCGCGCTGGCCGCGGGGCCGTGGCAGGTCCAAGCCTGTAAATTGGCCGACATTTACGACAACCTGCTCGACTCTCGCACCCTCTCTGCCGAACAGCGCCGGCGCACCATTCAGCGCAGCCGCCTTTACCTCACTGCCCTCGACCATCCCCAACTGCCGCCACGCGTCCGCACCGCCCACCAGTTGGTCACGCGCCTCGTTACCGACTTCGAAAAAGCTTGACCTTTACCTAACGAACGTAGTACTTCGTAATACCACCCTGCTAATTCTGTGGGCTTTCCCGTTTGTTTTGTTGCCCTCGACTTGCCCACCGCGACATAATACAAGCGGGTAAGATACCTGCCTCGCCGCGCACCTTTCCTTCCGCGTAAGGAGCCTGAGCATGTTAAGCGTCCTGAAACGGCCGCCTGTTTTGCTTTTCGCCGCGGTTGCGCTTTTTGCTGCAGCCGGGCCTGCGACGGCTTGCCCCTTCTGCAACTCATCCGGGCAAACGCTTACGGGAGCTGAACCAGGCCAGCATGGTGCTCTACGGCAAGATCGAAAAGGAGAAGGAGGGCGGCAACAACATCCTCGTCGTGGAAACGGTAATCAAGGACAACGACTTTCGCAAAAACCAGACGCGGATCGACCTGGGCCAGAATTATGACGCCAATCCTAATAACCAATACCGCTACGTCGTCTTCTGCGACATCTTCAAAGGCAAGCTGGAGCCGTTCCGGGGCTTCGCGGTCAAGGTGGACAAGGACGGCAAGAACGACGTCGCCAAGTACCTGCAGGGCGTGCTGAAGATCAAGGACGCCAAGCCGGGCGAACGTTTGCGTTTCTTCTTCGACTACCTCGACAACGAAGAAATCGAAGTGTCCAACGACGCGCTGCGGGAATTCGGCAATGCGGAGTACAAAGACTATCAGGAGATGGCCAAGACCCTGCCGCCCGACAAGATCGTTGGTTGGTTGAAGGACAAAAACACCCCGAGTTATCGCTATGGGCTTTACGCATCCCTGTTGGGCCACTGTGGCAAGGCCGAGCACGCCGAGGAACTGCGGAAGATGCTCGGCGACGACCAGGACAAGCCGGTGCTTGCCGGCCTCGACGGCATCATGGCGGGCTACACCATGCTCCGCCCCAAGGAGGGCCGCGAGTACCTTCAAAGCGTAGTAAAGGACACCAACAAAGATTTCATGTACCGCTATGCCGCCCTGCGAACCATCCGCTTTTTATGGCAGTACCGCACCGATCTCATGAGCCAAAAGGAGATCGCCGCATGTGCGGCTCAGCTTATCACCCAGAAGGACATCGCCGACCTGGCCATCGAGGACCTGCGCAAATGGAAGTGCTGGGACATGGCGGACCGCGTGCTGGCTGTGCGAAGCACCGAAG
>Ga0206974_1116_pt2 | contig 13845 bp, 12 predicted proteins | sample Alteio_BWOrgHeat_84_FD_152920 | JGI IMG/M metagenome (GOLD analysis project Ga0206974, IMG submission 152920) | Enriched cells from forest soil in Barre Woods Harvard Forest LTER site, Petersham, Massachusetts, United States -... | ecosystem: Environmental > Terrestrial > Soil > Temperate forest >... | reverse complement strand
GCTACGTCGTGGGCGCTCATGTCCGTGTTCTCAAGCAGCGCGCGGGCAGCGGCGGTGGCGTAGGTGCCGCCTGAGCCGATCGCGGCTATGGCTTCGTCGGGATCGATGACATCCCCAGACCCAGAGATGAGGAAGGTCTGGCCCTGGTCGGCAACGATGAGCAGGGCTTCAAGGTTGCGCAGCATCTTATCGGTGCGCCAGTCGCGAGCCAGCTCCACGGCGGCGCGGTTGAGATTGCCGGCGTACTGCTCCAGCTTGGTCTCAAAGCGCGTGAAGAGGGTGAAAGCGTCGGCGGTGGAACCGGCAAACCCCGCGAGGATCTTGTCCTGGTAGAGGCGGCGAATCTTTTTGGCCGAATGCTTAAGGACATGGTCCCCGAGCGTAACCTGACCGTCCGCGGCCATGACGACGTGGCCGTTGCGGCGGACGCAGACGACAGTCGTGGAGCGGATGCGGCGGGTGGAGGATGCGACGACGGAGCTGGACTCCTGATGCGTTTGAGGAGCCGAATCTAAATTCTGATTGTGCGGGATCTTTGCAGCCAAGAAACTGTCCTTCTTGCCGGTCTTCTCCGCGTATCCCTGGCGGGCATGGCGGAAAGACGCGCAATCTTAAGTATAACGCAGACAGAAATGCGCAGTACCCGGCCAGGAATCTGCTCATCGCGAGAGGCGGAAGCAGATTCCCTTCGGGAAGGACAACAAGGAAGGCAAAGACAAACGAAGGCTACTTCGGGGCAGGTGCAGATGCGGCGGGTTTCGCTGCGGCCGGTGTCCCTGCCTGTGCATCGTAGGCTTTGATGACGTCGCTGGTGATGTCGAGGTTCTTGTCGGCGTACCAGACAATGGGGTTAGAATCTGAGCCGCGCTCGACGACCATGGTGTAGCCGTGCTTGGGAACGTAGGTCTGCAGGAAGGCGTAAAGCTTCTGGGCCAGGCGCGCGTAGATCTGCTGGGACTCGGAGGTCGAGTCGGTCTTGAGGTCATCGGCCTGGCGCTGAAGCTGACGCTGTTTTTCGCTCAGGGTGCGCTCGCGGGTGGCACGGACGGATTCGCTGAGCGTCTGACCGTTGGTCTGGAGGTCTTTTTGCAGAGTGTCCACCTCGTTGCTGAGGATCTGCAACTGGGTCTGGCGCGGAGTGAATTGCGTCTTGAGCGCATCGAAGGCCTGATGGGCCTCGACGGTGGAGAGCACGGCGGTGTTGAAGGTGATGGTGGCGACTTTGAGCGCGGCCGGCTGACCAGGAGCAGCCTGAGCGCAGGCAATGGCAGTTGAGGCAGCCAGCAGGCTTGCTGCTGCCATGCTGAAGAGGGTGGCGATGGATTTCATGCTGGTTTCTTCCCTTTCAAGGACGCTGCCGGCTCCTTTTGGGAGACGTTAGATCGGTTGCCGGCAGGCAGGAATGATGATAGCGTGGACGCCCGGCCGGTGGAGACACAGCGAGCTGACAGTGGAGAGACGCATGATGAGACTGTTGGCCAACCGGAGACGCGAAGAAAAGTTGGAAAAGTCCACGGGTTGGGGCTGCGGTATGCTCGGATTGGGGTGGATCGGGGGCGCATCCCAGCCAGATGATGGTGCAGATCTCTGTGCGTGAGTGGCAGATTGCGGGAGCGGTGGCAGGAGCGGCTCTGGCGGGCGGCGCGGTTTGGTGGCTGCTGACGCGCAAGCGCCCGACGGCGGAAGAACTGGAAGCGGCACGGCGCGCCTCGCTGCTGAGCTTTGGGCGGATTGTGGATGGAATGCTGCTGGACGCCTTTCAGATCGAGAATGAGCACGGAGAAACACGCGAGATGTTGCTCTATCAATATGAGATCTCTGGCGTGAACTATGAGTGCTCGCAGGATATAACGCTGCTGGCGGAAGTTGTCGATCCGCGCACGGTGAAGGTCGGGATGCCCTGTTCAATCCGTTACCAGCCAGGGATTCCAGAGAACAGCATCCTGGTCGCGGAACGGTGGAGCGGTCTGCGGGATGGCGTGCCGGTGATTTGGATTGCCCCGGCCGACGCCGAGAGGCATCGCACGAACATTGGCTCGACGCGATAAACAGAGTTCGATTTGCTGATGCGTCTCTTGGCCCTGCTGTTTTTCCCTTTGGCCGACCCGCTTCTGCTTTGCCCTTATTTGCAGAGACGCATAGACTTATCGCATGCATGTTCATGCCGCACCCGCGAACAACAAGCGAATGAGCCGGGTCTTGTGGATCTCCATGCTGGCGACGCTGGCCTATGTGGCGTTGACGCTGCTGGCGGGTCTGCGCGCGCACTCGCTGGCGCTACTGTCAGAAGCCGGGCACAATATGTCGGACTTTCTGGCGCTGGCGCTCTCGTTCGTCGCGGTCTATTTTCAGACGCGTCCGCCGACCGACAAGAAGACCTTTGGCTACCAGCGCGCCGGGGTACTGGCGGCATTTCTGAATGCAGCAACGCTGATCGTGATCTCGTTGTGGATTGGCGTAGAGGCGGTGCATCGCCTGAGCTCTCCGGTAACCGTGCAGCCGCGGCTGATGATGCTGGTGGCGGCGGCCGGCGTGGTGATGAATGGGGTGATTGCGGCGCTGCTGTGGGGCGTGGCTAAAGATGTGAATATGCGCAGCGCCTTCATTCACATGGCTGGAGACACGCTTTCGACGGCAGCGGTCATTGCCGGCGGCGCAGGCATTGTGTGGACGCACCAGAACTGGATCGATCCCGTGCTCTCGCTGCTGATCGCGGCGCTCATCTTGTGGAGCTCGGTGGGGATTGTGCGCGAGACGTTGAATATCCTGCTGGAGGGCGCGCCGCGCGGGGTATCCGTCGACCGGATTCGCGCCAGCATGGAGAGTCTGGAAGGCGTGATCAACGTGCACGATCTGCATGTCTGGAGCCTGGGTTCGCAGAGCCACGCGATGGCCTGCCATGTGCAGATCGACGACATTCCGCCGTCGGAGAGCAGCTATATCCTGGTCAGGATCAATGCGCTGGCCAAGGAGCGCTTTCACATCCACCACACGACGGTTCAGTTTGAGTGCGAGGGATGCCCGGTGACGCATGGCTGCGTAGTGCCGATGAGCGAGATGGCCGCCGACACCGATCACGACCACGCGCACGGGCATAGTCATGCCGGGCACTCGCACTAGCACTACCTGTACCGAGCCTACCGCCCGCGGAATCAGGGTGTGCGGCGTGCTACTCTGACTGCCAATCTGGAGGTTTCTGGTTCTTGTTGCCGAGACGCGTACTCTTCCCTTCCCTGATTCTTCTTTTTGCCCTAACTCCATGCTGCGATGCGCAGAACATGAACGCGCCGAGCAACGACGATGCCGCGCTGAAGGCGCTGGCCGGCGAATATACGCCGGCGATCGATCCCGATACTCCCCTGAGCTTTTATGCCAGGGACGGAAAGCTGTATGTCGAAAGCGAGCGGCTGGTTCCGACGGCGCTGACCGCGGTTTCTGCGACGGAGTTCCAGCTTGGCCCGCATACGACCTTTCGTTTTACTCCGGCGGGAGCGGGAACAACGCTGATCGGCCTGCAGGAGCATGAAGCGCCGGTGGAGCTGAAGCGGATCGGCGATGCCGTGCATCATCTCTTTCCCCACTACGAGCGCCGCGAGGCGATGATTCCGGTGCGCGACGGAGTGAAGCTGCATGTGGTGATCCTGACGCCGACGGAGATTGCCGGCCCGGTGCCGATCTTGATGCAGCGGACGCCTTACGGCGTGGATGGGACGACGGAGGCGAGCTTCTTTGCGCAGCGACCGGAGCTGGCGCGAGCGGGCTATATCTATGTGGGCGCGGACATTCGTGGCAAATACCAGTCGGAAGGCGAGTTTGTGATGTGCCGGCCTTTGGCGAACCATCATGATCCGAAAGCCATTGATGAGAGCACCGATACCTACGACACCATCGCGTGGCTTCTGAAAAATGTGCCCAACAACAATGGACGCGTGGGCGTGCTGGGAACGAGCTATCCCGGATTCCTGGCGATGATGGCGGGAATCGATCCACACCCGGCGGTGAAGGCAATTTCGCCGCAGGCGCCCATGATCGATACCTGGATGGGCGACGACTTCTTTCATAACGGCGCCTTCCGCCAGACTTATGGCTACGACTACGTGCTGGGCCTTGAGTCGACCAAGGAGCGGGCCAATGTGGACTACGGCAAAGACGCCGCGGGCAAGCCTGTCGATGGCTATGACTACTTCCTGGAGCGCGGCTCGTTTGCCGAGGACGTGAAGCGCTCTGGCAGCCCGATGCTGCCGACGTGGAAGGCCTTCTTCGATCACACGGCGTATGACAACTTCTGGCGGTCGCGCGGCGTGGAGCACCACCTGGACGAGGTGACAGTGCCGACGTTGACCGTGGGCGGCTACTACGACCAGGAAGATATGTATGGGCCGCAGGAGGAGTATGCAAGCCTGGAACCGCATGACGCGAAGCACGAGAACTTTCTGGTGCTGGGACCGTGGCGGCATGGGTCGTGGGCTCTGACGACGCGGCACCTGGGCGACTTGCAGTACGGCGAGCCGATCGGGCGCGAGTACCGGGCGCAGATTGAGGCGAAATTCTTTGGGAAGTATTTGAAGGATGAGCCGGGATTTGATCTTGAGGATACGGCAAGCTTCCAGACGGGTTCCAATACGTGGAAGCGCTATGCGCATTTCCCTCCGGTCGAGGCCAAGGCCACGGCGTTTTCGCTCTGTGCGACGGGGACGATTGCCGCGGGAGCCGAGTGCAAAGCGGGCAAGGTGAGCTATATCTCCGATCCGGCGAATCCGGTGCCGTACCGGCATCGGCCCATCCAGCCGACGTATAGCGATGGATCGAAGTGGGGTCCGTGGCTGGTGGAGGATCAGCGGTTTGTGACAGATCGGAAGGACGTGGCGGTGTGGCGAATGCCGCTCGATCGCGACCTGACGGTGACCGGCGAGGTGATGGCGGATATCTTTGCCTCGACTACGGGCAGCGACGGAGATTTCGTAGCCAAGCTGATCGACGTCTATCCTGACGAGGATCCCGATCCGGCGATGCGCGGTTACCAGCTGATGACGAATGAAGAGATCTTCCGCGGCCGCTACAGGACGGGCTTCGATCATCCCGAGGCCCTGAAGCCGGGCACAGTCGAGGAGTTCAAATGGAGCCTGCATGACGTGGACCACGTCTTCAAGAAGGGCCACACGCTGATGGTGGAGATTCAGAGCAGCTGGTTCCCTCTCTACGACCGGAATCCGCAAACCTTCGTGCCGGATATCATGACGGCCAAACCGGAAGAGTATAAGGCGGCGACCGTCACCATTATGACGGATAGCGAACATCGGTCCCGAGTAGTGCTCCCTGTAGTCAACGCCAACTAATCACACCGCGCGAGTTGTCTCTTTCTTCGCAAGAAAAAGACAACTCGCGGTAGAATAGTAATAGCAATGCGGCTCTTTGCTCCCATCCCGGCGCTTCTTTAGCGGCTCCCGCCGCCTACCTGCCTCTGCGCCCGATTTTCCTGACTCGAATCCAATTCAAGAGAGATACCCGGCCGGCGAGGCCTGGAGAAGATTATGTTTGACCGTTTGCAGCAAATGGAAGACCGCTACGTTGAGCTCGGCGAGCAGATGGCTCTGCCCGAGGTTCAGAACGACCGCGAAGCCATGCACAAAGCCTCGAAGGCCCATCGCGACCTCGAGGCCGTCGTCGAAAAGTTCCGTGAGCGCAAGCAACTGGCCCAGGGCGTTGAAGACGCGAAGCTGATGGCCGCCGAATCCGACGCGGAGATCGCAGCCATGGCGCAGGAAGAGCTGGCCGCGCTGGAGCCACGGCTGGAAGAGATTGAGGAGGAGCTCAAGATCATGCTGCTGCCCAAGGACCCGAACGACGAGAAGAACGTAATTCTCGAAATTCGCGCCGGGACTGGTGGCGATGAGGCTTCGCTCTTTGTGGCCGAGGTCTTCAAGATGTATCTGCGCTTTGCCGAGCAGCACCGGTGGAAGGTGGAAGTGCTCTCGGAGTCGGAGTCGTCGGTGGGCGGGTTGAAGGAAGTCATCGCGTTGATCGAGGGCGAGCGCGTCTATTCGCAAATGAAGTATGAGAGCGGTGTGCATCGCGTGCAGCGCGTTCCGGCGACTGAGACACAGGGCCGTGTGCATACTTCCGCAATCACCGTTGCGGTGCTGCCGGAAGCCGAGGAAGTGGATGTGAAGGTCGAGGCCAAGGATCTGCGCATCGATACCTTCTGCTCCTCGGGCCCGGGCGGACAGTCTGTGAACACGACGTATTCCGCGATCCGCATTACGCATCTGCCGACGAACACCGTGGTGAGCTGTCAGGACGAGAAGTCGCAGATCAAGAATCGTGAAAAGGCGATGCGCGTGCTGCGCTCGCGGCTCTATGAAGTCGAGATGCAGAAGCAGCATGACGCACTCGCCAAGGAGCGCAAGCAGCAGGTTGGCTCCGGAGACCGCAGCGAGAAGATACGCACCTACAACTTCCCACAGAACCGGCTGACGGATCATCGCATCGGGCTGACGCTGCACCAACTGGACCTGATCATGCAGGGACGGCTGCAGTCGATTATCGATGCGCTGATTGCCGATGACCAGGCGCAGAAGCTGAAGGCCGATGCAGCGCAGGCGGCGTGACAAAGTCGCTGAGGGAACTGGCGCTCGAGGCTGAGACTGCTCTGCTGGCGGGACCGCATCCAGAGCGGGCGAAGCTGGATGCGGAGACACTGCTGCTGCATCTGTTGACGCAGGATCGTGCGTGGCTATTGGCGCATGGAGATGAAGACGCCGCTGGCGAGACAGAACGCCGGTATGCAAGTCTTGTCGCACAGCGTGCTGCTGGTAAGCCAATTCAACACATCACCGGAAGTTCGGAATTCTTTGGACTTCCCTTCTCTGTTGGGCCAGGAGTATTGATTCCGCGGCCGGAGACGGAGCATCTGGTTGAGGAAGTGATCCGGCTGGCTGGGCTCTTGGGCGATCAAGACCTGCGCATCGCGGACGTTGGCACCGGGTCCGGCATCATTGCCGTGGCGCTGGCCCACGCGCTGCCCAAGGCGCGCATGGCTGCTGTCGATCTATCGCCGCAGGCGCTGCTGGTGGCGCGGGAAAATGCGGACCGCAACCATGTCGCTGACAGGATCGAGTTCTTCGAGGGCGATCTACTCGAGCCGTTGGCGGGGCGGAGTTTTTCCATCATCGCGTCCAATCCACCGTATGTGCCTGCAGGCGATCTTGCTTCGCTGGCTATAGAGGTGCGAGAGCATGAGCCGCATACGGCGCTCTTTGCCGGTGAGGATGGGCTCGATGTCTACAAGCGGCTGGTCCCCGAGGCGCGTGAGCATCTGCTGGCCGATGGATGGTCGGTGATGGAGATCGGCTTCGGGCAGCGGGATGCTGTCGAAGAGTTGCTGAAGACGCATGGGTACGGCGAGGTGCATTTCGTCGCGGACTATCAGGGAATTCCTCGCGTGGCCTGCGGGCGTCGGAACTGAAGCTTATTGCTCCGGATGCAACGTTCGCGATCGGTTCACGTAGCCGCGGGTGCCGACACAGTTGGCTTGGAGAAGCTCGCTATCCAGCAGCCCAGGGCTCCGAGATAGCTCAGGGTTGTAAGTTGACCGAGCCAGTGATGCGAGCTCTGCGTTCCAGCGTGAAGTTCAAGCGCCGTGACTACCAGGTTTACAAAGGAATAGAAGAACAACCCTGCGGCAACCTGGAGCGTCCGCGCTTTCCATGCAAGGGAAAGCACGTGACTCACGAAAGCCAGTCCAAAGAACCAAAATAAGCGAAGGATTTGAGCGGTCAGCTCCAGGCGAAACGTTGCACCTGCATTAGGCCCAAAATCGAACGGAGTAAATTTTCCAGTTATGGGCCATATTGCGAGGGCCGCGAGTGCAGCGATGCCGCCAAGTATGCCTACCGACGATCGGCCGAAGCCCACCATGATCGGCCGCAATACTGACCATGCAATCTCAATCAATACTAGCGGCTGAAGGGCTAAATCCGTGTATGCACCAACCCTCCATAACCAGAACGATTCAGATCGAAGCCAGGGTGCGAGAAGCAGGAACGTTACATCGGAGAGTAAACTCCATCCCACGTAACACACGAAGACTGGAAGTACGCGACCTACTTTGCGATAGAGAGCCAGGACCGGAACCAGGAACTCTCCCAGGATACAGAGAAACTGCATCGTAGATTCGATCGACACAGTTCCCTCCTTGCTCAGCCTTGAGCCTGCTTCTTATGCCGTATCCCGCAGCTCATCCTCCTGCCAATGTACAACTCCATTCCATTTCCAGGAAAAGGATCGGGATGAGCTTATAGCAAGAAAAAGAGGATGAGCATGGCTCATCCTCTTTCGTCCTTCTTGTCCAACCAGGCTTACGCCATCGCTTCGCGGCCCATGGTTTCGAAGCTTAGCTGGTTGCTGTTGCGGTCGACATCGATTCTTACGTGCGCGCCATGTTCGATCTCGCCGTTGAGGATCTTGATTGCCAGCGGGTCCTGCACCATGCGCTGCAGGGCTCTCTTGAGCGGACGTGCGCCGTAGGCTGCGTCGGTGCCGGTGGCCAGGATGAGCTGGCTTGCCGGTTCGGTGAGCTCCAGCGAGATCGCGCGGCTCTCAAGCAGCTTGCGGATCTCGTTCAGCCGCAGGTCGAGGATGTGATGCATCTGCGCCGCGCCCAGAGGACGGAAGATGACCATGTCGTCAACGCGGTTGAGGAACTCGGGGCGGAAGTGTTCGCGCACGACGCGCATCACCGATTCCTGCGCCTTCTCAAAGTCGTGCTCGTTCTTGATAAGGTCGCCGAGAAGCAGATTCGCTCCAAGGTTCGAAGTCATGATGAGCACGGTGTTTTTGAAGTCGACCGTGCGGCCTTTGGAGTCGGTCAGGCGCCCGTCGTCCATCACCTGAAGAAGCACGTTGAAGACGTCCGGGTGCGCCTTTTCGATCTCGTCGAAAAGGATGACGGAGTAAGGCCTGCGCCGCACGGCCTCCGTAAGCTGGCCGCCTTCGTCATAACCGACATAGCCCGGAGGGGCGCCGATGAGACGAGCCACCGCGTGTTTTTCCATGTACTCGCTCATGTCGATGCGGACCATGGAGGCCTCGTCATCGAAGAGGAATTCAGCCAGGGCCCGGGCTGTCTCCGTCTTACCGACGCCGGTGGGGCCGAGGAAGATGAAGCTGCCAATGGGCTTTTTCGGATCGCTTAGCCCGGCGCGCGAACGCCGAATCGCATTGGCGACAACCGTAAGGGCAGCCTCCTGCCCGACCACGCGCTCGCGCAGGCGCTCTTCCATTTGCACGAGCTTTTTGACTTCGCCTTCGAGCATCTTGGAGACGGGGATACCGGTCCACTTGCTGACGATCTTGGCGATGTCCTCTTCGTCGACTTCCTCTTTAAGCAGGCGGCTGTGCGTGACTTCGCTCTCCTGCTGGCTGAGCTTTTTGAGCTCGGCGTCCAGCTTCGGCAGTTCGCCGTACTGGATCTGCGCGGCGCGGTCGAGCTGGCCCTTGCGGGTCTGCTCCTCGGCCTCGAAGCGCAGGGACTCCATCTGCTTCTTGAGCTCGGCGATGCGGGTGATGGCTCCGCGCTCCTGCTGCCAACGCGCGCGCAGGCTGTTGATCTGCTCTTTCAGCGTGGAGAGCTCACGCTCGATCTCGGCGAGACGGGTGACGCTGTTGGCGTCGGTCTCGCGCTTGAGAGCGGCGCGCTCGATTTCGAGCGAAGTGGCTTCGCGCTCCAGCTGATCGACTTCCGTGGGGACGGAGCCGATTTGAATGGCGAGTGAGGCTGCCGCTTCGTCGACGAGATCGATGGCCTTGTCAGGCAGGAAGCGGTCAGAGATGTAGCGGTGCGACAAGGTTGCCGCGGCTACGATCGCCGAATCCTTGATGCGGACGTTGTGATGCGCCTCATAGCGTTCACGCAGCCCGCGCAGGATGGCGATGGTGTCTTCGACGTTCGGCTCGCCGACGTAGACGATCTGGAAGCGGCGTTCGAGCGCCGTATCCTTCTCGATGTACTTGCGGTACTCATTGAGCGTGGTGGCGCCGACGGCGCGCAGCTCGCCACGGGCGAGGGCCGGCTTGAGCATGTTGCTGGCGTCGATGGCGCCTTCGGCTGCTCCCGCGCCGACCAGGGTGTGCAGTTCGTCGATGAAGAGAATGATCTGTCCGTTGGACTCTTCGATCTCACGCAGGACGGCCTTGAGGCGATCTTCAAATTCGCCACGGAACTTGGCGCCGGCGAGCATGGAGCCAAGATCGAGCGAGATGACGCGCTTGTCACGCAGGATGTCGGGCACGTCGCCCAGGAAGATGCGGCGAGCGAGGCCCTCGACGATGGCGGTCTTGCCGACGCCAGGCTCGCCAATGAGCACTGGATTGTTTTTGGTGCGGCGGCTCAGGACCTGGATGACGCGGCGAATCTCCTCGTCGCGGCCAATGACGGGGTCGAGCTTGCCGCGGCGTGCGAGCTCGGTCAGATCCTTGGCATACTTTTCGAGCGCCTGGAATTTGCCTTCGGGGTTCTGGTCGGTGACGCGCTGTGAACCGCGGACGGCGGTCAGCGCCTTCAAGATGGCGTCATGCGTACCGCCCGCGGCGAGCAGAGCATCGACCGCCGGGTCGCCTTTTTCGCGCGAGAGGCCGAGGAGCAGATGCTCGGTGGAGATGTACTCATCCTTGAAATTAGCCGCCTCTTTGAAAGCCTGCTCGACGGCCTTATTGAGCCGGTTCGAGAGGCCTGGCTGGCCTTGCGAACCGGAGACACGGGGAAGCTTTTCTTCGATCTGGTGCAGCTCGGATTCCAGGCGCTCGGTCGCGACGCCAATCTTTTCGAGCACAGGCAGAATGACGCCTTCGCGGTCTGCGATCAGCGTCAAAAGCAGGTGGACGGGCTGCAGCTCAGGGTTGCCCAGCTCGGAAGCCTGGGCGATCGCCTGCTGCATCGCTTCCTGCGATTTCACGGTAAGTTTGTCCCAGCGGATTGCCATAGTGATTAATTCCTACTCGATATAAATTCTGATCCTGTTTGGTGCGGTGCGTCCGTGCTGGAGATCACACGGCCTCAAAAAAATGGGACCGGCCAGCCCAATCTGGCAAGTCTGGTTCAGCCAAGTCTAGTTCAGACAAGACTGATTCAGACGAGTCGCGTTCAGACTGGCCGGTCCCCCCTGTGCAAACTGTTGCTCTTAGGCAGCAGCGCCAATCTTGATCTGGCGGGGCTGCGCGGACGCCTTCTTCTTGAGCTCCAGCTTGAGAACACCGGCTTGATAGCTGGCATTCACGTTCTCCGTGTCCACCGTGGTGGGCAGGGTAAAGCTGCGGAAGAAGCTGCCGTAACGACGCTCAATACGGTGGAAGTTCTCTTCTTTCTCTTCCGATTCGAATTTGCGCTCGCCACGGACGGTGAGGCTTTGATTCTCAACGCGGATGTCCAGATCCTTCTCTTCGACGCCCGGGATATCGAGCTTGAGAACGACTTTTTCTCCGTTCTCAAAGACGTCGACGGCAGGGGTATAAGCCGCTGTGGTTACGGCCTGGCTGTCGCCGGCAAAGTCCTGGAAGATCGAGTTGACACGGTCTTGCAGGGACGCAACTTCACGAATGGGATACCAACGGCTGATGGCCATGATTCAGGTTCCTCCTGGTACTAGGTAGAGATTGTGTGCGGCTGGATCGTGGGCGGAAACCCGATCGACTCCAGCTCGCTCTAGGAATCTGATGAGACTATAGCACTATCGATTCATAAAATGTGAGTGTATTTTACTAATATTTAGTCTGTAGTGTCTTAAATGGATGAATTTAAAGGCATAAAGAAACGAAAAACCGCCCGGAAACGAGTCCGGACGGTGCAAAATAGCTAAGATTTTGGTTCGTGAAGGCGGCTAGATCGTTGCCAGCGCGGCTGTCTGGTCAGAAAAGAGCCCAGCGTATTTGGTGATGCCGACCATGGTGAAGACCTTCTGGAAGTGCGCGGAGAGGCCGAAGGCGAGAACCTTCTGACCACCGTTGGCAGCTTCCATCAGGAGCTGGATCACCAGGGCGATGCCGCTGGAGTTGATGTAGTCGACTTTGGTGAAGTCGAGCAGGACGGTCTTGACCGTCGTTTTGGAAAGCCCCTGGTAGGAGCCGATAACGGCATCCTTGGAGGCAGAAGAGATATCGCCCTCAAAACGGAGGACGGTGGCCGAAGTGCCGGAGGGGGAAGTTACCTGATCAATGCGGGATTTCGTATCAGTTTGCACTGGAATGCTCACTCCATCGTTCCAACTGGTTCTGTCTTAGACTACGCCGGGTCTTTGTCGAGGCGAATGACGAGGCGAACATAGCTGCCTTTGCCATTTGAGCCGACGACCCACTCTGCCTCGTCGACGAGGGCCTGAATGAGGAACATGCCCATGCCGCGCGGATCTTCCTCGCCATGCATCTTGCGGTCGATGTCCGGCTTATGCGGCGTGGCTTTGATGCCTTTGCCGTCGTCCATCACCTTGATTTCCAGGGCGTCAGCGCCGGCGGAGAGGACGACCCCGACGGAGAGCTTCTCATTGAGACGGTTGCCATGCTCGATGGCGTTGATACAGGCCTCGGCGATGGCGGTCTTCAGGTCTTCAATGCGTTCTTCGCGGAAACCCATGAGTTTGGCTACGGAAGCGGCAGTGCTCATGGCAACTTTTTCAAAGCCGAGTCGGGAGGGCAGCCGGACCTCAACGGTAGTAGCGCGTGCGATAGGGGCGGCGATCGTCATACGGTGACCCTCCCTGCATGGCTTAAACCCGTCTCCGTATGGGATAGTTTCTGTGCCGGAAGATGGCACAACACGAGAGCGGTCATGTCATCCTCCTGGGGTCCACCGCCGGAAAAGCCGTGGATCGCCGTCCATAATGCATCGAGGATACCATCGGCATTCCCTGTAGGTGTATGAGAAAACTCACGTAACAGGCGATCCTGCCCGAATTCCTCGTCTTCCAGAAAAACCTCAGTCAAGCCGTCGGTGTAGAAGAGCAGGCGGCTGCCTTTTGGGAAGTCCACGTGGCAGCTGTCGTAGCTCATGCCGGGCAGCAGACCCAGTGGAGTACCGGCGGCCTCGATCTGCTGTTCGATGCCATCCGGCGTAATGACGAATCCTGGGTTATGTCCTGCATTCACAACCTCGATCTTGCCGTTTTTTGCGTCGAGACAGAGGAAGATCGCCGTCACGTAGCGCCGCCTCGCCTCTTCGCCTTCCCAGTAATGATGCTGGTTCATGGCGGTCGCGAGGGTGTCGAGCGGTACGCCGGTCACGGCCATGGCCCGGAAAGCGGAACGGAAGCTGGTGGCCATGATCGCCGAGGCCAGGCCCTTGCCGGCGACGTCGGCGACAGCCATGAGGATGCCGCCTTCCGGCAAGGCGATGATGTCGACGTAGTCGCCGCCCACCTCGTAGCAGGTCTGAGAGCGCACGGCGATGGAAAATCCCGGAATCGAGGGCATCTGCTGCGGTAGCAGCGAGCGCTGGATCTGCCGGGCGGCGTCCAGGTCCTGCTGGACACGGGCCCACTGCAGGTTGCGCTCGTGGTTGCGGGCGTTTTCGAGAGCCACGGCCGCCTGGAGCGCGAGCCCCTCAAGGAAGTCGGCTTCATAAAGACTGATGGACCGGCCGTCGGGCGGGGCGACGACCAAATCCGTCATGCGATGGCCCTCGCGATCGGCGAGCGGGTAGGTGTAGACGTTCAGCAGGTTGCCGTCGGAGTCTTTCTGCGGCGCGTCTCCATAGGAGAGCTCGGTGCCGGAAAAGGCGGCTCCGGCCATCTCCAGCTCTCGAACGACGATGCGCAGGACGGTTTCGAGGACTTCGTCTTCGCGGGTGGTGGCGTGGAC
>Ga0206974_1156_pt1 | contig 14004 bp, 11 predicted proteins | sample Alteio_BWOrgHeat_84_FD_152920 | JGI IMG/M metagenome (GOLD analysis project Ga0206974, IMG submission 152920) | Enriched cells from forest soil in Barre Woods Harvard Forest LTER site, Petersham, Massachusetts, United States -... | ecosystem: Environmental > Terrestrial > Soil > Temperate forest >... | reverse complement strand
ACCTATGATTCCCACACAAATGAAGAGACGGAACGGATGGCAAAGCAGGTAGCCTTGAATTTCGGTGATATGGAATGGCGGTCGCGGCACCGCTTCGAAGTAAAGGCCAAGGGCTTAGTCCCCTTCTTCGAGTTCTTTCAGTCACTCGTGGAAGGACGGCATTGGGCATGGATGGGGACGGAGCGGCTCCTGAAGGACTTTCCACTTAAGGATACTCCGCTCGATGAGATCGACTACGATTGGTTGAGTCATGTGCAAAAGTATTTTCTCCATGCTCCGACTCGATCGAAAAAGAATCTCTCCCAGAATTCTGCGAGTACCTACTATGCCAAGATCAAGGCGGCATTGCAGATCGCAGCTCAGAGAGGTTTGATCTCTTCCAATCCCGCTATGAAGATCAAGGCAATCCCGCAAGTACCCTCACAGCGAGTGTACCTCATAGTCGAAGAGATCCAGCAACTTGCCAATACACCGTGTAAAGACCCAGAGGTCAAACGAGCCTTCTTATTCTCCTGCTATACGGGTCTGAGGATCAGTGACATCATAGCACTGACATGGGGAAGCGTGCGTAACGGTCGCCTCGCGATCCGGGTACAGAAGACGAAAGTACCGGACTGGATCGATCTGCATCCGGTGGCTCAGCAATTAGTCGGCACTGCGGGTAAGATAGACGAACGAGTGTTCACTCTCCCGCCTGACGGAACGGTATGGAGTATGCTTCAACTCTGGGCCGCTACCGCGGGCATTACAAAACACATATCCTTTCATTCGAGCAGGCATAGTTTTGGGACACTCATGCTGGAGGCGACCAACGATATTTATCTCGTCTCGAAATTGATGGGACATTCCAGCGTCACCCACACGATGGCCTACGCTAAGATCGTGGACGCGCGAAAGAAGAAGGCCATGTTATCACTGCCGGGGATCGAGATTTGTAAGGATATGGGATCAGTTCTATAACATTGTACGGTTGCATACATAGGCACCAAGTGAAATGATGCTCCGTTTAAATCGGCTATGGCAAAGCAAGCAAAACCATCGAACAAACCGAAACTCGAAACTCCCCAAGATGGGGATCTGGTCATGGTCGTTTGGAGAGATCACAGAACCGGACATCACTGGGACTCCGGGATGATTTATCGCGAGAAGTTTATCGATTCAGAACGCGTAATTACTCACCAGACAGTGATTTACGATCCAGACTATTCCATTATTGGAAGCAGAGGCGAACTGGCTGGGACGCTTGCGGGGGAATGGAAGGATGTTGAATTCTGGTGCGTTTGGAAAGGCGAATCTCGTCAGGAGCACAGCGATCGCATTAAGGACTTGAATCTAACCCATGACGAATGGTTTCAAGGTGAGAAGGATAGCCCGATCCGAGGCGGTTGGAGTAGACCGAAGATCGCCCCACCATTCATACAAGTCTCAATTCAAGACAAGTGGACTCGCCCTAAGGATGGAACGTTGGTTGAAGTTCACGCGAGAGAAGGATATTTGGAACCCCAGCGAGGACGATATTTCGCGGCCGCCGACATGATATACCGTGAAGAGCGACTTGGTACAAGACGAGTGGAAGTGAAGGATATGTCCCCTCTTGATCCGCAAACCATGCGAATGGGTATTGCGGTACTGTTCGATCAGGTTAAGAGTATCCCTAATAATGTAAAAATAGAAACAACTTTCAGCGATCGCTTTCGCTACAGCCCACCTTTTTTACCATTTTCGAATTGGGTTCAATTCAGGGGTCTCAAAGACGATGGAACACCTTGCACAGACTGGGAACCCGGACCTCACTCTGAGGAATGGGCAAATCAGGAACGAATACGAAGAACAACGACTACTATAGAACAGAATGAGGAACGTTATGAGAACCTTCGAGCCATGGTTCTCGATTCATATCCAACAGAGCCCGATTTACGGATGAGACTTGTTCGCTCAAAGCAATTACACAAGAATGCCCCCAATGCAGGATTCGACCGTTCGCTCGACCCGGATATTTTGAAATCGGTGTATGAACAGCACTACAAGACTAACAAAATTTCGAAAGAACAATACGAAAGAAATACCAGTCAGTTGATAGATGGGCTTTCCGGTGGCGGTGAATTTTTTCTTAGCAAATGGGTTGATTTCTTACAGAGCGAAATTCTCACGTTAGAAGAGGCCTTGCATATAGGGTCGAACGGCGCACAACGCAACCATCTTTATGAATTGATGATAGGTCCAGATAGCACTGCATTCGACGCAGGTCTAATCGAGAAAGTCGGGCGTGGAGAACAAACAGAAGAAGAGACCCGCCAAATCATTCATTCCATAAGTGAAGCGAGCAAACGGCGCGAGATCGAGAATCAATTGAAAGGAGCGAAAGAGCTTGCTGCCGTTCAGGTTCTGGCCGAGAAAATTGGGCGTACCAACGATCATTCCGTTACCCTCGACGAAGTAGCGCACGAAGAACGTTATTCGAAGGATGTTGCGAGCGTTGCAGCCGTCGTGGGAGTCTCTTCAAGCATGATTACAAAAGCCATTCGAGAGGGAGAAAAAATTCTTGGTCTTACACCTATCATCCAACGCAAGGGAGTGCGTGGCAAAATTTGGTTCGCGGATAGCTTCTTCGAGCGTTTAGAGGGTAAGAAGAATATGACAGATTCCAGAGAAAAACGATAAGTCACAAATTCTCGTGACAATTGGTGACTTTCAGTTTCGCGCTCTAATCCTCTTGCATACATGCGGGTTGAGCATGTATGCAACTTCATCAATCCACCGGCGATCCCGGAACAGCAGAGAATATCGCGCCACTGACAACTTTGTCAGGCAGCGAGATAATGACAGTTGAGGAAACTGCTAACTTCACGCGCACCTCAGTTAGTTACTGGAGAAAAAAAATTGCAGCAAACGCGCTCCCCGTGCTTCGCTTAGGAACAAGGACGTTACTTCGAAAGAGCGACGTCCTTGTTTATCTTGAATCAAAAGTCTCCGCATCAAATGCCGATATTCAAAGTCGTGCTAAAGGCATAGCCGCAACTGCAATGCTTCGCGTGCCAAGTGTGCGAAGGAGTTTGATATGAGCACCGAACGGTTGTCCTTCGGCTCGAAGCGAGCACCATGCCCAACCTGTGGAGCTCGGCGTGGATTCGCTCCTCTCACCGGCGCTCCCAACGCGGGCAAGTGTCATGCGTGCGGTGAATTCTTCCCCCCAAATTCGAAACCGGACTACTCAAACGATGCCATTCTAAGAACGCGCACCGGCACCGTTATTAACCTAAAAGCTACGCCGAAGATCGATCCCAGCGATGAAAAACAGGAAGTGCCGAACGAACATGTGAGACGCTCGCTCGATTACTTAGTCCGGTGCAATGAATCCTTCGAGGAACGAACCGCAATCATGGAAAACGAGGGCGGCCTCAGCCGGATAGAAGCCGAACGTGAGGCCGCAAAAGAGTTAGGATATGCCTACATAAACCCTAACACTTCCATGACAAAAATAATTGAAGAAGAACCAACCCTGCTGCGTCGTGAATCGGCGTTCGCAGCGGCGGTCACACAACTAACCCGGCCAACGATCCTAAGTGAGTGGTACGTCGGACTTGCAAGCGACGGTGCTACTATTTTTTGGTATGTTGACCAGCAAGGAAAATTTCGCAACGGTAAGAAAATCTGGTATGAACCGAATGGATGGAATCGGGTCCGAGACCATCGGCACAACCCACACTTTCTGTATAAAGGAAATCCGATCCCATTATATGGCGAGTGGCAACTGACTCCTTGCGAGCGGCGGCCATTTGCACTATTTGAATCCGAGAAGACAGCGATCGTAGCAAGTATCCACATGCCTCAATATGTCTGTCTTGCGATCGGGGGCCATGAACTAAAGAATGAGCACAAAGCCAGCGTACTTCGCGGCAGAACAGGGATCGTGCTGTTCGACCGGGAACCCCAGACCATCCGAGCGGCAGAAGAAGCGGCCCGCACACTCTATAAGATCGGCGCTGATGCCAGTGTGGAGAACTTAGAGCACTTTTATCCCGGCATACCGTCCTATTGGGATGCCGCCGACATCATCTATAATCAATTCCATCAATGGCAGCAGAAACAGATATTTTAGAAACTGGAACAGGTTTCGTCTCGGATCTTGGAGCGAACTTTGATGGACTCGCGCCACAGCGTGAGGAGCACATGGAATTTCCCGATAACATATATCGAGATCTTCCCCCCATGCTGTCGGAACTTTGCGATTATTACCCGGCTGGGCCGCCTCGGGATATTGTGCTGCTCGCATCGCTCACGGACATTTCCGGAGCATTATCGAATATCATCTTTCGCAATGTGGATGGATGGGTTCATCTCAATCTTTTTGCAATGGTCATAGCACCGCCTGGAAACGGAAAAGGCGTGGCGCGAGTAGCATGGGACCTCGTTGCACCAATAGATAAGCGAATACGGGAAGCCTCCAAAGTCGCCCTGAACGTCTGGAGAGCCAAAAACGAAGAATGCGAGGAGATCAGGAAGAGAAACAAGGTACACCGGCAAAAAGGAGAACTGGTGGAAGAAGTACCGGATATTGGGGATCCCCCCAGACTCCGCACGCTCCGAATCGGCGTTAATAATTCCACCCGCTCGTTCATCGACCGTCTCGACGCCAATGGTGGAGGAGGCGTTCTGCACGATACGGAAATCATTACGATGATAAACGCCATGCGTCAGGAATGGGGTGACGCACGCGAGGTCTATCTCAAAGCACCACATAATGAATTCATCACGATTGAGCGCAAAGACACTTCCGTCCAGATCGAAAAGCCCTGTTGTAGTGTGTTCCTCACAGGTACGGAGAATGCTGTCAAAAAGCTTATCCCCAGTGCAGAAGACGGGCTTCTAAGCCGATTCCCCATTTACACCTTTACATCTCAGGAACAGTGGAGATCACACCGGCCGCGTAAAGAGGACGAAAAGAAGGATCAGGTGATCGGGTACCTCTCACAGAGGCTGGAAGAACTATTTGTTCTTTTGAACAGCCGTGAAAAGCCGCTTGTGGTATATCTGAAGCATGAGCAATGGGAATTGATCGATTCTTTCCAGCGCACTCATAGTGCCCTGCTTCAAACGGGTTCGGACCCTCTTCTTTTAGCGAGCGTTCGTCGTGCGGCGCTCTATGCCACCAAAATAGCGTGCCTACTGACCACACTTCGTGACTTCGATGGAGGATTACTGTCGGATGTGACGAAGAGCATTGCCACTGAAACGGTCGATGTCGAAACAGCAGTGGCAATCATGCGCGTATGCCTGCATAATGGGATTGAATTAGCGAAAAGACTCCCGAAAGCAGCCGCTTCAAATCTTGCACCTTCCGAACTGAGTGTATATGTCCTGCTCCCGGACTTGCCCACCACCATTTCCACACGAGAGATCTGTCGAATGACAGGATTCAAAGAACGCAAGGTTCAGCGAATATTGCGAAAATTGAAGTCAATCGCTATGATACATTGCACAACAGAACACGGGCCGTATGCGCGCAAGCAAATGTCGGATGTCGTTTCTGACGGATTGACGGATTCCACTGAGGCACCGCCCGTCGAAACGACAGAAACGTCACAAACGACAAATACGACACGCGACATTTCAGAAAACGAGTATGGGAATGGAGAACTCGCATTTTGAAGAACTTGAAACAAGTTGTAACCAAAAAAAGAAAAAATATGAAGTGGACGAATGAACGAAGAATAGTCAGCGATCTGAAAGAGTATCCAAAAAATCCACGAACGACCGAGCCGAAGGGAATGCGCGACCTCGAACAGAGTATCGATTCCTTAGGCTACGTGGAAACGATAGCCGTCAACACGGATGGGACAATTCTTAGCGGTCACCGCCGAAAGGAGATTTTGGAACGCAAGGGAGTAGTAGAGGTGGACGTGCGTGTGCCTGAACGCATGCTCTCGGAGGCCGAATGCCGTGAGGTTGTTATTCGCCTCAACCGCAATATTGCGGGATCGTGGGACATGGAAGCCCTCCCCGACGATTTTGAAGTGGATGAACTACGGGATTGGGGCTTCACCGATTTCGAGCTTGGGATTCGCGGCACACCGGAAGGCATCGAGTTCGACGAATCGATCACCGATGGGGAGAGCGTGATGGCGACATTTCGGATCAAGCTCCCCGCGACCGACGCGGAGCTATTTGAAGTTCGACTGGATGAGATTCTCCACGAGTTCCCGGACGCGATCAAAGAGAAGAAGGTATAAGTGCATGATCGGTCATTCTCAGTTCACGGTCGTATCTACGTTCTCTGGCTGCGGGGGTTCATCTCTCGGTTACCGTATGGCCGGAGGGAAAGTCTTGCTCGCTGTCGAGTGGGATGAGAACGCCTGTGCAGCTTACCGATTGAACTTCCCGGACACTCCCCTCTTCTGTGGTGATATTGCCACGTTGTCAGTGGATGAAATCCTCTCCAGGACTTCCCTGCTGTCTGGCGAGCTTGATGTTTTAGACGGTTCCCCACCCTGCCAGGGATTTTCCACCGTTGGAACTCGCCGAATGCACGACGACCGTAATCAGTTGTTCCGGGAGTTCGTCCGGCTCTTGCGGGGTCTTCAGCCAAAAGCATTCGTGATGGAGAATGTATCAGGGATGGTGAGGGGTAACATGCGATTCATTTTCACCGAGATCCTTCGGGAACTGCAAGATTGCGGCTACCGGGTAAAAGCTCGTGTCCTGAACGCCAAGTTCTTCGGAGTGCCACAATCGCGAGAACGGATTATTTTTATCGGAGTCCGAAACGATCTCGGCCTCGAACCGTCGCATCCCATTGGAACCCTGAAGGTCGTCTCTGCTGCGACTGCGATCAGGGATGTTCCGGTCGATCTCGAAGAGCACGCCATGCTCCTTGCGGCCGGTAAAAAATACGCAGCTTATGAAGTATGGCCGTTGCTCAAACCCGGTCAGAAACGAACCGATCTCGGACTGAAAAACGGATACTCCTGTGTGAAAGTCTATCCCGACCGGCCCTGTCCTACGGTCACGAAAAACGACGGCACGATCTCGATGCACGGACTCATGCACTGGCAGGAACAACGACGCTTCACGGTCGGTGAGTATAAACGCTTTCAATCGTTCCCCGATGACTTCCAATTCGTAGGATCATACTCGGATGCGGTGCAGCGGATCGGTAACTCCGTCCCTCCCCTCTTTATGAAACGGATCGCGGAGCACATCCGGGATCACATCCTTCACTGCCATGACTGAGGAACCACGAAAAACGGAAGTGAAGCCCTCGAAAGCAGAGAGGCGCAGGAGGATCGACATTACCGAATCGCTGCTGATCGACTGCGCTTCGGTCACTGAGATCAGGCGGTATTTTGCAGAAAAAGAATCGCTCCATCTCGGGCGCAGAACCGTCGAACGATACGCGGAGATCGCAGAGCATCGAATCGTCAAGGGGACAGAACCACTTAGGCAAGCCGAGATACGAAAAGCGAAGCGACGGCTCGAACGCTGCTTCGCTCGCGCCATGTCCGGTAGTAAAAAGAATGTATTCGCTGCGATCGCAGCACAGAAAGCGATCATTGGCCTGCTTGCGCTCAATCCGCCCAAGGACGATGAAGAGGATATGAGTGTCGAAGAGTTAGCGAGACAGGTTGTGATCCAGCGAAAGGAAATGGATTTGTATAGTAGTGGTAAAATTGGCATTACAAGCGAGATCGAAGGAATGCTGGATCGTTACCGGTCCTTAGGAGAAAATCCCGCAGAATTGTTGCAGGAACTATCACTGCGCGTTGAGCCGAAAACGGCTGAGGGCGAAGGCTAATATGGCATACGAGAACGAAGCTCCACACGGCACATCGGGACAGGGCAACCGGTTCGCGTTCAAGGTCGGACGCGCGCCGTATGCGGATAAAGCCGAGTATCTGCGAGCTATCAGCGAACAACTTACACCCGACGTGTGGGCCGCGATTGTGGCACGCGCGATCCACGATGCAACCTTAGGCCGAAAACAGGAGCGGGCCAAAGCCCGTGAGTGGTTCGCAAAATATATCCTCCCTATCAAAACCGAGATCGCGCTCAGTACGGACGTTCGCAACCCCTACGATTTTCTGACGGAAATGTACAAGATCTTCGAGACAAGCGCGAGGAATCCCAAAGACCTCGAAGAGCGGCTTGCATATACCCTTGGATTGCTCAAGCCGGAAGAACGGGCGACACTCCGGAGTGTGTTAATCCAAGCCGACAGCGACCAGGTGAAACAGTATTGGGACGAAGTCCAGGAGATGAGTGAGGAGAGGCAGAAGGGTGATTCGAGCGCGACCTGAGACGATCTCAAACAAGCTCGATCATGGGAGCATTTCATAACCCGCGCGCATCAGACGTTCCGCATCGGCGGGTGTTACGACCCAGAAACTCGGACAGTCGCCAAGAATGATTCGCATCGGACGGACGCTGTGTTCATAGCAAATGGAGCGGGCAGTTCCAAGTGAGGAAACGCTGAGAATGTGACCTTCGACAATGCCGTTAGAGCGGAGAGTTGAAATAGCTGTATCCATAAAATTTATATCGGTTCTTACACCTATTAGAGGCGTTCTTTCGAAGAATCGTCCCCGTAAAATACCGAAAAATACGAGCAGAGAAAACGATTGCCACCAATGCCAAAATTATCTGGCGCATTCGTACACACATCGAAAGTGTCATGGAGTGTCACCTGTTGCCATAGGATTATAATGGGTAGTATGCTTCGGCACGAAGACTGCGAAAATACCCCTAATTTCCGCCTGATACCGCCAGATAAATTTGTTGCCACAGTGTTGCCAAATTCGATAATGCCTTCTCTCGGAAAGCTATAAATCGCGCAGAATGGAACGGATTCGGCAATTTTGGACTGAATTAAGGCGATTTCCGGCACTTCAATACCAAGTGCCATCAGAAATCAAGCACGGAGAACCTATAGCTTAGAGTGCCCTCTGAGGATGATCCCGAACGGCTGAGTTGTTAAAACCGTTTTGGCCTAAATGAAACAGCGTACTTCAAAGTCAAAGCCGAAAAGGACCGTTTCCTCAGGAGAGGGGGAACGAAGGACTATCATCGGCATTGATGCTGAGTATCGAGTGGCAGCACAATTGATCTATGATGCCTTACGAAAGAATGAATTGATTCGATTTTGGAAGGGTGCATTGAACGCGGGCCAAATCGATGATGTCGTTATAGAGAGCAAATTACGTGTTGATGCTTATCAAATAAAATGGTCACAAAATAGTGGCACAATTTCGTTCCGAAATATAACGGTTCAATCGGATGACTCTGTTTCACTCATCACTCAACTGTCACATGGATGGCAAGCTGGCAAGAGCAAATTTGGTTCAAAACCATACTACGTACACTTGATAAGTCCATTACCTGCTTCTTCGAGAGATCAATTGCCAATTGATGAATCGAACATGCCGCAGCGATCGGACTTTGCTTTCTTTCTCAAAACATTTCGGGAACCAGCTGGCGCATTCCGTAATGAATGGAAAGTTGCGGTAGAAAAACTGATAAATGCAAGTGAACTTACAGAGAATGAGCTTATGGAATTTATGGATCATTGTCATTTTGATCTTGAATATCGTAGGCCTGTCAACATTGCCCAGAGCCAGCAAGAACAAGCCACAATCAATGATATAAAAAGTATCGCAGACTTGCTGGTACAGCTGAAGATCGAGAAACGAGAAGCAACTCTCACGAGGGATCAGCTTATATCGAGACTACGTTGGTCCTCACGATTTGAATTCAAGAGCCGTCATGAATATCCTACACCAAATCCTTATAGCCCAATTACCGGAACCCAGCAGGAACTTCTCCAAGTCATTGCTGATAGTAGATCAGGGTATATTGCGCTCACGGGCACACCTGGATCGGGGAAGTCAACGCTCCTAACAAGGTCATTGCAGGATGCTAACTACCGTGTAGTACGATACTACGCATACGTTCCTAACTCCATCCAGAATATTCGAGGTGAATCCGATTCATTCTTTCACGATATTTTGCACACATTGACCTTGCAAAATGCGATTCGGTTAAAAGGCATACTACCGATTGAACGGGAAGCTCTGATCGAAGTTTTTAATGATGCTCTCCGTGACTTGCATGAAGATTGGAAAGCGAATGGCAAAAAAACATTAATAGTGATTGATGGTATAGATCACATTGAGAGAGAGCAACACCCAATGAGGTCACTAATAAGCGATTTGCCGCTTCCGGTCTCAATTCCAGAAGGTGTTCTACTAATTCTCGGAAGCCAACCGTATCAGTTGGAACTTCTTCAAACAGAGATCAAGGTTGCCTTACGGGAACCAGGACGTACCATCGAAATGAAGCTCCTTACGAGGGCCGAGATTGATAATATGCTGTCACGAAGGGAAGACTATAGCGAATTAGCTCCACAGCTTAAAGATTTGATATTTGAGCGTTGTGGTGGCCACCCATTGGGATTTCAGTTGGTGTTGAACGCTCTTAATTCTGCAAGTTCAGATAAGCTAAATATTTTGGAGAACTTTCCTGATGTCACCGGAGAGATTGAGACGATGTATGAGAGTCAATGGAAAAGAATCGTAATGTCATCGGGACTTCACCATCTGACGGGCCTGCTATCGCGAATAAATGTTATATTGAATTTTACCTGTATCCGAACCTGGAAAGACGAGCATAGCTTCCAAGAAGCAGTTGATTCGTTCCAAAAAGATTTTTACTATCTATTTACGAACGAGTCCGAAACGCGTTGGTACTTTTTTCATAATAGCTTCAGGTTATTCTTGCAACGGAAGACCGCAGAATTCAGGCCGGGCGAATACAGCAAGGACCGCGATAAAAAGTGGCATTCTGAATTAGCTACATACTGTTTGCGTGACTCTGCAAATCCTGATGGCTGGGACTCAGTCTATCATCTCCTTGCAGCTGGTGAGGAAACAAGGATGTTGGGTTCAATCAATGCAGATTTCTTTCGCGATCAATTTCTAAACTTTCGACATCCTGATGGAATTATTCAAGATATTAAACTTTGTCTGCTGTCTGCTCTCCGAAATAATCATCTTGAGCGCTATGTGGAGTATCAATTGATTGGAAGCGAGATAGAGAGTCGGATGGAGTATAGTGAATCGGAGGAAATAGTCAAAGCTCTTCTTGCTCTCCAAAACGGCGAAGCCGCGACTCGCTACACCAGAATGGGTCGTCACCTTAACATCGAATTTTCAAATGCACTCGCTTTAATACCTGCATTCGTAGCAGCCGGCCTCAATCAAGAGGCAAAGGTGCTCATTGAAATTGCCGATCCGACTAACAAGTTAAGAGAACGCTCGTTTGACGAGAATAATCGTTCCGCGTTCGAATGGTGGATCAAATCAATCGCACTACTTGGGGATTTAAAACGAGCGTTGAACATAATTGAAAAGGCTGAGGAGTACCTGGAAGAATCGCTATATCGAGGAGATTCGATCGAGGAAGTTAAGACCCATTTAAAAATGTCCCTCTGCCGCTTCCTCATCGAACATGGAGATTTGGAATTTGCAAGTTCTTTGTATGAGGAGCTGGACGGTTACAACGCGTTCTTGATAGCCGTGTGGTTAGTTCGTGATGCCCTATACACAAGGTCTGACAATGATGCAGCCAAAAAGTGGTACGACGGGGCAAAATCGATGCTTGATGCTGTTGACAATGACTCAAGAATTGAACTTGCGGAGTTGGCTCGTGAACTTGATTTGTCAATGAGTGAACTTTCAAGCGTGCTCGGACAAGCGAAGCCAATTTGGCCAGACCGAATGAGACTCGCTGAAGTAGATTTGGTGCGCAATTATCGATCTCCGAGACTTTATTATTTCTTGAATGTTTATTTGGGGCGGGATGAGAATGTTCTCGAAACACCAACCGAACCAAAATCCGAGTACGAAGCCCCAGCTTACGCATTAGAACAGTTCGTGCGAGTGGTTGCCATTTACCAAGGACATACATTGCGCAATGAATATGGTTCCGGCTCGTTAAGGGAGCTCTGTCTGCAAGCCGAAACCCTATTCGATAACGCCCATAGGGATAACGATCACCGTTGGTATATTGTGCGACGTGTCCGGGTCGAGATAATTGATATGCTGATAATGCTTATTGAGACTCAAGAAGATGCCTCGATTATCGGTGAGCTTTTATCCCGCGAATGGTCTAAACCTGGAGCCGACAAGTGGTGGTCGCCAGAAGAGCGAGCTAAAATTCTTATTCGACATAGTGACTCAAATTTGTTGACTAAAGAAGAAACCGCTTCAATACTTCTAAAGTCTGAACACGCTCTCGCAAATGATGAAGATTATACCTACGAAAAATTTCAAAACTATATCGCTCAGTGCAATCTTTTAATTGAGGGCGGAAAAACGGAATTTGCAAAACGATGGCTTGGCTCTGCATTAGAATCGACGTTCGGCGTTCATTACAGGAAGGATTACCAAACGAACGACTGGATGAAATGGCTTGTGGAAATAAACAGAGTTTATCCTTCGGATGCAGGCAGCAGAATCGAGTGGTTTGCGAAAGCGATTTTACCTCTCGAATATTCGACCGAAGGGCGTGCAGCGTCCCTGGCGGGAAGTGAGTTGATTGGAGTCTGTGCGAAATGGAATCCCGCGGCGGCTATTTCATTACTCGGCTGGTTCGCAAAACAAAAAGTCATTCATTACACAAGCGCTCTTGAGGATTTAGTTCATCAGTTCATGCTTGATATTTCTGTTCCCTTTGAAAGGATACATATACTTATCAGGGATTTCATAATTCCGCTTTGCCGCGGCAATGAAAGGATCGCTACGCAATATCTAAAGCTATTAAACAAGGAACGGAATGAGAATCGTGAACTAAGATTAGAGGATATGTCGAAAGCCTGTAAAATTTTCGATGGATCCGTCGAATCTGATTCATGGGCCGCTAAGTTTAATGAGGCGCTGATCTCCCCTACAGATCGAACCCTGTTTCCATATTTGGAAAGCCAGGACTCCGATAGTGAGATAATGCGGGAGATGAGAGAAAAGTCCACATTGGAACTGATCGGGATGCTCGTTGATCCTATTGAGTATAGAGCGAGCAATGTTTTGCTTGAACGCCTGAAAGATATGCCTAATGAGGACTTTGCCATATTGAGCCACGCAGATCCCGAGAACATGGAACTTAAAGCTGCAATTGCCGCCCATCTTGCGCGCGAAGGAAATAAGCAGGCAGCGTTTCAACTGGCTGCTCAGGTATTTGTCCAAGCCGGTCCACATGGCTGGCATGAGTGGTATGACGGTGGTTCCCGTCTCAAGGCATTTAGGACTATGTGTACGATAGATCGAGAAGCTGCCCGAAAAGTTTGCTTTGATACTGTATTAAAGGAAAATGAGATCGACGCTGGATCACTAAGAGAGACGTTGCCTCTTATATTCCCGTCATATTCAATTGAAACTGTTTGGCCATTAATTGAACTCCACCTATCGAAGTTGTTACACACAGCTATTGGTGACAAAGTCGATCTTCAACTGTCAACAGTTCCAATGGTCGGGGCGAACGTAGCGATACTTCGGCTACTTTGCGAACATTTGGAGCACCCAATAGCTGAGTTCCGTGAACAGGCTTTTGTCACAGTCAGGAACTTGCTTCTCGATGGAGAGGTGCATGATTGGGAAGTATTGAATGAATACCTGACTGAAGACAAACTCCAGACCGAGAGCGTGCTTTGCTGCATCGCTTCTGTTCTCGGCCAAATCACGATTCCTTCATCGACTCAAGCAGCTATATCAACTCGCTTAGATAGTTCCGATTTGATGATCCGCTACTGGGCTTCAATCTGTAAGGGTACCGAGAGACTACTGATTTCTTCGGTTCAAGCAGCCATTATACAGCCAAGTTTGGCCGATTTCTCTTTGCCTCCGCTTGATTCCCAGTGGAGGGAAGACGAATTAAATTGGGATACTCATGACCCACTACCCTCTACTACTAATGCAATCGAGAGCCTTCGACCATTCGATTATCGCATACGAATTCTAA
>Ga0206974_1175_pt1 | contig 14045 bp, 12 predicted proteins | sample Alteio_BWOrgHeat_84_FD_152920 | JGI IMG/M metagenome (GOLD analysis project Ga0206974, IMG submission 152920) | Enriched cells from forest soil in Barre Woods Harvard Forest LTER site, Petersham, Massachusetts, United States -... | ecosystem: Environmental > Terrestrial > Soil > Temperate forest >... | reverse complement strand
TTGTTGCCGAAAAGCAATACGACTATTATGTACTTGAACTGAGCAGTTTTCAGCTTGATGATATGCATGAATTCAGGGCTGATGTAGCAGTACTCACCAATATCACACCCGATCATCTCGACAGGTATGATTACGAAATTCAGAATTATGTGAATTCTAAATTCCGTGTCATCCAGAATCAAACGTCAACTGATGTTTTCATTTATTGTGCGGATGATGAACTCACAGTAAATAATCTTTCAAAATTCAGAATCAATGCAAAGCAATTTCCATTCTCATTTGGAAAAGAACTTCCCATCGGAGCATATGTAAAAGATGGAAAAATAAATTCATCAACCAATAAAGAAAATTTAAACCCCTTCACTATGTATATAAATGAACTGTCACTAAGAGGTCGTCACAATGCCTACAATTCAATGGCTGCAGCCATCATCGGTCAGGTGTTCAACATCAGGAAAGAAAGTATTCGCGAAAGCCTTTCCGATTTTCAAAATGTGGAACACAGGCTTGAGCCTGCCGGAACAATCGGTGGTGTTGAATTCATCAACGATTCAAAAGCTACCAATGTGAATTCGGCATGGTATGCATTGGAAAGCATGGAAAAACCCACAGTGTGGATTGCGGGTGGTGTCGACAAAGGAAATGATTACACATTGCTGCGTGAACTCGTAAAAGAAAAAGTGCGCATCATTGTTTGCATGGGATTGGACAACCGCAAGATCCATGAAGCATTTGGTGCTGATGTCGACATGATTGTGAATACCACTTCTGCAAAAGAAGCTGTTCACGTGGCGCACAAACTTGCACGCCCGGGAGAAGTTGTGTTGCTTTCACCTGCTTGTGCATCATTCGACCTCTTCAAAAATTATGAAGACAGAGGAAGACAGTTTAAGAAAGCGGTGAAGGAGTTATAATTATTAATTAATAATGAAGAATTAATAATTATATGAAGAGGGATAATATTATTCTGGATAAGTCATTTGCATTTGCCGTGCGAATTGTAAATCTCTATAAATATCTCATCAAAGAATTTAAAGAGTACGAATTATCAGGGCAGATATTGGCAAGCGGAACTTCTATCGGAAGCAATGCAGAAGAAGCTGTTGGTGGTGTTTCGAGGAAAGATTTTATAAACAAAATAGGTATTTCATACAAGGAAGCAAGAGAAACATTGTACTGGTTAAGATTACTTCATGCTACAAAATATCTGGATGATAAACTTGCAAAATCGTTGACGGGTGATTGCGAAGAATTAATTAAAATTTTAACAAGTATTTTAAAATCAAGCAAAGAATAAAATAGCAGACAATGAATTATTCATTATTAATTTTTAATTATTAATTACGGTGAACACCTGGCAAAAGTTGCGCCCGCGCGGTGACATATACATGTGGGGAATCATCTTCGCGCTTTCCATTTGGGGACTGTTGGCTATTTACAGTTCCACGGGTGCTCTTGCGTATAAAAAAAACGGAGGGAATGTTGAGATCTATTTATTTCAGCAGGCAGGATTATTATTGATGGGATTTGTGATCATGCTTTCCATTCACACCATTCACTACAAATATTTTATCGGCATTTCCAAAATTCTTATCTGGCTTTCGTATCCATTATTAATTTATACATTGTTCTTCGGAATTGAGATCAATGGTGCAAGACGTTGGGTGAGCTTACTCGGAATAACTTTTCAGGCTTCAGATGTTGCAAAGCTTGCCATCATTATGTTCGTAACGCGGGAGCTTGCACGAAAGCAGGAAACCATCGATGATTTTAAAAAAACATTCTTACCAATTCTTGCACATATCACGGCAATTTGTTTGCTCATCGCACCTGAAAATTTATCTACTGCATTAGTACTTTTTGCAACTTGTTTTCTTATACTTTTTATTGGCAGGGTAAAAATAAAACACCTTGCACTCATCACCGGTTCTGTGCTGCTTGCAGGGTTGCTGTTATTTGCATTTCTCTTTGTCGTTCCCGAAAAAGCGATAAAAAATATGGGACGGTTTGCTACCTGGAAACACCGCATTGAATCATTCGGTAAACATGAATATGATCCGGATAAATCGTTTCAGAATGATCATGCAAAAATGGCGATTGCAAACGGAGGAATTTTTGGAGTAAAACCGGGAAACAGTACCGAACGTAATTTTTTACCTGAAGCGTATTCCGATTTTATCTATGCCATCATAGCTGAAGAATACGGACTGATCGGAGCATTGATCATGCTGATGTTGTATATGTATTTTTTGTATCGTGCAATACGTATCGTTTTAAAAAGTCCGAAAGCATTTGGTGCGCTTATCGCTGTGGGATTGAGTTTTTCATTAGTTCTGCAGGCACTAATAAATATGGCGGTGGCCGTTAATTTATTTCCTGTAACAGGTTTAACACTTCCACTTGTAAGTAAAGGAGGAACATCAATTTTATTGACCAGTGTAGCCTTCGGAGTGATCATGAGTGTGAGCAGATACATTGAACAGGACGAGCCTGAAAAAGACGATGAGCAAAAAGAAAATCCATTTGAAACCGAAAATATCATAACTGCAAATACCTGATAAAATGAACAAAAAAAATATGCACTCATTAATGAAGAAGAAGAAAAAATAGGTAATGCTATAGTTAACGCGGCATTCCATATTCACAATTCACTTGGACCGGGATTGTTGGAAAAAGTTTATGAAATATGCTTTTGCCATGTTATACAAAAGCAAGGATTTAATGTAAAAAGGCAGATCCCGATACCAATTGTTTTTGAGGGTATTTCCTTTGAAGAAGGACTTCGTTTAGATGTTCTTGTTGAAGACAAAGTAGTGTGTGAACTGAAAGCTTTGGAAACTGTAAATCCTGTTTGGGAAGCACAGCTTTTAAGTCATCTAAAATTAACTGATAAAAGGTTAGGGTACTTGATTAATTTCAATGTCCCCTTAATAAAAAATGGTATTAAAAGAATGGTAAATTAAATATAGCCACGAAGGCGCGAGACACAAGAAAACACAAAGTTATTCTTCGTGAAACTTAGAGCCTTGGTGACTTAGTGGCAAAAAATTATAGCCACGAAGACTCAAAGACACAAAGACACAAAGAAACACAAAGTTATTCTTCGTGAAATCTAGTGCCTTGGTGACTTAGTAGTAAAAAATAAAATGAGTTAAAATGGCCACAAAGGCACTAAGTCAGAAAGAAACACAAAGTTATTCTTTGTGAAACTTAGAGCCTTGGTGACTTAGTGGCAAAAAAATGAAAAAAATAAAAATCATAATAAGTGGTGGTGGCACAGGCGGGCATATTTACCCGGCTGTTGCCGTGGCACAGGAATTACAAAAAAGAATTCCTGATGTCGATATACTTTTTGTTGGTGCCAGCGACAGAATGGAAATGGAAAAAATTCCGAAAGCAGGTTACAAAATTGTTGGTTTATGGATAAGCGGATTGCAACGCAGTTTGAGTTATAAAAATATTCTGTTTCCTGTAAAAGTTATTTCTGCCGTAATCCGTTCTCTTCAAATTTTGAAAGAATTCAAACCCGATGCAGCCATTGGTTTTGGCGGTTATGCAAGTGGTGCACTATTATATGCTGCAACTTTGAAAAAAATTCCGACAGTTATTCATGAGGCCAATTCGTATGCCGGGATCACGAATAAAATATTGAAAGATAAAGTAGATACGATCTGCGTGGCTTACGATAAAATGGAACGTTTTTTCCCTGAATCAAAAATTGTAAAAACAGGAAATCCAATTCGTAAGGATTTAATGAACGTAAGGAGTTTACGCGATGAGGCGATGAAATTTTTCAATCTCGATCCGCATAAGAAAACAGTATTGGTAATTGGCGGAAGCCTTGGCGCACGAACCATTAACGAAAGTATTTTAAACGGCTTGAAAAAACTGGAAGAGGCCGGATTGCAGGTGATCTGGCAAACAGGGAAGAATTTTGATTTAAAAAATGTTCACAGTTCACAGATCTCAGTTAACGGTGAACCGTCAACCGTGAACTGTCAACCATTTATTTACGAAATGAACTTCGCCTATGCTGCCTCAGACGTTGTGATCTCGAGGGCGGGAGCATTGTCCATTGCCGAACTTGCGCAGGTAAAAAAACCGGTGATCCTTGTTCCTTCACCTAATGTTGCCGAAGATCATCAGACAAAAAATGCAATGGCATTGGTTGATCGCGAAGCTGCAATTCTTGTAAAGGATTCAGAGGCAAGAAATGTACTTGTTGATGAAGTGATCAAACTTGCAAATAATGAAATGAAACAAATTCAGATGAAAAATAATATCGCTTCTTTTGCCATGCCTGATGCAGCAAAGGTGATTGTCGATGAGGTGATGCGATTGATAAAAAGGGATTAAGTGATGAAGAAATTAAGTGATTAGGGCTTGCCAACCGAAGCGTTATTTATCAACCGAAACTTTAGTGTAGGTTGAGCGTAGGTTGGGATGAAGGAAAACTAAAATGAAAATAAAATTATGAAAACTCAATTCTTATTTATTCCGCTTGTTATTGGTGTGATAATTTTAACTGCATTTATTACAAACAAAAAAAGTAAAACTCCTGAGTATGCACTAATGACATTAAGCATTCATGGTGGAACTTATGATAAAGAAAATAACATAAGTGTTATTTATGAAAATGGTCAAAAGGAAAACTTAACTCAAACTCTCGGGTTAAAAATAAGTGGGTATGACGATGACTTCCCCGAACGCGTGAAGGTGTTTAAATATTTAAACGAAAAGGGTTATAAATTTCAATCTCATTCGTATGGAGAAATTCAATATAATCAATATCTCCAATACCGATTTCAATCATATATTTTCATTAAAGAATAATGAATCTCAAAAATATAAGATACGCGTATTTCCTTGGTATTGGCGGCATTGGTATGAGCGCCATTGCACGCTATTTTAATCATGAAGGAATAAAAGTGTATGGCTATGATAAAACAGAAACGGATCTCACAAAAGAATTGGTAAAAGAAGGAATTGAAATTCATTATAACGATTCAGGTGAAAAAATTTCCAACCTCCAGCTTCCGGGTTCCAACACTCTTGTTGTTCTCACTCCTGCCATTCCAAAAGATCACGAGGAATGGAAATGGTTCCGTGAAAATAAATTTACCATCATGAAACGCTCGCAGGTGTTGGGAATTATTTCGGATGAATATAAAACGATTGGCGTTGCCGGAACACACGGTAAGACAACAACATCAGCACTTATCGCACATATTTTAAAACAAAGTCATGTTGATTGTGCCGCATTTCTCGGAGGGATATCAACCAACTACAATTCAAATTTATTGCTTCACAAAATCTCCCCTCCTATTAAGGAGGGGTCAGGGGAGGTGTCAAAAGCCGGGCACCATGCACTAAGCACTGCGCACCAATACCTCGTTGTCGAGGCCGATGAATTCGACCGTTCATTTCTCACCTTGCATCCTTCCATTTCCATTATTACATCAACAGATGCCGATCATCTGGATATTTACGGCAAACATGAGGAACTGAAAAAATCATTTTTAGATTTTGCCAATCAATGCCGCGACACACTGATCATAAAGAAAGAATTGGAAATAATTCCTGATCTGAAGATTTCTTATAAAACATATTCTATAAAAGGCAAAGCCGATTTTTATGCAGATAATATTCGTATAACAGGAGATCAGTATTTTTTTGACCTCCATACAGGTGATACAAATCTTGAAGATCTCTATCTCGGAATTCCGGGATTGCATAATGTTGAGAATGCTGTGGCAGCATCGGCTGCTGCACTGTTATCAGGAGTTGAAGAAGAAGAATTGCGTGTTGCACTTTCAACATTTAAGGGGGTAAAGAGGCGTTTTGAATACATCATAAAAAATGATACTATGATCTACATTGATGATTACGCTCACCATCCGGAAGAACTGCGAGCCATCATTTCTTCTGTAAAACAAATTTATCATGAGCATAAGATCATGGTGATCTTTCAGCCTCACTTGTATTCACGGACACGGGATTTTGTGGATGGGTTTGCAGAGAGTCTTTCTCTTGCCGATGAAGTGTTGCTGCTTGATATTTATCCGGCACGTGAACTTCCTATTCATGGTATTTCATCTGAAATGATATATGATAAAATGACCGTTGCGCATAAAATGTTATGTACCAAAAAAGATGTTCTTGAAATTATCAGTAAGAAAAAACCGGATGTATTGCTAACGCTTGGTGCCGGTGATATCGATCAGCTGGTTGAGCCGTTGAGAAAACTTCTGATTGAAATAAAAAAAGTTGCGTAGATCAATTTAACTGCAAATGAAGGAATGAAAGAATTAGAAAATATGATGAATTAAAAAATGCGCTTTAATAAAGAAAAAATAGTTAACACCCTTAAGAAGATCACCATCATCACAATGTGGGTAGCATTGGTAAGCGGGCTTATTATCAGTCTCGCATTTGTGAATGATCAGGCTGATGAAGTAAAGTGCAGCAAAATCAGAGTAAAAATAGAACCCGAAAACATTTTGCTTTTTGTTGACCGGGAAACAGTGATCAAAACGATTCGTGCAGACGGTGATGAAAAAATGATAACCGGAGAAAAAATTTCTTCTCTGAATATTTCAGCTCTCGAAAAAAAATTAATTAACAATAAAATGATTTTACATGCACAGGTGTTCACAGATCTGAACGGTGTGCTAACGGTAAATATCATTCAGCGCGAACCCATTTTGCGCATATTAAAACCGGATGGAACAGGTTTTTATATCGACCGAAGAGGAACGAAGATGCCTTTGTCATCAAGGTTTACAGCCCGCGTTCCCGTTGCCACCGGAAGTATTTATGAGAGCTGCTTTGGCAGTGATTCTATCAAAAGTTTTGTGTGTACTGAATTGTTCAAGATAGCCACATATGTTGATAAAGATGCCTTCTGGAAGGCTCAGATCGAACAGATATTTGTTACTGCTGATAACGAACTGGTGCTGATACCTAAACTTGGTGATCATCAGATCATTTTCGGAAACACGCAGGACATGGATGAGAAGTTCAAAAAGCTGATGTTGTTTTACAAAGAAGGACTTGACAGAATGGGATGGAACAAATACAAAAGCATCAACGTGAGTTACAAAGGTCAGGTGGTGTGCGTAAGAAGAGATAAGAAGTAAAATTTTAAATAAAAGATATTCCAAATCAAGATATGGAAGCAAAAGGTAATAACAATCCCAAAGAAATTCCGACAGGGAATATTCAGAAAATCATTGTTGGACTGGATATCGGTACCACGAAAGTGTGTGCGATCGTAGGTGCAAAAAATGAACATGGCAAAGTGGAAATTCTCGGTATGGGAAAGTCGGAATCACTTGGTGTGATACGTGGTGAAGTACGGAATATCGACAAGACTGTTAAAGCTATTCGCGAAGCGATCGAGAATTCGAAGAAGTCGATGGAAAGCGGAAAAGTGCGCATCGAGATCCATTCCGTACATGTTGGAATTGCCGGACAACATATCAAAAGTTTGCAACATCGTAATTCAATAAGCAGGATGAACACTGATGATGAGATCACAAAAGACGATGTTGAAAAACTGATCAAAGATACATACAAACTGGCATTGCCTGCCGGTGACGAGATCATTCATGTTTTGCCACAGGAATATTCTGTTGACGATTTCACGGATGTAACAGATCCGATCGGAATTGCAGGTGTTCGGTTGTCGGGAAATTTCCACATCATCACCGGTCATGTGGATGCCATAAAAAATATTTACAAATGTGTGAACCGCGCAGGGTTGGATGTTGCCGACCTAATTCTCGAACCGCTTGCATCATCTGATTCGGTGCTTACTCCCGAAGAACTTGAAGCCGGTGTTTGTCTTGTTGATATTGGTGGCGGAACAACTGATGTTGCGATTTTCAAAAACGGAATCATTCGTCATACTGCTGTAATTCCTTTTGGCGGAAATATTATCACCGAAGATATTGTGGAAGGTTGCTCCGTACTGAAAAATCAGGCAGAATTGCTGAAAGTAAAATTCGGTTCTGCACTTGCCGAAGAGAATAAAGAAAATGAAATTGTTTGTATTCCCGGATTTCATGGCCGTCCTCCGAAAGAAGTTTCGGTGAAAAATCTTGCGATGGTGATCCAGGCGCGTGTGGAAGAAATTTTTGAATCGGTATTGTATGAAATAAAAAGTTCAGGACTTGAGAAAAAACTGAATGCAGGGATCGTGATAACAGGCGGAGGTTCGCAATTGAAACATCTCGATAAACTTGTTGAATTCGTTACAGGCATTGATACACGTATCGGTTATCCGAACGAGCATATTTCAAAATCAATTGTCGAAGAAATAAAAAGTCCGATGTATGCAACCGGTGTAGGGCTTGTGCTTAAAGGATTTGAGAGTACTGCTGACGAACCAATGCAGGAGCAAAGAACATCAGAAACAAAATCATCAAAAGAAGATAAGCCAAAAGGATTTCTCAGCAAAATTCTGGAAAAAGGAAAAGCCTGGCTTGATGATGATGACATGAAAGATTATCAATAAAAAGTTAACCGTTCACGGTTGACGGATCACTGTGAACCGTGATCTGAAAACCGTGAACAAAAAAATAAAAAAATGGATACACGTTTAAAATTCGATCTGCCAAAAGATAAATCAAGTATTATTAAAGTACTTGGTGTTGGCGGTGGTGGTGGCAATGCCGTTAATCATATGTATTCCCAGGGAATAAAAGGTGTTGACTTTGTAATCTGCAATACCGATCTGCAGGTTCTTGAAGCAAGTGCTATTCCGAATAAGATTCAGTTGGGTTCCGGTTTAACACAGGGGCTCGGAGCAGGATCAAATCCTGAGGTAGGAAAAAAAGCAGCGATGGAAACTATCGAAGACATTATTGAAGTTCTCGGTGTGAATACAAAAATGCTTTTCATTACTGCAGGAATGGGTGGTGGAACAGGAACAGGTGCAGCTCCGATAATTGCAAAAACTGCCAAGGAACTGGATATTTTAACAGTGGGAATTGTTACCACACCATTTTCTTTCGAGGGAAGAAAACGGAGAGATTATGCAAGTGAAGGAATAGAAAATCTTAAGCGAAGTGTTGATTGTTTGCTTGTGATAAGCAATGATAAAATAAAAGAGATGTACGGAAATCTTCCGCTGCGTCAGGCATTCAGCCATGCCAACGATATTCTCACAACTGCCGCAAAAGGTATTGCCGAACTTATCACTCATCCCGGATATATCAATGTTGATTTCGAAGATGTGAAAACAGTAATGAAAAACAGTGGTGTTGCATTGATGGGCTCTGCTACCGCGAGTGGCGAAACACGTGCGATAGATGCCGTTAAAATGGCGCTTGCATCTCCGTTACTTAATGAAAATCAGATCTTCGGTGCGAAAAATATTTTACTCAATATTACATCCGGTTCGGATGAAGTGCTGATGGATGAAGTGGACCTGATCTCGAATTATATTCAGAACGAATCAGGACTTACTGCCGAAATGATCTTTGGAACAAGCTATGACGAATCACTTGGCGATAAGCTTGCTGTAACATTGATCGCAACGGGATTTGAAACACGTGAAAACAAGATCATTCATGATTCAATCAATCTCAATTTTGAAACTCCGAAACAAAAATTCATGTTGCACGATCCCGAACCAAAAACAGAAATGATCGTTGACAGGGTTGAACAGATCGAAAAATATGAAGAGATGGAGCCGGAACCTGAGCCGCAAAAGAAAGAAGAGGAAAAGGAAGAAATGCGTTTTGAATTAAAGATCGAAGAAGAAGAAACATTTACCGTTGATGAAATTAATTTGCATGAAGAAGTAACATTTACAAATGAAATTGTAAATGAAGATAATGAAATTAAGAATCGTGTTCACGATGTTATTGCAAAAGAAGAACAGATCGAAGAGCTGATGAATGAAGTGAACAACATGGTGAATGATATTGATGCGGAAGTGAATTCGGAAGAACAGGAAATGAAGATCGAAAAACATATTCAGCGGATCAAGGAACTGAAAAATCTGAATGTGACGATCAATTCTCCCGGAGGTATCCGTGATCTTGAAAAAGAACCGGCATATAAACGGAAGAATAAAAAACTTACCGATGTTCCGCATTCTTCAGAACAGCAGGTTTCAAGGTTAACATTATTTGATGACGGTTCAAAAAATAAAGCAGAGATCAGAACCAATAATTCATTTCTTCACGATAATGTTGACTAAAAAATATCGCCACTAAATACAAATGCTGCATTGTAAGAAATTACGATGCAGCATTTTTTTTATAAACAGCTAAAATGAAATTTGCCAAGACATACAGCAAAGAAGTATTCTGCGTTGAAGGAGACTGGAGCAAGGACCTGAAAAAGGAAACATCTGTGCTTGCCGTGCTTATGTTCATGAAGCAGAACCGCGATATCAATTATATTCATCGTCACTGTGGAACCCGTGAAAATCTGGCGTATTATTTAAAACAATGGCAACTCAAAAGGTATAAGGATTACAGTATCCTTTATATCGCTTTTCACGGAAAACCAAATCAGATCCTTGTTGGGAAGGAACTCGTTACACTTGATGAACTCGCAGATATGCTTGGTCCGAATTGCAATAACAAGATCATCCACTTCGGCACCTGCCACACGTTGAATACAGATCTTCGTCATATCAAACGTTTTCTCCGCAAAACAAATGCACTGTGCGTTTGCGGGTTCGGAAAAGAAATTCAGTTTGTTGAAGGATGTGTATTTGATATTTTACTTATTGATATGCTTCAGGAATTCCGGAATATCGATACCGTTGAATCCACCATCAAAAAATATTATACCACGTTTGCAAAAAAACTGGAGTTTAAACTCATCCATTTATAGTCAAAAATTCTTCCGCAGCCCATCCATATGCTTCATCAGGATTGAAATTAAAACAGTAAACCTAAAAATTATTTCTGTTTATCGGATCATAAGTTGTGCTTTGCCGAATTGAAATCATAAAATTATTTTTAATAAAAAAAGCCACCCGAAACCGAATGGCTTTTTGCAAGAAAGAAACCTCAATTAAAGAGCTCCTTCGTCATAAGCTTTCTCTCCATGAATAGAAGAATCCAATCCTGCATCTTCATCCGATTCCGAAACTTTTACTTTGGTAATTTTATCGATGAGCAATAACATCACATAGGTAAAAACAAATGCATACACACTTGCACCAACAACAGCTATCACCTGCTTGATAAAGAAATGACTTCCGCCATAGATCAATCCGTCTGTTCCGTTTGCATTCATTGCTTTTGATGCAAATACACCAAGCAATATTGTACCGATACAACCACCGATTCCGTGAACACCCCAAACATCCAGCGCATCATCCCAACCCATTTTATTTTTCAAATTAACAGCTAAATAACATGCCCCTCCCGAAATAATTCCAATCATTACGGCAGAAGGAAGCGAAACAAACCCGGCCGCAGGAGTGATGGTTGCAAGTCCTGCAACAGCACCCGTAAGCAAGCCAACAAATTTTGGTTTCTTTTGCATGCTCCATTCTATAACCAGCCACGTGATAGCGGCAAATGATGCAGCCACATCGGTATTTAAAAATGCCAGTCCTGTTATGGCATTTACATCCAATGCGCTTCCTGCATTAAATCCGTACCAGCCAAACCATAATAATCCTGTCCCGATTGCAATCAGTGGAATACTGTTTGGGGGTGATTCCACATCTCTTCTTTTACCAACATAAAATACAGATGCCAGTGCTGCAAAACCAGCAGTAGCATGAACCACGATACCTCCTGCAAAATCAAGCACGCCCCATTTGGCCAGTAAACCTCCACCCCAAACCATATGCGCAAACGGATAATAAACCAGCAGTTGCCAGAAGATCAAAAACAGAATGTAGGATTTGAATGTAACACGATTTACAAATGCACCCGTGATCAATGCAGGTGTGATAATGGCAAACATCATCTGGTAGGCGATGAAAACAAATTCGGGCATTTTATTATTCCCCGGAAATGGCGTGTTCAGGTCAATCCCGTGCATAAATGCTTTATCGAGATTTCCGATAATTCCTCCCATTGCATCACCGCTGAAGCAAAGAGAATATCCGCAGATAAACCACATGATCGTGGTAATACCCATTGAAACAAAACTCTGGATCATAATTCCGAGAATGTTTCGTTTTCCGGCAAGACCTCCATAAAAAAAGGCTAAACCGGGTGTCATTAACATAACCAGACTTGTTGCTAAAAGCATGAAGCCGATCGTTCCTGTGTCGAATGTATTCATATGTATTGATGGTTTTAGGTTGTTACTGTTTATTTTAGTTTACGATAAAAATTTCTTTTTAAAACCATACACCTGCGTGCAACATCACTTCTGTTCTGGTGTTTGTATATGCTCCGTCAGTCCGGAAAATTTTCTGGTCTTTATCCATTTGTATTTGCCGGCCTTCCAAACGAATATATGAATTATCACTTATTTTGTATTCAAGCCCTGCTGTTTCTCCCGTTAATACAAAACCTGTAAGTTTGTTTTGCGCATCATAAACTTTTGCCGTTAATATTCCGTTGGCATCATTAAATAATTCGCCTCTGGCATACACTCCTAATTTCTGAGTTAGCTGATAACGGAAAGTAAGAATACCGCTGTATATAAACGCTGATTTTGAAGAATCAGAAATACTTGAGTTCTGCTGAAAGATATAATCAACACCGGCAAGCACTTTCAATTTCTTTGTCAACTCATACGTAAATACGAGATTGTTTAAGAAGCGCAGATGACTTGTTTTTACTGAATCCGGAACTCCTCTCCGATCAGATTATAATATCCGATGCTTCCTCTTTTACCCAATAAATAAGTAACTGCCATTCCTAAAGACTTGCTGCTGTTTGTTTCAACAAAAGTGTTATACCCGTTCAGCAGATGCAGGCATAATGTAAGGTTGTCATTTGGTGTATAGGTAAGTTTTGCGCCTGCCTGAAACCAGGGCTCATAAACCGTGATTATGGATAACGAACTTACGATATTATCTTTTGGCAACAATGCTTCCGTACCAATATGCGTTTTAAACAATCCGGCATCGAGCCATACTTTTTTGCCAAGCCTGATTCCCATATTGGCTTCCTGAATAACATTGAAAACAGGTGACCACGCACTGGCAGGAATATCTCCAAAATGAACAGTGGCAATTGCTCTTAGTTTATCAGAAGTATACTGACCGGTAAACTGAATGATATTTAAACCGAACACATTGTTCCGCGGTGAAATAACAGGAAATTTCTGGTAATTATTTGTTCCTACTGAATCGGTATAATATGCAGAGTAGGCATCCACATAGCCGCTAATTTTAAAAGTTGATGCAGAGTCTTTTTCCTGGGCTAAACAGGTGATAACGGAAAAAAAAATCACTAAATAAAAAGTACAAAATTTCTTTACCATAAAATACTAATTTTCATTGCAGTGTTAATGTATAATTCCATTACCTCAATTTATCGTTTCAAAACAAATGAAAAATAAATGCCTGTTAAAAAACATGATATTAAGCAGCATTAAACTTTTCAAATGAGCTGAACATGGCATTGATGCCTCTTTCGATAACTAAATACCTGTTTCTTCCCATTTGAAAATATGTAACGTCAATTTCTGAATTGCCTACAACCTTTATATAGCAAAGTATACAAAATAAAACCCAACTATCAAGAATATTTTACCTTATCGCAAAAAAATTGGTCTTTAAATTAGCGACAAAAACAATTCAGATCAATAATCTTTGCGCCCGGAATTTGAATCTTTATTCGTAACGGATATTTAAGCGTTGTCACAATCCACTTTTTCATTTCTAAAAAAAATGATCATATTATTTACTTTTGAACCATTAAATCTGATGCATTGAATAAAATACTCATAATTGATGATGAAGAAAAATTGCGGAATCTGCTTGCAAGGATAATTCGTCTGGAAGGATTTGATGTTTTTGAAGCACCATCCTGCAAAGAAGGTTTGAAAAAGATCGGTCAGGTGGATCCTCTCGTGATTATTTGTGATGTAAAATTACCGGATGGCAG
>Ga0206974_1174_pt1 | contig 14047 bp, 17 predicted proteins | sample Alteio_BWOrgHeat_84_FD_152920 | JGI IMG/M metagenome (GOLD analysis project Ga0206974, IMG submission 152920) | Enriched cells from forest soil in Barre Woods Harvard Forest LTER site, Petersham, Massachusetts, United States -... | ecosystem: Environmental > Terrestrial > Soil > Temperate forest >... | reverse complement strand
GGATCATTTGGATCCATTTCGTCTGGTTCAACTTCAAGATCCAACTTATCATCATATGCTTGCAATTCTTCAATAGTTTCATCAATAGTTGCAGGATGGAATTTCGCTTGGGTTATTATACGAGCCAACCTTCTTATTAATGGCTGCCGAACGCGCTGTGCTTCATCGGCATCTTGTTCAAACGACCCTGACGTCAAAGCAGCTCTTACGGACTGTATAGCTCCTGGGTGTGCTTCTTCAAACATGCGTACAAGTTCGTCAACAGGACCTGCATATCTAGCTGGTGATGGAGCATGATAGGTAATATCACCAGAAACATCACGAACTGCGCTAAATAGTGGGGTCAATGCCTCACCCATATTAAACTTTGTGCCGAGCGGTACAACTGCGGTGTGCTCTGCAACAACACTTGTAACATTACTACGAACCGCGGCTTGCACTGCAGCAGCATTATTTCTAATCTCTTGTCGGTCGTTGATTGGTGCATGAAGGTCATCAAGGGCGCGGCGAAGACCATCTACAATCCCGGTCTGGTGCGCTAAACGGGCGAGTGTATTTTCGAGAACCACTCGGTCCTCTTCCCGCTCCAGAAAATCTAAAGCCTCTCGACCGTGCCGAACTTGTGCTTCAACCACAGCTTTTATTGGATGCTCAATAGATTCAATGTCCCCTGATCGTAAAGATGCTTCTGCTATTACACCATCAGCAATTGGCGGTTCAACTGAGAACAGGACCGGCCGAGTATCGAGTGGATTGTTTGCTATATCTTTGGCCATAGGTTTTTCCTATGTCGACGCCGCTACCACCATGACGCCGTCGATTGCTATTCAAGTAACACACCAGTGCCCTCTTTTATGCAGAACGCTGGTCTATTGAGAAGCCTCACTCACTTCTTAAGTGGACTATACGCGGCTAGTAATTACTTGTCAATATATTTTGAATTTTGTTAAGTTCGTGTCAAAGCTATTGCCCACTTGATACATTCAGCTCGTGTAAACCTAAATGTGTATTTAACGAAGTGACTTCAGATTGCGTAACAGGCAGGTCAAAGGTCACAAGGGCATGTTGTCCATTTGGCAAATTCATACTAAATGCTAAATCGTGAACTGTTGTATGTCCTTGCTTCTCGTTTTGGATTGAAAAATATTGTTGTACGCCAGTCATCTTATTTGCGGGGTTACTATTCGTATCTTGATATCGTTGCGCAATTATATCAAGGTAGCCTTTTGTCGGGTCAGGTAGGGGTGGATATTCAGCTACGATTGGAACCCCGGGATGTAATCCTTGTTCGTATGAAAGAATTGCGTTATCCGTGTTTGAAACTAAAGATTGTACCTTTGGATCATAAGGATCAAAAGCATCTAAATCGATAGCTTCTTGTCCTGCAATATATCCTAACGTCGGCACAAATGCTTCTTGCTCATTTATTACTCCCGTAATATTGCCGAGCCAGATTGAGCGACGATATGATACTCCGCTATCTGGACTAGGTGCGTGTCCAGCTTCTACTGCTTTCTGATAACGCGCGATTTTTTGGGTTATCACTGCTGGAGAATCACCTGGACGTAAATTTGTCATCACCGCATCACCTGAAAATACAATTCGTGGGCTTAACTCTTCTGGCGTGGGCATCATCACATCGACTTCTTCTAATATTTTTTCTTGTCGGACCATTTTACTTCCCTTGTAAGTTGTTTTGTCGTCCCACACTTCTTTTGCAACCACATTAAGCCGCTGCGGTTGATTGCCTACAAGCGTATCGGCTGGCATAAGTTTTTTGAATGATTCGCCGCCCCATCTCGTGTACTGACACGCGTTTAATGCGACATAGGTCGATAGACGTCCTCCGCCAACAAAGGTAAATTTGTCAATTGTTTCAGCCTTATGGTCGACGCTTGTAACAGCTTCGGCAGGTTTTGATTTTCCACCAAATCCACTGAAATGAATACCGAACGCTCCGAGCGCGTTCCTAATGCCTTTATTTATTTCTCCTCCAATGGCATTTTCTACTTTTTGTCCTACATCAAACTGCCGCGCCCCAACCCCTATCCCAAGTGCGAGCAAGGCTGCTAAACCAAACCTACGTGCTTTATGTGGACCCTTGGTCCTTATTACAACTTCCTGAGATGATGGTTTTTGTTGTGTTTCCTTACTAAATGTGACTGCCATAGCTTCTCCTAGACACCCACCTGTCATATTAATCGTTAACTGCAGTGATTGGCTTGCGCTTGTGCTCCATTTACAAATGCGGTATAAGCGTGCGGATCGTTTCCTAGATCGACAATAGTTTGGCTGGTTTCAGTGTGATATACCTGGTGGCCAATAGTATCAGAAAATGAAGTTTGAATAGTTTTTTCAAAACGGACACCTGGCTTACCTGGGTTATCTGCGGGTAAATCACCGGTTACTTCAAAATGAAGCAAACAAGCTTTATTGCCAATGGTTGCCACCACTTCATGACCTGTGGGGCCACCGTATTTCACTTCAATATCTTTAGGATAATTTTCTCCAATAAAATCTTTTCTGATTGCCTCTGTATCAGCGGCACGGGCTTTTAGCGTTGCCTCTCTTTGATCCCATAGGTGTTGGGCTCCTAAAGCACCGCCAACTATAAGAACGGAGCCAGCGACAAACCACCATTTTCGTCCACTCCCTCTGGACGTATTCGGTCCGCCATCCGCGAAAGAGTCTCCGGTCTCGTAGCCGCTGCGCGGCATTGTGCTCGTCATATCAAACTCCTCTCAACGATATTTTTGAGACTATACCGAAATTGCACGCTTGTCAAACTACTTAAGTGCTAGCCTAGTCGTGAATCATGGTTTTTCCGCCTTTAGATTTAAATGCTTCAATCTGATATACATCGCTTTCTGACTTACTTCAAAGTATTTACAAAGTAGGTTCGGTCCATGTATGCCTTGAGAACATAGTGCCTGCACAAAAGTTTCTGGCATCAGGACACAGGCTGCAAAATAATCTGCTGTTTGCTCGGCGAGTTTTGCGCTTGCATGTGTTGGGGTGTCCCCATAGAGATGCTGTTTCGTTGTATGATCAACGATATGTTTAAGCTCATGCAGCAAACTAAAGCGCTGTCGGTACTTGGATTCTGTTGCGTTGAGCACGATTACCCAGTGTTTTCCGTTCCAGTGAGTGGAACCTGAATATGGTATTGTGCCGTCGAATTCAATTTCTACTCCTCTCAGGTTCATTAGCACATCATGCGGGAAATGAGGAGTCGTAATTTTAAGTAGCTCACGGAGGCGCACTGCTTGCAGTTCTGATACTAACATCGTCTGTGGTCGAGTGAGCATTCTAGATGGTACTAATTTTCGCAAACTCGCAATAACCTGCGGTGCATTTACTGTAACCGCAGGAGGCGTAATGAAATTCATAAGGAACTCCTTATTAGAAAAATGACAATAGTAAATCCACCTATTCAGGAATCGGTCAGTAATTGGCTTGTTTTTCTATGATTGTGCGTTGAACTTATTCAGTTTCGTCTTCGCCGAGTGTTGGTCCTTCGTCTACGAGACCGTAGCGTTGCCTGAGGTGCTGAACGTAGCCAGTAAGTTCTGCTTGGGCGTGTTCAGGCATATTTCGATATTTTAGTCGCAGGTACATAGTAAGATTAGGAAGATCCTGCGGAATCGTATAGCCAGCGAGCACATACAGATCAGCTAATGAAAGCTGTAACGCTCGAGCAAGTTTCGCTAATACATCAGGGCGAGGCGCAATCCGCACTCCTTGTTCAAGCCGTGTGACCGTACTATTGTCGACATCTGACAGAGCCTCTAGGGCTCGAATGCTTAGACCTAGTTCCTCACGTCGCGCTTTAAGGACTGCGCCAAGTTGCTTGATTCGTTCCGCCTGCTCTAGGCTCATATGCCTCCCGACTCACTTTATTTGTAAATATTCTACACCACTTGCTGCAACAAAACAGCGTTTCGAATAAATTACAACGTTTTTATTATGCAACGATTAAACGTAGCTCCTCTTCACTGCGTGCAGATCTCCAGGAGAAGCTGATTTGACCGCCGTCTGCCAAACATGAATGCAGCACTAGAGTCTCCCCCAGCATATGTGGGTCGGGAGTTTCGATATCAAGATGTCGCGATGAGGTCTGTTCAAAGAAATTCCTACTGAGTTGTGTTTGCCCATTGCCGGCAACAACCCTTAGTTGATGCGAGATTGCTTCAATTATCGAAGGAGTACGTAGAAAACCGTGCATCGATTGCACTTCCCTCATCATCGTGCGCTGCTCACTTGCAGTACCATCGAATAGTTCTGATTCTGGTGCGTTCGGCACTAAACAAAAGTTCACTGCCGGCCGTATTTCATTTTGCGGTGCACCTGATTGCTGTGGTTTAAGCGACGTGACACTAAGACCGGGGGCATCAAAAACTGGTGATCTACTCAATGTTTGAGCAGTCATAACCAACGCTGCAATGTCTGTAGTCGAGGATGGTGTAAGTACTAATGAAAACGTGCGGTCCTCAGTCGTTTGGGCGGCTGTTACATACGAGAGCTTGTCCTCAGTCAGCCATGCTTCAAGCATATCGGCGGCGGCATACTCTTCTACAAGTGGGACAGACGGGTTATGACCTGCCAGAAATGTTGTAATTGCCGCATAGTCGGCATACGCACGTGGCAATTGCGCAAAAATTTGCTCGCGTGTGACATTCAGTTCTGCAGCATTCTGAAGTGAAGCTGAAAAATCTGGACTTGATTCGTAAGTGTGGCGTAGCTGTGTGTTGCTCATTGATACTATAAAGTTAGTATATTATTATACCATAATTACTAATGGTTCGCTAGTTAAAGCTCCTGGTTTTCCGTAATTACCCGTATAGCCGCGTGATCAGTGGTTGTCTTGCATAGTCCCGACACACGCTCATTAATTGGTTGGATCGCTTTTTCAATAAACTGACAACGGGCCTTATTTGGCGCAACCCATAATACTCTTGGAAACACCCCGTGTTCTTTCTGCTCAAGACCGGCTAAATAATATTGCACGTACAACGCAAGTTTTTGACGTAAGGCGTGCATATACGTAGTACCACGATCTATCTCAATGAACCAGGACAGTCGATCAGTGCCAGTTTGCAACCACACATACATATCTGGTTTCAGCGGGCTTAATCCGTGCTCAAGACTATAAAAAGTGCGCCAACAGTGCGGTTCCATTTGGATTTGTAAGATCTCGGCGAGGTGTGACTTGTTCACTTCGTGCAACTTGGTATATAACTCGGCTTGACACAGCGTATGCTCGAGAAAATAGAGACTCGGCCTCGTCAAAAAACGATGTGGTCGCTTTCCTAATAATAGCCGCGCACCGAGTGGACCCAATCCATACACATACGACGATGAACCGGCACGTACGCCGCCAATCTGTCGTTCGAGACGACGTAAATGGCCACTATAAGTGAGATCGTGCAATACTTTACGGCATTCTCGTTGTTTCGTTGTTCGTAATGCCACGTCATTAATAAAATGTATACGCTCCAGTTGGGTGGCTTGAATGAGACGACACGCGCCAACTGATTGAATAATGGCATGATCCCGCACACTTAACTCACGTCGACCAATTGCCCCTGCCGCCTTCATGTGATGCATTCCTTTTGGAAAGGACTCAGGAGCGCTTTTGTATATAATATCCCTGTTATTTTGAACATTCTACTCAACGCGAACGGTGGGTCGATCGGGAGGGTGAATGGCATGGCTACTGCTCCTGTCTATACTGGTGCTGCCGACCGATACCATCAAGTGAAAGACGACGCGGGTTTGGTTGTCCGGCAATTAAACCCCCCAATGCAGTTTCAATGTCCGCAGCATCACGACCATAGCGCCGCCGCGATAATTCAATGAGCTTTCGACCGTCGTTTGTTGGTTCCACAGGCGGCAGCGTTGTCCCGCTGCACCATGGCATGATACTGCCTTTGGCGACAAGCCGTGCATACACCTGAAACCGAGCCAAGTGTTCAAAATCTGAAGGATCAAGCTTCGTGGCAGATTTTGCCATCGTCACGGCATCATCATGATCAAGTTGAAAACAGATCCGGTTGCGCGCATTAGTCATAACGCCGCTACGTAGTTCGCTTGGCAGTTGATTAAGGTGCTGGTGAGCTAGCACCATACCCACACCATAACTACGACTTTGAGCCAGAATCTCCTCGATAGGGATAGGCAAATTGAGATAATCCTGCATTTCGTCGATGTATACGAACACAGGTGAACGACTTTCCGGTGGTTGATTAATCCGCTGCTGAATCGTTTGCCAAATTTGACTTATCACAAGGGAGCCAAACAATTGTGAGGTTTCACTGCCTAATGTACCTTTTGCTAAATTAACCAGCAGTATTTTGTGTTTTGTAAATACATCGTTCATGTCGAATTTCGGATGCGATTGTCCAATAACTCGCCTCATCGCTGGACGAAGCAGAAACGCACGCAACTTATTCATCAAGGGCGCGGTGACGTTGAGTCGCTCCGCATCTGACAAACTGTCATACCATGACCAGAAACTACTGAGACCCAGCGGGTCGTGAATTTGACTGATCAAACGATACCGAAACGCAGGATTGGTAAATAATATGGGTAGTACAGACAGACTCATGTCCGGCACAGTGCCCAGTGTGAGTAAGCCCGCGTGTAATATATCTTGCGTGCGGGGTCCAAATAACGAGCCATAGAGTCGATGAAAAATAGACAGAATATCATCGGCTACCAGCGCTGTAGGTCGTTGCGAATTTGCTAACGGATTGAGCCCAACCGGTCTTGACGCATCGTTTGGATCAAGGATTATTACATCTGATTGTCGATGCATAGGAATGCGAACCAGTAATTCGCTAATAAGGTCGCCCTTTGGATCAACGACAATTACTCCTCGGTTTTCTGCCATGTCCTGCACGGCGAGATTTAACAGTACTGCGCTTTTGCCGACGCCTGTGGGACCAAGCACATGTGTGTGCAATAACGCATCCTTCGTTGCAATATGAATTGTTGGGCGCTGTTTCTCAGCAGTCACAGCAATCACACGATCTGTCCCTAGTGTGTGAAGTGCGGCGGGCACATACTTGCTTCGCACCCGAGACACCCCCGAAAACTCATGCTCACCATATGGCCAAGCTAAGAGTTGACTTAACTCTTGAAACGATACCGAAATTCTTGGAGTCCATAGTTTTGATACTTGCGTCCAGATAGCTGGAGACATCACTTTTACTCCTAACCGAACGTTATGCTGTACGGCGACTCTCCATGCACCCACTAATTGTTCGATCAGGCGCGCATAACGACTCGTGTGGGCTGCAGTGATACCAATTTTCACTTTAATCCGCCAACCTGCATCTTGTATATAGCGCTGCACGGCGCGCTGTGTTTGTGAATTCAGTGATTGTGGACCTCGCCACAACGCTTCTAGGAGCATTCCACCCCAACCAGTGTGTCGAAACTGTTTCGCCGGCAGCGTCGTTCGTCCTTTGCGGCGGGAGTGAAGTATGGTGCTTATCACCACTTCTTCGCCCATCCGTAGCTGCGTAAGACTGCCAAGTAGACTGTAATTAATTGGTAGCTCAGGGTTTAGCAAGGGCAAGAAAGGTTGCCTTAATACTCGTAACTCAACTAGTTGTTGTATGCGGAATACTGGTCTTCGTTGCTTTACGGTCTCTATATCCGGCAGAAAGTGTTGTAATTGCCCAATCGCAGATGCACTCATAGGTCGCGGGACCGCGATATAAAAACGAACACTCTGACACTTTGCGTGCACCACAAATTGGATACCACAACTGTGGCTATAACCACACAAGGCGCTGAACCATGTTTGAACTGATTTCACTTCGAGCAACGTTGGCCACTGTAATTCATACCAATTCATTGTTGGGGATTTCTGTGGCCAAGCACTGAGGCGAATCATGTAAAGAATCTTAAATCATCACGTATCGCCGTAAGGCTAGACTGCCCGGTAGCGAAATTCAGGCACTGAAACCAAAGTGTTGCATACGCAGGAGAAAAGAGAGAATGAATGCGCTGATGAGGGTTTTTAAGGTTGAGTAGGCATCTTGGCACGAGTCTTACTTGATAGTGGTACCAGTTACCCTGCAAGCGATTTTTGCGCATCACCTCTCCTTTCCGGTTGCGACGTCTAGTGCTGTCTTTTAGCAGCATTGACGTGATTTCATAATACTGCTGATTTTTAGCAGCTGTAAAGAAGATTAAAAAATATTACAATACCGAACGGCAGTAACTGCTTACTGTCAAACAAGACAAAATGCACACTGAAACTATAAAATTTCTCGCAGCAACGGGTAGTATTAGCGGTTATAGTAATGCTACATAATTAAGTCCCAGATGGAGGAGACTAAGATGAGTGTATATACAGGGGAAGGCGCGCTGTCAGTAGTCGACGAAGGTGATGTGGGTGAACTTAGCGATCCTAGACCACCAGAACGGCCAGCCGGAGAAGAATTTTGGAATTTTGAGCCGCACTTAGTAAGTGCATGGCTACGGGCAAGTAGCGAAGATGACTTAGACGTATTAGTTGGGAGAGCGAACAGCGACCAGACAGATGCAACCGTACGACTCGATCTGCTAGAGCAAGAACTGCTTCGGCGACGAGAGCTCGATGCAGCAGTCAGGCGACATCCTGCTGGTATGACACATCAGCGCGTCGTGTCAGCACTCGGCACCACCACCATTGGACTTTCAAATGCGAGGCCAGATTACTTTCCCGATAATGCTGCTTAGCGGGAGCCAACCGAAGCTTCGGCTATCAACGCTCTGGCGAATATTATCTCCCACCACGAAAACGTGTTGATCTGTAATTTTTTCAATTCGTTTAATTTTTTCTAAGCCATTATGTTTGATAATGATTATATTTTCTGGGGCAAGATGCCAATACCAGCGCGTGGCGACAATATACTGCGCCGGTCGTAATGTTGGTGACATACTCTTTCCAACAACGCGTCGAACTAGTATGGGTCTAGGCTTTTTTTGTCTCCCAGAATATTTTGGCAATTTCATCGATTTGATCTAATAGCTTTTGACCGTCCTCGGGGTTAGTACTATGTTTGCATTGACTCACCTGTTTGGTTGCTTGCCAGAATTTGTCGTGTAAATCAGGGTACTTCTCAATATGTTCTGGTTTGAAGTAATCGCTCCAGAGTACCCAAAGGTGATGCTTGGCAAGCTCTGCCCGCTCTTCTTTAATGATAAGAGCTCGCGTCTTATTAACATCATCAAGACCATCATATTTTTCTTGAATCGCTTTGATACTTTGCGCCTCAATTTTTGCTTGTGCCGGATCGTATACTCCGCAGGGTAAATCGCAGTGGGCATAGACGGGTTTAATAAAATTACGAAACAGTGACATAGTGCTCCCTCCTTATTGTATGTAGTATACCAAGGAATCTACTCCGGCATATACATGCTGTCAAAGTGTCGCTTCTCTTAATATAGGGTGCGTTGGTGGAGTTGATTTAGCTACTGGTTACTGCGTGTTTGCGTTTGTCGCCATTTATCAATTTCAGCATGGTGTCCACTCAATAAGACGTCTGGTACTTTCAGTCCGCGAAAGTCTTCTGGTCTAGTGTACTGTGGAAATTCAACGTGATTGCTCTGTTGAAATGACTCTATTTCTGCACTTTTCTCACCACCTAAGACGCCAGGCAGTAATCGCACTACCGCATCAACGATTATCATAGCTGGTAATTCACCACCAGTCACGACGTATTGGCCAATACAATATTGTTTATCAATCCACTGGGTAATTCGTTCATCGTAGCCTTCATATCTCGGACAGACGAGTATTAGTCCAGGGGCTTTTGACGCCAAGTACCCGGCGTCTGTTTGCTGAAATGATGTACCCCGCGGTGTCGGCAATAACACTAGTGCAGCTGGATCAACTTTTTTGGCAGCTTCAATGGCAGCCACGAGTGGTTCTGGTTTCAGTAGCATCCCGTCACCGCCACCATACGGCGTATCATCAACCTGTTGGCGGGGACCAAGCCCGAAATCACGCAAATTAATGTATGAAAAATCGACAAGTTGCTGCTTTTGGGCTTTTAATAGCATACTGCTGTTCAGCACCCCAGCGAACATGTCCGGAAATAGTGTAATAAATTGGACCTTCATAATAGAGTATTGTAGCAAAACGTACAGGGGTCACCTAGTGAGACATCAAAAAGAGCCGGGTAGTATGCCCGGCTCATTCTGTCACATAAAGCTCCCAATATGGTCACCCACATTGGCTCGCATGAGCTTATTACTTTTTTATTTTAAGAAGTTACTGTCGTGTTTATCGACTATCCTTAGTATAGCGCAAAGGCGAGCAGTTGACAAGAGACAGTCTAGAGGTCGAGGTCATCAAGATCTTCAAGTTCTTGGCGGGTTTTACTTACCATGTCGTCGTGAGACGAGTGTTCGGTAGATTCGGTAGCTGTTTTCGTCTCAACTTCTTCAGTATCGTTACTCGTAGTTGATTGGGCTGCATCATCAGTCGTATCATCATTAGTATCATCTGAAACAGTGGTGTCATCCGAAGTGGTTGACGTTACTGGAGCGACACCAGAGTCACGTGGAGCCCCAATCCCATTATCAATAATCTTTAGGTTATAATGTGCTTCATTTTTGGTGCCGAGCGCGCGCAGCAACGTTCGTAAACTTTGTGCGGTAGCACCACGTTTTCCAATCACTCGACCTAGATCTTCTGGATCAACGGTCAGTTCAAGCAATACACCTTTTTCGTCAATACGCCGCTCAATTTGTACAGCGTCAGGTTTGCTCACCAATGACTTTACGATAAATTCAATAAATTGTTGGTCAATAGTACTCATGTGGCCGACTCCTTCCCGACTTACAACGTAGCCACATTATAACAAACCCTATCAATGAAGACAGGACGTTTGGCTACACCTTTTCCTTATTATTTGACTCCTCAACCGTTGCCTCTGTATCAAGCGATGCGACTTCAGCTGGCGCCGGCGCTTCGGGCTCAGTAATTGGTGGCGCCTCGGCAACAGTTTCGGTCTTGGTCTCAACAACAGCTTCCGGTACGACTGGTTCTGGCGTTGGTGTGACCGGCTCTGCTGGACGGTTTCGGCGTAATTTCTCTGGATGACGAATTTGACTGTCTTTCTTTTGCGTTGCGCTGACCCACGCCGGCACTGCAATCTTCTCTGTCTTTAAGAGGCGGGTGACGCGACTTGATGGCTGTGCACCATGCGAAAGATAAAATGAAACTTTTTCACTGTCGAGGACAACCTGTTTCGTGCGCGGATCATAACTACCGATTTGTGCAACCAATTTGCCGCTGGTTGGTGTCCGGCGAGCATCTTGAACAACAACTCGAAACATAGCGTGACCACTTCGACCTGTTCGTTGCAAACGAATAGCTAACATACTCTATATAATACTTTCTTAGTCAACCGTTACTAATATGTAATGACTTCAGTTTATTTTACAGATACGCGCCTCTGTTGTCAATTAGGCTTTTGTAATCTTGTAGTGCTGCAACGCAGTTTCTGCAGCTCGCTGTTGACCAATTTGTTTACTTGGTCCGGTCCCTTGGCCTTTTAATTCTCCATCGATATATACACCAACGGTAAATACCTTATCATGATCCGGTCCCTCTTCATTTAAAACTCGGTAGACTGGGGTAAAACCCTCATAACTTTGGACAAGTTCTTGTAAATGTGATTTTGGATCCATCCAACTGCCTTTTGCCAAAATATCTTTAAAGGTCACTAGCAGGGTTTCTGTAATAAAGTCTTTCGTCGATTCGTAGCCCTGGTCGAGATAGAGCGCACCAATAACCGCTTCAAAGCTATTGGCAAGAATTTGGGCACGGGCTCGGTCTGTACCTCGCTTTTCGCCACGACTTAACCGTAGGAGCGATTCAAAGCCGAGCTTGGCCGCGGCTTGACTAATACTTTCAGTACGGACCAAAGCACTCCGCCAGTTAGTCAAAATGCCTTCTGGTTCTTTAAAGTTTGCATAAAGATACTCGGTCGTAACGAGTTCAAGCACCGCGTCACCTAAAAATTCCAGCCGCTCATTATGCGCTTGCACGGTTTTACGATGCTCGTTTACGTATGAGCGATGTGTAAATGCCGTAATTAAGAGGTCAAGGTCGTGGAAATTAACCCCTAGTACTTTTTCGGCAAATGTTTGGTACGCAGACCTGTCTTGCATTGTATACTCTGTACTCTTTCTATACCTTCGATTCACGAATCCGTTTTAGACCGACCAACATAAGTTTGCTGATATCTTCGTATTCGATTTTATCGATGGCTTCTTGGGCCGGAAACCATTTAATACCATTCATCCAGTCTTCGATTTCGAACTCGTCCGTATTGCCCAGAGCCTGAACAAGATAAATATGCATACTCATCAAGACCAGTGTTTTGGTGCGGCGATACCGAAAATTGACTTTCCCAAGCCAGCTTAAGACTTTAATATCTTTGAGCCCAGTTTCTTCTTGGATTTCACGCTCGGCCGTGACCCGCGGCTCCTCACCCGGCTCGACGTGTCCTTTTGGGATCGTCCAGCGATTTTTAGCATCTTGGATTAATAAGATTTCAACCGCTCCTTCGGCTCCGCGTCGAAATATAATACCGCCAGAGGTGATCTCACTCACTGCTTCGGTGATGACCGGCTGCCGTCGGACTAGTTTTTTTTATCCCTTGAATTGGTTTTGGTCGTCGAATCATCGTCTTACTTCTTTGCCTTTGCTGATTTTTTTACTGCTTTTTTGGCTTTCGGCTTTATCTCTTCTAACTGACGCAACACCGTGCCAAGTACACCATTAATAAATTTTGAGGAATTTTCACCACCAAATGCCTTCGCCAACTCAACCGCCTCATTAATGACCACTTTAGGCGGTACATCATCTTCAAACAACAGTTCGTATAGGCCAATGTGTAAGACAATCCGGTCCATACGCGCAATCTGATCTATCGGCCATTCAGGCGCAACCGGTTGCAGGCGCTCATTGAGAGTGTTTGCTTTGTCACTTACACCATGGACTAATCGATCTATAAAGTCAGTATCATCGACCATATCCTTATAGCGGCTGATATTACGCGAAAGAATCTCGTCGAGGTCACTACGCTCATCGCCAGCTTCGCGCCGAAAGTCTTGCTCATACAGCGTTTGTAGAGCAATGATGCGACCAAGGTGACGATTCGATGCCATATTGTTAAATTCCGTTACAAATTATAACTTACTTCGCAGCGGGCTTGGTAAGTTTTTTACCCGTCTCTCGACGAGTAGTATAGACTTTGACAGGTGATTTAGCATTTACTTTGCGTGCTAACTCTAAAACTAAATGGCTTCGGCGTGAACCGCTTCGGCGTGAACTTGTTCGTTTTTTTGGTTTGCCCATGGCAGCAGTATCGCTCCTTTTTCGGCTAATTACTAAATCTTCCCTGTAGTTTAGCAAATTTTAGCGAATAACTCAACTTTGAATATAGGTAATTCAACATCACGATTATTGAGCATAAGCAATTAGATATTTCTGCACATTATTGTATACTTTGCATACGTATGATTAAGCAATGGTTTTTACCGACGAAGGATAATCATTACCATCCGTACTTACTCCGACCGCTCGCGATGAGCATCATACTCGCACTCGTTGTTTTGCAACCACTGCTTTATAACCTCACCACTGCGCATACGTTTCGCCTTACTAGTTATGCGACCGACGAGACTGTAAGCGAAATCCTAAGTCTGACCAATCAACAGCGGGCGGCGAATGGCGTGGCAGCATTGAGCGAAAATGGCGAGCTTGACCAAGCCGCCATTAATAAAGCAACCGATATGTTCGCAAAGGACTATTGGGCGCATGATTCACCAACCGGTCAGACACCGTGGTCGTTTATACTCAACAGCGGCTATCAGTACAGTGCCGCCGCCGAGAATCTGGCAATGGATTTCTTGACCTCGAATGCTGTAGTTGATGCCTGGATGGGTAGCACCGAACACCGTACAAACATGCTCAACAGTACATATACCGATGTAGGGGTAGCCGTTATGAACGGTACATTGCAGGGCGAACAAA
>Ga0206974_1173_pt1 | contig 14065 bp, 14 predicted proteins | sample Alteio_BWOrgHeat_84_FD_152920 | JGI IMG/M metagenome (GOLD analysis project Ga0206974, IMG submission 152920) | Enriched cells from forest soil in Barre Woods Harvard Forest LTER site, Petersham, Massachusetts, United States -... | ecosystem: Environmental > Terrestrial > Soil > Temperate forest >... | reverse complement strand
CCGACGCAGAGATTCCTTATCAGGTCGATGTCGCTCCTGGCGGGACGGGGACAGACGCCAACGCCATGCAACTTTCCCGAAGTGGAATGGCTACGGGCATTTTAGGCGTTCCGCTCCGATACATGCACACGCCCTGCGAACTCCTTAGCCTCACAGACGTGGAGAATTGCGCGAGAGTCATGGCAGAGTATTGTGCGAGGGTTTTGCCCGACACCGATTTCACTCCTCGCCTTTCCCATGCCGGTATCCTTAGAGCTTAGAGGAGATACAAGTCAAGGATGGAAAAGACGCTCGTTTTAATCAAGCCAGGAGGGGTGCAGCGAAACCTCATCGGCGAAATCACTCGCCGAATTGAGAGCCGGGGGCTCAAGGTTGTCGCTCTCAAGCTGATTCGCGCCGACAGAGCAACGGTCGAGGAGCACTATAGCGAACACCGCGGGAAAGGCTTTTTTGAGGAAGTGTGCAGCTACTTGGCGAGTGCGCCGATCGTGGCCATGGCCATAGAAGGAACCAACGCGGTCAAGGCCGTTCGCACGACTATGGGCGCGACCAACCCGGTCGACGCCGCACCGGGAACGGTGCGCGGAGATCTGGCCCTTTCGATCGAGGACAACTTAACCCACAGCAGCAGCGATCCGGAAGCCGCTGCGCGGGAAATGGCCCTATGGTTTCCTGAGGGGACAGTTGTGTGACGGTGACGTGATTGATCGGTTTGGCGAGGAAATAAGTGTGCTCGCGACATAGCCTATCGAATAAGGGAATAGCCGTGCCTCACGTCAGGCTCCTTTATCTCGGCCTTACCTTGGCGGATAGGGCGGGCCATGCGGAGAGTTCACCGTGAATAGGGCCTTATACGCTTTAGCTTGCGTTGTTTTCCCTGTGTTGTGGGGACTTGGCGTCGCGTGGGTTTCCAAACGGATCGGACGGGCGGAGCATAAACCGACAATCGCGAGCGACGACATCGCGTGAGCTTTCTGGACCTGCACGTCTCTGGCCAGTCGATTTGGATCCCTTATCTTGTTCTGCTGGGCCTTGTTGTAGGTTACATCGCTGGGTTGTTCGGAATCGGCGGCGGGTTTTTGCTGACCCCAACCCTTATCACGATCTTTGGCATACCCGCTCCGGTAGCGGTGGGATCGGCATTATCCGAGAAGTGCGGAACTTCAGTCGCCTCGTTCTTGAAATACCGAGAGCTGAGGTTTGGCGAACCCAAGATCGACCTGATCATGTTGGGTGGAAGCCTGATTGGGGTGGACGCGGGCACTCGGCTCTTGTCCTACCTCGTTTCGCTCGGGACGGTGCATACAGGCGCGGGCGATTTGCCTGTCGTTCGCTTGGTGCTAGATCTCACCTTCCTGATCTTGCTTTCGTTGATGGCTATCTACACTTTCGTGGAAGTCTCCAAGTCGTTTCTTAGCGAGACTGTAAGAGGGGACGTCACGATTCCAGGGCCGCTGGCGAAGTTGCGCATTCCGCCTTACGTGGATTTGCCGCACATCGGGCTGAAATCGGTTTCCGTGCCCATGCTTGCATATCTCGGATTCTTTCTTGGAGTCGCATCGGGGCTTATGGGGATAGGGGGCGGAGTGCTGCTCATGCCTGTCCTCCTCTACGGTTTGGGGCTCTCTGCGCGTCATGCCGCGGGAACGGGCCTGCTCCTACTCCTTGCCACAGTTGCTATGGGCGCTTTTGAACAGGGGCTGCGCGGTTATGTCGATCTGAGGCTCTCCATGTGCCTCCTGATCGGCTCCTCGATCGGTTCTCAATTGGGCGTGATTACCACGACGAAGGTGCGAAACAGGAACCTCAGGCTTGCCTTTGGGAGCCTGGTTGCGGCCACCGTAATCATCATCGCGGTCGATGCCTGGCCGTTCAGGTCGCTGATTTGAAAATAGGGAATGCGTTGTGCGTTGTGCGTTGCCGGAGGGAATGTCCTGTGTCTTGTGTCTTGGGGAGGGTTCGCGGCCATTTTCATCCATGGCTGTGGGCCGCAGGCTCATCTGTTCTGATCTAAATCAGAGGGCTTTCAGAGATTAACCGGTAAGAATCTCTCGCAAACGGCGCCGCTGCGCAAGTGCCCGAAGCTTCTTGATAGCTTGAACCTCTATTTGGCGTACCCGCTCCCGGGACAGCTTCATTTCTTTAGCGATATCGTCTTGGAGAATGGTATCCGCGCCCTCTTCGAGTTGGAACCTGAGCCTCATCACTCGCTGTTCCCTTTCATTGAGTTCGCAGAGAATGCGCTGCAGTTCGCGCACCATCTCTTCGCTCATGACCAGAGCTTCCGGATCGCGGTTGAGATTGTCTTTGATGAGTCCGCCGAGTGTCATCCCAGTGCTTTCTCCCACCGACATATCCAGGCTGAGCATGTCCTGCGAAGACTGAATGAGGTTCAATAGTTTTTTTGCCGTGATTCCAAGGGCAGCGGCAAGGACTTCAGGGGCAGGATCGACGCCCATCTCACGAACCAATCTGATCCTTTCCCGCTCAATCTTGCGAAGCCACTGGGAAACGTGGGCGGGTAAACGTATCGCCTTGGACTTGTTGTCGATGGCCCGGCCGATGGCTTGGCGAATCCAATGCGTCGCATAGGTTGAGAACCGGAAACCCCGCCGTGGATCAAATCGTTGGGCCGCCTGCATCAAGCCGATGGCCCCTTCCTGAATCAGATCCTCGAGCGGAATGGATTTGTTGCGGTAGGTTTTCGCAATGTTGATGACGAGCCGCATGTTGGACTCGATCAGTCGCTGACGAGCCAACTCGTTGCCCTGTTGGACAAGCTTCGTAAGCTCCTCTTCCTGACTGGCAGTCAAAAGCGGAGCTTGAGTGAGCCTGCTCAAATAGCTCGGAATACCATCTTCGTGTTCCATGAACTGCGCGTTACGAGCCATGCAAAAAATAAATCCTTACAACGTTAGCTTTTCGGGAACTTTTACCCAATTAGACTAATCTCGGTTCCGAGAAGTATGCAAACATCGTGCCAACGTTTCGAGAAATGCGAACCGACTCTACCTTTAGTTGACGACCAGCGACAAAAACTTGTTCGTATCGGCCCAATTTACCTTAGGCCGTGGAGTGGTCTAATCGTATATTGGATGCTACCTACTTAAAGTTGTGTTACGCGAATTCCATGTATTTAAAGGCCGTTCCTAGCTAAATTTGCCACGAATGCGACAAACATTCAAAATTGAACCTGGTAGAAATACGGGGACATCTGCGGAATTTTGGATTTTGGATTAGCTTGATTGTGGATTTTGGATTGTGGATTGTGGATTGGCTCCAGCTAGCAGCTGGAAATGCGTGCTCAGATTGCGGCAGGCTAAGCGGCCGGACTAAACCGCAGGTTTAGCCAGTCCAAAATCCAATATTCCCATCCTAGTCCACAATCCACAATCCACAATCCACAATCCACAATCCACAATCAAGCTAATCCAAAATCCAAAGTCCCCCTAATCCAAAATCCAAAATCCAAAATCCAAAATTCCCTCCTAATCCACAATCCAAAATTCCCAGTGGTACCCTGTAGCTCGTGAATTCCGTGCAGATCATCCCGTTGGGCGGCGTTGGCGAAATCGGTAAGAACTGCACGGTAATCCGGCAAGACGACGATATCGTTGTGATCGATTGTGGGCTGAGCTTTCCGAACGAGGAAATGCTCGGTGTCGACATCGTTATTCCCGACTTCACCTACCTAGTCGAGAACAAGTCGAAGATCCGGGGTGTTTTTCTCACCCATGCCCACGAGGACCATGTCGGCGCCCTGCCGTACTTTCTCCAGCAGATCAAGTGCCCGATCTATGCCTCCGAGTTCACCCACGCAATTATTCGACAGAAGTTAGACGAGCGCGTAGACCTGCGCGAGGTCCAACTTCTCACGTTCAAGCCGGGAGATATCATCCCGGCCGGATCGATGTCAGTTGAGCCCGTTCGGGTAACCCACTCGATTCCCGAGACTTGCTCGATGGCAATCCGGACCAAGCACGGCATCATTCTCATGACTGCCGATTTTAAGTTCGACTTCACCCCCGTGGACAGCCGGCTTACCAATATGGCCCGGTTCGGCGAATTGGGGAAAGAAGGGGTCGTTGCGCTCCTGAGTGACAGCACGAACGTGGAGCGCCCCGGCTGGAGCCCGAGCGAGATGAAGGTAAGCGAAGGCCTTCGCAAAGTGTTTACGGCTGCTGGTGGGCGAGTTCTATTGACGACCTTCGCAAGCAATATCCACCGCATGCAACAGGTTTATGACGTTGCCGCTGAGTGTGGCCGAAAGGTCGCGGTTGTTGGGCGCAGGATGGAGCAGAACCTGGAGATCTGCACGCGGCTCGGTTACTTGAAGATCCCGAAGGGAGTTCGCATCAACCTGGACGAGATGCGGCAATATCAGCCGAAGGACCTCGCGATCCTAACTACCGGCTCCCAGGGCGAGCCGATGTCCGCGTTGGTACAAATGTCGAAGGATGAATACTCTCGGCTCAGAGTCATTCCGGGCGACACTTTGATCTATTCGGCCAGGCCCATCCCAGGGAACGAGGCCGCAATCTGGCGAACGGTAAACAGGCTATTCAGGCAGGGGGCGAACGTAATCTACGATTCGCCGACACCCATCCATGTAAGCGGGCACGCCTACCAGGAAGAGCTCAAGATGATGATCAACTTGACTCGCCCTTACTATATCGCGCCAGTCCACGGTGAACCTCGGCACCAACATCTTTACTTGGAGATTGCCAGAAACATGGGTTATCCCGATCATCGCCTTTTCACCATGCAAGACGGCGTACCTCTTGAAATCCAGGAGACTGCGGCAAGCATGGGCGAGCAGGTCCACTGCGGTCGCGTCCTTGTCGATAGCGCCGGAACGCCGGGTGTTTCGGACGATGTCTTGCGCGACCGCAATAACGTGGCCCGCGACGGCCTTGTCGTTGTTACCATTGCCGTCGACCCGGAACGAGGCGAAATAGTGGGAGATCCGATCCTTCAAGCGCGAGCCTTCCACGCCGCCGAGGGCATCCTCGACCAAGCCCGGGACGTTCTTTGGGATGCACTTAAGAACTTGGACAGCAACGACATCCGAGACGTGGACCGCCTACGCCATGAAGTGGCCGATATCGTGAAGAAGTTCATACAGAAGAAGGCCCAGCTAAGGCCCATCATCTTGCCGACGATCCTGGAAGTTTAGGACTCCGAGCCAAACTTCTCAAAACGTTCAGCCAGCTATATCGGTCGTCGATGTATAATGATGATCGAACTATGCCGAAATCATCTTCACAAGTGAGTGGCAGCCTGGCCGGCCTGGTGCTTGCGGTCTTGGCGGATATGCCGCTGCACGGATACGGCATTGCCCGAGAGATCGAACAACGAAGCGCCGATGCCCTTTCATTCGGGGAAGGAACGTTGTATCCGGCGTTGAAGACGCTCGAGAAAAATGGGTTCGTGGAAGGTCGGTGGGACACTTCGAGCGACAGTGGGCCAGCTCGAAAGGTGTACGAGATCACACCCGAGGGGCGGAAGGAACTCGCTCGAGTTCGTTTGGCGTGGCGTGAGTACTCGCGGTCGATTGATCAGGTTCTTGAAGGCAGCTCTGGCTCTCTGACCCGGGTGGGTGATCGATGTTAACACCGGATCGGCGAGCAAGCGAGTTGCGAGAGAAATTCCTGGCCGAGGTCTCGATCAGGCTCATTTATCGAATGGAGCCACTCCAGGCCTATGAGGCCATCGAGGAACTTCGAGCCCATATCAACGCGATGGCGGCCGCTCGCGAAGAGGTGGGAATGGAGGCCGAAAAAGCCATGAGGCTGTCGCTGGACAGCTTTGGTACAGCTAGGAAGCTTGGCCAGTCCATCGCTAGCGCATCCGCAGGTTCAACTTTGAGCCCTCGTTTCCTGGTACGACAGATGGCGCCTCCACTCCTACTGGCGGCTACGGTGTTGGTGACGTGGGCGGCCGCTTTCTGCATTCTCGACGTCGCAGTCTGGTTATTCTCGTACCTGTTTCGATGGGATGAGTGGATGGCGATAAAGGTCGCGAGGCTGTCCGTGGTGCTGGCCCTGATCGTGTCGCCAATCGCGTGGTTGCTACGGGAGTTGAAGCCGTCCGCTTTTGGCTTGTTCGCGGTATCGATCCTGAACATCCTGTTCGGGACCACGATTTACCCGGACCTTCACACGCTTGGGGGATTGACAGAGTTTTCATTCACATTGACGTTGACCATGTTCTTCCTAGCGATGGCGACGAACGCATCTATCCGACTGTACGATAAGAGATTTCCTTTAAGACTCAAGTCATCGAGAGACCAAGTTGAGGGGGCAGACCATGTGTTTAGAGCAGCGAAGAGCCATTGAATTGAGGGAGAGGTACCTCGCCCAGGTCTCGAAGAGGCTTGGCCCTTTGGAACCAATCGAAACCTATGAAACGATTGAGGAGCTTCGCGAACACCTTAACGCGATGGCTGCCGCTCGCCAGGAAATGGGGCTCGGTACCGATGAGGCGATGCGGGTTTCCACGGAGGTCTTCGGGCCTGCCGCTGAACTCGGCGAATCACTGTTGACCGCACACTCCGATCGAAACATTCAACACCGACTGAAGGGTCGGGTTGCTGCCATGGTCGCAATCGCCCTAACCATGCTAACCTCTTGGGTTTTCGCCTTCTGCCTCTTTGAAGCGATAAATCAAGGGGCCGCCCCCCTATTCCACTACCGGCCGGCCGGCGCCTGGCCTTGCGTTATCGAGTCCTTCACTCAATCCGCCCTTTTTTCGCCCCTGGCGTGGTTACTTCGTGGATGGAAACCACCCCAGTTCGGGGTCTTTGCAGTTTTCATCGGTCTCGCACTACAGGTCCTGGATTACGCATACATCCAAAGGGTCGGGTGGAACGGAGTGCTCGTCATTCTGGCGATAATGACAAGCCTGCTGTTCGTCATCGCCATCGTGACGAGCGTCGCCGCCAGGTACTATGCGAACTACTTTGTGACGAGGCTGAGGGCGGAGCACCAAGGGGCAGGCGCTTAACGGCGTAGACTAACATACTGCGCTTCTCCTGCCCAAATTGCATCGCACGACTAACGTCAGAAACGCGCCTGCCGGTTCCCCGTCCATGTTACAATGACTCAAAGAGGTGATTCCTGGTGATCCTTCTCGCGTTTGCGTTTTCCTTTTCGGTTTCACTCTCTCCGCTTAAGCAGCAGGCGATCTCCTACAGCACTGTTGCGACTCCCATCAGTCGCGTTCTGGAAGACTTTGGCAAGCAGTTCCACTTGAAGCTGTTCGCGCGAGGAGACATGGGGCGCCAGCCCATCATCATCTCGGTCAAAGACGTACCAGTAAAGGATCTGCTCGAGAAAGTGGCCAAAGTCGCCTACGGAACCTGGGTCGAGGGTGATGGCGGTTATGAACTGCGCCGAGACGAGGCGGCCATCCAAGCTGCCGAGAAGGCGAGGCACAAGGAGCTAGTCGATGGATATGCCAAGGCGATCGCGGATGCCAGCGCCGAGGATCAAAAGGCTGGTCCCTACTCGATCGAGAAGGCACATGATTTTTTTGATGCGATGAAGAAGTCAAGGGACCGCGGACAGTCTCTGTCGGAAGCCGAGCAGAAGCGGATAGGTGAGGTCATGGCGGTTCCCCGGCCCGCCGAAATCGCCCTCCATGAGATCCTTGCGGCTATTGGGCCCGAAGCTCTGGCCGCCATTCCAAAGGGAACGACGGTCGTCTTCTCAACCCGGCCCAATCGACGACAGCTGCAATTCGAGGCTGGCTCGGAACAGATCGTCGCCAACTACCTGGCCGGAGAGAAGAACTGGAATCAGGCCTGGGGCGAAACCCCGCATCCACAACATTTCGGCGGACGCGTGTCACTCGATGAGAACAAAGGGCCAGACAAAGTCGATCGAATGGAGGTGTCCATTTCGAACGAATCTGACTATGTCACCGCGACGCTCGCCGTTGTTGGCGTCGAAACAAGCCAAGCGGACCAGTCCAGATATCAGCTCCGTACCGCCCTGAATGAGACGGACAACGGCATTCACTTCGGCAAGGGCGTCCCGAAAGATCAACAGATACCGACTTCCCCGGAAGCGCGTTGGCTGATCAGTTTTAAAAATGTGGGAGTAGAGGAGTCTTCAGAGGAGTCTTCAACCGAAAGTTATACTCTGGACATCGCTCGCCCGAAGCCCGAACCGCCCGGCATGGCCGCGAAACTGCTTCGGCCCGATGAGTTCGAGCCGCTGTCGTGGTCCGCATCGGAGCTTCTGATCGGTCTTGCCCACCTGGACAATGTCGGACTCGTGGCTGTATTGCCGGACAATTGGTGGAAAGAAACCTTGACTTCGGCGGCAAGCGACGAAGTGAGGTCATCCATCGAAGCTGACTCGAACGTACGCGGCAGCTTCAAGGACGGTTGGCTCGAAATCCGGACCGCCGACCCCGAACAATCGCTCAGCGAGCGCACGGACCGGACTGAGTTGGCCGCTTTGTTGGGCTCCCTCCACGACCCGAAGAATTGGAGACTCGATATCCTGGGTGGTTACTACGCCAAGCACTATCGCGATCTGAGCCCTTTGGCCGACGACTACATCGCCATTCCGGACCAGGTAGCTCAAGGATATACGGAGAAGTGGCCAAAGGATCAGCTTGCGTTTTATGGGAGCCTCTCTCCCTTCGATCGACAGGCCTTATTTTCTGGGGGAGCCATTCGGTTGGGAGACCTTCCCGCCGAGGCCCAGTCGATCTTGGACGGGATGATCCGGAATGGCACCGTTCCACTCAGCGAAGACGATCCTAACGCCCTGACGATTCCACCCATGGGATTTGGCAGCAGCGACCTTTTGCCAGATGGAATTGATCCCAACGGGGCCCTTCGCGTCGAATCGACCGCTTGCACTGCCGCTCGCTTTACGGTACGGAGCCAGGAATCTTCTCCAGGTCTAGCTTCATTCGACGAAGTTACCTTCGAGGACGCGAGCAGGATCGCCGAACAAATTTCCTCTGGAGGCTCGAGCTCGAGTGGCGACCCTCAGGGGCATGCAGATCTAAGTAAGATCCACCTCGTCAAGGAACGAGATCTTGTATTCAACATTCAGTTCAGTCGAAAGCTCTCTACCAACTTTTCCCTGTCCGAACACACCTCTCTTAACAACGAAGAGTACAAGCTCGACACGTTGCCAGCCGATTTCAAGAAAGCGATTGCGGATGAGGTGGCGAAGATAAAAAAGGAATCGGCAGAAGTGAAGAAACACCAGGATAAAGCCGGTGGAGAGGGCAACCCTTAAGGGGAGTTTCTCTAAGTATTTCGTCCCCTCGTCTCACCTACCGCCCCTCGTTTCTTGCTGATTTCTTCCCGCAAAAGAGCGCCCCGACTTGGCTAATGTGAAACCCCGGGGGTATCCTGCCCGGTACTGCTTCTTGTGCGTCACTTCGTCCAGCAGTTGTGGGGATTTCTTATTTGACCCATAGCAACGATTCCAACTATATTGTTTTCGACAACGTCGAGGTCCGGTACAACGAGCTTGTTCAGGGGCTGCGGGGCGTATCCCTCAACATAAGCGCGGGCGAGTTTATGTTCTTCGTCGGAAAAACCGGCAGCGGCAAGAGCTCCCTTCTGAAAGTCCTCACACGCGAAGTTTTCCACACGTCGGGAAAGGTCACTTGGCGCGGACGCGACCTTGGCCAAGTGACGGACAAGGGGATTCCCGGCCTGAGGCGCGAGATGGGCATCGTCCCCCAAGATTTCGCTCTGCTTCCGCGAAAGCGGGTTTGGGAAAACGTCGCCTATGCCATGCGGGCCATTGGGGCGTCCCGAAAGGAGGCCCGCCGCAAAGTAGCCCAGATCCTGGAAGTCGTCAATATAGGACATCGCGCCGATGCGTTTCCCCACGAATTGAGCGGTGGAGAGCAGCAGCGCGTCGCGATCGGTCGAGCCCTGATCAATCACCCGGAGCTTCTGATTGCCGACGAGCCCACCGGAAACCTCGACCCTCAACACAGCTGGGAAATCATGGAATTGCTACGGCAGCTTAACGTTCGGGGGACGACGGTGTTGGTGGCTAGCCACGATGTGATGGTCGTCGAGCGGATGAACTGCAGGACGGTGACACTCGACGATGGCCGGATTATCTCCGACACACACCCGGAGAAGATAGCTGGAATCTTCCAATCCCAACTCGAATTGGAACCGGAACCGCGAACTCCCACCTACGCCGAAGTCTCCAGGACGGCTTGGGTCGAACAAAATGGAGAACGCGATGCTTGACAAGATCGAGTTCCTCATATCGGAAGCTCTTACCGCGCTTCGAAGAAATGGATTGATGACCTTTGCGGCGGTGACAACGGCTGCCGCATCCCTATTCCTCCTTGGGGGGCTTGCCTACGTTTACTATCGGGTCAGCAACGTTGCCCAAGACGTCTCGGGCAAGTTCGAGATGAATGTGAACATGAAGCTGAAGCTTCCCCGCGAACAAGCTCTGGTGGCGGCCGACAAGATCAAGGCGATGCCGGGCGTCCGATCGGTGACGCTGATGCCGAAGGAACAATCCTGGAAGGATTGGCGGAAAAAACTTAACCTGAGCGCCGAGGGACTCGATAATCCACTTCCCGACACCCTGCGCGTATTGATAGCGGATCCGAACAAGGCGGATGCCCTCGTGGGTCAGATCGAACTCCTGCCGGAGGTGTACCAACCGAAGGGTATCGAATACTCCAAGGACGCTCAGAAGGTGATCGACACGATGATGATCGTCGTTCGTTGGGTCGGAGGAGTCTTGGGCACCTTACTGTTTGCGACGGCGGGCATTCTCATCTACAATGCCATCCGACTCACGGTCATCGCACGTAGGCGCGAAATCCGCATTATGCAACTGGTCGGCGCCTCCTATTTTACGATTTGGACTCCTTTTGTCATCGAAGGCATCATTCAGGGCATCATCGGAGGAGTAATTGCCGGCTTCCTGCTTTTCGGTACGAACAAAGCGTTTGCCATGTTCATTTCCGACAAAGCTGGTTTCCAGTTTAGCGTCCCCGTTTTTCCCCTTTGGCTGATGGTCGCCCTCTTGGCTTCCGCAGGCGCCTCTTACGGGCTCCTGTGCTCGGCATTTGCGGTTAGGGAACCGCTTCGGCAAGGATCAGGGGTGCAACGCTGAAGTTCCTATCGCTCTTATGCGTGGGAACTCTCGTTCCACTCATGATTGCGGCCGCCCCCCAGCACCATAAGGCCAGCCTAAAGGACCTACGGCACAAGCACGCCGCCGACAAGGTGAAAAAGGATCACCTAAAAGCCACAGCTAGGAAGATTATTCATAAGGCCAAGCTTGTGCGGGGAGACATTCACTCGATCGATCATCAGATCGGCGAGCACATGAAACAAATCTCGGACATCAAAGAGCGATTGGCAACAAATGAGGTTCAGCAGAAGGAGCTTGGCCAGCAACTGAAGGTCGAGACCAAGCGCCTGGCGATCAGAACCGACCAGGCTAGGCTGCGGATTCGCGAAATGTACATGCACGGCGAAGAGACCCTTGCTTCCGCAGTCGTGGGATCGGACAGCATGGGCGACCTGGCCTCCCGGCAATTCATCTTCGAAAGGATCGCCCAACGAGATCGGCAACTGTTCGAGGAAGTCAAGGAGCTTCGTCAGAACGTGTTTCTGAAGAAGAACGAGGTCGATACTCTGGTTGTTCAGAGAAGACAGGATATCGAAGACGAACAAACGGCCGAGGCCGACCTGCAAGACGAGCGTCAGGCGAAAGCGGAAAGCCTCCAAACTCTCAAAAACCAGGAGGGTGAAATCGAGTTGCTCATCAAGGAACTCGATAAAGAGGATAACGACGTCATCGCCCAAATCCAGGTCTATGAAGCCGGCGCCGGGCGTGTGCTCGGGCCGTTTCACGGCCGGTTTATCGTGCCCGTTTACGGGGCTCGGTTTTCGAGCGGGTTCGGGATGCGATTCCACCCGATTCTGCATCGGACCAGAATGCACACGGGCCAAGATTTGGCTGCGCCCCACGGTACGCCTATCCACGCTTCAGCGGCCGGGGTCGTCGTTTCCTGCTCGTACATGCATGGCTATGGAAACGCCATCATCGTCGACCACGGCGGGGGCTTCGCGACGTTGTACGGCCACTGCTCCAGGCTTATCGCAAGGCCAGGCGACCGTGTGAGACAGGGGCAAGTCATTGCTCTCGTTGGCTCAACGGGACTCGCCACGGGCCCCCACTGCCACTTCGAAGTACGTATCGGTGGCCGGCCAGTGAACCCCCTCAGGTACATACACAGATAGCGGGATTCTGGAATTTTGGATTTTGGATTTTGGATTGGCTCCAGCTTCGCTGAGTTTCGATTGACCGCTGTCGACGGTAAGCCCTCGCACCAAACTAAACCGCAGGTTTAGCCAAAATCCCTCCTAATCCAAAATCCAAAATCCAAAATCCAAAATCCAAAATCCAAAATCCAAAATTCCCTCCTAATCCAAAATCCCCTCCTAATCCAAAATTCCCGCTAGCCTCATCCTTTCGTCCCCTCAATTGTCAATTGTGGAAAAAAAGTCCATGTAGCGAATTCTTCTGACGTCATTTTCGAGCGATTGTGCCGTATCATCTCCTGTGTGAGAGAGCGTTAGCGCTCTTTCTTAACCGAAGCCTAATGCCGTATCGGCGGCAGCGGGGGAACCATTAGTGGGGTGCATCTCTTATTGAGTAGGGTAGTTTCTGGCCCGAACCCGTCAGCTAACCTCGTAGGCTTATGCAGGAACCAGACCCGATGGTCTGGAGGAGGTTGTGAATGTTAACAGAGTATGAGGTGAGGCACAGCGTCGAGGACATAACTTTGTCCCAAACGCTTTCAACTCGTAAGGTGCGTTTGCTTTTAAAGCTCGCGAGAGCGTTAAAGCGCCAAGCCCGTGCTCTGCTTCACGCCCGTGCCCTATCTGCCCAAGCGCAGGATTGCAACACAGCGGCGCATATGGACCGCATGCTTCGAAGCCTCCGAGAGCTGTACGAGGAAGTACGGCTGGAAGCCCATCGGATCAGATGCGAGTCTCAAAGCGAAACTGCTCGCGACCTTGCATTGGCCTAATTCAAGGTATTCCGGGCCTGTCTACAGAGCCGTAGCCAGACACCCAAAGTTCACAAATAGCCGCCGGGCCGAAAACCGGCGGCACCCAAGCCCCGCAAAGGAGCGACAATGTTTTCCGAATTCGAAGTAAAACGACAAATTGAGAGCATCTCCAACAGCGAAGATACTGCGCTACGCAAGGCGCGGAGGCTTATTCACCTCAGCCGAGACATCCGCCGTTTCTCGCTACGGCTCGATCACGGGGCAGTGATCCTGCGGCGAGACGAGGATGAAAGTGGCGCCGACCGACTCCAGCATACGCTGAACCGCCTGAACCGGCTCGAGGAAGAAGCGCGGCTTGCCGCCTTTAAGGCGCTGAAGAGTCAACCCAAGGCTCTGGGCTTTCAGGTGAAGGCGGAGCGTTTGGCCTATCCGGCACGCTGGATGGACACGAAAGAGCGCCTGGATACTCAGCCAAGCTATAACTGAGCTTGGGACTGAGGAAGGGCAAACATCCAACGTTCCGCCCGATCTCTTCCGAGCGTAGGGTCCGCTTTGCGGATTTGGCGTAATAATGCCGTGCACGATGACCTCACTTGAGTTCGCGGCGGGGCTCGCAAACCGTCGGCCATAATCAAACAGGCATGCGAAAGCCTACGCCGTTACTCGGCATCGCCCTCACCGTATTCATCGACATCCTCGGATTCGGGCTCGTCATCCCCGATATTCAGCTTCGCGGAGAGCGCCTCGGGGCCACCGGCGCCGTTCTTGGTCTTACCATCGCCTCTTTCAGTCTCGCGCAACTGCTCACCGCACCCCTCCTCGGGCGATGGAGCGACAGTATCGGCCGCCGAAAGATCCTGCTTATCACCACCACGCTGTCGATGTGCTCGTATCTCTTCTACTCGCACGCCTTTGCCCTCTGGGTGATGATCGCGGCGAGAGTCCTCAACGGAATAGGAGGGGCCAATATGGGGGTGGCTTACGCCTACATCGCTGACGCGACCTCCCCGGAAAACCGCGGCAA
>Ga0206974_1159_pt1 | contig 14066 bp, 21 predicted proteins | sample Alteio_BWOrgHeat_84_FD_152920 | JGI IMG/M metagenome (GOLD analysis project Ga0206974, IMG submission 152920) | Enriched cells from forest soil in Barre Woods Harvard Forest LTER site, Petersham, Massachusetts, United States -... | ecosystem: Environmental > Terrestrial > Soil > Temperate forest >... | reverse complement strand
GTGCTTACCATTCACTCCGAAGAAGAATTTGTAGAGCAGATATTTAAATCAGGCGCCACGGGTTGCTTATATAAAAATGCGGGCAAAGCAGAATTTGAACTTGCAATACGTTCGATCGTGAAAGGTGAAAATTATTATTGCAGCAGTGTTTCAAATATTCTGCTTAAAGAATATTTCAATAAAAAAGAAGCACTGCATCATGAACATGAGGTACACAATAATAATCACCTCACTATTCGCGAACATGAAATTTTAAAACTCATCGCTGAAGAATTACCCAACCATAAGATCGCAGATAAATTATTTATAAGTGTGCGTACAGTTGAAACACACCGCAAGAACCTGATGCAAAAACTAAATCTTGACAGTACCATTGCGCTTGTAAAATATGCCGTGCATCACGGTGTCATTTCTGTGAATTAATTTCAGATATTTTTCTTAACGCAGAACACTCCGCAACACCACTACGTAGTTTACGGTAGATTAAATTACCAGCAAATTGGTATTGTGTAAGCTTTCTCAGAACACCACTTTTGGATTGTAATTAATTCAGATTACAAACACGGTGTTTATGCTAAAAGGCTCATTATATAATTTCATTCTTACCAAGAAAATATTCTTTTTTCAAAGAAATGGGATTTTACAGATCGTCTCAGACACCTCATTTTTATTTCCATCCAAAAACAATATCGGCAGTATTTTCAGGACCCTGAACTTCTGTACAAAAAAAATTCAGATTATGAATTCACACTTCAATGATCTGGAAATAAAATCATCATTAGTTGACAACGTAAATTATTATTCTATCCTTTATTTGTTTTTTTATGAAAAAATTAAACAAGAAACACACGATCATCATTATGTTATCTGTTACAATATTGTTTTTTGCATATTGTACACGACACGATCAGGTTTTGGATCTGTCTCAACCGGCAACTGATACAGGTACTCCAAATACAAGCATCTTAACTTCAGTTAAAGTATCATCAGTTTCGGGATTTGTAGAACAATTGCAAACCGGAACACCAACTTTTGATCCGCAATGGGATCAGGCTCCAAAGCTTACAGTTGCTGCAGTAGTACCTGATGCAACATTTATGAGTTCAAATAACTTCATCGGATTTGTTGGAAACAGTACAAATGTTACCATGCGTTCAATGTATGATGCAAACAATGTCTATTTTCTGGTTGAATGGAACGCAACACCGAATGTTCAAAGTGCATTTTGGTATTATGATCCGGTCGCAAAGGCATGGGCACAGGAAGTGACCAAACTGACTGTCGATGCAAACGGAATTGCAACAAGACAGGGATTTACACAGGATAAATTCGCCATGCTTTTTAATATTGACAGTTCATGCTATGCATTTAAATCACAAGGTTGTTATGGCGTTTGTCACCTCGATGTTCCAAATACAACAGGCGTTCTGCAATCGTTCATGCACACAAATGGTGCTATTGAGAAATTGGATTTATGGTGGACAGATATGATCATGGCAACCAAATATAATCAGATGAGTGACGGATATGAAGACTATGCAGCAGGCCTGAATTACGCTGATGGCCGCCATACAGATAACCAACTCGCAACGACCCCTCTGGCCTTTAGCAACAAATCAACCAAGAAAGTTAAAATACTTTATTCAAATACAGGAACAAGTAAAGACACTTGTGCTCTTCTTCCAATGTATGCTTACCCAACTTCAAAAGCGATTGCAAACTCAAATGCCATGTTTTTAAGCGATACCGTTTCAGGTGGAGCAGCTGTAAAAGTTACTGGAATTGATACAAGCGGTATACTTTACCTTGCTGACGGATCTACAATAAATCCAAATACAGACTACCAGCGTGCAGGCGCAGGTGTGGGACAATATTGCATACCCGGAAGTTTCTTCGCACCTTTTCAGGGAAGCCGTGCCGATATTACCTGTAATGCATATAATACAGGTAGCGGTTGGAGATTACTTATCAAGCGTGCATTGAAAACAAGTGATGCACTAAAGCAGGATGTTAACTTATCGAATCTTGCTGATCAACCATTCGGTATCGGATTATTCTTTAATCATGCGAATAATCAACATGCAATTGTATCAGGTCTGACATTGAAATTTCAGAAATAATTTTCAAAAATGAATTCATCTTTAATACTAAAGATCATGTCAGGAAACCGAAATTTAATACCCATCATATTGGCAATTACAATTGCAGGAATAGCAATCATTTCAGGTTGCACAAAAGATGTTACCGTAACGATAAAACCAACTGTTCCGGTTATCACAAGAACAGTATCTTTTTCAAAGGATCTCGTTCCGATATTCACATCAAAATGTGCATTGGCTGGTTGCCATGTGAGCGGTGCTCACGATCCCAATCTTGCTGCCGACAAAGCATACTCATCGTTAATGGGCATATCCAATTTGGTAAAAGTGAGTGATCCTTCTGGAAGTCTTTTGTATCAGCGGTTAACTGCAAAAATAAATCCGGGGATGCCAATGAATGCTCCGGCCAGCGACCCATCATCAATTAACGAGTATGTGCTTGCATGGATAAAACAAGGTGCCAAGAATAATTAAAAATAGAAGTTATGAAAAATAAAAAAATAAATACAACATTAATTTCCTGTTATGTATTTGCCATTCTTTTTTTAAGTATGATAAATATAAATACACTTATGGCGCAGGATAAACCCATTGAGTCGGTCGTTAAATCTAAACCGGTAAAAAATACATTCGATGGTTCTTATGTCATCGATAACCAAACGGTAAACATACCTGTAATAAACACAATGGAGTTTGCTCTCCAGCACCGTTTCGGAACAATCAACAACGGATACTCTGATTTCTATGGTTTGTTTGCAGGAGCCAATGTGCGTTTTGCATTATCTTATGTTCCTGTCAACGATTTACAGGTAGGCATTGGTCTGTGCGAAGATAAAATGCAGTGGGATGGAAACATTAAATATGCACTGATCAAACAATCTGTTTCCGGTGGATCGCCTGTGAGTGTTTCTGTTTATGCAAACATGGCGGTCATTACTAATGATGATCCGTTCGTAGATAAATTAGATCGCATTTCGTACTTCTCTCAACTTATGATTGCGCGTAAAATCACAGACAACTTTTCTCTTCAGGTTTCACCTAGCTATACACATTACAACAATGTAGAAGGATATTTTAATTCGGAAGGAACAATTAGTCCGAAAATGAATAACGATCATTTTGCAGTAGCGTGTCTGGGAAGATATAAGATCACTGAAAAATTTGGAATAATAGCAAACTATGATCAACCTCTTACACAACATCCATCAAATAACCCGCATCCGAATATCAGCTTTGGTATTGAGCTTGCAACAGCAGGTCACGTTTTTCAAATTTTTGCAGGCAACTACGCAAGTATTCTGCAGCAGACAAACAACATGTATAATCAGAATGATTATCTGGCAAGTCAGTACCTGCTTGGATTTAATATTACGAGAAAATTTCATTTATAAAATTCACAATCAAAAATTTCAGATCATGAAAACAAATATTTTTTTAATCACATCATGTATTGCAATCGCATTTTTTGCAACTGCATTTACTTTTTCAAATCCACCTAAACCATGGATTGTTCCCGACAAATATTTAAAGATGTCGAATCCGGTAAAATCAGATGCAAAATCAATTGCTTCAGCGAAGCTGCTATGGGTAAAAAATTGCCAGGACTGTCATGGCAAAAAAGGAATTGGTGACGGATCGAAAGCTCCTGATCTGAAAGCACAGCCTGCTGATCTGAGTTCTTCAGCTATTCAATCTCAATCTGACGGAGCATTATTTTTTAAGATATCTGAGGGTCGTGATGAAATGCCAAAGTTCAAAAAAGAAATCACCGATCCTGATGAGATCTGGAGTATTGTGAATTATGTCAGAACACTGAAGAAATAATTTCTTTATAGAAAAAATATGCCGGAAACCCAAAACATTCAGATGCCTGTTAAAACTGATTATATACCGGCAAGTGAAGAAGGTTTTGATTTATGGCAACAGAATTTTATCAGTGTCGTAAAAAATAATATTTATAACTGGCAAATTCCTGAGGAAGAATTTTTACCACTGATGCTGTTGCAGGACAACTGGGAAAAATATCTGGCAATAGCCGGAAAAGAACAAAAGGCTACACGCACATTAGTGCAGGTTAAAGAAAAAAAAGAAGCTAAGAATACGTTCATCTCATCGATACGGAATTTTGTGAGAAGATGGATAACAAAAAATCAGATCATCACAGATACCCAACGTGAAAGTATGAATATACCTGTTCATGAAAAGACGCATCAACGATCACCTGTTCCGGAGAGCAGACCGATTTGTATGCGAATCAATCACCGTGAATATCTGCAGCTCGTTCTGGATATACGTGATGAGCATTCATTGAACGTTGGTAAGCTTCCTGCCAGGGTGAAGGAAATGGAGTTATGGGGAAAATTACATAAGCCGTTCCAGATCAAACGTGATCATCAGATGAATGATGTATCAATGTTTGGGTTTATGGGAAGTTTCACCAGGCATCTTGCAAAATTGAAATTTGATGAGGGCAGTTCGGGAGGAACATTTTTATTCAGAATGCGATGGTTGAATTCGCGAAAAGAAACAGGACCGTGGAGTGAAGTTTACAGCACCATCATTCCTTAACAAAATGAAGAAAATAAAATATACAATATGAAAAAAGAAAACGACAGCGAAAGCCAAAATGAGAACCGCAGAAAATTTCTTAAACTCGGTTTATTGGCGGGCGGAACTCTTGCAGCCGGAGTAGTTGGTCTGGAAAAAGTTCTTTCGAAAGAAGAACATACAACTACAGATAAAACGGTGATGTCATCGGATGGGAAAATGTATAAAACAAATTCCAAGAACCTGAAAGAATGTTGTGCCGAACCTGTATCGAATGAGGAAGCACGCAAAGGAATTGCCGGTAAAAAATTTGTAATGGTCTTTGATCTTGCAAAATGTGACGGATGTAAAAAATGTACTGACTCATGTCAGGAAATGCATTATACAGAACCGGACCGGGAGTGGATAAAAGTTTTTAAAATGAAAGATTCGGAAACTACCGCTCCGTACTTTTTGCCTAAACCCTGTTTTCATTGCGATAACCCTCCTTGTACTAAAGTTTGTCCGGTGAATGCAACATTCAAACGTCAGGATGGAATTGTTCTCATCGACAATGAACGGTGTATAGGTTGCCGCATGTGTATGGCTGCTTGTCCTTATTCTACACGGTTTTTCAACTGGTCGCATCCTGTTCAAACGGCTGAAGTTGCGAACATGAAGTATTCACCTGAACAGGGGTTTCCGAGAAGAATGGGAACTGTTGAAAAATGTGATTTCTGTCCCGATATGCTTCGCCAGGGAAAGATGCCTGCATGTGTCAGCGGTTGTCCGATGAACGTAATTTATTTCGGTGACCAGAATGAGGATGCTGTTACCAATTCGTCAGGAGTAACATTGAAATTAAGCCAGCTTCTTGAAGATAATGCAGGATACCGGTTACTCGAAGATCTTGGAACAGAACCACGTGTTTATTATCTCCCTCCTAAGAACAGAAAATATGCAAAACCGGATATGAATAAATCTGATGGTGACAGAAAAGAACACAAGCATAAAGATATGGATATGGGAAATATGATCATGTAATTTTAGGATTCGTAAAAGAAAAAGAAAATGGAAAATAAAAAATTTAATCTCGCTCAGGAAATAGAATTGGTAAAGGAAGATTGCCTTCGGCCTACTCGCAAATGGGGAAGATCAACACAAATATGGCTTGGCATTTTATGTTGTGTAGCTGCATGGGGGCTCTTCGCATTCATTCATCAGCTCAGGCATGGACTGGGTGTTACGGCAATGCGTAATTATGTTTCGTGGGGATTATACATTTCAACATTTGTATTCTTCATCGGTATCAGTCACTCGGGAACATTAGTGTCGGCAATTCTTCGTATCACCAAACAGGAATGGAGAAGACCGATCACACGTTCTGCAGAGTTGCTCACATTTGTATCATTGCTCTTCGGAGGAATCATGCCGATCATTGATCTCGGTCGTCCCGATCGTGTTTTGAATCTTGTAATTTTTGGTCGTGTTCAGTCTCCGTTGCTGTGGGATGTGATTTCCATTATGACATATTTTACAGGTAGTACTGTATTTCTTTATCTTCCTATGATTCCTGATATGGCGCTGTGCAGAGACCGTCTCATTGTTACAAAAACACGTTTCGATAAATTCAGAAAACGTTTGTATACTTTTATGGCTATCGGATGGACAGGAACAAAAACACAATGGCATAAGCTTGAAACCGTGATGACCATTATGACCATCGTAATTATTCCTGTTGCTGTTTCTGTTCACACAGTGGTAAGTTATATTTTTGCAATGACGCTTCGTCCGGGTTGGGACAGTACCGTGTTCGGTCCTTACTTTGTTGCAGGTGCATTGTATTCAGGTTCTGCAGGAGTTATTCTTGGTATGGCTGTGTTCCGCCATTTGTACAAATTAGAAAAGTATATCACTCCGCGGCACTTCGATCTGATGGGAAGAATAGTACTTGCACTCACACTTATTTATGCCTATTTAAATTTAAACGAGTACTGGATCCCTGCATATAAAATGGCAACGCATGAAGGATTTCTATTGAGAGACCTTTTCTTCGGGAGTTATTCAGGTGTATTCTGGACATTGCAATTCGGGACAGTTTTGTTACCGATAATTATTATGTCGATTCCTAAAGGAAGACAAATACTGCCGCTGTCAATTACATGTGTCATCATTGTTATTGGTGCATGGATCAAACGATACATCATCGTTGTTCCAACACTCCTTCATCCATACATGCCGATTCAGGAAGTGCCTGCAGACTGGTCATCGTATTTCCCAAATTGGGTGGAATGGTCGGTAACGATGGGATGTTTATCCGGAATTTTTATTGTCATCACATTGTTCTCTAAATTCTTTCCGATGATGGCGGTGTGGGAAGTGGAAGAAGGTTTGGAAATTGAGCACGACAGACAAGTGGCTTTAGAAATGAAGAAGAAAAGAGAAATGGAAAAAATGAGTCAGGAAGTTACTGTTAACTAAAAAATGAAAAGTAAAGAGATGAAAACACATACTAATATTTTCAGAAAAATAGCGATGACGATTTTTGCGATTATCATTGGGATTCATTTTTCGGTTGCACAGGATAAAAGTGCTGCAACAGAAAAAATGGGAACTTCCATTCAGCTTGCTTTTCATAAAAAAGCCGATCACTCTAAATGGATCTCGGTAAAAGTATCTGCGAAAACGAAAGACAATAAACGCATACCTGCCGTAAACGCTCACATGAATTTTTATATCCAGAATAAAGACGGACAAAAAATTATCAATAAATGTGCAACCAACAATGAAGGCAAAGCAGAGATAACATTACAAAAAGATCTGCCGGTGGATACAGGAATGTTTTATACCATAGTTGCAAAAATTGAGAATGATGACCAGTTCGAAAATTCGGATGAAATAATTCATTTCAGAGATGCGAACATCAGTGTCAAATTTCATGAGGCCGATACAAACAGGGCAGTTACAGCATTGCTTACGGTAACCGGATCTGACGGAAATGAAAAGCCGGTTAAAGATATTCCGGTGAAATTTTATATACAAAGGATGTTTGGAAATATGGCTGCTGCCGAAGACAATAGTTTGAATACGGAAGCAACCGGAGAAGCAACTTTCAATTACCCTAAAGAAATACCCGGAGGAACTACAAATGCCATTACAGTAATTGCACGTGTGGAAGACAATGAACAATTCGGTACCGTTGAAACCAGTGCAGTTGTTAAATGGGGAGAAGCAACTCCTGTAGAGCAGAATCCATTTCCGCGTGCGTTGTGGGAACCTTACGCACCACCATCACTCATTATGGTAATATGTATTTTATTCGGTGGAGTGTGGAGTATTTACATGTATATTTTTTATACGCTTTATAAAATAAATAAGGAAAAGAAATTTTCCGCTTAACGATAATAGGAGCTTTTTCATAGTGTAGTATTTATGATGCTGCAGACATGACGGATGGAAAGAGTAACAGCTTTTCAGACAACATGGAACTCTTAGACTAAACATTAATTTCACAAAAAACCACGCGGAGATGCGTGGTTTTTTGGTTATAGAAGTTTGGTGTTTTATAGATTCCTCTCACGCAAAAGCGTTATCGGAAGGACAATCGGTATTGGGAAGGAAGGATGTGGGCGGGCGGGCATGCTTTGCATGCCCGCCCGCCCACATCCCAAATACACAAAAAAATGTCATTCCGATTCCGCAAAGCGGAAAAGGAATCTCTTCTTAAAATATTCATCGATTTTTTAAGCTCCTTCGGAGCGAAATATTTTCGACAAAATTATTTATTTAATGTCCAGTTTTTGCCATTGATTGAATCGATCCTTAGAATTCCATACTGTTGATTATAATAAGTATATGGAGGATAATCAGAAAGTAAGCAATTGTAATTAATACCTTTAATGTTGATTTGAGTAAAATAATTTAGTGTATTTCTAAAATATGTTGCGCTGTAACCAGAAGTATAATTATTAACAGAAATATCCGTTACTTCCTGAGGAACGGTTGAAACGTAACCATGATATTCAATTTTGTAAAGTTGAGTATTATTTCCCGAGAAAATTAAATCAAAATTTTCATATTGATAATAAGCGTACTTAGGACAATCAGCAGAACTTGGCTGTGATAAATTGCTTACGTAATAATCTTTTTTATTTTGTCCGTATAAAATTGCTGTATCGCCAGCATTACTTATAAAAACTAAAGTATCATTCCCTTTATAAACATTTGCTTTGTTCATATTACTAAGATTGTAAGTAACAGTATCAGTTGATAAATCCAACCCTTTACAAGGGTCATTTTTTTGACAGGTATTAAAAACTAAAATACTTGAAAGTGCAACTGAAGAAAATAATAAGTAAAAGTTTTTTGTTTTCAAAGTATGTGACAAATGAAAGGTATATTTCAAATGCTAATTTAATATTTAAATTGGAATAGAGAAAGTCTGTACTTTCGTAAAAAATTTAACAAATGATTTTTCGCGATCCCGAATTAGTTGAAGAAATAAATAAAGCAGGAACAATAAAATCTTTTGAGAAAGATGATATCCTTATCAAACCCGGTGACGAAATTTTATTTATCCCGATTGTATTAAAAGGCTGCATCCGCATTATCCGCTCGGATGAAGATGGCAATGAAGTTTTTTTATATCATTTATATCCCGGGCAAACCTGCGCCATGTCGCTCACCTGTTGCCAGGCAGGAAAAAAAAGTATGATCAGGGCAATTGCCGAAGATCATACCGAAGTATTGCAAATTCCGGTTCAGCTTACTTCCGACTGGTATAAATATGCCGAATGGAAAGCGTATATCAGCAATAATTACAATAACCGTTTTGCAGAATTGATGCAGGTCATCGATCTTATTTCTTTCAGTAATATGGACAAGCAATTGCTGCATTATATTGAAGAACGGTGCAAGGCGCTGCATACAAAAATATTGGATATCACGCATCAGCAGATTGCCGATGAACTGCATACACACCGGGAAGCCATAAGCAGATTGCTGCGCACCATGGAACAAAAGAAAATGGTGAAACTCGGAAGGAACAGCATTGAGTTGCTGCAAATAGTTTAAAATTTTTCAGCACAGATTTCACTGATTTTTTTCATTTCAAATGAGCCGGAATTTAATCTGTGAAATCTGTGGCTATTTATTTTCTATTAATGAATGGAACATTTGTTCCGAACTAATTGATGACTTGTTCTGAAATTTGAATTCTAAAATTTTATGACATGAAAAAAAATATGGGAACATTTGACCGTGTGATCAGGATACTGGCAGCGGTTGTAATTATTGCACTTTACTTTATGAATATATTATCAGGAACTGTTGCGATTATTCTTTTGGCTTTATCTGCAATTTTTATTCTTACAAGCTTTCTGAGCTTCTGCCCGCTTTATTTACCATTTGGATTAAGTACAACAGGAAAGAAGAAAGAATAATTTTCAACGAAACATATTTTAAAAAGATTTCATCAATCCAACAAATGTTACATACTTCTTCATTTTTATACACGTGTTTTGTACCATGAATTTGAAGTTGCTCGTGTTAAAATATAAGATGGAGATCATCGGATCATCTTTCGGGATGATTGTTGGATGGCTTTACTGGTATTTTGTCGGATGCTCAACAGGAACATGCGCAATTACAAGTAATCCGTTGAACAGTGCACTATATGGTGGAATGATGGGAGGACTTTTATTCAGTTCATTGAAAAGAGAAAAATAAAAAGAGTAAAAATATCAAATGGAAAATTTAGAACAATTAATTAAAACAGGAGAAGCGGTGGTTGTTGATGTACGCACACCGAGAGAATTTATGGGTGGCCATGTTGCAGGAAGTATCAACATTCCGTTAAATGAATTGCCACATCGTTTGGAAGAATTCAAAAGTATGAAAAAGATAATCCTTTGTTGCGCATCAGGTGCGCGCAGCACTCAGGCAACAAGGTTTCTTCAGGAAAACGGGTTCGAATGTGAAAACGGAGGATCATGGCTTGATGTAAATAATTTTTGTAATAATTAAAATACGAATATGATAAATACGCTAAAAAAATTATTCGGGATCGGTCCCGGAATTGATCTTGGCGAGTTGATTGAAAAGGGTGCTGTGATTGTAGATGTAAGAACAAAAGGAGAATATGCCGGTGGACATGTAAAAGGTTCGTTGAATATTCCTCTTGATCAATTGAGAAGTAATCTGAAAAAATTCAAGGATAAAGATCAGCCCATAATTACCTGTTGTGCATCGGGAATGAGAAGTGCCTCAGCAAGAGGTATTCTTAAAGGTGCAGGATTTACCAATGTTCACAACGGTGGCAGTTGGATGAGTGTCAAAAATAAAGTGAGATAAAATGATCAGTAAGTATAAAGAACAAATTTTTTCGAACTGGAATTTTATGCGTATGGTAAGATTTGTTTTATCTGTTGTGATCTTATTTCAGGCTGTGCAGAATCATGACATCATGTTTGGAATGCTGGGTGGAATATTTTTTACTCAAACCATATTGAATATCGGTTGCTGTGGTATTGGCGGATGCTCGGTTCCTGCAAAGAAAATAAATTCAGACGGAATTCAGGATGTTGAATTTGTCGAAATAAAGGAAAACAAAAAATGAGAACGCAATTAGTTATCGAAAATATAAAATGTGACGGATGTGCCAATACCATCAAAAAAGAATTGAAACTTTTTAATGGTGTTACTGATGTAGAAGTGAATAAAGAAGAGGAAACTGTGTTGGTCGAACATGATAAGAATTTTTCTGTTGTTGCAGCAAAAGAAAAATTACTCAGCCTTGGCTATCCCGAAAAAAATTCGGTATCGGGATTCACAAAAATGGCAACAAATGCAAAGTCGTATGTGAGTTGTGCAATTGGAAAAATGAATACCCAAGAATAATAAATAATACGTTAACCGTCTGACGCGAAATGCGTCTGACGAAAAGAAAAATAAATATCATGGCAAAATTTTTAGATATTATCAATTCAGATCACCCTACATTGGTTGATTTCTCTGCTGAGTGGTGCGGACCGTGCAAAATGATGGCACCAATTTTAAAAGAACTATCGAATGATATTGGCAATAAAGCAACCATCTTAAAAGTAGATGTAGATAAAAATCCGGATACGGCTTCAGCCTATCATATTCAGGGTGTGCCAACGCTTATTCTTTTTAAAAGCGGCAAGGTGAAATGGCGTCAATCCGGAGTTGTTCCTGTAAATCATTTAAAGCAAATTATTGAACAAAATTTATAGAAAAATAATATGGAAAATACACATTACTATGACGTATCGGTGAAATGGGAATCTGACAGAAAAGGAATTGCAAGCTCGGAAGTTCTCGATACAACAATTGAAGTTGCAACACCACCTCAATTTCCGAAAGGGATGGAAAATATCTGGTCGCCTGAACATTTTTTTGTGGCAGCTGTAAACAGTTGCCTGATGACAACGTTTCTGTCCATTGCTGAACATTCAAAACTCGAATTCAAAAGTTTTGATTCGAAAGCAACAGGTAAGCTCGAAACTGTTGATGGAAAAATGATGATGAGTGAAGTAACCTTGAAACCTGTTGTTGTCATTTCAAATCATGATCAACTGGAAAAAGCTGAGCGCATTCTCAATAAATCTGAAGCTGTGTGTTTAATTTCAAATTCAATAAAGTCGAAGATCATTTTTGAACCGGAAATAAGAGTGGAAGTACCGGCAAGTGTTTTGAACTAATTTTGGTTTAGTGAAGTTTCATAAATAAACAAAAAGCCATCCGCATTTTGGATGGCTTTTGTTTTAAATGATAGTTGTTATTTTTTCAAATAAACAGCATATGTGTTCCTAATCCATTTGACTGTTTATAAAAATCGCCAACCGGAATTACTCCGTCCAATTCATCAATCATATCTTCTTTCTTATAATGGAACATATCCATCGCAAGTTTGCATGCCCACAATTTTACTCCCGATGCTTTCAATATTTCGAGAAATTCTTTCACACCCGGCATATCTAATTTATCCATTTCTTTTTTCATCATATAGGTTGCAAATGATTCCATGCCTGGTAAACCTCCAAGTAATGTTGGCATATGCATCGCAGGATTACCAACGGTTGCAACGTGCAGGTGCTCAAGTTTCTTTTTGTGAACAGCTTCAAGTCCGAAAAATGTAAAAAATATTTCGGATTCAATACCTTCCATCCGTGCGCCATTTGCGAGAACAAATGCAGCATATACATTTTCGATTGTTGCTTTTGATAAGATGATCATCATCTTCTTTACTTCACCTTTGTAATTTAGCGAATCGGAGATCATCGTATTGCTCAGTAATTCTTTTTCGGTTTTAACTAATTCAGTGGTTTCCATAATTTTTTATGATTTATTATATAGTGTGTTGTCACAACTTTTTTCTTTCTACTTTTTACCTTTTACTTAAATACAACTTGCGGGTTTTGGTATGCCCGCTATTTTTGTTGAAGTTTTCAAAGGTCCGTTCGGGAACAGTTCATAAAATTCTTTGATATCAACCACTCCGCTTTTGCCTACTTTTCTTATTGTAAGCGGGCTTTCACTTTTGTGTTGCTCCTGAAGATAATCGATCACCTTCATGTGCTTTGGTGTGAGATTCAGATTGTGTTCTTTTGCTATTTCGTGTGCCACTTCTGTACTCCATTGTGAGAAGTTTTTCAGATAACCTTCTTCGTTTACTTCGATTGCTCTGCCTGCGATTACTTTGTTCATGATTTTTATTTATTAAGGATTTATTAATTAATTGAAATGTTTTCCTGCTTCCTGCATACTTGTTGAAACAAAAGGTAAATGGGTTCCTTTCAAAAGCATATTCCAGTATATCCACCGGAATGCGAGTTTACCCATGTGATTCATCCGGCTTTCTTTTAAAAGTTTCAGCGGACCAACACCCGGAAAAGGAAATTCTCCTTCCACCGGTTCGTGCGTATAATTGAAGTCGATCAATAATGCTTTGCCGTTTCCGGTTTCGATAAAACAGTTTGCATGTCCGTCAAATTCTTCTTTGAGAGGTTGCTTATTTATATATCTGATAATATTTTCTGTTAAGATCTCAGCTTCGAAATGAGCTACCGATCCTGCTTTGGATGCAGGAACATTTGAAGCATCACCGATCACAAAAATATTTTCATGTTCTTTCGACCTCAGTGTTGATTTGTTCGTGGGAACATAATTCAGATCATCGCCAAGACCAGAGCGTTCGATCATGTCATTACCTTTATTTGTCGGAACAGTTACAAGCAGGTCAAAAGAAATTTCTTTTCCTCCATAATCAACTATTTTTTTATTGACATTGTCAACACTTTCGATCGCGAAATCGCTTTCTATTTTAATATTTTTTTCAGTGAGTAAATGCTCAAGTGCTGCTGTAGCTTTTGGTTTTGTGAATGCCCCACTTAGAGGTGTTACATAAGTGATCTCCACTTT